>WNGL01007512.1_pt1 | contig 17097 bp, 15 predicted proteins | sample 5400591 | NCBI WGS metagenome assembly WNGL01 (sample SAMN13153377, study PRJNA577476) | soil metagenome | isolation source: 80 cm soil or saprolite under Garry oak tree replicate 1 | place: USA:California | collected 2016-06-15
TGACCTGCGCTATCTCGCCCAAGGCAGAGCCCGCTGTTGGCTTCGATCCCGAAGCCGAAGCCGCGGTACAAGCGATCACGGACCAGATCATGGCAAAGTTGATCTGATTGCGACTGTCGTAGAACCACGAATTTACACGAATGGACGCGAATGAAGACTTTCACGTTGAACCACTCGCAGCTCGAGCGGGACAAAGCGTTTTCTGATTCGTGTTCATTCGTGTCGATTCGTGGTTGAAAACGGGCTTATGAAAATCACTATCATCGGCGGCGGCGGCCGCGTGGGATCGTGCGCCGCCTTCGCCCTTCAATGCGCCGGACTGGCCGCGGAAATCCAGATCCTCGATGCCAACAAAGACATGGCCGAGGGCGAAGCGCTCGACTTGCTTCACGGCAGCGCGTTCGCCGGTGACCAGAAGATTTACGCCGGGGATTACACCCGGGCGGCAGACAGCGACCTTTTCCTGATTACCGCCGGGCTGCGGCGGAAACCCGACGAATCGCGCCTGGACCTGATCAACCGCAACGTCGTGTTGTTCGTGCAGATTCTCGACAGCATCAAATCGGCGGGCTTGCGAAAAGAAGCGCACGTGTTCGTCGTGTCCAACCCGGTGGACATCCTCACCCAACTCGCCGTCCAACGGCTTGGCCTTGCCTGGCAGCAGGTTTATGGATTGGGCACGATGCTCGACACCTCGCGATTCAGTTCGTTCATTGCGGACGAATTGAAGCTGGCGCCCACGCAAGTAAAGGCGCTCATCCTGGGCGAGCACGGCGACTCGATGCTGCCGGTCTGGTCAAGTGCCACCGTGAATGGATTGCCCCTTCATCAAGCGCAAAGGCGGCGCTGGCTGGGCTGTGGGCATTGCCATACGAGAGGTCATCCACGCGGTGCTGCTGAACAAAAAGGTGCTTCTTCCGGTGTCGTCGCTCATCCACGGCTCCTACGATATTCACGACATCTGCTTGAGCCTGCCGTCGGTAGTCGGCCGCAAAGGTGTCGAGAAACATGTCGAGATCAAGCTGTGGCCGAAGGAAATAATGGGCCTCCAAAGCTCGGCCAAGGCGCTGAAGGACACACTGGCGAAAGTGAAAGTGTGATGGAAAATCCGAAATCCGAAATCCGAAATCCGAAAGAAACTCGAAGCCCGAAGGGCTTCAATGTGAATAGCCCCGGGTGCAACCCGGGGTCGCGGATCAATCCATCCTCTATTCAACCCCGGAGGGGTTGAACTTGGAACCACACCATGTCCACCTTCACTCAAATTTACTATCACATCGTATTCTCGACGAAGAATCGGGAGCCCGTTTTGCGCGCAGACGGCAGAGAAGAATTGTTCCGCTACATCTGGGGCATCATCCGCAACAAGAACAGTCACCTCTATCGCACCAACGCCGTTGAAGACCATCTGCATATCCTGACATCAAGGTGGCGTCCAACGGATGGATTCAGGAACAGAAGATATTTCCCCACTTCAAAGGCTGGCAGGACGGCTACGGCGCGTTCACCGAATCACACGCCGACAAAGACCGGTTAATCGAATACATCAAAAACCAGCAGGAGCATCACCGGAAGGAAACGTTCCTGGACGAGTACCGCCGTCTGTTGAAGGAGGCGGGAATCGAATTCGATGAAAAATATCTTGAATAGGTGCGGATGGCTATTCGACCCCTCCAGGGTCGAATTGCATTGCATCTCGATTACCCCGGGTTGCACCCGGGGCTATTCACATTCGTGCCCTTCGGGCACAGTTCGTCATCAGGGCGGCTTCGGGACGTGCGAAAGAAACCCGAAGCCCGACTGTGAAGAGAACACTCCTAGCGTGAATTTGTTTGGCGCGGCCGCTGCGCGAGCGGACGGGGCGCGACGTTTACCTCGCTTCCGCGCGGCACTGACGCCTGGAAGTTACAGAAAAGCCTGGAAATTGCGGACACTGAAGCGGCCTCAAGGCCGCGCTCCTGAGCATATCCTGGCAGTTGGGGCGCTAAACACTTATGCGAACTATTCGGGGGTTCGTGCTTCGGAATTCGGATTTCTTTCGGCATTCGACATTCGGCCTTCGGAATTGTCCCATGAAATCCCTCGACGCCAAGCTCGCTGAAATCAAAGCGAATCCGTGCTCGCGCGCCTTCATCATCGCCGACGCGAAGGACGCCGACATGGCTTTCGGCGCGCGCGCGCCTGGGCCGCGCAATTACCTCGCTCGACGCGGCGCGCGTCCGGCACGGTTCTCGCCCGAGGTCTGGACACGCGACGAGTTCGGTTATCGCAATCTGCCGGAGTTCCTCGACATCATCCGCGAAATCACGCATCAGGGCCTCATCGACATCATGCTGATGTCCGCCTATGTGAACGAGCAACTCACCATCAAAGAGGGCTTGTTCAACAGCTCACCTGTCACGCCCGCAGCGCGTTCCAACGACACCACCGACGTGTGGGCTGTGCGCCACGGCTGCTACACGCGCGAGCCGTCGCAGCCTTTTCGCAGCGCGACCATCGACCACATCCAGTGCGGCCAGGTGCAGTGCGACCGAACGAGCGACGATTTTCCCGGCGCGAACCTTAGCCTGTATTCCGTCACCTTCGTCAACGACCTCGAAAGGGACCGCGAGGCGTTGCTGTGGTACAAAGAATTTCGCGAAGAAGCCGAACGGAAGAAGTTCCGGCATTTCCTCGAGGTCTTTGATCCGAACGTGGAGAGCGGCGTCCGGCCGGAGAAGCTTGGCGAGTTCATCAATGATAACATTCTTCGGACTCTCGCCGGCGTACCGGAAGCGGGCCGGCCCATCTTCCTGAAAATTGTCTATCACGGCCCGAAAGCGATGGAGGAGTTGGCACAATACGACCCCAATCTCGTTGTCGGCATCCTCGGCGGCAGCGCGGGCACGACTTACGATGCGTTCAAGCTCATCCATGACGCGCAGAAATACGGCGCTCGCGTCGCCCTGTTCGGCCGCAAGATCAACCAGGCGGAACATCAGCTTGCGTTCATCGAGATGCTCCGGCTCATCACCGACGGCAAAGTGAATCCGGAGGAAGCGGTGCGTGCCTACCATGGCGTGCTCGGAGCCAAAGGCATTCGACCGCATCGCTCGCTTGAAGATGACCTCAAGCTCACCGACCAGTCGATGAGTTACGATGGTGTCCCCGTCAAGCGCTCCACAGTCGCGCTGCGCGAAAGTGCGATCGCGCCTGAAAAACCCGGACAGGCCAGGACCGAAGGGAATGGCTCGCCCGCGCCCGCCGTTGCACCGAGCGACGAAACGGCGAACTGGCCTCAACGTCCAGACGGCTCGCCAGACTTCGGGAGGATGAACTCAGCTCAACGGCTTGCTTATGACCGCAGGCGGCTGACGCGCATGTTTGGTTGATGCCCTCTTGCGCGCCCTCCAGCCTCAGAATCGTGCAGCCAGCATGAAATAATGAAATCGCGCCCACCCACTGGCACCCTTGGCGAGCTCCGCTTCGTCGTAAGCGCCGAGCACGTCATTGACTTCGCGACCGACGGAATGCCCGCCGTCCTCAGCACGCCGCGGCTCATCGGTTTGATCGAACGCACCGCGCGGGAATCGCTCGGCCCGTTCCTCGATACGGATGAGCGCACGGTTGGATTGGAAATTGAACTGCGCCACTTAGCTCCCACACCCCTCGGCGCACCAGTCACTTGCACCACCCGCGTCATTCAGGCGGCGGGCTCTCAGATAACGTTCCAGGTCGAGGCACGCGACGCCCATGAGCTCGTCGCGCGCGGTCTCCACAAACGCGCGGTGGTTCGTGTGGGCAGTTTCTCCAAGCGCGTGGCTGGCAAGGCGGCGGGACCTGCTTAGGATTTCTGCAAAAACAATTGCCGGACAGGAAGCGCATTTCGAACAAAACGACCCTCACTCTGCCCCTCTCCCGTCCGACGGGAGAGGGAACAGCCAGCCACGTCTCTCGCAGCTAGCAGTTGGATACGCCGACCGACGGAGGACGATTCTCCCTCTCCCATCCGATGGGAGAGAGGAACCTTCGGAGGCAAAGCGTCCGGCTCGCCGAACAGGGATCCGAGACGGGAGCGTTCCAGCTAGAGACAATCCCAGCTAGCGAGGCTGGATCGAAGAACCCTTGCGAGCGCCGTAGCTGCCGAGGTGAGGGCGGAACTCTTTTTCTCGCCAATATCCGCCTCCTTACGTCGGCGGCTACCTTTCTTGAATCCATTATGGCCTCCTAGCTCTCCTCTCCCCGCTCGGAGCGGGGAGAGGATCAAGGTGAGGGGCACGGACGGCGAGGCGAGTGGGCGAAGGCTGAAACATTATTAGATCAATTGTTCTGTCTCTTAACCTCAAACCTTTTGAACAATACAGTTTCATCTTTGTCCGGATCTGGGGTGTAGATGAGCACGAGTTCACCGGAAGCTAGCTTTCCGACCGTCAATCCGATCCCTCGAGTTTCCGTTTCCAGCTCGAGTTTCCACAAGTGTCGCCCATGATCACCCCAATCCCTGAGGTCCCATTTGCACTCTCCAGACGTGACAGACCATTGGGAACCGAGCCGTGGAGCGGATGGTTCAAAATTCTCCATCGGGAAAAACAGCAGTATCGCTGTTGCATTAGACTTGAGAGTGAAACCTGAACGGGACGCATTCGTCCCTAAGAGCTTCGAAACTGATGCCGGAGCCGACACGAGGCTCCACTGGCCTGAGAGGTCGTTGGATTTGACGTTTATGTTGACTGCATGTTTTCGAGGACAGCCGATCATGAAAACGGAGAGGAGCAACATTACAATGGTCCGAGTTATCTTCATTTCTCGTCCACAGAGAGAGAGAGAGAGAGAGAGAGAGACTTTGGTTCCAGCGCCAAATGCTTATCTCGCGTAGCGCTCCGAACTCGAACTCACCCGCCCAGCCACACAGAGAGGGGATCCAGATTGACGTCGTGACAGGTTCTTCGAAGGGCGTAAGGCATCGCCTACGCCTGCGCCAACAACTGCCGGAGCACGTAAGGCAGAATGCCGCCGTGCTGGTAGTACTCGATTTCAATCGGCGTGTCGATGCGGCAGCGGACAGAAACATTTTCCACGGATCCATTCGCGCGGGTGATGCGCAGCGTCAGATCCTGTTGCGGCTTGAGTTTTGGGCCGAGGCCGGCCACGTCATACGTTTCGGTGCCGTCCAGTTTCAGTGCGAGTGCGGAAGCGCCTTCCTTGAACTGAAGCGGCAGCACGCCCATCCCCACCAGGTTCGAGCGATGGATGCGTTCGAAACTCTGCGCTACAACGGCCCGGACGCCGAGCAGCGCGGTGCCTTTCGCGGCCCAGTCGCGCGAACTGCCGGTGCCATACTCCTGCCCGGCGATCACGACGAGCGGCACGCGATCGTGCTGGTATTTCATCGCGGCGTCGTAGATGGACATTGGCGTGCCTTCGGGCAGGTGCTTCGTGACGCCGCCTTCACTGCCGGGGACCATCAGGTTTTTGATGCGCACGTTGGCGAACGTGCCGCGAGTCATCACGCGGTCGTTGCCGCGCCGCGAGCCGTAACTGTTGAAATCCAAAACGTTCACACCATGGTCCATCAGATATTTTCCCGCCGGCGAAGTCTTCTTGATGGAACCGGCGGGTGAAATATGGTCGGTCGTCACGCTGTCGCCGAAAATACCCAGCGGCCGGGCGCCCTTGATTTCATTAAGTTCGCCGTGTTGGGTGGAGAAATTCTTGAAGAACGGCGGCTCCTGGATGTACGTGCTGGCGGTGTCCCACTCGTAAACATCGCCGGTGCTGGATGGAATCTCGCTCCATTTCGGATTCTGTTCGGCGAAATCCCGATAGAGTTTTTGAAAAACGTCCGGCTTCAAGGCGGACTGCATCAGTTCGCGAATTGCCTTCAATGTCGGCCAGAGCTCGCGCAGGTAAACCGGTTGGCCGTCTTTGCCCTTGCCGAGCGGCTCGCGGCTCAGGTCGATATCGATGCGTCCGGCCAGGGCATAGGCGATGACGAGCGGAGGCGACATGAGGAAGTTGGCCTTGATGCTCTGATGGACGCGCGCCTCGAAGTTGCGGTTGCCGGAAAGCACCGACGCCGCAATGAGGTCATACTTGTTGATGGCGTCCTCGATGGACGCGGCCAGCGGACCGGAATTGCCGATGCACGTGGTGCACCCGTAACCGACCAGACTGAAGCCGAGCTGGTCGAGGTAGGGTTGCAGTCCCGTCCGGTTCAGATAATCGCTGACCACGCGCGAGCCCGGCGCCAGCGACGCCTTCACCACGGGGTTGACACGGAGGCCGCGTTCGACGGCGTTCTTCGCGAGCATACCGGCGGCGAGCATGACGCCGGGATTGGATGTGTTCGTGCAACTCGTGATGGCGGCGATCAACACGCTGCCGTGGTGAATTTCCGATTCCGCCTTGGGGAACGCGCTCGGGGGCACCTGCTCCGGGGTGTCGGGCGCGGGGTGCTGGTCGCGCATTTCCGATTCGCTCGGCTCCACACCCAGTTTGCGATGACCGTAGGTGTGGTCGATGAACGGATGAACCTCTTTCGCCGTGTTCACGCGCGCCATGGTCTTGAGGTCCTCCGGTTTCCTGCCAAATCCGTTTTCCGTCACCGGCCGGGTGAACGCGGCGAGAAACTCCTGTTTCAATTTCGGCAGTTCGATTCGGTCCTGCGGTCGCTTCGGGCCGGCGACACTCGGCACGACGCTGCCCAAATCCAGTTCGAGTTCGGTCGAATAGTGGATGTCGCCTCGCTTCGGGATGCCAAATAATCCCTGGGCGCGATAATAATTTTCGTAGCGCCGGCAATGTTCCTCACTGCGGCCGGTCGCGCGGAGGTAATTCACGCACTCGGCGTCGAGGGGGAACAAACCCATCGTCGCGCCGTATTCCGGCGCCATGTTCGCGATCGTCGCGCGGTCCACGACCGGCAAAGCGGCGGCGCCGGGACCGTAAAACTCGACGAACTTCCCCACAACCTTCGCCTTGCGCAGGGTCTGAGTGACTGTCAGGGCGAGGTCGGTCGCGGTGACGCCATCACACAATTCGCCAGTCAGGTGAACGCCCACCACATCCGGGGTGAGGAAATAGACCGGTTGACCGAGCATGCCGGCTTCGGCTTCGATGCCGCCAACACCCCAGCCCACGATGCCGAGGCCATTGATCATCGTGGTGTGGGAGTCAGTGCCAACGAGGGTGTCGGGATAAAAGAGCGTGGAGGGTTGAGAGCGGATGGTCGATGGATTGCTCAGAACGCCTTTGGCCAGATATTCGAGGTTCACCTGATGCACTATGCCAATACCCGGCGGCACCACCTTGAAGGTTTCGAACGCCTGCATGCCCCACTTGAGAAACTGGTAGCGCTCGCGGTTGCGCCGGAATTCCATGTCGAGGTTGCGCTGCATTGCGTCCGGCGTGCCGGCGAAGTCCACTTGCACGGAATGATCCACCACCAGATCCACCGGCACGAGCGGTTCGATGATTTTCGGGTCCTTTCCCATGCGCGCCACGGCGGAACGCATCGCCGCCAGGTCCACCAGCAAGGGAACACCGGTGAAGTCCTGCAATACGATGCGCGCCACGACGAACGGAATCTCCTCGGTGCGTTCGGCCCCGGGCGCCCAGTTGGCCAGCGCCTTCACGTTGGCTTCGGTCACTTTCTGCCCGTCGCAATTGCGCAGGACCGATTCAAGCACCAGCCGAATCGAGACGGGCAGGGTTGAAGTGGCGCCGACGCCGGCCTTTTCCAGTGCCGGCAACGAGTAGAAGAAACCTTGTTGTCCGTTGCCGAGGTCAAAAGCTCGAAGGGAATCAAAGGGATTGTGAAGTTCGTTCATAAAATCGGTTCGCCACCAATCCTGCGCGCTGGTGGGCGATCAAAATGAAGTTTAGGCCAGGCTATGTCAAGGTGGTTGCACACTCTGGAGTTCAGACGATCCGACGGGCGCGTCTTGACACTGCCAGCAGCGGGGAAAATGAGTGGCGGAACACCGGCCTCCGGTGCGGCGGCTTGGGTTACGGCTCGTGCAAGGGTGCTGTGCCGGAGCCCGGCGTTCCAGTGGTAGCGTTCGCTTACCTCAGCTTCTCGAGGATTTGCTTGATCGCGTGGAAATTCGGCAGTTCTTTCGGGGTCGGGGTCTGTTCGCTGTATTGGATGACGCCGTGCTTGTCGATGACAAACGCCGCGCGCGCGCTGACCGCGCCCAATCCAATCAAGTCCGGCAGCAGCGTGCCGTAGGCCTTGGCGGTTTCCTTGTTCAGGTCACTCGCCAGGGTGATGCCAATTTTTTCCTTCTGGGCCCAGGCTTCCTGGGCGAACGGGCTATCGACGCTGATGCCGATGGCCTCGGCGTTCAAGCCGGTGTAGGCGTTGATGCCCTGCGTGATGTCGCACATCTCTTGCGTGCAAACGCTGGTGAACGCCAACGGGAAGAACAGGAGCAACGTGTTCTTTTTCCCGAAATTGCCGCTGAGCTTCACGTCCACGAGTCCGGAAGCTTGTTTGGATTTGAGACTGAAATCAGGGGCTTTGGTTCCAACGGATAGGGCCATAAGTTTTTCTCGTTAAGTTTCGTTTTTCAGTTCAGGTGTCGGTTTATAGTTACCTGACGAGAGGCTGTCAAATTACGATTTCAGCGCAGCCAGGTTCCGACTGGCATCTGTCAAAGACTATGTGCCGCAACTTTCATGGCGGAAATGTTTGAACCACTCGAAAGAAGGCAGCCCTCTCAGTGAGATCAAAGGCGAGGCTGAACGGGGCTTCCGCCACGCTACTGGTGTTGGTGGCAAGCGGCGTCCAATTTATTAAGTCGGTGGATCGTTCAAACACCGCCATTCCCTCCACGAAATACGCTCTTCCCTCCAATGCCGTAGCGGTCGCATTGGTCAGGTTCATTATCGGCCCTGGCACCAATAAGAATCCCTGTGATCCCCTTCCGGCGCGACTCCCTTTTCCGATAATCCAATTTCCGTTGTTGATCGAACGGGCGGTTTGCAGCGACCAACCTGAATTAGTCGGAATCAATTGATTTAGATCAATCATCACCCCGTCAGAGAAAAGGAAAGCAGACGGTGAATTGACTGTACCGTAAGGATAATAGTATCCAACCGCCTTGCCATCATCGTTGATATCGAGAGCCGAGTGCGCCGTCCCGAGCGGGCCCATGTAGGTCATTGTTCCATGCTCATAGAGAAACGCCTCGCCGCCGGTAGTCCCAACCACCTGCCCGTGACGATTGATGGCGTTGGCACCAGAGCCTGCCCCGCCGGACAGCAGAGTCATTTCGCCAGCACGATAAATAAACGGATGCGCGTCACCCGGTGGAAGCAGGAGTGATCCGACGATGAGGCCATCGTCATTGATGTCGTTTGCATAACAACTGAGACCGCCGCCATTGAAAAAGGCATAGTTGGTGCCATCCAATTGATACCCCAGGAAGCTTGTCGCGGAGCTATTGGTCGCAGCGAACCCGACTATGCCCGCACGGCTGATCGCATTGGCATATCCATAGGTCAGTCCCGGCAGTTGCAAAACCCCGCGATCGGGGCTGTAGCAAAAAGGTTGATAGGTGTCGTATTGCTGGTTATGCGCCTGGACAAATTCACCGACAATAGTTCCGTTGTCGCTTATGGCCCTGGCGACGGCGGATTTGCCGAAAACATCAAATACTTCAGTTTGCCATTGACTCCAACGGGCTGCAGAATTGGTGATCGATCCAACGACGACTCGCTGACTATTGATCGCCCACGGGTCGAACGATGTGTTGGTTTGTGATGTTTCGAGTTCGATCACCGAAAACACTGGTGGATTAGTTGCGACGGAAATCAAAACTGTCGCCGTTATTCCTGTGGAACCGCCATTATCAATTGCGGACGCGTAGAAACTGAAATTTCCCGTCCGCCCTGGGGTCCAGGTTAGCGCAAATTCGTTGGACCCTGATGGGATGCCGAGACCAAGAAAGTTTGTGCCTTCATAGAAACGAACCGATTCAACAACCCCATCGAGATCGCTCATTCTGGCGCGCAAGGTCATCGGCCCCATCGAACGAATCAATGAACCGTTTGCCGGTTCAAGCATCTGTCCACCGGGCGGGAAATCAACCGGGTCTTGGCCGAAGACGCTGGTCGTAGTAAAGGTCAGACTGGCCAGAGCTGCCGCGAGACCTGGCAAGCGATAACATTGCCCGATTCGCAACATTCAGTTACGATGTGTTAGTGCCACCTGGAAATTGAGCCTCAGCGGAAGCCGCGTTGCCCGCCGAACTCGCGATAACAACGAAGCATAAATCCGCAAGCATGCCAATGGAAAACTGAGACGCCAGCGGCTGCGGCTCAGCCGTGGTAAGCGCCTCATTTCGTGTTTTGCTGCACGTCGGGCGTTTCTACGAAAGGCAATCGAAGCGACTCATTCGTCAGGATTCGAACGCAGCGAGAACCTCCTCAATGTGTTCCTCCGGCTTCACCTTCAGCCAGATTTTTTTGATGCGCCCGTCCGGCCCGATCAAAAACGTCACGCGATGCGTTCCCAGATATTTCCGGCCCATAAAGCTCTTTTCACCCCAGACTCCGTAAGCCTGGACGATTTTCTTGTCCTCATCCGATACGAGGGTAAACGGCAGTTTGAACTTCTTCGCGAACTTATCGTGCGATTTGACCGAATCGACGCTCACGCCGAGCACCACCGCGCGCTTCCTTTGGAGCGCGCCGAAGTGATCGCGAAACGCGCACGCCTCCTTCGTGCAACCGGGCGTGTCGTCCCGGGGATAAAAATAGAGGACCACGTTCTTTCCTTTGAAATCGACGAGCGAAACCCTGCCCCCGCCGTTCGTTAGCGCGGTGAACTCGGGCGCGTCGTCCCCTTCCTTCAATTCTAATTCAGGTGCTTTGCTCATAGCGACTTCTCCCCGTTATGACGAGGTAATGGTCAGACCTTCAACGAACTCATTGTTTCGGCGCCGGGGAGCTCGCCGGGCTTGCGCTCAACTGTCTAACGCCGTCGAAGACGTAAATCACGCCCGAACCGCCCGTGCAGACGGCTGCGCCCAACGCAAACCAATGCAACCAAACCGCCGGCAGCTTTAACAAGGCCCAGCACACCGCGATCATTTGCAACACCGTCGCCCCCTTGCCAATGATGTGCGGCTTCACCGCCACTTTCCCGCACGTGAAATGAATCACCACCATGCCGAGCAGCAGCAACACGTCGCGGCTGATGACCGTCGCCGTGAGCCAGAGCGGCAAATGCGGCAAGTACTGTTCGTGATGCAGACTCAGCAAGACTATTCCCGCCACCAGCAGCATTTTGTCTGCGAGCGGATCGAGGATCGCCCCGAGTTCGCTCCGTTGATTGTAGCGACGGGCAATGTATCCGTCCACGCCATCGCAGACGGACGCCAGTAAAAACGCCGCGATCGCCAGAGACCGGTGCAACTCTTCGCCGGCCTCCACATAACTCAGGACCTCCACGATGAAGAAGGGCACCAGCAAAATGCGGAAGATGGTGATTTTATTGGCTGTGGTCATGCCGGACGCCGCCCAGTGTTGCCGCGCCTCGTTGCACCGTCAACTGCACCGTCAACTGCACCGTTCCGGCTAAGTGGTCTGAGGGATAAATACGATGACGTTCGTTGCGCCCAATTTGGCCTGTGGCGAGGCGCGAGGAGGGCGCATCCCCGCCATGGGGCTGTAACCGACGAGCAACGAAGCCACAGGCCAAATTCGGCGCAACCCGGAGGGCGGCAGGACTTTTTCGCCCAGACTTCGTTGCTCGCTCCCCACAGATCCACTGCGGGATATGCTCGTCGCTCACGCCTCGTCTGGTCGAAAAATCCCTTGCCGCGAACGTCATCGTATTTATGCCTCAGACCACTAAGCGCGCTGATTGGACGTCCGCCGGTAAACGTAACCCCAGAACCACAACGTGCCCATGGCGCCGCAAACCGCCGCGCCGATGAAATTCGCCTGCGGGCTTATGTGCCATAGCCACGCACCGAGAAATGAACCGGCGGTGACGGCACAGTCTCGAATCAGGTAATAGGCGCCGAAGGTGCGCGATCGCAGTGCTGGCGACGCCTCGCCGATGATGAGCGCCTTTCGCGCCGGTTCGCCGAACTCCTTGAGTCCGCGAACCGCGAACGCCAGCCCAAGCCAGGTGAAGTTCTTCGCCCACAGCAACGTTGCCGGGAAGAGTGTGAAGAACATAAAGGTGATCAGCACAAAAGGTCGGCGGCCATATTTGTCGGCCAGGTGCGCAACGGGGATGTAGCAGAGCATGGCCGTGATCATTTCGATGGCGACCAGGTAGCCGTACTGTTGCGCGCCCAGGCCGCCGTGGTTCATGGCCCAGAGAATTACGAAGGCGTAGGGAATGCGTTCGCAGAAGCGAATCAGAATGTCGCTGACCAGCAATTCGCGCAGCGCCGGATTGAACGAGTTGACCACCTCGAGGAACCCAACCTCCGATGGTTCTTTGCGGAACTTTATTGAGACGTGCTTTTTCTTCCTCTCCCCGCGACGCATGAGTGGGGAGAGGATCGAGGAGAGGGGCCTCCTCACTGAATGTCTCTCCTCTCCCCGGCCCTCTCCTCCATCCGACGGAGGAGAGGGAGGTTCCGGGATTCCCGCGGCGCCGGGTTGCGAGCTCTCAGAGGCGGCTTTCGCGTCCGGCGCCAGGTTCGTTGTTCGATTGGGCATTGATGTGCCAACGGCCGGTTCCGCCATGAACCACTGAAACACAGCCGTGAGCAACGCCAACAGAATGCAAACGAGAAGCGCCAACCGGACACCTGACGTCCAGCCGAATTGCTCGACCAGCCAGCCCCCGAATAATGGGCCGAGCATCATCGGCACGCGGCGGACCATGGATTGCACGCCGATGCCCATCGTGTACTGGCGCGCTTCGAGCGAGGTGGCCACGACGGTAAAGGTCGTCGGCAGCGACAGAGCGCTCCAGGCCAAAAACAAAAATGCGCCCAACACCAACGCCAGCCAATGCTGCCAAAACAAAACCAAACAATATCCCGCGCACGAGAGCGCGTTGAACAGCAGCAGAGAGCGGCGTTGGCCCCAGCGGTCGGTCATCCAGCCGCCGGGATAGGCGTAAAGGGCGCCGAGCAACGTCTGGAGCGCGTCGAACAGCCCAATAATCCAAACACCCGCGCCGAGCGTTTCGAGATATTTCGGCGCGAAGCCAAGCCAGAGCCGTTCGCCCGTAAGCGCCAGCACGAGCGCGCCCAGCAGCAGCGCCGTGTTGCGCTTGAGTGCCAGGAACTCAACGATTTTTCCCGCCCGGTTCACAGCGCCTTCCGGGCTCATTTCTTGAGGTGTTGATAGAGCGCATCGAAGCACTCGCCGCCACGCGTCAGGAGTTCTTCGTCACTCCAACCGTTCTTGGCCCAGCCTTTCAGCACCCGGTCAATGCCGATGCATTCGGCCGCCTGGAATTTCCCGTCTTCCAGGTCGGCATCGTGCACCATCCGGGCGATTTTCAAAACAGCCTTGTCGGTGATATTGAATCGCTTGACCAGTGTCTCGAACGTGCAATCGTCGCCATGGTGCGAGAATTCCGCCTCAAACATGTCGTAGGGGATGGCGCCGGGATGCCGGACCGGATCGCCGTCGAAAATGAAACTGGCCTTGGGATCGATGAACTTGCGGATGAGCCACGCGGAACCGACCCTGTCAATCTCGGGCCGCGGCCGCGTGAGCCAGGTCTTTCCCGTTAATTTCTTTCCAGCCAGTGATGTTGATGATTTCGACCTGGCGTTCCGCAGACCTTCGGCGCGTTTCAGGAGCATTTGGGCGTCTTGCGCACGCGGGCAGTCGAAATAATCAATCCGGCGGATCTCTTCGAACTGGCCGGTCAACTTTTCCAGGTCCGCCGGGAACGACTCCCCGGGACGCTTCTTGTTCCGGGCAACCAGTTCCGTGAGCACAGGGAGCAACGCGCCGTAATCCAAGGCTCGCGCTTCGTTGAACTGGCGAACGATGTCTTCATTACTGAGCCCTTCGATTTCTGTGACGCGGATGATCGTCGCTTCGCCGCCGCCGTCGCGGACTTGTTGCGCCAGCCAATGGAGCCGTTCGTAGTGCTCCGGTCTGTCCGGAAGCAGATAGGCGGACGTCTTCAACGGCAGCGCGCCGCATTTTTTCAATTGCCGCCAGAGGTTGACTCGAGCCGCGCCCTTTTTCGTCGGCAGCCCCCTTTGATGCCATGCAATCCATACCTCGACTCCATTGCGTCCTTCTCGGCCTTGTCGTTCTCTGGGGCGCCCCGGCGCATGCAACATGACGCAGGAACAACCGCGCAGGCTCTTTCTGCACTATTGGGGAAGGAACAAAGCCGCGTCGCTGGCTCAAAGCCTCAAGAAGGCGCTGGACGCGCAAAACGCCGCGAAGTGAACCGTCAAATGCGGAAGCGACACATGAAAATGCTTAACTCGATTTTTCTTATGATCGGTTTAACCCACAGTTCTGCCCTGGCCGCAACCATCAATTTTGACGACGCCACACCGGACGCGCCGCCGCCCGGCTGGACGGCCACGAAAACCGGCAAAGGCGAAGCGAAATGGACAATCGCGAAGGACGATACGGCGCCGAGCAAACCCAACGTGCTCAAGCAATCCGGCGAAGCGGCTTATCCTGTCTGCCTCAAGAATGGCGCGAGCCTCAAAGACGGTTTTGTGGAGGTGAAATTCAAGCCGATCTCAGGCAAGGAGGACCAGGCGGGTGGCGTGGTTTGGCGCGCCAAGGATTCCGACAATTATTACATCGCCCGCGCGAACGCGCTCGAAGACAACGTGACCATCTACCACACGATCAATGGCAAGCGCACCGAGAAGAAACGGACTGAGTTCAAGGTCGCCTCCAACCAATGGCACACCCTGCGCGTCGAGTTTATCGGCAATCGTTTCACCGTCACGTTCGACGGCAAGAAAGCCATCGAATGGGAGGACCGGACTTTCACCGGACCTGGAATGGTCGGCGTGTGGACCAAGGCCGACAGCGTGACGCTCTTCGATGACTTCAGCTACGGTGAACGGTAACCGCACGAATGAAACGATCCTTGCTCTCCCTGCTCTGTCTGTCCGCCCTGGCGGTTTACGGCGCCGAGGGGACCTCGTTGAAGTTGATTAAAACGATCCCGTTACCGGATGTGAAGGGGCGCATCGACCACCTGGCGATCGACGTCAAAGGCAAAAGGTTGTTCGTCGCCGCGCTCGGCAATAACAGCGTCGAGGTGCTCGATCTCAATGCGGGCACAAAGCGCCGCTCCATCGCCGGGTGCAGCAAGCCGCAGGGCCTGGTGTATTTGCCCAAGCCCAATCTCCTGTTTGTGGCCAACGGCGGTGACGGCCGAGTTCGGATTTACGACGGCGCTTCGTTCAACCCGATCGTCACCGTCGGCGGCCTCGAGGACGCGGACAACCTGCGCTACGACGCGAAACTGGACCGCGTGTATGTCGGCTATGGCGACGGCGGCATTGGCGTGATCAATCCGGTCACCGGCGTGTTGACCGTGCGCATTCCGCTCCAAGGCCATCCCGAATCCTTCCAGATCGAACAGGACGGAAATTACCTGTTTGCGAATGTGCCGGACGCGCAGCAAATCGTCGTCATCGACCGCCAACTGCGCTCCGTGGTGGAAACGTGGCCGCTCAAAGACTTTCGCGCCAACTTCCCCATGGCGCTCGATGAAGGGGACCATCGGGTGTTCGTGGGCTGCCGTAATCCGGCGCGATTGGTTGTTCTCGACGCGAAGGATGGGAAGCGGATCGCGGACCTGCCTTTATCCGGCGACACCGATGACTTGTTCTACGACGGGGCCCGACGGAGGATTTACGCTTCCTGCGGCGAGGGATTCATCGACGTGATCGGACAGCGCGACGTCGATGACTACCAGCCGCTAGAGAAGATTTCCACGGCGCGCGGCGCGCGCACGGGTTTGTTCTCGCTGGACCTCAACCAGCTTTATTTGGCTGTGCCTCGACTCGGCGAGCGGCCGGCGGCGATTCGGGTTTATCAACCGGCGCAATAAGAATATTCCGGTAGAACAGAGGTGGAACCCGCGGCCGCGAAATTTTGGCCGACGTGAAAATTGATTCTCCCAAGATAATTGGAACGCGGGGCTACGGTTTGGTTCGTTTCCTTAGCTGGATTTTTTGAGGCGCACGAGCAGAAAGCCAAGATAGCCTCCAACAATCAGCGCGGCGACGATGCAAGCTATTGCGATTTTTGTCCGCGTCACCCAAGGGAATTCATAGACCTCCCGTTCTTGCGAAAACCAATACAGTGGGAGCCCGGAAATCAACAAGCCGAGCGCAGCCATCGCGGCGATTCCCTTGTACCTTGAATCGGACGCCACGCCAGCAGCCAACAACACCAGACTGCTCCATAAGAAAGCGGCGAGAACAGTCGTGTAGAGAGCCAGGACAAAAGCTTTATCCTCCACAATCCACGACCCGATTCTTAGCCAGTAATCGCCCATGCAAACCTTGTTGCTCAGAAGGAGAAGCAGAATCGAGGCGGCCAGAGCGATCAGAATGGCCAGCTTGACCGACCAAAGCGAACTCCCCGCAAAATAGTCCGCGATGAACCCCGTCAACCAACCGAGGCGGGGCGGAGCGGCGGCGGCAGGCGACAGTCCCCCGACGGCGGGTTTCACATCCGATGCGAGGAGCGCTCGAGCGGACTTGAGAAGCTTGACCGCTTCTGGGTGAGTTGGTGTGCCATCCCAATCCATCAATTTAGCCGCTTCTATTCGGCGAAACTCAAGTGGAATGCGCACATCATCAAACAGGACCGGCACAAGAACATCACGCCGGTCTCCTTCCATTGCCTCGACTTTGACCCATTTGGATTGCACCGACTGGATCGACCAGACGACGATCACACATTTTGCCGCGGCGAGCGCGTCTTCAATGACCTCATCAAAGTTCTTGCCCGGAGGGATGGTTTTGTCCCACCAAACGGCCAAGCCCTGCTCCTGCAACACTTCAACGAGCCGCTGAACGCGTGGTTTGTCTTGCGACGCGTAGCTGATGAAAATGTGGCTCATGCGTAAACGGATAGATGGCACGAAACCCGGCGGAAGCGCAAGCAAGTAGCGGCGTCCACCACGTAACAGCA
>WNGL01011663.1_pt1 | contig 17097 bp, 17 predicted proteins | sample 5400591 | NCBI WGS metagenome assembly WNGL01 (sample SAMN13153377, study PRJNA577476) | soil metagenome | isolation source: 80 cm soil or saprolite under Garry oak tree replicate 1 | place: USA:California | collected 2016-06-15
CGTCGGGGGTGTTGGTGGCCTTGGCGACGAGGTTGGCGCGGGCGTCGTAGCCGAACACGAAGCGAACCCCGTCGGCGTCCCAGCGGTCGAACTCGGAGGTGAGGGAGAAGTCGGTGTCGCCCCGCAGCAGGATGTTGGTGTAGCCGGCTCGCCGGCACAGGGCGATCGCACGGTCGTACAGGGGGATGACCCCTTCGTGGGAGGGCCGGTTGGCGCCCCGCAGGGACAGGTAGAGCGGCTCGTGGGTGTTGGCCAGCGAGACCATCAGCGCCGAGTAGCCCCAGGTGCCGTTGTAGGCGATGTCCATGCCCTGCTTGCACTCGCCGTCGGTGCCCACGATGGTGGCGTCGGCGTCGATCTTGGCCGTTTGGGCGAAGAACGACGCGGGTTGGCGGGCCCACACCTGAAGCCGGCACCGGTTGATCGCCTCCTGGAGGGCCATGATCGAGGCTTCGTCGAAGCGCCGGCAGAAGTCCCCCGCGGTGGTCGGGTCGGGCAGGGCGGCCGCCCCCAGGCCGTCGAGGAACACCCGGTCTGATCGGCGGGCCTCGATGTCCTCCAGCCGGGTGCCGCCGCACAGCGCGTTGTGGGCGATGTTCAACACGTGGTCGGACTCGTGGTAGGGGCGGTGCACCTTCAGCAGACGGACCGACGCGTCGATCTCGGCGGCCAGGCCCACCTCACCCACCAGACGGGCGATCATGCCCATGCCGCCGTGGGCCACGCCCCGGGAACGTCCCGAAAGCTCATAGCCGATGCGGGCCCGTCCCAACACCGGTCCCCCGGCGTTGGGCGCCACCGCCTCGGCCAGCCGGCGTCCGATGGCGCGCTGCTCGCGCGCCAGCTTGCGGCGCAGCTCCCGCTTGGCCTTGCTCACCCCGCCCTCCCCGTCGTCACCCCTAGAACCATAGCATGATAATGCTATGGTTATGTGGATCGGGCATGCGATCGACCGCACACCGAGGAGGGCGACCATGGCGACCAAGGCCGAGCTATCCCGCCGGATCCAGCGGGTCAAGGCCCAGCTGTCCAAGCTGGGCGACCTGCGGCCGGGGACCCTGTCCGAGCAGTACAACGTGTGCCGAACCCCCGGCTGCCGGTGCAAGGCGGAACCGCCGCAGAGGCACGGGCCCTACCACCAGCTGAGCTACACCCGTCACGGGCGCAGCCGCACCGAGACCGTGCGCTCAGAAGACCTCGCCGCGGTCCGGGCTCAGATCGCCAACTACCAGAAGCTTCGCGAACTCATCGACCAGTGGATCGACGCGGCCATCGAACTCGACCGCCTCCGGCGCAGCCAGAAGCGATAGGGCAACGCCACCAGCCGGCAGCCGTCGCTCCTTCACTTGAACCACGCACGGGACTCTCAGGTCCGCCTCTCGAAACCGCCGGAACGTACACGCCTCCCGCGCCCGGCACGACGATGGTGAACACGAGATTGCGGACGATGAGGCTGAGCGTGCGGGCCATCGTCTCTCATCGCTCCCTCCGCCGTGAAGCCACGCCCGCGGCGTTTGTCCCCACGCCGCCGGTGCCCGCGGCGGAGTCACGAGAGACACCGAGTATCACGGCGCGGTGACCGGGGTGTGTGCGGCGGCTGGGGGGGTCGGAGTGCCCAGGACAGCACGGTCAGTGCGGTCAGGACGGCCAACACCGGCACCTCGCCGAGGTCGTAGGCCGTCGTCAGGTGGGAGTCGATAGCGCCGGTGTGGGTGAAGAAGGCGCCCGCGTAGGCCCATTCCTTGAGCAGCGCGCGGCCCGGAACGAGTAGGGTGATCGCACCCAACCCTTTCCAGCTTCCCAGCAACACCAGGAAATAGGACGGATAGCCCAGGTGCGCCACGAGGTTGTGGACAGAAGCGATGCGCGCGATGTCCCAGATGCCGCCGAGCCCCAGTTCGCCCACCACCAGTACGGTGGCGAACCAGTAGCCGGCCGATCGCACCGTGTTGCCGCGAACGCCACCATGATCTCCGATGAGACTCGACCCCCCTGCCTGGGGATTCACCCGTACGCTTCACCGAAGCCTTGCCGCCAGCTCGGGTAGCGCAGAGTCCAGCCGAGCTCGCGCTTGGCCCTGGCGTTCGAGGCCCCGCGGGACTCGGTCCCCATCACGACGGGGGCCTCGCCCGCGAACAGCCGGGCGAGCACGCGGGGGAAGCGTCGGGGGGGCTTGGCTCCGACCACGCTCGCGAGCGCCGGCAGCCACACGGAGGTGGGGGCGGGCTCGTCGTCGACGATGTTGAAGATGGCCGGCCCGTCGTGCTCGAGGGCGAGCACGGTCGCCGCGGCGGCGTCGTCGAGGTGGATGAACGACCACACGCCGCCGCCGTCGCCGACGATGGGGAACTTCCGCGTCCGCACGGCCTGGACCAGCCCGTCGTCGGGGTCGCCGTAGAAGTTGCCGTAGCGAAGGGCGATCCCGCCCGCGGCGGTGACCGCCCGATCGAGATAGGTCATGGCGTCCTCGGTCTCGCGCATCGCCGGCACCGGGGTCGGGTCGAGCGGATCGTCCTCGGTCTTGGCTGGCCCGCCCTCCCGCGCGTATCGGTGGCAGGCGTAGCTCTGGGCCACGAAGCGCTGCACGCCCGCCTCCCGTGCCGCCGCGAGGAGCGCGTCCGTGCCCCCGGTGCGAAGCCGGTTGGTCTGGGCGAAGCTTCGGTCGAAGTGCTTGAAGTCGCTCAGGCCGGTGAGCGCGGTGGCCTGGTGGACGATCGCATCCGGCTTGGCGTCGACCACGGCCTTGCGCACGGCGTCTGGGTCGAGCGCGTCGAGCACCATCGGCTCCGCCCCCAGGGCGTGCAGACGTTCGGCCCTATCGGGCGAGCGGGCGGTGCCGAACACTTCGTGGCCGTGATCGACGAGCTGAGGGACGAGCCGGACGCCGATCGCGCCGCTCGCCCCCACGACCAAGACTCTCATCGTGTCCTCCCTTCGTGCGCGAAGGCGTCGAAACCCCTGTCGACCATTCGCGTTCCACCGGAACCACAGGGCCCTGCTGGAGGACGCCGCGGACGCGGTCCTCACGCTGATCCGCGAGGGCCTGAACGCGGCGCAGGAACGCTTCAACCGCGGCGTTCGCCGCTGACCCGACGCGGCTGGCTCGGAACCCGCTCCGCGGGGCGCTCCGTCGCGATCCTCCCCTCGACCCGAACCGTCGGCAGGGCCTTCCGCAGCCACCCCGGCATCCACCAGTTCACGTCGCCCAGCAGCTCCATGACCGACGGGACCAGCACCATGCGGATCAGCGTGGCGTCCACCAGGATGGCCACTGCGAGCCCCAGCCCGATCTCCTTGACCTGCCGGAGGTCGAACCCCACCACGAACGACAGGAACACCGCGATCATGACCAGCGCCGCCGCGGTGATGAGGCGCCCGGTCGTGGCCACGCCGTTCGCCACGGACCCCGCGTTGTCACGGGTCCGGACGTAGTCCTCCCGGATCCGGGACAGCAGGAAGATCTCGTAGTCCATCGACAGCCCGAACAGGATCGTGAACATCACCATCGGGACCCACGACTCGATGGGCCCGGTGTGCTGGAGCCCGAACAGCGACTGCCCCCAACCCCACTGGAACACCGCCACCAGCACGCCGTAGGACGCCCCGATCGACAGCAGGTTCATGATCGCGGCCTTCAACGGCACGACGACCGACCGGAACACCACCATCAGCAGCAGGAACGCCAGCGCGATGACCACGGCGATCATGACCGGCATGCGGCGTCCGATGGTGGCGGAGAAGTCCACGGAGACCGCCGTGTACCCGCCCACGTAGACCGTCGTTCCCGACGCCGACGTGGCCTGCGGGATGACGTCGTCCCGGAGCCGATGGACCAGCCTATCGGTCGCCTCGTCCCGCGGCGCGGAACCCGGATACACCGTGATGATGGCCGTGTCGCCCTTCGGGTTCGGGATCACCGGTGAAGCGGCGGCGACGTCTTCCGTCGACGCGAGCGCCTGGTCCAGCTGCTGGAGCGCCGCCATGTTCTGCGGTCCCCGGACCTCCGCGGCCAGCAGCAGCGGCCCGTTGAACCCGGGCCCGAACCCTTCGGACAGCAGCTGGTAGGCCCGGTGCGTGGTGAGGTGCTCGGGCTCGTTGCCCGCGTCGGCGGCGCCCAGGCGGATCGAGAACAGGGGGATGGCCAGCACCAGCACCACGACCAGCCCGGCCAGCCCGGTCACGACCGGGCGGCGCTGGATCATGCGGCTCCACCGGTACCAGAACCCGCCGGTGGTCGTGTCCTTCTTCCCGAAGACCGGGATGTGGAGCCGGTCGATGTTCCGCCCCGTGAACCCCAGGACGGCCGGGAGCAGCGTCAGCGAGGCCAGCATCGTCACGAACACGACCGCCGCGCCGCCGATGGCGAGGCCCTGGAGGAACGTGAACCCCATCAGCAGCATTCCCAGGAACGAGATCACCACGACGGTCCCGGCGAACAGCACCGCCCGCCCAGCCGTCGACATCGCACGCATGACGGCGCCCTCGGGCTCCAGCCCCTCGCGCAGGCTCTGACGGTACCGCGTCACGATGAACAGCGCGTAGTCGATGCCCACCCCCAGGCCGACCATCGCGGCCGTCTCGGTGGTGAAGTCCGGCACCGACAGGAAGTTCGCGAACACCAGCACCAGGGCCAGCCCGATGCCGATGCCGAACAGCGCGGTCATGACCGGCAGCCCCATCGCCAGCAGCGACCCGAACGCGATGAGCAGGATGATCATAGCCGCGATGAGCGCGACGCCGGTGGACTGTCCCGGCGGCCCGAACTGGGCGTTCTCGATGACCGGCCCGCCGTACTCGATCTGGAGACCGGGCCTCGCGACCTTGTCGCCGAGGTCCTCGATCCGGTCGACGACATCCTTCGGGACCTTGCTGGCGCGGACGTCGAACCGGATGTCGGCGAACGCGATAGCGCGGTCCTTCGAGATCTGCGTCGAGGTGTCCGGGAGGTACGGGCTGACCACCTCCTGGACGTGGGGGAGCCGCTCGATCTCCGTGAACAGGCCCTGCATCGCCGACCGTACGTCCGGCGACATCGCGCCGTCGTCGGCCTTGTACACGATCTGCGCAGTGTCGCCGGAGGCCTGGGGGTACCGGTCGTTCAGCAGGTCGAAGGCCTTCTGGGAGTCCGCCCCCGGCAGGGAGAAGTCGCTGGCGTAGTCGCCGCCGGCGCTCGAGGCCGCGAACTGCGCGCCGACCAGCGCGATGATCCAGATGACGAGCGTCAACCACCGCCGGTGGTAGCACCACCGGGCCACCCGCTGCAGCATCGGTCGTACCTCCCTCGTCACATCGGCGCGGTTCCGTCGGTCATTGCTATGACAGATCTCGAGCGAGGAATGTGACCGATGGACGAGGGCGACTGGCTGGCGGAGCGGTTCGAGGAGAACCGGCCCCACCTGCGGGCGGTGGCCTACCGCATGCTCGGCTCGCTCGCTGAGGCGGACGACGCCGTCCAGGAAGCCTGGCTGCGACTCCGCCGCTCAGATACGAGCGGCGTCGAGAACATCGGCGGATGGCTGACCACGGTCGTGGCCCGAGTGTGCCTGAACATGCTGCAGTCACGTAGGTCGAGGCGCGAGGAGCCCCTGGACGCGCACGTGCCCGATCCCATCGTGAGCAGCGAGGACGGGATCGACCCCGAGCAGGAGGCGGTCCTGGCCGACTCGGTCGGCCTCGCCCTGCTGGTGGTCCTGGAGACGCTTCATCCCGCCGAGCGGCTCGCCTTCGTGCTGCACGACATGTTCGACGTGCCGTTCGAGGAGATCGCACCCGTCGTGGGGCGCTCCCCGGCCGCGGCCCGGCAGCTGGCGAGCCGGGCCCGCCGCAGGGTCAAAGGGGCCGCCCCGGTTCCCGACCCCGATCTGGCCCGCCAGCGAGAGGTCGTCGACGCCTTCCTGGCCGCCGCCCGCAGCGGTGCCTTCGAGGCGCTCCTCGCGGTGCTCGATCCGGACGTCGTGCTCCGAGCGGACGTCGGGGCCGTGCCCGCGGGCGTATCGAGGGTGATCCGCGGCGCGCCGGCCGTGGCGGAGCAGGCACTCGCCTACGCCCGGCGGCTCGGCCCGTTCGCCCGACCGGCGCTCGTGAACGGAGCCGCCGGAGTCGTCGCCGCTCCGGGGGGGCGGCCGGTGTCGGTCCTGGGCTTCACGGTCACGCGCGGGAAGATCGTCGAGATCGACATCCTCGCCGACCCAGAGCGTCTGTCCCGGCTCGACCTGGCGGAGCTCGATGAGGGATGAGGTCGGTCGCAGCAGACAATGATCAAAGGAGGAGAGATGGCCCCATCGTAAAGAGCATCGAGATATCCCGTCGTCCCCAGGACGTCTTCGCATACCTGACCGACTTCTCGCACTTCCCGGAATGGCAGGGTGGCGTCGTATCCGCACGCCGGGACGGGAATGCCCCGCTCACGGTGGGCTCCAGAGCCATGGTCACCCGGCGGGTCGGTCCTCGGGAGGAGGCCAGGACCGAGGAGATCACCGAGCTGCGTCCTCCCCGCGCCTGGGCGGTGCGCGGTGTCGGCGGGGGTCCGGTCGTGGCCATTGCCAGGGGCACGATCGAGCCGCTCGATAGGGCAATCGGTCGCGCGTGACGATCTCCCTCGAGTTCGAGGCCCACGGGAAGGAGACCATCGAATGACCCAAGCGATCCCAGCCGAACGACGCGTCGCGGCGCCTCGGACCACGGCGATCCTCGCCGGGATCCTCGCGCTCGGCGTTCTCTTGGAAGCGACGTTCGCCGGCGGCTTTCTGGGCGGCCACCACGTGTGGAAGAGCTGGCACGAGACCCTCGGGAACCTGCTCGTCCTCCCTCCGCTGACGAGCCTCATCGTCGGGCTCGCGCTGCGCCGCCGCCAACGCGAGGCAGCGTCCATGCTGGCGAGCCGAATCGCCCTCTTGATCCTGGTGGTCGCAGTGGTCGTGACTGGCCGCCAGGGCGGCACCATTCTTGCCGTTCACATCCCGGCCGCCGTAGGCACGATGGGACTCGTCCTCCGCCAAACCATGATGAGCGCCGAAGGGCGAGCAGCAAGAGCATGACCAGACAAGGAGGCGCACTCGAGAGTGCGTGATCTCCACATTCATCGGAGAGGAGCGTCGTGAAGACACCGACAGGCAACGGCCGGAGTGGGGTCAGTCGACGAAGGTCCGGCGACCAGCATGCGAGAGAAGGGCTGTTTCGACGACTGGCTCGAGGGTGTCCGTGATGCTCCGCGCCCGGACGTTGACGGGTGAAGAACCATCATGGACGCCCTAATCTCATCGTATTGAGTTAGCGGGTGGGTGATCGCAGTGGTGGTGTTGTAGCGTTCGCGTCCTATGGTGATGGGGCTGCGGGACCACCAGGGTGATCCGCGGGCCGCTGACATGGGCCGGCTGGACCGGCTGGAGCGTGACAACGCTGTGCTGCGCGCCGAGGTCGACCGGCTGCCAGGCGACGACCGGCGGGCAGGTGCACTGCCGCGCGGTGTTCGCGGCGCTGGATGCGGAGGAGTCCGGGGCTGTGGACGGTGCGACTCGCCAGGCGCTCGGCCCTGCCGGTCGACGTCGAGATCACCGTCGCGGTCGCGCCGCGGTGATGCGGCGGCGCGGGTGCGAGCCCGGGCGCTCGTCCCGTCGTCCCGGTCGGCTGCGACCTGCGGGAACTGCAGCGGGTTCGCAGGAACTGTCGCTTGGAGACCGACATTCAGCACCGGTCGCGGACGGTGGCCAGAGGGGAGTGAGCATGCAGGCGCGCGGCGAGGAAGAGGTCGACGTCCCCGTGGGCGACGGTACGACGTTGGGCGGGTTGGTCGTCAGTCGCAAGGCGCCCGGCGACGCCGGCGATCCGGTGTTCGTGGTGTGGCCTGCGCTTGGCGTCTGGGCCAAGTACTACCGGCCACTGGCAGACGGGCTGTGCGACGCGGGGGCGGACGCAGTGCTCTTCGACCTGCGGGGCTCGGGCAGGAGCCGGCCGCTGGCCGGGCGGAGCACCCGCTACGGGTATCGGGAGCTGCTTACCCGGGACTGGCCGCGGGCGCTCGCCGTCGTCCGTGAACGCTTCGCCGCCAGGCCGGTCTTCCTGCTCGGGCACAGTCTTGGCGGTCAGCTCTCCGCCCTGTATCTGGCGCTGGAGCCGACCGCCGCGGCCGGCCTGGTCCTGGTGGCCACGTCCACGCCGTACTTCCGGCGCTACGGGCCGCTGGGTGGGGTGCGGGTGCTGGTCGGCTCGCAGCTCATGGTCGCGGTGAGCCGGCTGCTCGGGTACCTGCCCGCGACCGGCTTTGGGAGCCGGCAGGCCGCCGGGCTGATCACGGACTGGGGGCGTCAGGCACGGACCGGCCGGTACGCCGTGGGCGGCCTGCCTGACCTGGAGTCGCGCCTTGGCCAGGTCCGATTGCCGGTGCTCAGCGTGGGCGTCGACGGCGACCGGCAGGCGCCGCCACGGGCGGTCGAGCACCTGTGCGAGAAGCTGTCCGGCGCCGCCGTCACCCGCTGGCGGTACGGGCCGGCGGAGGCGGGGGCTGCGCGCCTGAGTCACCTGTCCTGGGTGCGGCACAGCGGCCAGCTCGCGGCCCGCATTCGACAGTGGGCCGGTGGCGTTACCGAGGGCCGGTCCGCGTGATGGGCTCTGGTTCCTGGCGGCTGGCCGGGACGGGCAGGCTGGCGATCGAGCACCGCGCCAAGGAGCGTGCCCGGCTGCTGATGCGTACCCGCAGGGCCTGGAGTTGGCGCTGCTGTGGCTGACCGAAGACGGCCTGTCGACGAGCACGAAGGTAACCAGCAGCGGCGTCATCGCGTCCATCCAGCAACACGGCCGCACACCACGGCGAGGCGAGGAGCGCAGATGGGCGAGGACCAGTGGGCGCGGTGGCTGCTGCGCGACCGCTCCGGCGGCGACCAGACCCAGCAGGCCGCCGCCATGCGGATCCTGCTGCCCGTGCGCGACCGCGTCCTGCGCGGCGCCAAGGTCGCGCCCGGCGACACCGTCCTGGATCTTGGCAGCGGCGATGGGCTCATCGGGTTCGGCGCGCTCCCGCTGGTCGGCGAGCACGGCACCGTGATCTTCAGCGAGGTCTCCGAGGAGCTGCTGACCCGCTGCCGCGCGCTGGCCGACGAGCACGGCGTCCTGAGCCACTGCCCGATTCGTCAAGGCCGCGGCCCAGGATCTGGGCCCCATCGCCGACGGCTCGGTCGACGTGGTCCGCCTTCGCCGGCCGCTTGCGCGCCCCGGCGGCGTGCTGGTGGGCGCGACTGATGGTGGCGTCCACGCTGATGACCCACACCAGCTCCCCGACCGCGTCGCTCTTGGTCTGGGCGAAGGCCAGCAGCCGGTCCCAGGTGCCATCACGGCGCCAGCGGACCAGCCGGTCGTGCAGCGTGGTCCAGGGGCCGTAGCGGGAGGGCACGTCCCGCCAGGGGGCGCCAGTGCGGTACTTCCAGATGATGCCGTTGATGACCTGCCGGTGGTCGCGCCACTGCCCACCCTTGCGGCCGTTGCCGGGTAGCAGCGGGTCGATCTGCTTCCACGCAGCGTCGCTCAGCTCGCCTCGCCCGACCATCTCGCCCCCCACGTCACAGCCTGTCGCAAAGAGCGAATCCTACCAACCAGGTTCACCGGACACGCCTAGTGCATCGCGTCCGGCGGCTGGGCACCGATGAGCCTGTTCACCGAGGACGGGGTGGCCAAACCCGCGCTCGCCGCCATCCAGGACGGCCTGCGCACCTCCGCGTTCGCCGAGTAGCCGGATCGTATTGAATCGGCGGTCTTTGACGCCGGGATAGCGGAGTTTGCAGATCGCCTTCCAGCCGCAGACGCGCACGGTCGACGTTGAGGTCACGCTCGTCGCGGACGAGCAGCCAGACCGAGACGGCAAAACGTCCCGGGTCTGGTCCGTGCGCCCAGCTTGCCACAAGCCTGCGAACACCCCGCCACCAGCGTTTCCGCTGGTCAGCGGCCCAGTGATTCATCTGCCGGGCCACCACGGGAAGGTTCGCCGCGACGGCTATCGTGTAGACCGGCCGTGACGGCGACGACGGGCAGTCGCAGGTTCGGATCGTGGGGGGAGTCGGGCCAGACCTCCGACGCTTGGTGCGGCTCCGACAGCGGCTGCGGCTATGATTGAAGAAGACACGACCTTGCCCCTAGGGCTTTGCGCCAGGCGTTGTCCACCAGAATTCCATCAGGCCTGATGTTCGCTCGACTCAGTCACCGAGGCGACGACCGCTGCGGGGCGGGTCGGTTCACGCCGGTCTCGTAGGCGAAAATCACGATCTGGACGCGGCTGCGGAGATCGAGTTTCATCAGAATCCGCTTCACGTGGCTGCGGATCGTGGACTCCTCGACAACAAGCTCCGTGGCGATTTCGCGGTTCGAGAGCCCGCGCGCGACCAGCTCGAGGACCTCCCGCTCGCGTGGAGTGAGCTCGTCGAGCTTGGCCTGGTCGTCGAGCTCGGGGATCGGCTGCTGGGCCATGCGGTCGATCACCCGGCGGGTGACCGACGGGGAGAGCAGCGAATCCCCGCGGGCGATCGTGTGCACCGCCGCGATCAGCTCCTCCGGTCGCGCTCGCTTGAGCAGGAAGCCCGAGGCGCCCGCGCGCAGCGCTCCAAACACGTAGTCGTCCTGCTCGAAGGTGGTGAGGATCAGGACCCTTGCGCGTGGGGCGGCATGCGTCAGTTCTCGGGTGGCCTCGATCCCGTCCAGGTCGGGCATGCGGACGTCCATGAGCACCACGTCGGGATCGAGCCGGCGGGCCCGCTCGACTGCCTCACGCCCCGTCGACGCCTCGCCGACGATCTCGATCTCGGGCTCGCCCGAGAGGAGCTCGACGAGACCCGCGCGCATGAGATCGTCGTCGTCGGCGATCAGCACCCGCGTCATGCGCTCGCACCTCCGTAGGGAAGGCGGGCGCGGACGCAAAACCAGCCATTGTCGCGCCCGGCCTCGAGGCTGCCGCCGAGCAGGGTCGCGCGCTCCCGCATGCCGATCAGCCCGTGCCCGCCGTTTGACCTCGGGGCGTCCTCGCCGGGTGCGGCGTTGTTGACCGTGAGCTCAAGCGCCTCCTTGCCGAACGCAAGCGCGACCCGAGCCCCTCCGGTGCCGTGCCGGGCGGCGTTAGTGAGGGCCTCCTGCAGGATTCGGTATGCAGCCTGGTCGACGGCGCGCTCAAGCAGTCGAGGCTCCCCCTCCCTCGCGACGCTCACGTCGAGCCCTGCGGCGGCGTGGCGTGCGACGAGCGTGTCGAGCGACGCGAGCCCGGCTGGCGCGTCCACGGCTCCGCCCGCCGAGCCGTGGTCGCGAAGCGTGCCGACGATCTGGTCGATCTCGCCGGCCGTCTTGCGCGCCAACTCCTCGATTGCTTCGAGCGCCGCCTGGGAGCGCTCGGGGTTCTTCCGCATCCGGGCGCTGCCGGCCCGCACCGCGATGACGTTGATGGCGTGGCCGGCGGCGTCGTGGAGGTCGCGGGCGATCCGGGCCCGCTCTTCGGCGACGGCGAGGCGACGCTCGCGCTCTCCCTCGCGCTCGGCGACGAGAGCGCGCTCCCTCAGCGCTGCGATCCGCTGGCGGCGAAGGCGGGTCCGCTCACCCGCGAACCACGCGACGGCAAAGTCGACGCCCGTGTGGAACAGCTCGCCCCCCGGAAAGCCGCCCTGCCCATAAGCGGTCGCACCGAGGATCGCGAGGAACAGCGCGACGACCGCTCCGGTGTCCCGTCGCGTCCAGGGATCCTCCTCGTCGCGACTCGCCGCGAGCAGATACAGCGCGGCGGTCGGCCCGAGGGGCAGTCCGATCGGATAGCCGAGGGCGCCGAGCAGCGCGCTCGCCGACGCGGTGAGCGCGAAGACCGCGCGGGGAGCGCGGCGCCAGGCGACGAGCGGCACGGTGGAGCATGCGATCAGCAGCCCACCGATCCAGTCGAGTTCTCTCGATCCCGGCTCCGAGGCACCGAAGCCGGCCTGAGAGAGCGCCACTGAGCCGACGAACGCTGCGGCACCGGTCGCCGCGCCGACGAGCGCCTCCCATCTCGGCCGGGCCGCAAGCATCCGACGCGCCGTAGCCGCAGCATCACCCGAGGCTAACATCACCCGAAGCTACAGTAGCATCGCCGTTCCCGCCGCGAATCCTCCGCGCGGATGATCCTGCTCCACGAATCAGGGAGGGCAGAGTTCCCCCCGACGGGCGTTTTCGGCCAGCCTGCCGCCCCCGTAGCTTGGCGGCCATGAGGCAATCGATGAGCGGACTGACCACCTTCGTACTCCGTCGCCGTCGCTGGATCGTGGTGGCGTGGCTGATCGTGACCGTGGCCGGCGTCGCGAGCCTTGGGTCGACGACCAAACGGTTGTCGACCGAGTTCAAGCTCCCCGGCGAACCGAGCTACATCACTGACACCAAGATCTCCGCCCTCTACCAGGACGAGGGCGGCGGCGACATCGACTCGCCGCCGATCATCGTCGTGGCCGTCACCGCCCCGGCAGGCGGCACGGCCGCTCCGGCCGAGGCCGACAAGGTGCTCAGCGCCGCGAGCGCGTCCATCCCGGGGTCCCGTCTCGCTGATCAGTTCAACACCGGCGACGGGCACTTCAGCACCGAGGACGGGCGCACCAGCTTCGGCCTGGTGTTCACCCCGAAGACGGCCGTCGGCGAGGGCTCCGGCCAAGGTCTCGCCTCGACCATCACCGCCGCCGCGGCAGCCGTCGCTCCGCCGGGATGGCACACCGGCGTGACCGGCTTGGCGCTGCTCGTGAGCGGAGGGTCCGGCAAGGGGACGAGCGTGCTGACCGAGACCCTGCTCGGTGGGATCGGGGCCCTGGCCGTGCTGGCATTCGTGTTCGGCAGCTTCATCGCCTTCGTGCCCTTGCTGATGGCGGTGATCGCCATCCCCACCACCTTCCTGATCGTCGGCGGCATGACCCACATCACGTCGGTGAGCGTCATCGCGCAGTACCTCATCGCCCTGATCGGCCTCGGCGTGGCCATCGACTACTCACTGCTGGTCGTGACGCGCTGGCGGGAGGAGCGGGCCAACGGCCACGACAACCACCAGGCGGTGGTCGGGGCGATGAACTCCGCCGGCCGGGCCGTGGTGTTCTCCGGCCTGACCGTCGGGGTGAGCCTGCTGGCCCTGGTGGTCCTGCCGGTGTCGTTCCTGCGCAGCATCGGGGTGGCCGCCTTCCTCATCCCCATCGTGTCGATCGCGGTGGCACTGACCCTCCTTCCCGCCCTGCTGGCGGGCGCCGGACCGTTCCTCGACCGGCCCCGGCTACGCCGCGATGTCCACGCCAGCCGGCCGTGGACGGCGTGGGCGCAACGGGTGTTGCGGCACCGCATCGGCGCGACCGTCGTCGGCGCGGGCATTCTGATCGCCCTGATCGTTCCTGTGTTCGCCATCACGCTGGGCGAGCCGAAGACGTCGGCCCTGGCCCAGACGGGGCCCGCCCACGCCACCCTCGACGGGCTGGAAGCCGGTGGGGTCCCCTCCGGGATCCTCGAACCGATGGATGTCCTGGTGCAGGACGGTCGCGGGCCGGCGGTGGCCGCTCGGCTGGGGAAGGTGAAAGGGGTCTACGCGGCCGTCGCGCCGAACTCTCCCGAGTACCACCGGGGAGGTACCGCCATCGTCGAGGTCCTGCCCTCCGCCGAGCCCAGCAGTTCGGCGGGCGGGGCCACCATCTCGGCCGTCCGTTCCACCGCAGCCCACCTGCCCGGCGTGATCGGGGTCGGCGGGCCCGGACCGGGGCAGGTGGACTTCATCCAATCCGTGTACGGGTCGTTCCCGCTCATGCTCACCTTGATCGCGATCGCCACCCTTCTGATGCTCTCCCGGGCGTTCCGCTCGATCGTTCTCGCGACCAAGGCGGTGCTGTTCAACATGCTGTCGGTCGCCGCCGCCTACGGCGTGATGGTGCTCGTGTGGCAGCAGGGCCACGGCAGTCAGGCCCTGTGGTCCATCCCCGCGACCGGCTCCATCACCGTGTGGGTGCCGATCATGGTCTTCGCCTTCCTGTTCGGACTGTCGATGGACTACGAGGTCTTCATCCTCTCCCGCATCCGGGAGGAGTACGACCGCACGGGGTCAACCGATGGTTCCGTCGTGGTGGGCATCGGGCGGACCGGGAGGCTGGTGACCAGCGCCGCCCTGATCCTGTTCCTCGGCTTCCTATCCCTGTCCACCGCCGGGGGAACCGACCTGAAGGTCATGGCCACCGGTCTCGGGGTGGGCATCCTCCTCGACGCGGTCGTCGTCCGCAGTCTGCTGGTCCCAGCCCTCGTCGGTGTGCTCGGCAAGTGGAACTGGTATCTGCCCGCCTGGCTGGCCCGGGTCCTGTGGGTTGGGGAACCGTAGCGGCTGCCGGCTGGCCGACGAATTTCATGCCTTCCGGAAGGCTCCGGATCAGTCCTGACCATCGCAGGTTCGGTGTGGCACGTCCTTGGGGGAGACGGAGGGGACCTCACGACGCTTGTGCGGCTCCGATCGCAGCTTTGCCTGGCTTGAAGAGCAAGGCCTGCGCTCGCGGCGATTGGATCGGCGGCGCCACCATCCGCGTGGATTCAGCGTCCCTGGCAGGGTCACGTGTGTCGCCAAGCGATAGCCGTTACCCGCGCGGCAGATCCGGTGGAGTCTCGCTGCTGATGAGCGAAGCCACGATCCGCTGGATGCGTGCCCGCAGACTCGGGACGTTCGCCCCCTTGGTCATGAAGAGGTGGTGGACCGTGCCGACCAGGGTGAGGGCGAGCGTCTCGGTGTCGGTCTGCGCCCTGATCCGACCGACGTTCTTCTCCGCCTCGAGGTAGGCAGCGAACGTCGTCTGGACGTCATCGAGGACGGAGAAGGGCCGGCTGGTCCCCGCCTCGTGAAGCCGCGTCATCAGCGAGGGCCGGGAGTGGAACGCCACACCCGGGCGCGAGGAGAACGAGCGGACGGTGGCTCCCTACGGCCTGGTCTTCCACTCGGGCCGCTGGTACCTGGCCGCCCACGACGTCCGCTCGGCCGAGGTCCGGACATTCCGCGTCGACCGCGTGCGTTCAGCCGAGGCGCGCCCAGAGCGGGCGGCCGTGCCTGAGGGCGTCGACGCCGCCGACCACGTCGCCCGCTCGCTCGCCAGCGTCCCGTGGGGGTGGGAGATCGAGGTCGTCTTCGACACCACCCTGGAGGAGGCCAGGCGGCGCATCCCCCGCACGATCGGGGACCCGGAGCAGGCCGAGGGGGTGTGCTGCTTCGGGCGCAGTCCGACGACCTCGACGCCGCGGCCCGCGCCCTCGCAGCACTGGGGTGGTCGTTGACGTGCGACGCCCGCCCGAGCCGCGAGCCGCGCTGCGCCGACTCGCCGCGACGCTGCAGGCCTCAGCTGGTAGGCGCTGAAGGGTAGGAACCGGCGTCTGGCCAGGCAGTATGCCAACGACGGCCGAAAGCTGGTGGGAGCCGGCCAGTCATCGACGCCTGCCCAGACCTGGCGGGACGCAGCGGCCGGCCTGAGTCGCGGGAAGGCAGGGTGTGATGGCCACCGGACCCACCTATGCGTGCTTCGCGGTGGGCGTCATCGCGTTCATCGTGTCCGGCCTGCGGCCTCGCCATCATCCAACGTGACCGGAGGAACACGCGAGGAACAGACCAGGGACACCTGGGCGACGGCTGCTGCCGTTCCCGATCTGTCCCTGATCTGTCCCTGTGCCTCGGCAGGATTCGAACCGGCGCTGCTGTGACCGACGACCTTCTCGGAGACGGAGCTTTATAGCGGCACCGGCGTGGTGAACTCCGGTAGGCCCAGTGGTCCAGTCGGCCCACCGACACAAACCCCCACCGTGACCGGAATGACTCCAGTGAAGGATCGCGGTTGGCGTCCGGTGATGATCGCGCCGGTGCCCTGTCAACACATCGGATTTCCCCGTGAGGCATGCCGATGGCCCTTCAGGCCTTAGTCCACCCCCTGCGCCGCACCACCTGCAGCTCCTCGCGTGGCGCCAACCAGCACCCGACCCATCAGCGCCATTTGTCAGGTCTGACGCTCACGTATCGGATGCCGTCGCACACCATCAGCAGCACCGTCGGTGCCTGGCTCGCGCCAACTGACAGCATCACCAGCGGCCCGATGGCCGGTCATCGCAGCAGCGGAAGCCGCACCACGCCGCCCAGCGCCCAAGCGTAGACGTGGGTCAGGGGATGCGCAGCCGAGCCATCTGGCCCTTCAGCCATGCGGAACCCACCTGCAGCTCGGCGAGCATGCGCCGCAGCGAGCTGCCCTGCTGGACCCGCCGCAGTTGCAGGTAGGCCGCCACATCGGCGAACCCCAGCTCGGCCAGGCGGGCCTGCCGCTTGGCCGCCCAGCAGGCCCGCTGCCGCTGGATCGCCCGGTGGGGCCGGACACTCGCCTGCTGGCGGGGCAGCCGGTGCTGGTCGAGCCGGTCCCGCACCGTGCCCGGCTGCACCCCAAGCTCGCTGGCGATCATGGTGCTTGGCCATCGTCGGGTCATCGCCCGGTCGGTCAGGTACTCCCCGAGCGAGGCGAAGCCCAGCTCCGCGGCTCGTGCGGCCAGCTGCTGGTCGGTGGTGGTACGGCGCTTGCGGGCGGCGCTCACCCGGCGGGGTGGCGCAGTGATGCCTGCGGTGGCCAGCAGGTGGTGGACCACCGTGGTGGTGGTGCCGAGCTCGCTGGCCAGCTGGGCGGGACTGGCCTGCTGCCGGCAGCGTGCTCGGAGATAGCTGCCAAGGTCGGCGAACCCCTGGGCACGGGCGTGATGGTCGAGGCGGCGCTGCTGGCTGTCGAGGACCGTGAAGCCGCCGCTAACCTCAATGCCGGTCAGTTACGGCGACCCTGCCGTGCAAACACACGACGTTTGCCCAGGTCAGGACAGTGCTTCCCCGCCTATCTGACCCCGCATTGGGACTAGACGAATCATAGGCACACAACCGAAGGGCGACTAGCCCCGACGGTCTTACGCTTACCACCAGTGCCCAGGCCGCCGCGGTGGTGCTGGGATGTGGCGGACCCCGGTGCATCCTGGTCGGCTGGCGACCGTGCCCAGCAATGACCTTGTGGTGCTGGTCGAGTTTGGGGTTCTCCCCGAGGAGCGGACACCTGGTTTCATGCAGCAGTGGGCTGCCGGTGTGCGCTGATCCTC
>WNGL01010503.1_pt1 | contig 17095 bp, 15 predicted proteins | sample 5400591 | NCBI WGS metagenome assembly WNGL01 (sample SAMN13153377, study PRJNA577476) | soil metagenome | isolation source: 80 cm soil or saprolite under Garry oak tree replicate 1 | place: USA:California | collected 2016-06-15
TCGCTGCGTTGCTCGTTGCAGTTCCCGCGCTATTGCTTACGACAACAACGAACGTCGAACCACTGTCTGACGTCATCGTGGCTGGCGTTGTGTAGGTCGAAGAGGTAGCGCCCGAAATATTTGCTCCGTTCTTCTGCCACTGATAGCTGAGTGGCGCCGTGCCTGTTGCTGTTACTGTGAACGTCGCCGTCTGTCCCGCCGTCACGGACTGATTGGAAGGCTGTGTCGTGATCGTTGGAGCCACGGGCGCTGGATTTACAGTCAGCGTCGCAGCAGTGGTCGTCGCCGTGCCAGCAGAGTTGCTCACAACCACAACAAAGGCCGACCCGCTGTCCGCGGTCGTCGTGGCTGGCGTTGTGTAGGTCGAAGAGGTAGCGCCGGAAATGTTTGCACCGTTCTTCTGCCACTGGTAACTGAGCGGCGCCGTGCCAGTTGCGGTCACTGTGAACGTCGCCGTCTGTCCCGCCGTCACGGACTGATTGGAGGGCTGTGTCGTGATCGTCGGGGCCACGGGCGCCGGACTTACAGTCAACGTCGCTGAATTGCTCGTTGCTGTGCCTGCGCTGTTGGTGACAAACACCTTGAAGGTGGAGCCACTGTCCGCGGTCGTCGTCGCTGGCGTGGTGTAGCTCGCTGAAGTCGCGCCTGCGATGTTCGCGCCGTTCTTCTGCCACTGATAGCTTAGTGGCGCGGTGCCACTCGCGACCACCGTAAATGTCGCAGTCTGGCCAGCTGTCACGGTCTGATTCGTCGGCTGCGTGGTGATCGAAGGCGCCACTACTGCTGGGTTCACGGTCAGCGTGGCCGAGTTGCTGGTGGCAGTTCCCGCGGTATTAGTCACTACCACATTGAGAGTGGAGCCGCTGTCCAAAGTCGTTGTCGCTGGAGTCGTGTAGGTCGCCGAAGTGGCACCGGCGATGTTCGCGCCGTTCTTCTGCCATTGATAACTCAGCGGAGCCGTGCCGCTCGCGACTACCGTGAACGTCGCCGTCTGTCCCGCCGTCACCGTCTGGTTCGTCGGCTGTGTCGTGATGCTTGGCGCTACCGCCGCTGCGTTCACGGTCAGCGTCGCCGCATTGCTAGTTACCGTTCCAGCGCTGTTGCTCACCACCACGTCATATGTCGAGCCGCTGTCCGAAGTCGTGGTGGCTGGTGTCGTGTAGGTCGCAGAAGTCGCACCCGCGATGTTCGCTCCGTTCTTCTGCCATTGGTAGCTCAGCGGCGCAGTGCCAGTCGCGACTACTGAGAATGTCGCCGTCTGGCCCGCCGTCACCGTTTGATTTGCCGGTTGCGTGGTGATTGTCGGAGCCACTGGCGCCGGATTCACCGTCAGAGTGGCTGCGCTGCTCGTCGCGCTGCCAGCAGAGTTGCTCACAACCACAACAAAGGTCGACCCGCTGTCAGAAGTCGTGGTCGCTGGCGTCGTGTAGCTGGCCAAAGTTGCGCCTGCGATGTTCGCACCGTTCTTCTGCCATTGGTAGCTCAGTGGAGCCGTGCCACTCGCGACCACCGTGAACGTCGCCGTCTGTCCCGCCGTCACCGTTTGACTTGCTGGCTGCGTGGCGATCGCGGGAAACACCACAGTTCCACTCGCCGTAAAGTTGACTCCCGTGACGTCGGTTGTGCCTGCGGTCACATTCTGATTCGCTGGAGTAAAGGCATAACCCGGATTGCTCGGCGTGACCCCGTACGACCCACTGGCCAATCCCGCGAACGTGTACGCGCCCGAGCCGTTTGCTGTCGTGGTGGCGCTTGTGGAACCGCTCAGCGTGACCGTCGCGCCGCTTCCACCCTTCGACGGACTAATTGTGCCGGAGATGCTAACACCCACAGTTGCGAATTTGTGGCCGCCGCTCTTCCCGTTATTGTTCTTGGAATCGGTGGACTGCACTTGAAAGTAATAGGTAGTGCCAGCGGACAAGCCGGAGACGGTCACCTGGTGGCCTGTAACCATGGTGGGATCAACCGGAGTGTTGGATCCGTAAGAAGTGGTGGTTCCATAATTTACGACGGAGTTGGAGGCGACGTCCGTCGTCCAGACAACCTGAGTGCTGGAAGTCGTCGTGGAAATTGCCTGAACGTTGGTGATGTTAACGGTCGTCGGCGGTGGAGGGGTTGTGTTGGCGCCGCTGACGAATCCGGCGCAGCCAGCCAACACCATCGGAACCAACCCCAACAAAAGCAAGACAACGAGTTGAAGGGCGCGTGCGCGTACAGACACACGTGTAGTCCTCTGACTTGTCTTCGAATTCATTTTTTCCTCTGGGCTGGTGCCAGCTAGCAGTCAGAAGCGGGGGTGGGGGCCGCTGAAGTCGCTGATTTAAGTAACGCCCTAACTTTCTTCCACGGCGATGATAAGGAGAGGGAGACTCCGCAAACTACTGGTGTGAGGAACAGTTTTGGGTCAGGGAACGAACGTTGCCTGCGTACTTTACGTGCACTGCCTTTCGGCCAGTAACCGAATGTCTACAGGGACGAGGAGTTCGTCTGACAAGGACAGGGGGAGGCCAAAACGGTCAGGTGCCGGCGAAAACTGTTTGAAGGCAAAATTCAGAGAAGGAAATTCAGAGAGACAAAACTTCCTGCCGGACTCAGTCAGTCTGCTCCGGAAGGCGACGGCCTAGCCTCCGGTCGCGATCCGACGGGATTCTTTTGTTTCGTGATCAGGCCGGCGTCGCGAATCTTGTAGATGAGCAGCCGGTAACTGATTTTTAGTTCTTGAGCCGCTTTCCTGCGGTTCCAGCGATTGGCGCGCAGCGCCGCGAGGATGATGTTCTTTTCGCTGGCGCGGATCGCTTCTTTGCAGAGGCTCTTCAGGGGCACAATTCCATTTTTTGCCGCCGCAGGTGAGGGCGGACTGACGGGACGTGCAGAATCTTCCAGGATCGACGCCTCGGGGCCGACGACCACGTGGCGCGCAATGCCGTTCGAAAGCTCACGGATGTTCCCCGGCCAGTCCAGGCACTGCATGTAATGCAGCGTCTCCATGGTCAGCGGCTCCGCTTGCGCTTGGAACTGTTGCTGGCAGCGCGCGAGAAAATACTCGGCCATCATAGGAATGTCTTCCCGGCGGTCGCGCAGCGGCGGAAGCTTCAGGCATACGACGTTAATGCGATAGTACAGATCGGCGCGAAACTTTCCTTTTGCAATTTCATCTTCCAGATCCTTATCGGTGGCACACATCAGCCGCGTGTCGACCCCTCTCTCAAGTTCGTCGCCGATCCGCGAAAAGCGGCCGTCCTGAAGGAACTGCAAAAGCTTGCTTTGCGACGCCAAATCCAGGTCTGCGATTCCGTCGAGAAACAACGTGCCGTTGTGCGCAAGCTCCACTCGGCCGGGTTTTGTTGCATGGGCTCCGGTAAAAGCGCCTTTTTCGAATCCGAAGAGTTCGCTTTCCAGCAGCGTTCCGGGAATCGCGGCGCAATTAACCTTGACGAATTCGCCGGTGGATCCTCCCGAATGATTGTGAATCCACCGGGCAAGAACCTCTTTGCCGCTTCCCTTTGGGCCGCACAACAATACTGGAATGTTCGTTCGGGCGATTTTAGTGGCGCGCTTCCGAACCTCTTTCATGGCCTCGGAACGCCCAAACAACACCTCTTCCGGCGGCAAGACTTTGGCCAGTTCTGGGCCCGCGTTTTTCGATCGCTTTTCGACAGACATGTTCACAGATGATTCGACTCGGGAATGGGGAGCACACGATAGGCCATCAAACGAGTTTGCTCCTAAGACAGATGAAACCAGGGAAGTATTGCTAAGCGGTTTATTTACAATAATTTAGGTGGGCAAGGGGAGGCTTGGTTGTAGTACCGATAGGAGAGAAAGCACTGATTTCTCATATCCCAAATAGTAAAAACTTCTCCCACTGACGAAAACAATTTCTCTCTTTTGATGGCTCCCGCAAGGTTTTGCCGGGCTATCTCGGCGGGAAGATGAAGGCTTCTAGCAGGTCGGCACGGGCCTTTTCATCGGAGGCAACGACTTTTAGGATGTCCTTGACCGAGAGCATTCCTCGGAATTCACCCATTTGACTCAACACGATCAGGTGGAAGATGCCGTTCTGTTCCATAAGCAGCAAGCATTCGTCGAGTGTCTTCTCCGCCGTAACCGTAACCAGTTCCCGCGTCATGATATCCGAGGCTTTCATCCATGCGGGGCACTTGTTTTCTGCGGCAACTTTGTCGGAAATATCGCTTTGAGAAATGACCCCCGTGAGCTTTCCGTTCGCGCCCAGCACGCCGACCGTGCGCACTTGTTTTGCTCTTAGATACTGCGCTACTTCGTGAACGCTCGTGTCTTCGGAAACTGTATAGATTTCTTTGCGGGACCCGATCAAGTCGCCAACTCTCATTGGACGCCTCCGCAGGCTGATTTGGCCGGATAGTAGGCCTATTCATTCCCAGAAGCAAGATAGGTTCCAAACGAAAGTAAGGCCTGAGACGGCCTTTCTGGCAGGCCGGAAAGGACCTGGCCAGACTTACTCAGCGGCTCAGTGAAGGGAGAGGACCCTGCCTCACGCCCGCGCGGCTTCCCCGCGGACAATATCGTACCTTTCGATGACGGCGGCCACACCCATGCGCGCATTGCCGTCCTCAATCCTTGGCTCGACGCGCAGAACTTTTCCCAAAGCGTGCACCAGCACTTCCGGACCGCTCGTTACTTCCGTTGGCAATGTCAGGATCAGATCGAGCCGTGAACCCGTTTGTGGATCCTGATCCATCACGAAATAAAGACCTCGCGGGGAAATGTCGCGAGTTTTGCACTTTTGGGAATCAACCGCCTTCTCTGTGGGGACGCGAACAAGAACCGGCAAAGACAGGTCATAGCGTCGACTTGTACGACGCTCGGTAATTCCCCCCATTTCTGCGTACACGCCGCGGACCGATCATTTTGGCCGCGTTCCCTTCTTTGGATTAAGCCTGAAATGCTACAGTTCCGATGCCGCTTGCTTGGCCCTGAACCAATTCACTTCACTGGTTCAAAGTATTAGTTGGATTCTGGCGCGGGATAAGGTAACGCAAGTATCCCTTTGAAGTATATGCTTTTCTTCTTTTTGCCGTTTCTTCCCTCTGACCACGCCTCTCGAAGATTGCTATCCGTTCCTGGTTCCCACCGTTGATGTTTCTTCGGCCCCCGACGCTGACTTCCGCGTCCGCGGCGTATCCAGGTTGAACTGCCGCATCTTGTAAAGCAGCGCCTTATAACTGATTCCCAGCATCTTGGCGGCATCCTTGCGGCACCAACGCGTCTTTTCCAGTGCATCGGCAATCGCTTCCATCTCCGCCTCATCCTTCAAGCCGCGGACCAGCGCCTTAAGTCCTTGCTCCTTCGGTGGCGCCGGCTCTTCGCGTGGCGACGTGCGCTGCCGCGTGGAGGACATCTCCACCAATTCGCGCAGGCTGCCTTCGTCATCCTCAAGAATGACGTAGCGCTTCACAAAGTTCTCCAATTCGCGCAGATTTCCCGGCCACGGGTAATTTAGCGCGGCATCCATCAGGTGCTTGGAAGGTGGCTGCCCGGGCTTGCCGTATTTTTCGCTGTACTTCTGCAGGAAATGTTGGAAAAGCAGCGGGATTTCGGTCGTGCGTTCCCGCAGCGGCGGCACGTTGATGGACAACACATTTAGCCGGTAATACAAATCCTCGCGGAATCGCCCCGTTCTCATCGCTTCCTGCACATCAAGATTGGTTGCCGCCAGCACGCGCACATCGGTCTCCACCATGTGCCGTCCGCCCAGTCTCGAATACTGATGATCTTGCAAAACGTGCAAGAGCTTGGCCTGCAAGTGCGTGCTCATTTCTGCGATTTCGTCGAGAAAGATCGTGCCCTTGTTGGCTAGCTCAAACTTGCCCGGCTTGCTTCGTACCGCGCCCGTAAAAGCTCCCTGTTCGAATCCGAAGAGTTCCGATTCCAGCAGTTCTCCCGGCAGCGCCGCGCAATTCACTTTCACGAACGGCTGGTTCCGTCGTTTCGAGCGCAGGTGAATCATTCGCGACACCACTTCCTTGCCCACGCCGCTTTCCCCGCAGATAAATACCGGCACGTCCACCGGCGCGATTTGCAAAATCTGCTGCCGGATGCGCACCATCTGCGGGCTCGCGGCCAGGAAGCTCAAATCCTCCGTCACCTGGTCGCAATAATCACGGAGCGCCTGATTTTCCGTCGCCAGTTGTTTCTTCTGGCGCGACTTCAGCATCGCCGCATCCAGCTCTGATTTCTCGAAAGGCTTCGTCAGGTAATCGTGCGCGCCGATGCGAATCGCCTCCACCACCGTTCCCACTTCATTCGAACACGACAGCATGATCACGTTCAGGCTGCGGTCGATCTCCATCAGCTCTTTCAACGTGTCAATGCCGCTCATTTCCGGCATCAAAACGTCGAGGATGATGAAGTCCGGCCGTTCGCCCTTTTTCACTTTGTTCAGCGCTTCCCTGCCGGAGCTGACGGTCTCCACGTCGAATCCGTCCACTTCAAGAAGCGTTTGCAGGTACTTTCGAATGCTCGGCTCGTCATCCACCACCAGAATTTTTTCTTTCTCAGCCATTGGCTCTTCCCTTTCTTCCGCAAATTTCTTCCCTGCGTTACCCCTGGTCCATCGGCAGCAAAAATGTGAACCGGCTTCCTCCGCCGGGATCGCTTTCTACCCAGATCTTTCCGCGGTGCGCTTGAATGAGGCGTTTTGCGATCGCCAGCCCCAGCCCCATGCCCGAAGTATTTCGGTCCACTCTCACGAAATCCTCGAAAATTTCCTGATGGTGCTCCGCCGGGATGCCTGCCCCGGAATCCTTCACGCTGACTTCCACACTGTTTGGCCTGGGCAAACGAAATCTCCGCCGCTCTTCCACGGGAGCCATAGTTGCCACGCGCCGTTCCCAGAAATGCGGTCCTGCCTTCATCGTGACTGTGCCACCGCTTGGAGTGTGCTTCAGCGCATTGTCCAGCAGATTCGCGGCAACTTGCTGCACCTTCTGATAATCGAAGCGGAAAGCCGGAATGGAAGGATCGATGTTCGCTTCCAACCGCACTCCTTTGCGCTGAAATGCTTCTGACCACCGTTTCGAAAGCTCATCCAGGCAATCTCGCAAGTCGTTCTCCCGGAGTTGCAAAACCAGCTTGCCGCTCTCCAACGCGGAATAATTCAGGAACATGGAAACCAGCCGCACCAGCCGCTCGCAACTCTCTTTGGATTCTTCCAGGATGTCCCGCTGTTTGTCCGTCAACCGCCCGAGAGAACCTGCAAGCAGCAAGTCGTAATAACCCTTGATCACGGCCAGCGGCGTTTTCAACTCGTGCGCCGCCGAAGCGAGAAAAACCGTCTTCTGGCGATTCACTTCCTGCAATTTCAGATACGCCGCGAGAAGGTTTCGGTAAGTGATCTCGCGTTCCTGCAGCAGCTCTTGCACGGTAAGCTGCGTTGCGGCATCGGGGTCTGTATGCTTCCCTGATTTATTTTCAATCTCTACCACCAACCAATCGGATTCCGGCATCCACTGAATCTGCACAGCTGTTTTCTTTTCCGCTAGCCCGATGTGCACGTTAACTTCGTGCTCGCCTTTTTCTACTTCCCCGAAAATTTTGGCGGAATCCAACTTCAGCAGATCGCTGAAGAGATTAGGCTCGTCCGTTTCCTTGAATCCTTGCATTTCCAGGATCTGGCGCGCTCGCGCATTGATGAGCAGTGGGCTTCCGCCGCGATCCGTCACGATTAAAGGTTTTTCAAGCGTGTCGAGAAGCCGGCTAACCCATCCAAGCGGAAGGGACCGGCGGCTGCGATCTTCTGCCACGGGGGGCATGGCAATCCTTCCGCTCATGTACTAGTTCTTTCTTCTAGGGGGTGTGGTAAATATTTTCCCGTTGCCAGATTCTCAACCTTACAGAGTGTCCTTGGCCGAGTCAATGGTAAAAGCGTTCCATTTGCACAATTGCGGAAATCCAGTGGATTTTCAAATCCTCAGACGCCTATGGCAAAACTTTTCCCATAAAAATTCGCTGCAAGCTATTCTTAGTAAAAGGGTTATAATGCCCCTGCTTTACTTTGTCTGGCAATCAAGATGCAACAAAACCGTACTATATCCGTAGTACTACCCGGGGGAGTCAGTGTCGACTAGGATGATCCAGGAGAAAAAAAGTTTGGAGATTCGCTCTACTCGGCTCTCGCCCCGCATTCGTTTGCAGATTCCCGTGTTCATTCGCGGTACGGATGCCTCCGGCTCCGAATTCATCGAGCTTACTAAGACCCTTAATATCAGCGCCTTCGGGGCCTGCATCACTTCCCAGCATATTCTTAGGAACAATCAAACCATTCACTTGACCATTCCAGCTCCCTCCCCTGCCTCGAACAGCCTTGTTCCCAGCGAGACTCCCCCCATCCTTGCTCGAGTATTGCGGCAGAACATGGCTGGTGACATACGCCTCTTCGGCTTGGAATTCATCCACCCCCTCGAGTAACCGATCCAGCAGTATTCCGCGCTTCCCCGCCTACTGGGTAGTTTTGTTACGGGGCGCATAAAAGCACATAAATATTCTTTCATTTTGCCCCGTTTTTCCCCCGATTTTGTACTACCATGCGCGCGCTTCCGGGAGGTCAGGCTCGATCAAGGGTGACCGAGGTCCAGTACGAACGGCCTCTTGGTTGCTCCAAATGGCTGTACAACAATTTAAAATGCTTGCCCCAAACCCCGCGGGGATAGGCAGAGGTTAGGTTTATTCCAGATATGCCCAGCCCCGGCGCCCTTGCGCCCCCGCGTTTGCCGGTCGAGGATACGTATCTCGAGTTGCTTGCGGACACGCTCGAGAGCCTTGACCTGCCTGCACGCGGACAATTTCTTCAGCGCTTCCTGCGCACGATCAGTCACGTCGAGTTGCGCGAGTCGGAGTGCGTCCAGGTATGGGACGAAACGCTCGCGCGCCGCCGCGCGATGACGGACCAGGCAGGCCGGCAGGTTGCTTTCAAAGCCGCACTGCTGGATGTGCTCGCATCCTCTGGCTTCCTCCGCGTGCCCATCATTATCGAGCATGAAGATCTCAAGAAACTCGAATTGAATGCCGTCACCGATCCACTCACGGGTCTTTACAATCGCAGGCTTTTCGGAGAATCCTTCGAAAAAGAATTGAATCGCGCTCGGCGCTACACCCAGCCGCTCAGCCTGGTCATCCTGGATCTGCATCGCTTCAAGGAAGTAAACGATAAGCACGGCCACCCGCGCGGAGATGAAGTCTTGCGCGCCACAGCCGCAACGCTCAAAAAAGCGTTGCGTACTTCCGACTCTGCCTTCCGCATCGGAGGAGATGAGTTCGCTTTGCTCCTGCCGCAGACGGATTCGCAACAGGCTCTTGCCCTCAGCCGTCGCGTCGAAACGGTCTTTGCCGAAATGATTCGACCGCTGCAACTTGAAGTTACCGTCAGCATGGATCACGGTGTTGCCATCTTTCCGCAGGACGCAGAGCAAGCGGATCAGCTAATCCGGATTGCGGACGAGCGTCTCTACCAGCAGAAGCACAACAACCACAAGAAAACCGTTAACGGGGCGAGGCGCACCGAACCTCCTTCATCCCAAGAAACAGTTCCCGCTGCCGCTACGCCTGCGGAGGTTCCCGGCCCGTTGCCTTCACCAGTTTCCATCGAAACGAAGCGGGCGCCGGAAAAAGCAGAAAACAATCGCGAGGCTCACGCTTTCGTCAGCGCCGCTCCTCCTTCCGCACAAGTAGTTCCCGCGCCGGCCCGCATGTTCGCAGTTCAACGCAAAGCGGAGCGGGTTTCTATGACCGGTACAAACGCCTATGCGGTCCTCGGTGAGCAAGGTGGGAAGCGCGCGCGCGTTCTCGATTTGGGTTTTGGCGGTGTGGCCATCGAGTTCGATTCTCAGGAAGAAATCCCGGAGAATCTGTTTGCCGTCCTGCACGTTCCGATTCTCCCTCCCGTACGCGTCAACCTGAAGCCGGTTTGGAAACAGCAGACCGAACAGGGAGGCACTCGCGTAGGCTGTTCGTTCGTCTCCTGAAATTCTCCGCCGTAATCACTTACGCTACCACCCATCAGTGCCTTCTGGTCTCTGTTCTCTCTCTTGAGGATCGACGCCGCCGCTCCGGCGTGCCTCCTGCTACAATTCGGCCCGCTATTCGTTTTGGAAAGGACTCCCATGCACGAACCAAGAGCCAGCCGGCCCTACTGGCCCGATGCCCTCTCGAAATCGCCTGAAGATACGTCGAGCCTCAAACCCTGGTCCTGGGCCCTGGAGCGCATCGAGAAATCCCATAACTACTGGATTGCCACCACGCGGCCGGACCGCCGCCCTCACCTCATGATCGTTTGGGGCATTTGGTGGCGGAACGCGTTCTGGTTCAGCACCGGGCCGCGCACGCGCAAGGCAAAAAACATCGCCGCGGTCCCGCACGTCGTGATTGGAACCGAAGATGCAGACGAGGCGGTCATCCTCGAAGGGACGGCGGAAGAAATCACCGATCGCTCGGTCTGGAAACAACTGGCGAGAATCTACAACGCCAAATATGGCGGCGACGTCGAGCCGCTTCTGATGTCTTCCGATGGCTGCGTCTTTCGCGTTCAGCCGCAAGTTGCTTTCGCTCAGGATGAGCACGCAGAAAATTTTGCGGACGCCGTCACGCGCTGGCACTTCGAGGAAGACTAGGCCAGCAACTCCAAAAAAACATGCTTGGGCGACGCGTTCCACATCTCTTGTTTAATCTTCCATTCGCCACCCTCGCGGTGCAGCACCAGGGCCATCTTCCCGTAGCCGTCGAAATCCGGCTTCCCTTCCGGCGCTTTCGCTACCTGGTGTTCCGTTGCCCATTCTGTCGCCCAATTTCCGCACAATTGAATGTCGTGAAATTCCATCTCCTCTTTCGCGACCTTATATCCCGGATTCTGCGACAGAACGCTTTCGACCCACGCGGTAATGGTTTTTCTCCCTGCAATCGGCGCCTCTCCTTGCATCAAATCCACGCCGTCTTCCGCCAACATCGCCATAATCCCCGGCGTATCCATCTTCAGATGCAAGTCCAGGAATCTCTTGTTGAATGCTTCAATCTCGGCTCGTGAGTCGCGCTTGGCGTCCTGCGCACACAATCGAAAGCTATACAGCCCGAAGAGCACAACCCCCGCCACGATACTGGCGTTTCGCAGTCTCAACATTCCTTTTCTCCTAAATGAAAACGCCCGCCAAATCCATCCCATTTTGCGAAATTTGACTCTTCGCGTATGATTAAGAATTGCTCGCGACCTAGCGACGCGGCTGTGTGACCGCCTTTTGGTCATAGCTTCAGCTCCCGGCCTTGCCGGGTTGGCCGTGCAGACCGGACGCGACGAAAGGCAGCCCCATGAAACCCGGTATTCATCCCGACTATCACCCTGTCACGGTGCATTGCGCCTGCGGCCACACGTTTCAGACGCGCTCCACCATCAAGGGCGAGATGCTGCGCGTGGAAATCTGCTCGAATTGCCATCCGTTCTTCACCGGCAAGCAGAAACTGCTTGACACCGCCGGCCGTGTCGAGCGCTTCACCAAAAAGTATGCCGACGCCGCCGCCAAAGCCACCGCCGCCAAGAAGTAGCACAGACATTCCCGTGGGACAGGCACGAATGTCTGTCCCACTTTTCTCTCCGTCGCACGTCGTTGTACCTTTTTTCTTTCTCTGTATGCTCTACGTTCTCTGTGTGTAAAATACTTCTCCAACGTGGCCACCCAATCTCGCATGTTCGACAGCTCGCGTCCCGGCGAGCACGTCGATTCCGGCTCGCCTCGCGTCACTCTTCGGAATGCCTTTGCGCATCCCTTCGATTCCGCCATAGCCGCCGCGCGCACCTGCTATGCGCCGCGCCTCATCACTCCCGAAGAAATCACCGACAAGCAGCGCGTGAACATCGGCGCCGCCACGTTTTACAGCGGACACCATACGGTTTTCCAGCACGCGCATTTTGAATTTGGACTCGAAAACGTCAGCCGCCAATTCGTTTGGTCTTTCCTTCACGCGCATCCCTTCTACAATTCTGAGCAGCAGAGCCAGCGCTACGTCCGCCTCGACCGCGCGCAAGCCTACGTTCCACCCGTCTCGCTTTTCTTCGACGAAAAAAGCAAAGAAATCTACGAGCAATCGATTGCGCGCGCTTGGAACTACTACCGCGAGCTTTCCGCGCTATTAATCGGCGATGCGCGCAACATTCTCAACGACATTTGGCACGTCAGCCCGATGTCGCATCCCAAGCGACTGCAAAAAATCGAGCGCTCTTCCGAAAAACGCGCCATCGAAATCGCCCGTTACGTTCTCCCGGTCGCTGCGTTCACCACCATGGTGCACACGCTCTCCGGCATCGTGCTTCACCGCCTCTGGCGCATGTGCTCCGCTTCCGACACGCCGAGCGAGGCGCGCACCGTCATCGGCGAAATGGTTTCGCAGGTAAAAACGATTGACCCTCAGTTTTTCGAGCGCTTCGGGACGGAGCCGCTCGAAGAGCTTCCGGAATGGGCCGATCGCTTTGCGATCGGGCGGGACAATGTTTCGCAACCGGCTGCATCCGCCGGCGAATCCTTCGCGCGCGAATTCGACGCCAAACTCAACGGCAAGACTTCGCGGCTTGTGGACTACTCTCCCCACGCGCTTCGCATCATTGGCGAATCCTACCGCGCCGTTGCCGGGTTTACGGCTTCCCAATGCTCCGACGCGGACGCGCTCGATCGCTTGCTCAATCCCGCGCGCAATCTCTACCGCTTGGAAACGCTCAACGTCGGCGTACACGCGCCGATGATGCGCGCACTCCAGCACGCCAACTACACGTTCGCCAAGAAAATCAGCCACACCGCCGACAGCCAGGACCAGCGCCATCGTATGGTCCCCGGCTCGCGTCCGCTGCTGACGCTTGCGGACACGCGCGATCCCGACTACATCACGCCGATGCTTCTTGCTGCGAATCCGCGCGCCAAAGAAGCGTATGACCGCGCCATGCACGACGCCTGGTCCGCCAAAAACCAGCTTCTCGACCGCGGCGTGCCTCTCGAAATCGCGCTCTACATTCTCCCCAACGCCAAGTCCATCCGCCTCTACGAATCGGGATCGCTCCTCCATCTGCTCCACAAATGGACCATGCGCACCTGCTTCAACGCCCAGGAAGAAATCTTTCAGGCCTCGATGGACGAAATCGCTCAGCTCCGCGAAGTCCATCCTGAACTCGCGCGCTACATCGGCCCGCCATGCCATCTTCGCGCCGGCATCACCACGCCCATCTGTACCGAAGGCTCGCACTTCTGCGGCGTCAAAGTCTGGCTCGACTTCCCCAACACCCCCCGCCGCATCTAAGCCCTCGTAACCGCGTTAGCATAGTTGCGCGTCTAATTAAGCAGAGAGGTACCCGGCCATGCCCTCGTTCGCTCGTCCTTGCCTCGCGCTGCTCACGGGAGCGCTGCTCGTTGTGCCGTCGTCCTTCGGCTTTAACACGCCGCTGTCGGAGCAGGCGGTGCGCGAGGCGTACTTCCTTGGGCAGCGGCGCGATGAATCGATGTACGCCTTCCTGAACAAATACACGAAACTTCTGCCTCCTCCAAAAACCGGGCCGTACATTTCTGCTGTCAGCTTCCTGACGCCTTTCGCGCTTCTCGTTCGGTATTCCAGCCGGCAATCCGACTACAGCGCGCGGCTCTGGACCACAAAGGGCATGACGAAATCGTTGAAATTCAGGTGGATATTCAGCTCACGCAATCCTATGGCGCCATCATCGCCACGCCGACTCATTCCCGCTCCGGGTCTCCAACCGCTATTCAGCAGCGTTCCCCGGAATTCTGGCGCGCCTTCAAGTACCGCATCTTCGACGGGGACGAAGAGATCACGACCGAAGACATCTCCGGCGAGCCGCAGTATCAATGCTCGGAGGGCGGTTGCACTCTTACCGGCGCCATTGTCTATATCCAGTTTCCCGCGACCGCTTTTAAGTCCGATTCCGCCGCGGTTGAAGTGACTCCCCGCGAAGGCGACGCCGTCTCCGTGGATTTCGACCTGTCCTCGCTGCGCTGACCCGAGGTCTCGGTCCTCACCGCCGTGAGTATTGCTGCGGCTTCTCCTGGGACCTAAAGAGCGCTACCATGTTCGTAGGTCAACTCGCAGAGGCGCAAGCATGGCCCAAACCTTCCGCCGCTGTTTCACAGTTCTTGCTGCATCGTTGCTGCTCGCGCCCTTTTCGTCCGCGTTTCAATCACCCCTCTCTGAACAACTGGTCCGTGAAGCTTATTTCCTCGGCCAGCGACATGACGGCACTTACCCGCGCCTGCTTGGAAAATATATGAAATTCCTTCCCCGTCCCAAGACCGGCCCTTATATTTCCTCCATGACGTTCTCCACGCCATTTCTGCAAATGATCGCTTACGCTGATGCATACGTCGGAAACTACAGCGCTCAGCAGGCTCAAATCGACTACCATAGCAAGGGCGAAGAGGTGGTCCGGGTCTCCGTGGAAATCCAGTTAACCGAATCGTATGGCCAGACGATAGCGGTCCCAGCGAACTCCGGCTCAAACTCCGCAGCCTTTGCTCCTCGCCCCCATGACTTCTGGAAGGACTTCGAAGTCCGCATTTATAACGGAAACCAAGAGCTTATCCCCGCTGATTCTCATGGCCATGCAAACTCCAGGTGCGGCCGACGTGGTCCGTGCGTCCTGATCGGCGCCACGCTTGAGTTCGACTTCCCCGCGGTTGCCTTCACGTCCGATTCCGCCACGATCGATATCACGCCCCCTGAAGGCGACGCCGTCTCCGTGGATTTCGACCTGTCCTCGCTCCGCTAGCTAGCTGAGACGGCGCGGCAGCTGTTTCAAGATGAGAACCACCACGTACGCCCCTCCCCCCCACTTTTTTTCGGAACTGCGCATTCTAAAGGACTTAGCCGTCGAAATCGTGGAACTGCGCATTCTAAAGGGGTTACGGGCGAAACGGCCCTTCCACACTCAGGGTAAACGAGTGGCGAGGGATCCCTCAAAGCTCGGGGTAAACGAGTGGCGAGAGAATTTCCGCACAACTGAGGTGACCGGTGGTTCGTGACCCTTCGCTGACGCTCTGGGCAAGCTGTTGAATGGTGGAAGAGGGAAGGATTCCAGACTTTAGATGCCCCCACTCTTGTTGGGAGCTCTTGGATGGCGGAGTGACGGGGCGCAGTAGTTGGAGACATAGCAAGGCCATCCCCAACTGGCAAAACTTACTATACTACGTAGTGAATTATTGTCAAGAGAACTATAAGTCGTTATAAGTAGTGGGTTAGGAGACCGGCGTGTTTAAGTCGCACGGTGGCGTACGAAAAACAGGAAATTGGTTTCCGTTTCTTAGGAACGCCAGCGGAGGGTGACGGGGCCGTCCATGGGGTGGACCATGGGGGCGCCGGTGCGGCGGGACTCGAGGAGGTTGGCCTTCAGGGTGAAATACCACTTGGCTTGGCGGTCCGCATCGTCGATCAACATTAGGCGCGGGTTGTGCTTCAAGCCTTCGGCTTGCTGGATCATGGTTTGCTGGTCCTGGCGCAGAAACGTCTTGGCGAACGGCCGAAACAGGAAAACCGGCAGAGGCAGGTTCCAGGCAGCCACGAAATCGATGCGGCAGAGGTCGCGCCGCACCGGCGTCACCGTCGCGCGGCTGGAAAACCATAGTTTGCCGCTCTGATCGATCTCCGTCCGCAGATTCGGCAGGACGAAATCGATCGTCGTGGTCACCGCCTCGCCGGTAATTTTCTTCAACAATTGGTATGGCGCGCTGTTCGCGCTCGGCGTGTGCGGGCTCATGCGGAATCCGTTCGGAATCGGCTCGAACTGCTTCGACTTTTCGTGGATGCTCGCGCGTTTCCGCCAGAACCACGATTGATGCACGAACGGCCCATGCGCCGGGTCCATCAGCCCGATGATTCCGTGATCAATGTGCGACGGCAGCTCGCAGGAAAGATGCGTGATCTTGTATTTCTCGCTGAAGAGTTTGAGCGCTGGCGCATCCGGGATTCTCTCGGGGAGACGTGGGCCGGGCGCATTCATGTACACCCAAATGTAGCCGTCGCGCTCTTCGCAGGGATGGGGGCCCGCAAAGATGCGGTCGACTTTCAGCTTGTCTTGCGAAGTGAGCGAAGGGATTTCGACGCACTGGCCGCTGCACGCGTCGAACCGCCAGCCGTGGTAACGACATTCCACCATCTCGCCATCCAGGCGGCCATACGATAGCGGCATCCCCCGGTGGGGGCACGCGTCCCGCATCGCGAAGGCTTTTCCTTCGGCGGTGCGCCCGAGCACTAGAGGCACTTCCAGCAGAAGCGCCTTCGTGAGCTTTTGCGGGCGAAGCTCCGTGCTGCGCGCGGCCGGATACCAGAAATCCCACAAAAATCCCGGATCCGTTTGAGGCGCGGTCTCCTGCGCCGCTTCGGCATCCATTCGCATCATCGTTCGTACCGCTTCGCTCATGGTTGTGGTTACATCGTAGTATACCCCCTCACGCCGCGACAACTGTGCCATCCGTGGCTCTGAAGCTTGAAATGTTGCTACAGTTCAAATATGGCGATGCTCCACCGTCCGAGTTAGTGTGGAGAAATACTCTCCGGCATCGTGCGTTCCTTGGGAGGAATTTATGAAACAGCTGCTAATCCATGTGTTCCAGATACTGATGGGAGTCGCGGCGATCTTCGCCGCCTTCCAACGTGGTCCCATCTTGCAGCGATCCGGGACGACGCCATTCCCCAACCAACGATTCGCCCGAACGGCATTTTTCGTCGTCGGAGTCGTTTTGATCCTTGGCGGGATCTGGAGTTCTATTCGTAATGCAACATATTGGCCAATGAAATTGTAATGCAGCGGTAGAGTTTGCAAGAACTTGAATTCAGCGCTATTCTTAGATCTAGAGCAAATCGATGTACGCGGCCTTCTATTAGCTGACTCGCCTTTCGCTCCCGCACCGGGAGCCCGCACTCGTCTGCAAAGTGAGATTAGTTTCTAGAAGCTATTTCAAAACCCTCCGTAAGACGATCATGGAACAGGCGATATGAAAGAATGCGCTGTAAATCGTGAGCGAGCGGTCGTAGCGAACCACCAGATGGCGGAAGTTGCCGAGCCACGCGAAGGTACGCTCGA
>WNGL01011250.1_pt2 | contig 17089 bp, 20 predicted proteins | sample 5400591 | NCBI WGS metagenome assembly WNGL01 (sample SAMN13153377, study PRJNA577476) | soil metagenome | isolation source: 80 cm soil or saprolite under Garry oak tree replicate 1 | place: USA:California | collected 2016-06-15
GCGGCCACTCGTTCCACACCAGCCGGTGGGACTACGACTACACCGGCGGCGACTCCGACGGTGCGCCGATGCACAAGCTGGCCGATCAGCGCGTCGGCCTCGTCGGCACCGGGGCCACCGCGGTCCAGTGCGTGCCGCACCTGGCCAGGGACGCCGGGGAGCTGTACGTGTTCCAGCGCACGCCGTCCTCGGTCGACACGCGCGGCAACCACCCGATCGACCCGCGCTGGTTCGCCGAGGTGGCCACGCCGGGCTGGCAGCAGCGCTGGCTGGAGAACTTCACCGCCAACCAGGCCGGCGGCAACGCGGACGAGGACCTGGTACAGGACGGCTGGACCGACATCGCCCGCCGGATCCGCGCCAGGATCGCCCAGCTGCCGCCGCAGGACCTGAACCCGGCCGCCATGCTCGCCGCCTACGAGGAGTCCGACTTCGAGAAGATGGAGGAGATCCGCGCCCGCGCCGAGGCCATCGTGCGGGACCCGGACACCGCGGGCAAGCTCAAGGCCTGGTACCGCCAGCTGTGCAAGCGGCCGTGCTTCCACGACGAGTACCTGCAGGCCTTCAACCATCCGAACACCCACCTGGTCGACACGGACGGCCAGGGCGTCACCCGGATCACCCCGGCCGGCGTGGTCGCGGCGGGGCGGGAGCTCGAGCTCGACTGCATCATCTACGGCTCCGGCTTCGAGGTCGGCACCCCCTACACCCGGCGGGCCGGCTTCGAGGTGACCGGCCGCGACGGCACGCTGTCCAGCTACTGGGCCGACGGGATGCGCTCGCTGCACGGCATCCACGCGCGCGGCTTCCCGAACCTGCTGTTCGTGCAGCCCACCCAGGGCGCGAACCTGATCTCCAACGTGCCGCACAACATCGTCGACTCCGCCCGGACCATCGCGGTGATCGTCCGGCACGCCGCGGACCGCGGGTTCGGCACGGTGGAGCCGTCGCAGCAGGCCCAGGACGCCTGGGTGGAGCTGCTGCTGTCCGGGCCGGGCAGCATGATCGGCGGACCGGACTGCACGCCGGGCTACTACAACAACGAGGGCCAGGACCCGGGCTCGTTCCTGGGCTACGGCTACCCCTACGGGCCCAGCGCCTACTTCTCCTACATCGACACCTGGCGCACGTCCGGCACGTTCGACGGCCTGGAGTTCCGGTAACGGGGCTAAAAGTAGGTGGGGATGGCCTCGAGGATGTTGTAGTCATCGTCGACGAGATACACGGTGCGCCATTTGTCGAACGTGGTGCACGGGTGCGACGGGCCCAGCGCGACTAGGTCGCCGACCTCGGCGCCGTGGCCGGGCGGGACGGTCATGTGCGCGTGCTGGTCGCTGACGGCGGCCATCTGCCAGCCGGACTCGCGCAGCGGGCGGCGCTCGGCCGTGCCGCGGCGGACGTGGGCGAGCGCGACGGGGTTCCCGGCGTCCTGGCCGAAGTCCCGCCGCCCGGCCGACAGGATGACCAGCCCGGGTTCGGGGACCGACAGCACCTGCGCCCACACCTCCAGGGCCGGCTCGAGGTCCGGGTCGGCCGATCCGCTCCGCCGGTGCAGGTCGCCCAGCAGGCTGGCGTAGGCGCCCCAGTCCTGGGTGAGGTAGCAGCCGCTGCGCACGATCACCTGGTGCGGCCTGCTCAGCCGGGCCGCCGTGAGCCGGCCGATGACCAGGTCGTAGAACGCGCTGCCGCCGGCCGACAACAGCACAGGCGCGGACCCGACGACCCCGAACAGCCCGCGGCCGTCCAGCGTCTCGGCGATGCGGACCAGGAAGCCGAGGAACTGCCTGACGTCGGCCTCGCGCCGGCCGGGCTCGCGGTACTGCGCCAGCCCCTCGAAGCCCTCGACGCCGGCCAGGGACAGGTGCGGCCCGGCGGCGCGTACCGCCTCGGCGACCTCGACGGCGGTCCCGACGTCGCGCACCCCGCAGCGGCCGCCGTTCAGACCACCCTCAACGAGCACGTTGACCGGACGGCCGGGGCCCGCATCCGCGACCCGGGCGGCGAGAAGCCGCACGCCGGGCACCGAATCGACCAGGCAGTAGAAGTCGAATCCCGGATCGCGGCGCAGCTCGTCGCACACGTAGCGGATGTCCGCCGCGCCGACGAGCTGGTTCGCGTAGAACACCCGCGGCACGCCGTGCCGCCGCGCCACCTCGAGCTGGGCGCAGTTCGCGAAGGTCAGGCCCCAGCAGCCCGCGGCCAGCTGGCGGCCGAACAACGCCGGGCTCATCGTCGTCTTGGCGTGCGGGCTCAGCAGGACACCGCTTTCCTCGGCGTAGCGCTGGAACCGGGCGATGTTGCGCTCGAGCGCGGCGTCCCGCAGCACGCACAGCGGCAGCGGCAGGTCTTCGCGGAGCACGTTCCGCGGGCTGGCTGTCCTCGTCGGCACCCATGTAGTAAGCCATACGGCGGAGCCCGCCGCCAAGGGGCCGGCCGGGGCCTCGATCTCAGCGAGCATGCCGAGGTCGGCTACCAGCTGGCAGAAGCGGCAGCTGACATGACGAGCGACGACATGGTGGCCGCGCCTGGCGCACCGCAGGCAACCGAAGCCCAGTAAGGTTGCCGCGCCGCCAGCGTGTCCTGTAGGCGGAAATCCAGTTGCCGTCGAAAGTTCCGGGTCAATACGGTGGGGGTATGTGCTGATGAGCCGCCCACCCGGCGTCCCGCTGGATACCGTGCGGGACCAGCTGTCCGCCGCAGACCCGGACCGGCTGGCTGGTGTGTCAGCGAACAGCGCGCCCTGAGCTTGCCAGCGCTTATGGGCTGATCAGATTCCACGCTTCCTCGATGGGGTCGAGTTGCCGTCCCGGCCGCGCGTGCTGCCGCACGCCGAGGTCATGCGCCAGCACTGCTGACCGCCGAAGGCCCGCAAGGAGCATGGTGGCTGTCCGGGCTGATCGATTTCGAGCCCGCCATGCGCGGGGAGCGCGAGTACGAGTTCGTCGGCGTCGGGGTGTTCGCCGCCGCCGGCGATGGCCGGTTCCTGGCCCGGACACTGACCGCCTGCGGCTACCGCCGCGACGAGCCCGGCGCGGACCTGCGCCGGCTACTCGCCTGGGACATCATGCACCAGTACAGCAACCTCACGTGGTGGATGCGGCGGTGGCCCGAGCGCCGGCGCGCAGTCGCCATCTACGGGCCGACGTCGTCCGGCAAGACCGTACTGTCGCTCGACGTCTGCGAGGCCGCGTCCGAGCGTGGCCTGCGCCCGGTCGTCCTGAATGCCGACTCAAGGCAGGTCTACACCGGCATGGACATCGGCACGAGCAAGATCAAGCCGTCGGAGATGCGCGGATTCGAGCACCGCTTGCTTGACGTGGCCGAGCCGTCGTCGAAGCTGTCGCTGGAGGCGTACGCACAGATGGCGCGAGACGAGCTCGCGTCGCTCGCCGCGTCCCAGGATGCCCTGCCGGTCCTCGTCGGCGGCACGGGCGTGTACGTCCAGTCCGTGCTGGATGGCTGGGACCTGACCGGGACGGGAACGCTTCGGCGGTCGCTCGAGCGCGACTTCCCGCGCAGCGACGTCAAGGGCGCCTACCACATGCTCGCGCGGCTCGCGCCCGAGGTGGCCCGGCGCGTGCACCCCAGCAACTACGAGGCAATCCTCAACGCCTTGGTGCGCCGCATGACCGGCCAGGCGGGCAACCAGATGGCCACGCCGTTTGCGTTCGCGGTGTACGGCGTCGACCGAGGGGAAGCGCAGACCGACCGGCGGATCGAGACGACGCTGGACGCCCAGATCCGCGACGGGCTGCTGGAGGAGATCGCAGAGCTCGACCGCCGGTACCGGCTCGTCGAGCAGGCTCGCCGGCCAGGGCGCCGGCGCAACGTGGCGTCGCAGACGCATGGGTATCGCGAGTTCGTCCGCGTGGCCGCGCAGGCCGGGAAGGCAATCGCGGAACTCGACGGCGCCGACCTTGCTGCCGCCCGAGCCGAAGCGCTCGGCCACATCTGGGCGTACTCAAGACGGCAGCGGTCGTGGTTCCGCAAACTTGGCGCGTCGCGGATCGACCATCGATCAGCGGCGAAAACCATAGTCTCGCGTCTGCAGTGACCGCGCCAGAACTGGAAATATCCCTTCGCCTGGGTTTCGTTCAGGACTGGCTGTCGAGTAAGTCATCCGGTGGACCCCGCCCTGGACCATGAGACCGTTCCGCTGGCCCGTAATCGGCGAACTGTGGGCGGCGGGCATGGTTCCGCCGGCCTTCCGGTTCCTTATGAAGCTGCAAGGGATCGGCGACTTCAGCCAGGTCAGCAAGGCCGAAATCAACACCTACCACACGCTCATGAAGGGAGATGACCGGGGCCGCGCCTTTCTGAGGGTCTCACGCAGCTCCCGCCGCACCAGCACCACAGGCCCTCAAGCCAATGCTGCCACCAGCGGGTCCCGGGGAGGTTGGAGTCGTCGCCCCGAGCGGCCGAGCGGCACCTCTCGGGCGGCCGGGCTTACAGCGTGCTGAGCCAGGTGTCCGACAGCGTGTACCCGGCGGGGAAAGGATCGCTCGGGTCGTACCCCACCTGGCAGAGCTCGGTGATCCACGCCTGCCCGGTCACGCTGGGCACCACCGCCTGGTAAGGGCCCACGCTGGTCAGCTCGTCGACGCTGCTGAGGAAGCGGCTGCCGATAACCGACTCGTGCACGAACGTCTCGCCGACCGCGATCTGCCCGCGGGCATGCATGACGGCCAGCCGGGCGCTGGTCCCGGTGCCGCACGGCGACCGGTCCAGCCGCCCGGGTGAGACCACGACGGCGTTTCGCGACGTCAGGGTGCCGTCCTCGCGCCGGAGCGGACCGGCGAACTCGGTCATGGTGATACCAGGGAACGACGGGTTCTCCGGGTGGACCGCGGTGAGCTGCTCCGCCGCGGCCCGCTTGATCAGCTGGCCTTGCACGCACAGGTCCCGGCCCTCATCGGGGGTCAGCGAGAACCCGAGGGCAGGCGCGCTGACGATCGCGTAGGCCATGCCGCCCCAGGCGACGTCGGCGGTGACCGTGCCGAGCCCCTCGACCTCGATCTTCGCGTCGAGGTGATAGGCGAAGGCGGGCTGGTTGGTGAACCGGACGCCGGTGACCTTGCCGTCCCGGCACTCGCAGCGGAGCCTGATCAGCCCGGCCGGGGCCTCGAGGACGAGTTCGGTCACCGGCTCGGTCATCGGGATCATGCCGGTCTCGAGCAGCACCGTGGCGGTGCAGATGGTGTTGCTGCCCGACATCGCCGGGTACTCGGTCGACTCGGCGATCACGTAGCCGAGCCGCGCCTCGGGGTGGCGGGACGGGAGCACGAAGTTGGCGCTGTGCGCCACGCCGCCGCGCGGCTCGAATAGCAGCAGCTTGCGGAGGTCGTCCAGGTGCTGTTCCAGGTAGATCTTCTTGTCGAACATGGTCTCGCCGGGCACGTCGCCGATGCCGCCGGTGACGACCTTGCCGACCTCGCCGCCGGCGTGGCATTCCACGACGTTGAGTATCTTGCTCCAGCGCATGGCGATGATGTCCTATTCGGTGCCGGCGGACGCCCGCAGCGGCGGGAAGGTCAGGCCTCGTTCGGCGCACAGCCGGCGGGTCCACTCCAGGTCGACGTCGTTGCGGTAGCGGGCCGACAGCGCGGCGGGGGGCTCGGTTCTGGCGGCGGCTTCGGCGAAGTAGTGCTCGAAGCCGGCCGGGGAGATGATCTCCAGGATGCGGCAGGGCCCCTCGCCCGCATTCCAGAACGTGTGCCACTGATCGCGTGGCTTGAACGCCAGGTCGCCGGCCTCGGCGAAGACCACCTGGTCGCCGAGCAGCGCGCCGAGGGTGCCTTCCAGGACGAAGCTGTACTCGTCCTCGTCGTGGTGGCGGTGCACCGGAGCGGCCAGATGCCGGAGCGGTATCGGGTGCTCGACCAGGGCGAACCCGCCGCCCGATTCCTCGCCCGAGATCATCAGCCGGGCCCCGCACCCGCCGAGATCGACGTACAGCCCGTCGCCGGGGCGCACGATCCGCGGCCCCTGCGACGCGTCGAAGCGAATTCTCTTCTCCACCCGAGCAGGTTTTCATGATCGCGAAGGATTTTGAGTCTGAGCAGACTAAAAAGTCTTCGCGATCATGGAGGACCACCCATGAGGAAGCGGCGCAGGGCGGCGGCGACCTCGGTACCTGCGGGCCGAACGTCTCCGCCGCCGAACCCCAGCCGCCGAGGGCGGCGTCGATGACCGCGTCCGGGGCGCAGGCCAGCAGGCGCTCGGGCAGCGGCTCGGGCTGGGCCAGCAGGGACCATAGCAGCGGCGGGCCCGAACCGTGCCTTCGCAGGAAGATGCTCGTCTGCCGGGTGGTGACGGTGACGGCGTCGAATGCGTCGAAGGTCATGGCGCTCGGCCCGCGTCGAGGAACATCAGCACGGCCAGCACCCGGCGGTGGTCCTCGTCGGTGGCGGGCAGCTGGAGCTTGGACAGGATGCTCCGGACGTGCTTGTCCACCGCGCCACCTCGCGCCGGGTGCCGGGCCTGGGGCTGCCCGCCCGGATGGCCTCAGCCTCTGCGTCCAGGCGTGACGTATGCGTCCAGAGTTATAGCAGATAACTAATGCCCGGGTCGACGGCAAGATTGTCGGATGGTGCGTGAGTGTCAGTGGCACCGGTCGGCGACATTGAAGCGGACGGTGACGCTCCGGTTGCCCAGGGCGAATACGAGCGGGACGCAGGAGGCGGCGCGCAGGTAGATCCCGCCCGCATACCCGTCCCAGACACCGGCAGGCCGCTGGCAGGCGGTCAGCACGAGCGAGCTGACGATGCCGTAGCTGCCGTAGGTGATGGCGGCCCGCTGGCGCCACGCGGGCGGCACGCTGACCAGGACCGAGCCGGTGCCCGCGAAGATCAGGATCCCGCGCTTTTCCCAGTACCGCCACGGCCCGTTGCCGGTCACGGGCACCGGCCCCTGGAGATAGCCCGTCTGGACCGCGATACGCCCGAGTACGAGCTGGCCGCCGGTCGCGAGGCCGGGAGATCGCGCGAACCCGCTGACCCCGCCCGACCGGGACGAGCATCCCTGCGCGGCGGCGCCCGCCGACGGGATCGCGCTCGCTGAGGTGGCGGCCCCAGCCGGCCCGCTGCCGCGGCTCCCGGTACACGAGGCCAGCAGCACCATCGCGCCGAGAACGCAGCACCACGCGGCCCCGGGACCGCGGCGCCACCGTCCGCCCATGATCCAGATATACCCCGGGTGGGCCGGGGCGCCTGCTCACGACCGTTCGGTACCTTCCTGGGCGGATCCGTCACGGACGCCTGCTCTGGTTGCTCTTGCGCGCCCGGACCGGCCGCGCCGGCCTGGCGCCCCGGCCCGAACGGTGACCCCGGTTTCTGCCGGTGTCGAAGGGCTGTACCTGATCCAGGATGGGCAGCCCGTCCGGGGTGAGCGGCCGCCTGCCACCTCTTCGTGGCCACCGGGCACTCCATGCTCGGCATCACCCTGGCCCCCGCCTCGGGTCAGGCCCTGGCCGACTACGTGCTGACCGGCCGGCGGCCGGCCCTGCTCGAGCCCTTCCGCCTGCGCCGCTTCGCCCGAACAGGCCGGTCTCGAAGGCCCGGGCGATCCGGGCAATAGCTGTCCGCTGTCACTGTAGGCGCTTGCGTCACGTCTGAGCGGGGCGGCTGCAGCGCTTCCAGGCGAGCCGCCCCGGCTCGGCAACCGGCTCGACGAAACGGAAGGACGCGTCAGGCGGCGAGCTGGCGCGCGACCAGGGCGATGCCCTGCCCCCAGGACGCGAGCTGGCTCGCCGGCAGGTACGAGGACCCCGACGCGGTGTGGTCCACCATGGGGTCCGCCAGGAACCGCTCCCGGCCCTGCGGGTCGATGAAGTACATCACCGAGGAGTGAATGACGTCCGCATCGGGGCCGGGCGCGTCGACGGCGACCCGGTAGTGCTGCCACACGGCCGACAGGCTCGGATATGGCCCGGTCAGGAAGTGCCACGCCGGGATCTGGGTCAGCCGCTGCTCGGCGGAGAACGCCGCCACGTCGGCCACCCGCAGGTGATAGCGGTTGACGTTCACCGCCACGAACACCACGCGCCGCGCGCTCGCGCCAAGATCACGGTAGGCGTCGACGAACTCCTGGGACACGATCGGGCAGATGTCGGTGCAATGCGGGTCCATGAACTCCATGACCACCACGCGACCGCGCAGGCTCCCCAGCGACATCGTGTGTCCGCCCTGATCGGTCAGGGTGAAACCTGGAGCGCTCGTGACCGGCACCGGGGACAGCTGCATCAGGTTCGCCAGGGATGTCGAGACGCTGGCCGGGATCCCCGAAGGCCTGAGCCCCGCCGTCGCTTCCCGGTGCGGCCAGACCTGGATCACGACGTAGGCGGCACTCGCCGCCACGATCAGGACCGCCGCAGCCGCCGCGATCACCAGGCCCGGACCGCGCCGCGACGCCGGGCGGCTCACGGCGCTGCCCGTGGTGTCCACACCCCGACGCTAAGTCCCCGTCCGGCTGGTGCCATCCTGCCGCGGCCGACCATGACAGAAATGTCATCGGCCTGGCGGTCTCGCCGGCGTATACGTAGCATTGCTACGTATACGGGTCCGAACATCGCCGGGATGAGGGGGCAGAAGATGGTCACCGCCGGCCGCGTCCTGGGTGACCAGGTGGGCTCCACGGCGCCCGTGTTCCTGGCCGTCCTGGCGGTGCACGTGATCGCCGGGCTGGCCGCCGTGATCACCGGCGCCATCGCCGCGCTGGCCCGCAAGGGAAGCCCGCGGCATATCCGGGCGGGCCGCTGGTACTACCGGGCGATCATGGTGGTGTTCGGGACCGCCGCCGGGCTGGCCGCCATGCGCTGGGCGCAGGACTGGTACCTGCTCATCATCGGCGCGGTGGCGTTCGGCGCCGCCACCGCGGGCGTCGCGCACCGCCGCCGTCACCGTCCCGGCGACACCGGCCACATCGCCGGGATGGGCATCGCCTACACCGCCATGCTCACCGCGTTCTACGTCGACAACGGGCCGCACCTGCCGCTGTGGGACCGGCTGCCGGCGCTGACGTTCTGGTTCCTGCCTTCCGTCATCGCCACCCCGGTCATCGCCCGCGCCATCCTCCGCGCGAGCAGATCCCGGCCGAGCCGCAGCCCCCCGTGATCACGATGCAGGCGTGGTAACGGCCACCCGGGTGAGCCCGGCCGGGGCGATCCAGGTGCCCACGACGTTGGCGGCGATCAGCGTCCGGACCACCGGGTCCCATAGCAAGATCGTGTCGGCCTGGGCCAGCGCCAGCAGCGCGGTGATCGCGGCGGGGCTGGGCGCGAAGGAGTGCTGCCGGTCGTCGGCGGTCACGATCATGACCTCGAACCGGCCGTCCTCGCCGTCGGCGCCGGCGACCCAGTTGACGTTGAGCACCTTGACCTGGCTGGTCTGCTCGCTCGCTCCTGGCATCACCATCACCCGGCGCGCTCGACGGCGCCCGCTGGCTGCGGACCGCCGCAGCATGGCACGGCCTGCCCGGCCGCGGTGGCGTCGAGTCCGGCCTGGACCGCCTCCCAGCGCTGGGCGCCGTCCTGGCCCCAGAAGGTCTCGCTGTCTTCCAGGACGGTGTAGATCTCCCAGCGTTCGCCGCCGGGGGCGCCGGTGACCCAGAACTTGTCCTGGCGGGCGTAGCAGCAGGTGGTGTCGCGCTCGTCGACCGCGGCCAGGCCGGCCTGGGCCAGCCGGGCCTGCTCGGCGTCGACGGCGCCGGTGCTGTCGACCTCCACGCCGAGGTGATTCAGGGTGCCCCCCTGGCCAGGGTTCTCCAGCAGGACCAGCTTGAGCGGGGGCTGGCTGATGGCGAAGTTGGCGTAACCGGGCCTGCGCTTGGCGGGCTCGGTGCCGAACAGCCTGGTGTAGAAGCTGACGGCCTCGTCGATGTCGTTGACGTTCAGCGCGAGCTGCACCCGGGACATGGCGACCTCCGAATGACATTGATATCTGTCTATGTCTAGTCTCGAGCTTGGCATAAGACATCGACTTCTGTCAATATAGATGTGTGTCTAAGTCCCTGACGGTGATCGGCCCGGCGGAGACCGCCGCCTGCTGTTCCCCGCTGTCCGCCCAGCCGCTGACGATGGAGCAGGCCGAGCAGGTGGCGCCGCTGCTGAAGGCGCTGGCCGACCCGGTGCGGCTGCGGCTGATGTCGCTGGTCGCCTCCCGGGAGGGCGGCGAGGCCTGCGTGTGTGACCTGAACGACGCGTTCGACCTGTCCCAGCCGACCATCAGCCATCACATGAAGGTGCTGCACGACGCCGGCCTGGTCCAGCCCGCCCCCCAGCCGACCGTGAGCAGACCCGGGCAGCGGTCGCCGCCCGCTACGCTGGCCTCGCCCTGGCCGCCCTGGCAGGCGAGCCGGTCAACGACTGCGATCCGGGCACGTCCGGCGAGGGCTGCCTGGGTCCCGCCGGGTACCCGGACGCAGGAGGCCTGCCCGATGGCGCGGTCCGGGTCAGCCTGGGCTGCGGCAACCCCGTCGCCGTCGCTGACCTGTGCCCCGGGGAGACGGTGCTGGACCTGGGCTCGGGCGGCGGCATCGACGTGCTGCTGTCCGCCCGCCGGGTCGGCCCGGCGGGCCGCGCGTACGGCCTGGACATGACCCAGGAGATGCTGGACCTGGCCCGGGCCCACGCGCGACAGGCCGGCGCGGAGAACGTGGAGTTCCTCCGCGGCCAGATCGAGGCGATCCCGCTGCCGGACCGTACGGTCGACGTGATCATCTCCAACTGCGTGATCAACCTGTCGACCGACCGGCCCGCCGTCTTCGCCGAGAGCTTCCGCGTCCTGCGCCCCGGCGGCCGCCTGGGCATCTCCGACATCCTGGCCGGGGACCACCTCACCCCGGCCCAGCGGACCGAGCGCGGCCGCGAGGTCGGCTGCATCGCCGGGGCGCCCTCCTTCGCCGAATACCGCCAGGGCCTGACCCGTGCCGGGTTCACGGGCATCACCATCACTCCCACCCACCAGGTCGCGGACGGCCTGCACTCCGCGATCATCCGCGCGTCCAGGCCATAACCTGTGCCAGCCCCCGGCGCGGGAGCGCGCATTGAGGCGATGACCGGCGAGCACGCCGCCGCCGTGCTCGCGATCTACCAGGCCGGGATCGAGGAGGGCAACGCCACCTTCGAGACCCGGACCCCGGGCTGGGCGGAATTCACCGCAGCCCGGCTGCCCGCCCACCGGTTCGTCGCCACCGCGGACGGCCAGGTCACCGGCTGGGTCGCCGCCTCGGCCATCTCCGGCCGCTGCGTCTACGCCGGCGTCGTCGAGCACTCCGTCTACGTCCATCCCGCCGCTCGCGGACACGGCACCGGCCGTCGCCTCCTGGACGCCCTGATCGCCTCCACCGAGGCCGCCGGCATCTGGACCATCCAGTCCGGCATCTTCCCGGAGAACACCGCCAGCCTGGCCCTGCACCAGGCAGCCGGCTTCCGCGTCGTCGGGACGCGCGAGCGCCTCGGCCGACACCACGGCCGCTGGCGCGACGTCATCCTCATCGAACGCCGCAGCCCAGCCATATAACCGAGCCGCGCCGCCACGGCCGGGGATCAGCTGCAGGTAGTTGCGGCGGCGATCGCCTTCCGACCGGCGGCGGGTGATGACCCCGGCCTGCTCCAGCACATGCAGGTGGTGCGCCAGGAGGTTGGACGGCATGGCCAGCATGACCGCCAGCTCGGACGGGGCCGCGTCCCCCGCGAGCAGCGTATCGGTGATCAGCAGCCGGGCCGGCGCGGTCTCTGGCGGCCACTTCAACCCGGTGGTGTCCTTTGTCGATGCCGCCTTCGGCGGCCTGTCCTGGCGGGACGCCACCGCCTACCTCCCGGCCCAGGTGGCGGGGTGCACCGCCGGGGCGGTGCTGGCGAACCTGATGTTCGCGCTGCCCGCGGTCAGCATCTCGGGCAAGCACCGGGCTACGCCCGCCCACTTCCTGTCCGAGGTCATCGCGACACTCGGGCTGCTGCTGGTGATCTTCGCGCTGGCCCGGTCGGGCCGGGCCCAGTCTGCGCCCGCGGCGGTCGGCGCCTATATCGGCGCGGCGTACTGGTTCACCTCTTCGACCAGCTTCGCCTACCCCGCCATCACCATCGGCCGGATGTTCTCCAGCAGCCGCGCCGCAGCCAGCACTTGACCTGCGCAAACTTACCGGGCAGCGGCTTACGGGCCGCCGCGCTGACCGTTACTGTGGCCAGGTGTTCGGCGCCGGGTGGACTGAGGCCGTGGCCCTGGCGGCGGCCTTCGCCGTCTCGGCCCTGGCCACCCCGGCGGGCATCTCCGGGGCGGTCCTGCTGCTCCCGTTCCAGGTCAGCGTCCTGGGCACGCCCAGCCCGGCCGTCACCCCGACGAACCTGCTCTACAACGTCGTCGCTACCCCGGGGGCCCTGTACCGGTACCGGCGGCAGCACCAGACCGGCGGCCACCTGGCCCTGATCCTCATCGCCGGCACCCTGCCCGGCGTGATCGCCGGCTCGGTCATCCGCGTCGAACTCGTCCCCGGCCCGCGCGTCTTCGACCTGCTGGTCTCCGCCCTGCTCGCGCCGCTGGGCCTGTGGCTGGCCGCCACCCGCCCCGCCCGCGACCGCGACCGGGGCCAGCCGCCCCGCCACATCCCCGCCCCCGCCCTGATCCTGCTCGCGGCCCTGACCGGCTGCGCCGGAGGCATCTACGGGATCGGCGGCGGCGCGATCCTGGCTCCCGTCCTGATCGGGTCGGGCCGGCCGGCATCCGAGGTCGCCCCGGCCGCCCTCACCTCCACCTTCGTGACCTCGGTCGGCGGCGTACTCACCTTCACCCTCCTGTCCGTTCATCACGGCCTGGCCGCCCCGAACTGGCCCACCGGCATCGCCCTCGGCATCGGCGGCCTCGCCGGCGGCTACACCGGCGCCCGGATCCAGTCCCGGCTCCCGGACACCCTGATTCGCCGCACCGTCGGCATCTTCGCGCTCGCCATCGCCGCCCGGTACCTGGCATCCGGCCTGACATGATCCGGCGCTGAGTGCGGCGACGTACCTGTACCGGGCAGCCGGGGTGGCTGCCGACAGGGAGGGGAGCCTTACATGAGTGCTGACGACAACATCAAGACCATCGCCCAGGTGTACGACGCGTTCGGGCGCGGCGACGTCGCCGCCATCCTCGACGCGGTCACGGACGACGTCGACTGGGCCAGCGAGGCCGCCCTGAACGCCGCGCCCTGGTGGGGTGTGCGGCACGGCAAGGAGGCGGTCGCGGCGTTCTTCACCGAGTTCGGTTCGACCATGGAGGTCGACGAGTTCACGCCGGTATCCTTCGCCGCCAACGAGACCGACGTGCTCACCGTGGTGCGGTTGCGGGTTCGTTCGCGCGCCACCGGCAAGTCGGCAGCGATGGACCTGCATCACATCTTCACGTTCCGCGACGGCAAGATCGCCTGCTACCGGGGCACCGAGGACACCGCGCAGACCGAGGCGGTTCTGCGGGCCTGACCCTCACGGCTTCCTGGCGACCACCACGCAGTAGTACGACTCGGCCGCGTTGGCCGGCACCCGGTCGCCGGGGTCTGGCCGCCATTCCGGCGGCCAGGCCAGGCCGGGCTCGAGGATCTCCATCCCCGCGACGAGCTTGGCGATGTCCACCCGGCTGCGGACGTGGGCCTGCTCGGTCGCCTCGTCGAAGACCCGCTCGACGTCGTTGACCTCGGGCACCGCATCCGGCGTGGCGTGCGAGATCGCGACGTGGCTGCCGGCCGGGAACGGCTCGACCAGCCGGGCGATGAGCCGGGCCGGGTCGGCCTCGTCCGAGACGAAGTGCAGGATGGACAGGAACAAGAACGCGGCGGGCTCACCGAAGTCGATCAGGCTCCGCAGCACCGGGTCGGCCAGGATCTCGTCCGGCGCGAGCAGGTCCCGCTCGATGATCGCCGTGTTCGGCACGCCGTGCAGCATGTTCCTGGCGTGGGCCAGAACCACCGGGTCGTGGTCGACGTAGACCACCCGGGCGTCGGGGCTGGCCTGCAAGGCGATCTCGTGCGTGTTCCCGACCGTCGGCAGGCCGGCGCCGATGTCGACGATCTGCCTGATCCCGGCCTCGCCGACCAGGTAACGGATCACCCGGTGCAGGAACGCCCGGTTCCACTGGACGGCCGTCCGCACGTTCGGCAGCTGCGCGATCATCGACTCGGCCACCGCCCGGTCGGCCGGGTAGTTGTCCTTGCCGCCGAGCAGGTAATCGTAGACGCGCGCCGCGCTGGGGATGTCCGGCCTGAACGTCTCCCGCCAGTCTCCGTCGTACGTCACCAGCCGCCCTCTCGCGCCATCGCTTCCGGCCGCCGCTGGGTCCGCCGGCCACCGGGGCGGGAGGGTATGCTCACGCACCGGTCACGTGCGGACCAGCCGCTACCCCACACCGCGCATGATATCGCGGATTGCGAATCGCAGATCAACCAATGCGGCTTAGGCCTAGCGGGCCCGCACGGGAGCAGGGGGGTGAAATCCAGCCCGTTCGGTACGGTGACGGCCCTCATTTTCCCGAACGGGCGTGGCGCGTGCCCCGGCCGGGACCTGATGGCTGCCCGGCCTGGTGACGCGCCTCAGCCGTGCTCGCGCAGGCGGCGGCGGGATGCCTCGACTTCGGCTTCGGCGGCGGCGCGGCTGGCCCAGGCGGTGTTGCGGACGCCCTTGCCCGGTTCCAGCTCCTTGTAGACGGTGAAGAAATGGTGGATCTCGAGCCGGTAGAACTCGGGCACGTCGTCGAGTTCACGCAGGTGATCCTGGCGCGGGTCATGGTCGGCCTCGTACTTGTTCCGGCTGCCGCGCGGTATCTCGACCACTACGTCGAACTCCATCTGGCACCTCCCGTGGCCTATGACACTACGGCGGCGTGACCGCGGCGCACATATCCGCTCCTTCCGATAACGGAAAACGGGATGGACGCACCACCGGACAACATCTGCCGCAAGACTTGATACCTGAGACCATAGACGGCCGGTTTCATCGCCGTGACGATGACAGTGGAGGCGAAGTGAGGCTGCTGATGGTCGCCGCCCCCGGCGGCGGCAAGGGAACGCAGGGCGAGCGGCTGTCCGCGAAGTTCGGCATTCAGCACGTATCGTCCGGGGACCTGCTGCGTGCCGCGGCCCGCGCCGGCACTGCGGCCGGCCGCGAGGTCGCCGCCTACCAGGAGCGCGGCGACCTGGTCCCGGACCAGATCGTCCTCGACCTGCTCACCCCGGTGGTGGCCGCCGCGGCGGCGCGCGGCGGGTACATCCTGGACGGGTTCCCCCGGACGCTGTCGCAGGCCATCGCGGCCGCCGACGTCGGCCGGCGGCTGGACGTGACGCTGGACGCCGCGGTCTACCTGAAAGTGCCCGAGCCTGTGCTGACGCAGCGGCTGCTCGCCCGGGCCCGCGCCGACGACTCGGCCGAGGTGATCAGGCACCGGCTGCGCGTGTTCGCCGAGGCGACCAGCCCGCTCATCGACTATTACCGGGACCGGGGCATCCTGGTGGACATCGACGGTAACCAGCCTGCCGACGCCATCACCGCCGATATCGTGGCCCGGCTGCCGGCGGCGCAATAATCGAGGGAGGCGAAGGCGATGGGCGCCGAACGCGACCGGGTAGCAGGATTCGGCAAGCTCGAGGACGGCCTGCGCCAGGCCAGCGACTGGTACCTGTGGGGACCTTACGTCAGCGAGCGGCAGTGGGGGACGGTCCGCGAGGACTACAGCCCCGACGGGCAGGCGTGGGACTACCTGCCGCACGACCATGCCAGGTCCCGGGCCTATCGCTGGGGCGAGGACGGGCTGGCCGGGTTCTGCGACATCGAGCAGCGGCTGTGCCTTTCGCTGGCGCTGTGGAACGGGCGCGACCCGATCCTGAAGGAGCGCGCCTTCGGGCTGACCGGGGCGCAGGGCAACCACGGCGAGGACGTCAAGGAGTACTGGTGGTACCTGGACGCGGTCCCCAGCCACGCCTGGAACCTGTGGCGTTACCACTATCCGCAGGCCCCGTTCCCGTACCAGGACCTGATCGATACCAACGCGGCGCGGAACCGGCTGCAGCCCGAGTACGAGCTGCTCGACACCGGGGCGTTCGACGGCGACAGGTACTGGATCGTCGAGGTGCGCTACGCCAAGGCCGGGCCGCAGGACCTGCTGATGGCGATCTCGGTGACCAACGCGGGCCCGGACGCCGAGACGCTGCACGTCCTGCCCACGTCCTGGTTCCGCAACACCTGGTCCTGGGAGGAGGGCGCGCCCCGGCCCGGCATGACGGCGACGGGCGGCACGTCGGTCGGGATCGAGCACCCCTACCTCGGGTCGCTCGAGCTGATCGCGGGGCCCGGCCCGGACGGGGCGGTGCCGGCCGTCCTGTTCTGCGAGAACGAGACGAACACGGCGCGGCTGTTCGGCGCGGATCCGGTCACGCCGTACCCGAAGGACGGCATCAACGACCACGTGATCCACGCGGCGCCGACGGTCAACCCGGGCCGCACCGGCACCAAGTGCGCGTTCTGGTACCAGGTGGAGGTGGCGCCCGGCCAGACGGCCGAGCTGCGCCTGCGGCTCCGGGCCCGGCCAGCCACCCCAGGCGCGCCGCTCGGCGACGACTTCAGCCAGGTGATGGCGCAGAGGAGGGCCGAGGCCGACGAGTTCTACGCCGAGCTCACCCCCGGGAAAGCCGGCCCGGACGAGGCGATGGTGATGCGGCAGGCGTTCGCCGGGCTGCTCTGGAGCAAGCAGCTGTACTACTACGACGTGGCCCGCTGGCTGGACGGCGACCCCGGCCAGCCGCACCCGCCGCCGCAGCGGCAGGCCGGCCGCAACGCCCGGTGGCGCAGCTTCGACGCGTTCGACATCATGTCCATGCCGGACAAGTGGGAGTACCCCTGGTTCGCCGCCTGGGACCTGGCCTTCCACTGCGTGGCGCTGGCCCACGTGGACCCGGCGTTCGCCAAGTACCAGCTCGTCCTGCTGTGCCGCGAGTGGTTCCAGCACCCGAATGGGGCGCTGCCCGCGTACGAGTGGGATTTCTCCGACGTGAACCCGCCGGTCCAGGCCTGGGCCGCACTCGAGGTGTTCGCCGTCGACGAGGGCCGGGACCTGGAGTTCTTGTCCCGGGT
>WNGL01004344.1_pt1 | contig 17086 bp, 23 predicted proteins | sample 5400591 | NCBI WGS metagenome assembly WNGL01 (sample SAMN13153377, study PRJNA577476) | soil metagenome | isolation source: 80 cm soil or saprolite under Garry oak tree replicate 1 | place: USA:California | collected 2016-06-15
CCGCGTGCCGACGTACTCCCGGATCTCGGCCGCGACCAGGTCGTCGCCGCGCAGGTCGCCGACCAGGGTGATGAACGCGACGATGCCGTGGCCGGTCAACTCGTCGGCCTCGGCGACCACAGCGCACTCGGCGACCTTCTCGTGGGCCACGATCGCGGACTCGACCTCGGCGGTGGACAGCCGATGACCGGACACGTTGATGACGTCATCGGTGCGTCCGATGACCCAGAAGTACCGGTCGCTGTCCCGGCGTGCCGCGTCGCCGACCACATAGATAGGGCCGAAGTACGTGGAGACGAAGCGCTCGTCGTCGCCGTACAGGGTGCGCACCATGCCGGGCCAGGGCCGCGTGATGGCGAGCAGTCCGGTTCCTTCGGACAGTTCGTTGCCGTCGGAGTCCACCAGCGCAGCCGAAACGCCGGGCAACGGCAGCGTCGCCGAACCGGGCCTGGCCGGTGTCAGGCCGGGCAACGGCGCGATCATGATGTGCCCGGTCTCGGTCTGCCACCAGGTGTCGACCACCGGGCACCGCCCAGCACCGATCACCTCGTGGAACCACAACCACGCCTTCGGGTTGATCGGCTCGCCCACGGAACCCAGCAGGCGCAGCGAGGACAGGTCGTGCCGGTCCGGGTGCTCCACGCCCCACCTCATGCAGGCCCGGATCGCGGTGGGCGCGGTGTAGAAGATCGTGACTCGGTACCGTTCGACGATCTCCCACCAGACGTCCTTGTCCGGGTGGTCCGGCGCGCCTTCGAACATCGCGCTGGTGGCGCCGTTGGCCAGCGGCCCGTAGACGATGTAGGAGTGCCCGGTGATCCAGCCGACGTCGGCGGTGCACCAGAACACGTCGGAGCCGGGTTTGAGGTCGAAGACGACCCTGTTGGCCATTTGATGACCCGGTCGGCCGCGTCGAGCGCTGTTCGGGGCGCCGGGTTGGAATGATCATGCTGCGGTCGCTTCCCCTTCCCGGCCGTAGAATCGAATTCCCTTATGTCGATGCAGCCCCGACCGTGGCCCGAGCCGGCGGAAGAGATCACCCGGGCGGTCCTGGCCATGTATGCCGGCCGGCAGGCCCCGTTGCCGATCGCGGTTCGTGATGAGTTGGGGAACTGTTCGCCGACGCCGAGTTCGCCGCCGAGTTCGCCGAACGCGGGCCGCAGGGCTGGTCGCCGGGACGCCTGGCCCTGGTGACTGTGTTCCAGGCGGCGGAGCACCTCACCGATCGGCAGGCCGCCGAGGCGGTCCGGGACAAGATCTCGTGGAAGTACGCGCTGGGTCTGGGACTGTCCGATGCCGGCTTCGACTTCTCGGTGCTCTCGGAGTTCCGAGCCCGGATGGTGGCCCACGGCCTGGAGGCCCGGGTGCTGGACCTGCTGGTGGCGCGGCTGGTCGATCGGGGGCTGCTGAAGGTGCGGGGCAAGCAGCGCACCGACTCCAGCCACATCCTCGCCGCGGTGCGTCAGCTCAACCAGATCGAATTGGTCGGGGAGAGCGTTCGTGCCTGCGTCGACGCCCTGGCAGCCGCGGCGCCTGACTGGGCGGCTGGCCGGTTGGACACCAGCTGGCAGCGGCGCTACGGCGCGCGGGTGGCTGCCTGGCGGATGCCCGCCTCGAAGACCAAGCGGGTGGCGTTGGGCATCGACTACGCCCGTGACGGGCGGCGCTGCTGCGCGCGGTGTGGGATCCGTCCTCGCCGCAATGGCTACAGGCCCTGCCCGGCGTCCGGGTCCTGCAGCAGGTCCTGATCCAGAACGTGGTAATCACGGTCGACCGTGGTGGGCGGGAGGTGATCCGACTGCGGGAGGCCGACACTGATGGACTCCCGCCGGGCAGATGCCGGATCGTCTCGCCGTATGACACCGACGCCCGCTGGGGCGGCAAACGGGACCTGACCTGGCCCGGCTACAAGCTGCACGTCAGCGAGTCCTGCGACGCCGCGGCGCCCGAACGGCCGGTCGACCCGGCCGATCATGTGCCGGACGCCCCACCGAACCTGATCACGAACGTGGCCACCACCGACGCCAGCGTGCCCGACGTGGCGATGACCGAACCCATCCACCATGATCTGCAGCGTCGAGAGGTGCTGCCGGGCGAGCACTACGTGGACTCCGGCTGCCCGTCGGCAGATCTGCTGGTGTCCAGCCTGACCACCTTCGGGGTGCGGCTGGTCGCCCCGCTGCTCGCCGATACCCCACCCCAGGCCCGCGCCGGGAGGGCTTCGACCGTAGCGGGTTCGCCATCGACTGGGACGCCCAGATGGTCACCTGCCCGCAGGGCAGGCCCAACGCCTCGTGGACCCCGGCCACCCAACGAGGCAGCGAGGTCATCGTCGTGAAATTCCCCGGCGACGTCTGCCACGCCTGCCCGGTCAAACCCCGGTGTACCACCGCGACCCGTGGCGGGCGGCAGTTGACCCTGCGACCCCGGCCGGTCCAGGAAGCCCTCGACCAAGCCCGAGCCGAGCAAGCCACCACCGACTGGCAACACCGCTACAACCGACGAGCCGGCGCCGAGTCCACGATCGCCCAAGCGGTCAAGGTCACCAACGCCCGCCGTGCCCGCTACCGCGGGCTGGCCAAGACCCGCCTGGAACACAACACCATGGCCGCGGCCCTCAACCTCATCCGGCTCAACGCCTGGTGGAACGGCGAGATTCTCGACCCACGCCGGACCACCCACCTCGCACGCCTGGACCTCTCTCTCGCAGCCTGAGCTGAGAATGGCCAACAGGGTCATGAGCAACTGCTCGTGGGTCTGTCAACTTAACGGTGTAACTGGATCTTGTGGTTAGTTCCTACCTTCAGACAGGCGGCCCTCGAAGGCGACGTCGAAGGCATTCAACGCTGCCTTCCAACGCATGGTCCAGCGTCCCCGACCCCGGCCTGTGGGGTCCAGGCCCATCAACGCCATGTACAGACACTTCAGCGCCGCCTGTTCGGTCGGGAAGTGCCCGCGGGCCCGGACAGCGCGGCGCAGCCTGGCGTTGACCGACTCGATCGCGTTCGTGGTGCAGATGACGGTGCGGATCTCCACGTCGAACTCCAGGAACGGGACGAACTCCGCCCACGCGTCTGTCCACAAGCGAATGATCGCCGGGTAGCGGCGCTCCCACTTGTCGGAGAACTCGGCGAAGAGGTCCAGCGCCGCCTGGGCCGACGGGGCGGTGTAGATCGGCTTGAGCTCCTTGGCCAGTTCAGGCCAGTCCCGCTTGCTGGCGTAGCGGAACGAGTTACGCAGCAGGTGCACGACACAAGTCTGCACAATGGTGCGGTCCCACACGGTGTTCACCGAGTCGGGCAGGCCCTTGAGCCCGTCGCAGACGAGCATCAGCACGTCGCGCACGCCCCGGTTCTTCAACTCGGTGAGTACGCGCAGCCAAAACTTCGCGCCCTCGCCGTCACCGTGCTCGCCGGCCCACAGCCCGAGGATGTCCCGCTCACCGTCGACGGTGACGCCCATGGCCAGATAGATCGGCCGGTTGACCACATTCCCGTCGCGAATCTTCACCCGAATCGCATCGACGAACACGACCGGATAGACCGGGTCGAGGGGACGCGACTGCCACTCACCCATCGCCTCAAGGACCCGGTCGGTGATCGCCGAGATCGTGTCCTTCGACACCGACGCCCCGTACACCTCGGCGAGGTGGGCGGAGATCTCGCCGGTCGTCAAGCCCTTGGCGGACAGCGACAGTACGATGCCGTCCACCCCGTCCAGGCGCCGCTACCGCTTGCGCACGATGACGGGCTCGAACGAGCCGTCCCGGTCGCGCGGCACCTCGACCTCAACCGGGCCGACCTCGGTCACCACCGTCTTCGCGCGGCGGCCGTTGCGCGAGTTGCCGCCCGTACGTCCGGCCGGGTCGTGCTTGGCGTAGCCGAGGTGGCCGTCCAACTCGCCCTCCAGCGAGGACTCCAACACCAACTTCGTCAGCTGCTGCAACAGCCCACCCTCACCGGTCAGGCTCACCCCCTCCGCGCTGGCCCGAGCGACCAGCTCGGCAACCACCTTCTGGTCCACCACCGCACTCGCCGGCGTCTCCGGCTCCTTCTTCACCATGGTCTCGATCGTCACGGGTGTCTCCTCCATCTACGGAGTTACACCGTTGTTTTTACAGTCCCTAACTGGTCGAACACATTCATACCGACGGATGTATTGCCGGGTATGAGGTTCTACCAGGTCACCGTGTCGCATTCGAGGAGGGCTGCACTATCGAGGACCAGATGCGGGCGGGCATCGACATCTCGCGCGGCTGGGCCATGGTCGCGCTGTCAGGGAACGGCCAGGGAACGCGGGGCTCCTACCGTTCGAAGCCTCTAGTGGAGGTGAGTTCGATGCTCGAAGACAAAATGTGGGCGTCTGGCAACTGGCATCTGACCCGTGGCAAGAACGCGGAGTTCGTTCAGCGGTGGGTGGAGTTCCTGACCTGGACCAAGGAGGCGAACAACGGCTTCCTAGCCGCCCGGCTGCTCGGCGACTCGAACGATCCTGATCATTTCGTGTCCTTCGCCTCGTGGCGGGACGCCGAATCGATGGCCGCTTGGAAGCAGCGGCCGGAGTTCGCGGAGCGCTTCGGTAACTGCCGCGCGCTCTGCGAGGACATGCAGGGCGGAAACTTCGAGACGGTAGGCGCGATCTGACCGCGGATCCCGCATCGATACGAGCAAGGGGACGGCCACTCCGAGATGCTGACGCCAGACGCCGAGGTGGCCGTCGGCTCGAGCTCCATCCTGGTTGCCCGACCGCCGACGGCTAGCACTAGATGGCGATGATCGGGCCGCCGCCCGCGAGACCCGCGTAGAGCCGGGGCTGGCCGGTCAACACCAAACAATCCACGTCGATCGCCGCCAGAACCGCAGACGCGGCGTCCAAACGTCCCACGGTCTCATATGTCGCCGCGAGGGCGCGCCAATCATCCGGGCGAGGCGTGATGACCGCTGTCGCCGTATGCGCCACCAGCAGGTCCAAGCGATCTGTATCGGCTACCACACGGGTCGCTTCCACAAGGCAAAGAATCGGAAGTCCAGCGGCGGCATGCTCGTCGTTGACCTCAGCGATGGTTTCGCCGACATCGATCGAGCCCCGGGTAAAGGCGACAATCGCTGAAGCGTCCAGAAGAACGCGAATAGGACGGTTCACGCCGTACGCGTAGGCAGCCCGAGCTGCTCCCGCAGCTCCGCCCAGCGCTCGCCAGTCCAGCGCGCTTCGGCCTCGGCGATGCGGGCGCGCGCCCGCGCCTTCCCCTCATCCGTCGCTGTGACACCCGCCGCGGCAAGCAGCTCCGTAGTGCTGTCATCGCTCCGGCGCTCCGACTGACCCATGGTCCGAGGGTACTCGGAGGGCGGAGGCCGGTCACTCTACGGGCTTCCACTCTGGCGGGTGGATAGGCCGCCCGGAACCCGTAAACGTGTGGCGCCGTGCCGGTCGATACGGCTAGCTCCACGGTCAAACCACAGTCAAACGATCTTGACGGCAGTATTCCGATCTTACGAATCTAGCTTCTGAGCTGCTAATTCTTGGTGGAGCTGAGGGGATTTGAACCCCATAGACCCAAGCTGATGATCCATCGGTGCGAACCGGACCCATCGGCACTATGACCTGCGCCGGAACCGTCAGCGTCTGTCATTGGTTGCCAGGGGTTTTCGCCGTCAGATGGTCCCGGTTTGGTCCTGATGATCTTGGGGTTAGTCGCGCCGCGTGATCGTCGGTCACGGTGATCATCCTTTGGTCGACCTCAGACGGCCCGGAGATGGCATGATCTTGGTAGCTGGACACTGACCCCATTCAGCCATGTACATGGCGCGTCGGTCTGGTGCAATAAGGTCATGTATCCAGGTCCAGACGTGCTCCAAGAGGTCGGGCGAGTGACAATCGCCGGATCGAGGTTGGACATCCAGATGGGTTTGCTCTGGCGTCACCTGGACACCGCCGCCGACTGGGAGGCGTGTCGTCGAGCACCTGGCGCTAAGCAAACCGAGCAGGTCCGGCGGCTCGCCGAGGAGCGCTTGACCGGCCAGCTGCGTAACGAAGTCCTCGCCGCTGCTGACGATGCTGAGGCAGCCCGGCTCCGACGAAATGAGATCGTCCACCAAGACTGGGTCCTTCGAGGGACTGACGCTATGCGCTCTGTCGCGGAGATTGCCGAAGTACCGCCTGAGGACATGCCGGCGTATCTGGAGGAGTGGGAGCGCGAGTCGAAGTTATCGCCGAACTGGCAAAAGGTCCCCCGTGACAGTCTCGCTGTCGTGCCGGCGCAGACGTTAGACGAGCTTCGCCGGATTGAGCGTGCACTTGCAGCAGCCACTGATGTCGTGAACTGGCTGACTTTCAAGGTGGCGAGCTCGCGGGAGACTGGTAAACCGCCCGGATACCTCCACCCGAGCTGAGCGGGCGGTGGCCGGCCCGGTCCGCCTGGCACGGATCTGGCACGGGAGGAGCCCCACCCGATACCCCTCCCAGAGGAGTCATCCCGGCGGCCTGTGCTTCGCAATGCCGGGCCGGCCCGGGGGTGTCAAACAGCTCCATCGTTTGACACCCCCGGGGTGGTCTGGCATCCCTTCGGGCAGGCCGCCGGGATGACGACGACTCCACCCCACCACCCCACCCCGATCGAAATCGATCATCATCCTGGTGGTCCTGCCCGTCCGGCGAGGACATGTTCTTGATCTGACCCGCGGCCTCGGCTGTCGCCTTCCCCGGCGGCCCGGGGCTGGTCTTGCATGTGCTCCCCCGCGGGGCCGGCGGGCTGGAACCGGCGCGGGCCTGGAGCCTGCGACGGCCTGCGCCGGCGGCCGGCTTGCCCGGCCGGCCCGTACCGGCAGCGCGTGCGGCCCGCCCTGCGGGCCGCCTTGATCTCGTAAAGAAAGTTCTCACACGCAACGATCCGGCCTCTGTGTCCTGTCCCGGGCACACGGTTGACAGTCCCACCGCTTACTTGACGCCATCGGTAGCGACGCTTGTCGTAGCGCTGACGTTCGGTGACGACGCATGGCCTGATCGCGGCATGAGCGGATGATGAGTTCCATGAGCGAAGATGCCGCCGAGTTCCTCGGGACCGTGAGCACCGATCGAGATGCTGTCCGAGCAGCGCTGATGGCCTTCGGCCGAAGGTATCTCTATGCTTTGGAGTTGCAGGGTCCGGCGCCGGGCCCCTTGGCTTTTGGTGCTTGGCGATCACATCCGCAGGCGCCAGACATGTTCGTGCCGCTTGAGGTACGCCTTCCACCGCCGGGCTTTGACGGTTGGGACGAGTACAAAACGATTGAAGCTCTTGTCATGGGTCGCCCGAGCCTACGTCGTTTGATAAGCCAGCCAATGAACACGCCGACTGATCCAGTTCCAGACTTCAGAGGCTTGCTGTCCGGAGTTGTCGCTATCCCCATCGAGCGTTATCAGGCGATACATGGGTCAGACGAGCAGGATTTTGCGGAACTCATCAACGAGTTAGCCGATTGGTTCTGCCGTGACGCAGACCCGATGTTCGTCGCTACATCCGTCGTCGGGTTCACGGCGCCAGAACCTCTGACGTTGGCACCGGGCATTACGGTCCGGAGGGCGACTGACGAGGAAGTCAGCGCGATGCTTGAACTCGGCGCATTGAATGTAGGCTGGAACCAGAATCCAACGAAGGTCTACAGCACCCACATCGATGAGGCTGCAAGGTGGGTTGTGGCCATGGACTATTCCCGCCCGCGTCGATTCGGCCGTAGCGCACAGAAGGAAGATGAGCCCGACCTCTCGGCACTTAAGGAAGCGGCCGACGCTTGGTTGGCCGTGCTGCGAATATTGACGCCGGCCGAGGTGCGGCTGGGCACGACATTGACGCGGCAGCTAGTCGCCGGCATCGCAAGCGGTGGCTCGTCGAATGGATACGGGCCGCCTACCCTGTTTGCGTGGCATAAGCCGGCGACCATCACGCCGGGGACGGTCTCGACGTTCACCGTGCTCGCTCAGCAGATTCTCGGCGGCCGAGCCAAGCGACTCGGGGTGGTGCATGGCCTTCATCGATTCAGCGAGGCTACGATGCGGGCTAGTTCTACTGATCGCCTCGTCGACCTTGTCATTGCGCTGGAATCGATGTTTTCGGAGGGCGCGGATTCGCTCAGGTACAAGGTGAGTCGACGTGCCTCCGCTATGCTTGCGCCCCTCGGCTTGTCCGCCGCGACTGTCTTTCAGTTTGTCAGCGCGGCCTATTCTTCTCGGTCTAACATCGTTCACGGTGCGGTGCCGGGTCACCGGAATTTGGCCGGCCAGAAATGCCCTGTTGACGAACAGGTTCGCGAACTCGATCGGCTTGTAGCGGCAATATTCAGACAGATCTTGTCTTCATCGTCGAGCAAAGAACCTCATGTGATCGCGGACGAACTGATCAATGCTGCTCTTGACTCGCATGCACATCCCCCGATTTCAGGTGGATCGACGTCCTATGACGTAATGGTCAGGCATGATGGCAGCAGTTTCGCGGCCGTGCCGCCAGCCGACAACACCTCTTGGGTGCGCGGCGCCACAGTGGAACAGCTCCGCGATCGACTGGCCGACGTTATCGCTCTCTGGACGCAAACTCCTTGTGGGTGCGATCAAATCCACTTTGAACTCGACGACGATGCGCAGGCTGCAAGTTCGTAACGTGCAGTCCACGAACTCGATAAGGCGCGGCTCGTCAACCTAGATGATGTTGTTCGCGCTATCGGCGGGGTTCCTCGCGCGGCGTAGTTTGGCGTACCTGATGGGCGAGAAGCAGCGCGGCGGCGGTCTCCAGCCCGTTGATCTCCCGACCGATATTGGCAAAGGCTTCATCGAAGGGCATCTCGACTATACTCATGTCGAAATACTTTTCGATCTCCGTGTCTCCGCTGGCCTGGGCAGAAAATACGACGGGCGAGGCCAGGAAGAAATGGACGTACTTGTTGGTCTCGGACGGGAGCGAGTAGAACGGCCCTAGCGGAACTAGTTGCGCGCCTTCCCTAAGCTTGTGGCCGGTTTCTTCTTCTAGCTCGCGTATCGCCGCTGCCTCGGTTGGTTCCCCAGCGCTCACAATCCCGGCGGGAAGCTCTAGGGTCTGGCGTTTTAGGTTGTGCCGATATTGTCGTACGAGGATCACGTTTCCCTCATCTGTAACCGGCACGACCATGACGCTCGGAGTGGTGTCGACGTAATACCAATCGATCTCGTAACCGTCCGGCATGCGAAGAACTTCGCGCATGAAGCGTTTAGGTGCCGCAACGAGGACTTCTGAGCTTATCAGCTCAGCATCCTTCATCTTGGCCATGAAGTTCGTCGAGCCACTCATTCCGTCCATTCCTTCGCTAGATTCCACATGTTTTCGAAGTGTCGAGTATACCGGTCGAACACCTTGCCGTCCGGTGTTCGAACTAGTTCGAACGTCGGAGAGTTGCTACCCGCGAAGAACCGCATGTACGGCGTTACGAGCATATGTTCATCCGCTCGGACGATACTCACAGTAGGCGGGGCATTGTAGATCCGGATCTGCACCTGTTGTTCGTATCCGTTGCGCATAGCAAGGAACCTCGCTAGCGCGGCTCGGATACGCGGACGTAGGGTGCCGGATGGGTTGCCTTCATCAACATCGATGTCTGGCATCCCGGCGTACTGCGGGTCCAAGAGTAGGATCCGTATGTTACAGCCCTTCTCGGCGGCTGCATGTAGCACTGACGGTGTTTCGTCGTCAATCGCGTAGCCCATTTCGGCCATGCCGTAGAGCCACAGATCTTGAGTAGCATCGCGTACAAAGTCATTCCATGCCGTTCGAGCAATCAAGCCGCGCATCGCATGGGCGCGTACCACATCGGGTGAACCCGCGATGCGCTCTGCTTCACCTGTTAGCGACGACAGAACATCGATGACTTTCTCTGCCCCGGCACTGAGCGGCACGGTCAGGATACCGCGAGGGGTTTCCTGCGAAGCGAGGCTAGCTGCAAGGATTACGTCGCCGGGTGGTGTAGCTTGTGTTTCCCAACTTTCGACCAAGTTGGCCGAAGGACTCCACCCGAGCAGTGGTGCTAGCAACTCCGCGAACTCTTGCTGCCCAAGCCCAAGGCGTTCCCTAGCTGTTGACACCTGGCTTCTTGCTAACGAAGCGAGATCCGGTCGATACCCCGCATGATTACGTAGGTCGATAACGTTATCAGCCCGGTTGGTGTCGTCAGCTGGCATTGCCCCTCCCCCGCAAGGATCTATGCGCTGTTTGCCCTTCGCGGCTTCTTCGTGTCATGTTGGCCCTCGGCGTTCGCAGGCTCGCCGTGAGGGTAAGCGTGTCCCGTTCGGGCATACAGATCGATAAGCTGGGCCTGAAAGAGTCCCATCTGTCTACGCAGGTCGGTTATCTGGTCTTGAACGTCGTCGGGGACGCGCTCCGCGAGGTCATCGAGTTGCTGTTGGATCTCCCCTATTCGCGCGGGGAGATCTATAGCGGTGTGGGGATCGGTGTCGGACCGAACAAAAACCCCACGACCTTGGAATGAATTAACAAGTCCCTCATCGCGCAGCATGCGGATGGCCTGATGAACCGTCATCGGGGCGACGCCGTACTTGGCCGCTAGGTCACGGCTCGACTCAACCTTCGCCCCCGGCACGAGTTTGCCCGCCTTGATGTCATTTCTTAAATCATGAGCGATTTGCTGGTACGGGGGCCGGGGGTCATTCGGATTGATACCTGCCACCTGACCAGCCTATACGCCCTACATCTCCAGGACGAGCAAGACCGCGCTAGAAGATCTTGCCCGTACGCACTAGCTGTTCTAGAGCGTACGGGCTACGATGGAGCGCGCAACGAAGGAGCAGCACGCCAGACGTGCTGTGGATGTGAGCCGTCGCCCAAGGTGGGTGCGCTCTGACAGACAAGGAGAACCGTTGTGGAGCCGAACATCCGTATCCCGGTCGACATCACCAAGGCGCAGTACCTGGTGACGTCGAACACGGGTCCGAAGATCGCGGACCGTCGTACCGGGGTCCAGAAGATCGACAAGAGGACCGAGCTGCCGATGTGGGTCACGGAGTTGACCCAGATCAGCGCGAAGGGCGGCGCCCGGGTGCTCCAGGTGACCACCCTGTCCGAGACGCAGCCGGTCCTGTCGATCGGGGAGACCGTGGTCCCGGAAGGGCTGGAGGCCATGCCCTGGGAGAGCAAGGACAACGACACCGGCGCGACGCGTTTCGGGATCGCCTACCGGGCGGACGTGCTGCGGGTAGCGGTCACCGCCTAGCGCGGGCGGCCACGACTCGCGGCCTGTTGACACCTAGGTGTCAAGCGGACCGGGGATCACACCGACGACCAATCAGCCGTGATCCCGGTCCGCCCAACTCAACTGCAACAGCTCCACCAACATCCCTAGCGAGAGGGAAGAACTGTCGTGTCCAAGTCTAACGGTCGTTCCACGTTCGGCCGGTCGGGCCGGGGAACCGTGACCGTGATTGAGGCTCGGGTGCAGGCGAGCTTCCGCCGCCGCGCCCTGATCACATTCTTCGTGGTGGCCGGCGTGTCCGCTGTGCTGGCCGCCGTGGTGGCGTCGCACTACATGCACCCGATCCTGGGTGCGCTGCTCGGCGTGTTCATCGGCGCCGTGGTAGCGATTCCCCCGGCAACGCTGGTGTTGTGCTGGCCGGTCCTGCGGGTGTTCCTGCGCTGGTGGATCGAAATCGTGCTGGCCGTAGCGCTGACGTGGGGCTGGTGCTGGCTCAACACGCACACCAGCCTGTTGGTTTCCGGCATTGTCGTCGCCGCCCTGGTCGGGGTACCGGCCATCGTCGGCCCGGCACGCCGGTACGTGCGCTCGGTGATGATGTGCCTGGTCGTCCGGCACCGGCTGCGGGTGGCGTTCAACGAGTTCATCGTGGCCAACCGGCACGGCTCGCTGCCGCTGATCCTGCACGCCAAGCCGACCCCGGCGGGGGAGCGGGTCTGGGTCTGGCTCCGGCCGGGCCTGGCGTTGTCGATGCTGGCCAACCAGACCGACAAGCTCGCCGTCACCTGTTGGGCGCGGGAGACCACGATCGTGGCCGGGTCGAAGAAGTACGCCGCCCTGGTCCGCATCGACGTCTCGCGTCGTAACCCGCTGGCCGACAAGGTTGTGTCGCCGGTACCGGACATGGTCCCGGACGACTTCGACCCCGCCAACCTCGACGACGCCGTCGCCCCGACCTCGCCCGGGATGCCGCCGGTCCTACACCTGGACCTGCCCGACGCCCCTGAGGTCATCATCAAGCCGCCTGCCCCCCGGCAGGCCGACCGGGGCCGCAAGTCGCGCCCCACGCCCGACCCGGCGTCCCCAACTGACGGGGACGACAACGCCGACTGGGCCTAACCCAACCATCAGGTCGCCGGCGCGCGCCTCTTTCTCATCCATGTGCCCGCGCCGGCACCCAACCCAACCGCCCGCTGCCACTGACGAACGGAGGATCCGCAGTGAAGCTGAACCTGTTCCGGCGTAACGAATCGGCGGTTCCCGCCGCGCCGAGGCTGTCGATGTACGACCCGCTGTTCATCGGCATGGACGAGTATGGCCACGCCGTCACCCTCGATCTCGTCTACCACAACCTGCTCGTGGCCGGGGAGCCCGGCGGCGGCAAGTCGGTACTGCTGAACAACGTCGCCGCCACCGCCGCTATGGCGGAGAAGACCCGGTTGGTGCTGTTCGACGGGAAGATCGTCGAACTCGGCCCGTACCGCGAGATCGCGGACGAGTTCGTGCCGCTGGACCTGAACAAGGCCATCTCGGTCCTCAAGCGGCTGCTACGGGTCGCGCTGGACCGCTACGTGTGGCTGCTCATGCACCGCCGCAACAAGCTCACCCGCCTGGACGAGCTGACCGTCATCCTCACCATCATCGACGAGCTGGCCATGTTCACCACCGTGCTGGGTGACAAGAAGGACCAGGAACTGTTCGCCGCCCTGCTACGCGGCCTTGTCTCCATCGGCCGCGCCTGCGGGATGCCCGTCGTGGCAGCCACCCAGCGGCCATCGTTCGACATCATCCCCACCTCGCTGCGGGACCTGTTCGGCTACCGGGCAGCGTTTCGCTGCACCACCCGCGGCTCGTCCGACGTAATCCTCGGCCAGGAATGGGCCGCCCAGGGCTTCAACGCCTCCGACATCGACCCCGACAACCGTGGCGAGGCGTTCCTGCTCGCCGAGGGCGGGACACCGTTTCGTATCAAGACCTCATACCTCAGCGAGCGCGACATCTACCGGGTCGCCGACTACGCCGTCTACACCCGCCAAATCGCCGGCCTGTACGTACCCAAGCCGATCGACCTGGCCGAGTTGACGAACCTCGCCCTGTGACCCGGCGCCCCCGACAACGGCACCACCGCACCACCACATAGCGCGGCCGACAGAACCGACCAAGGCCCTGAGAAAGCTCGCCGGTCCTGTCGACCACCACCAACGCCCACGAAAGGACGTGGCACCATGCACCCTACCCAACATCCGGTCAGCGCGGCCCCTACCCAGCCACGGGTCGCTGACACCCTGCGCCGTGCGGCCCTGTACCTCATCCGCCACGGCTGGACCCAGGACAAGCACTACAACACCACGACCGACCCGACCGCCGAGCGGTTCACCCTCCTGTTCCCGGCTGCCGACGTGCTCGGCGCCCTGGTCCTCGCCACCACCGGCCGGACCCTCATCCCCGCCGAGGTCGCCCGCGAGTGCGGCGCTGACGCCGCCCGTGAACTTCGTTACGCGGTGACATTCCTGGCTGACCACCTCGTCATCTCTGGCGAGTACACCGACGACCCGACCCCCGACCCCGACCGTGCCCTGATGGCGTGGAACGACGCGCCGTGGCAGGACCAGGCGTACATCATCGACGGACTGCTGTCCGCTGCCGCCGAGGCTGACGGCACCATCTACAAGCCCGGCACCCACCGGCCCTACGCGGCCGACTTCGCCGCCCTGGACATCAAGGCGGGTGCCCGATGACCACGCTGACCGTCATCACCGACCCCCAGGACTTGACACCTACGCGTCAAGACGAACCGACCATCGCCGCCGTCGTCCAGGCACTCGAACAAGCATGGTCCGCCATCCGTAACCAGCATCCGGAAATCCCCGCCGCTGTCCTGATCGTCGCGTCCGGCTCACCCACCAAGGCCAACCAGCCGATGAAGTGGGGCCACTTCGCCCATGGCCGCTGGGTCCACGGCGACAACCTGCACCCGGAGGTCATGGTCTCCGGAGAAGGACTCAAACGACCCGCCAACGAGGTGTTCACCACCCTGCTACACGAGGCGGCACACGGCCTGGCCGGCGTCCGCGACATCAAGGACACGTCCCGGCAGGGCCGCTGGCACAACAAGAACTTCGCCAAGCTGGCCGCCGAACTGGGCATGACCACCGTCAAGGACGACAAGCTCGGCTTCTCGCCATGTGAGCTGACCGAGATCACCGCCGCCCGGTACCGCACAGTCATCGCCGGCATCGACCAGGCGCTGACCCTGTGGCGCCACGCCGAGGTCTTCGAACCGAAGGAGAAGAAGACCAGCAACAACGGCGTCGTCGCCGAGTGCGACTGCCCCCGCAAACTGCGGGTCTCCAACACCGTGTTCGAGGCCGCCCCCATCTGGTGCGGCGAATGCGGCGAGGCGTTCCTGCCCGAGGACACCGAACGGGAGGCGTTCAACGCCAACAACCCGCGACCCGGCCAAACCTGCAACCACAACGAGGACCAGGCCGACGACACAGATCCCGCCACCGATGACCAGGAGGCCGAGGACATGTGGTTCTACGACCCGACCGGCCAGCGGTACGGGATCCCGACCTACCCCTACCGCATGGCACCCAGCGGGCTCGCCACCGTGCGCCAGCTCCGCGCTCAAGGACTGCGCCCCAACGGCCAGCAACCGGCCGCGCAACTGCTGTGGCGCAAGGGAAAGCGGGTCGCCTACCTGTACCACATCGACCAGGCCGCCCCGAAACGCACCGCCACCGCACGCCAACGCGAGGCCATCGACAAGGCCAACCGCGCGCGCCGCACCTGCCCAACCTGCACCCAGACCAAGCCCTACTACATCCCCACCCGCCACGGCGAGTGCCTCGACTGCCACGGAGGCACCCGATGACCCGACACGACGCCATCCAGGCCGAGACCCACCGCTACATCAGGGCCTGCGCCTACGCGGCCACCGTCCACGACGAACCCAACGGCGTTGCCCACGCCCGCCGGATGGCGCACATCCACCTGCTCGCGCTGGGCCGGCTGCGGGGTCAGACCGTCGCCCCGTGGGTCCACGAATCCGAGTGGAGGTAGGGACGTGACTGTCACTCCACACACCGCGTGGTGTGGCCGAGGCCACCACTGCGGCATGGACGAACACCGCAGCACACCCACCACTTGGACCACACCCTATGGCGGCGTCGTCGCCACCCTGGTCCAACACCCCCGCGCCCGCGCGGCGTACCTGGAGCTACGCATCCGGGTCCGGATTGCCAGCAACGAGACCACCGCCCGCCGGCAGGCCGCCGACATCGCCTCCGACGTCGATACCGCGATCCGGCGTATCAACCGCCGCTACACCCTGCGGCAGGTCACCCAATGACAACAGAGACGGCCACCACGGCACTGGACTGGCGCCGTCACGCCATCGGCCCACTGCGCCCCTGCGTCCACTGTGGACACCCGGCGCTGTGCTGCGACGAGAACAACCAACCCTGCCACAAGGTCTGTGCCGAGACCGCCAACACGCACACCAACCACCTGGAGGGAGAGACCCAATGACCATCACCGAAATCATCGGGCCACGCCCCGACCCGGCTGACATCACTCAGGCTGTCGCGAGCCTGGAACAACTCCGCCACCACCGCGACCGCTATCCCTTCACCTGCGGTGCCTTCAGCCACATCCTGTCTACCTTGGCCGACCTCCACACCCACTGCCGCACACCCGGCTGCCAAACCTGCTGGCACCTGCGCCGGGGCCTGGCCTACATCGCCGCGCTCGACCAAGGGGAAACCCCATGACCACTTCAACCACCTGGACGCAACGGCTTACTGACGGCCTGCTCGTCAGCATCGTCCTCGCGGTCGGCCTGATGGCCGGCGCCGCGTCGTTCAACCACGTCCACGACTGGACCATGCACAACAGCCCCGCCGGCACGCCTGGCTGGTTCGGCTGGGCCAACGCCGTCATCACCGAACTCATCCCTACCGCCGCCCTAATCATCATCGCTCGCAGGCGGCGTAACGGTGGGCCGATCGCGTATCCGATGTTCCTGCTGATCGTGGCCATTGGCCTGTCCCTGACCGCGCAGCTCGCGGTGGCCCAGCCGACCGTGTTCGGGTGGATGGTCTCCGCGCTGCCGGCGCTGGCGTTCTTCGCCCTGTCCAAGCTCGTGTTCACCGCTACCAATGCCGCGTCGACCATCACGGTCCCGGCGTCCGCGCCGGGCACGGTCGACCCGGCCGTGGTGCAAGCACTGACCGCCCGTATCGCCGACCTGGAAACCCGGCCTACCACCAAGGTTCCGGCCCGTAAGCCTGCCGCCCCTGCTCGTGCATCCTCTTCTTCTGCCACCGGCAAGGCGCGGACGGCTGCCGACTCCACGACCAAGGCCCCCCGCACTCCCAGGAAGCGAACCAACCCGGTCAACACCACCACATCGCCCACCGTCGCCCCGACCCCGGCAGCCGCACCCGCCGAGGCGGCGACCGGCGTCCTGGTGGACACGAGCAACAGCGATGAGCACCACGCCGCGGCTGCGGGTGACCTGCTGCCCACGGCCCGGCTCTACGCCGAGTCGCACCGGCACACCACCGGAGAAGCCATCACGCCCGGCCAGCTCGCCGTGCGGATGCGCATCCCCACCACCGCAGCGGACCGGCTGCTCCGTGCCGTCAACGGCACCGACCACACGACCCACAACACCACCCCGGCCAACACCGGGCCGCACAACGGTTCCCGTCCCATGCAGGACGTGACCGCGTGACCAACTCGTCGCAGACGCTCGTACCCGGAATCTCTTCTGAGATCCCGGGCGCGGGCACCTACGCCGAGCAGGACACCACTCCGCCCACCGCCGACCCGCCCAGCCTCGACGCGCACACCGCGCCCGCTGAGGCGTACTGGCC
>WNGL01010344.1_pt1 | contig 17085 bp, 14 predicted proteins | sample 5400591 | NCBI WGS metagenome assembly WNGL01 (sample SAMN13153377, study PRJNA577476) | soil metagenome | isolation source: 80 cm soil or saprolite under Garry oak tree replicate 1 | place: USA:California | collected 2016-06-15
AGTTCAGCTTCCTGCGGTACCGCGGCGCCTCGGCCAAGCTGCTGCACGACCGGGTCAAGTCCGTGGACATCCTCGATCCGCATCGCATCCGCTTCGTCCTGCACACGCCGTGGCCCGACTTCCTGGTCTTCTACGCCACCCCGGCCACGGGCGCGGCGTGGATCGTGCCGAAGAAGTACATCGAGAAGGTCGGCGAGGATGGATTCCGGCGGCAGCCGGTGGGGCTCGGGCCCTACCGCTTCGCGCGCATGAATCCCGGGGTGGAGCTGGTGCTGGAGGCGAACGAGCAATACTGGCGCAAGAGGCCCTCGGTCAAGCGCGTCGTCATCAAGAGCGTTCCCGACCGCACGACGCGCCTGGCCATGCTGAAGACCGGCGAGGCGGATATCGCCTATGTGATGATCGGTCTCGAAGCGATCGCCATCAAGACAGACCCGAAGCTGCGCCTCGCCAAGGTGATTCCTCCAGCTACCTGGTGGATGGAATTCCCCGAGCAGTGGAACCCCAAGTCGCCGTGGAGCGACCGCCGGGTCCGACTGGCGGCAAACCTGGCGTTGGACAAACAAGCGCTCAACGAGGCGGAGCGTCTCGGATTCTCGCGCCTCACGGGGTCGATCATTCCCAGCAACATGGAGTCCGCGCTTCGCCTCGAGCCGTATCCGTACGACCCGAAGCAGGCCAAGCGGCTTCTCGCGGAGGCCGGCTATCCCAGTGCCTTCGACGCGGGCGACCTGACCCCGATGCCGCCGTTCACGACCATGGGGGAGGCCGTGGCCAGCTACCTCGCCGCGGTGGGCATTCGCACGAGGGTGCGCAGCATGGAGCGGGCGACGTTCATGGACGCGTGGCGGTCGAAGAAGCTGGGCGGGATCATCGCGGCAGCTTCGACGGCGCCGGGTAGCGCGGCGGTGCGCCTCGAGTCCTTCGTGATCAGCAGCGCGCCGTACGCCTCCGGCGGCTATCCCGACATCGACGACCTCTTCCAGCAGCAGGCGCAAGAGCGCGACCGCAAGAAGCGCGAGGCGCTGCTGCATCGGATCCAGCGCCTGATGCACGAGCGGGTCATGTTCGGCCCGATCTTCGAGCCCGCCATCCTACACGGTGTCGGTCCGCGGGTAGAGGAGCCCGCGGTCGGCTTGAGCTCACAGCTCTATTTCCCCGCGCCCTACGAGGACATGCGCCTCAAGAAGCCGTGAGGGGCAGCGTCACCTCGCGGCCGGACGCGCTCGAGAGGAGCGCGGCGGCCAGGATCTCCTGCGCATCGCGCCCAACCTCCGGAGCGCACAATCCCTCCACCGCCCGGCCCGCGGCGATGCGGGAGAGGAAGTAGCTCGGCCCATCTCGTTCATCGGCGGGGAGCGCGGGAGGATCGATCCACTCGCTGCCTCCTGCCGTGACGAGCTGGATCCGGCCCGCGCCCGCCTTCTCCCCTTCCCGCGTGGCCTTGGGCTGATGCACGAGCAGCGTGCCGGCATCTCCGAAGACGACCATGGCGAGCGCGGGCTCGGCACCGATCTGGGTCCAGCTTGCCTCGAGGAGACCGAGCGCCCGCGGGTAGCGAAGGATGACGACGGCGTTGTCCTCGGCGGGCAGGCCTTCCTTTCGCAGGTGCCGCGCCACCGCGGTCACCGCGTCGGGCCGGCCCAGCACGGTGCGGCATAGAATGGCTCCGTAGCCGCAGTAGTCGACGAGGGCGCCGCCGCCGTTCCGCGTCGGGTCATAGAGCCACTCGCAGAACTGGGGCGAGCACCCGTACTCGCGCGGGCCGGCATGGCCGCCGCGGTGGCTGAGCTGCACCGGCTCACCCACCGCGCCCGAGCGTACCAGCGTGAGGCCGTGCCGCAGGGCCGGACGCCACACGGTGGGCCAGTTCACCATGAGCGGGAGCCCGGCCTTACGCGCCGCCGTCAGGACGGCATCGGCGCCGGCAAGGTCCGCGGCCATGGGCTTCTCGATCATGACCGGCAGGCCCCGTCCCAGCGCCCGAACGCCCAGCTCCGCGGATGCGCGGTTGTCGGCGAAGATCAGGACGGCGTCGAGATCGGCCCGCTCCAGGAGCGCGTCGTAGCTGGCCAGCGCCTCCACGCCGCCATGCTCGCGCGCGAGACGTTCGCGCAACCGCGGATCCGGGTCCGCCGCGGCCACCGCCTGCCCCAGCTCGTTGTCGTTGAGCGCGGCAAGATTGCCCCACACATGATCATGATTGAGCCCGAGAACGCCGACTCTCAACCGAGCCATGATGCCTCCCTCGCCTCGTTCGAGCCTTCCACCCCTCTCCCTCCACCGCGGTCACGACCGCAGCCTACCGCGATCCATGGCTACCCTGTAAGGGCATTGAGTCGGGTGGGGCACAGACATTCGGAATCCTTGAGCCTCTCGCCGAGAGCACGAATGCTTCCCCTCGTGAGGGGATCAGACGGCGGGCCGCTGGCTGTCCAGTATGCCGGCCAGGGGCGCGTGGAGCGTTTGCAGAAGCTGCTCGAGGCCGACCCCAAGGTCGTCGTCGCGACGGATCAAGGCGGACGGACGCGGCTGCATGCGGCCGCAGCGGGTGGTCATGTGAAGACCGCGGCCTTGCTCCTCGAGAAGAAGGCGCCACCCGAAGCCCGTGACCGCGATGGATCGGCTCCTCTGCAGCTCGCGGCGGCCGGGGGACATCTGCAGGTCGTGGAGCTGCTGCTCGCCGCGGGCGCAAATCCCAGTGGCAAGAACCGCGAGGGACTCACGGCCGCCGATCTGGCCGAACGAGGTGGTCACAGAGCGGTGAAAAGGCAACTGGAGGAGGCGCAGTAGCTCAAGCCCTAAGATCCACAATCGGTGCTGATGTCGGATTGCAAGACCTGACCCCGGCGAGTAGACTCCACGCGTGATGCTCCTCCGCAATCGTCCGATGCAGCCGACGAGTCAGGATCCCGTGCTAGTCCGTGATCGGACCACGTTGCTCACATCCACTCTTCTTCTCCTCGTCGCCGCGGCGGCCTGGGTCTTCGTCGTCCTGTCGAGCGTGCACGGTGAGGACATGGCGATGCCCATGCCATTGAGCATCCCGGATGGTCTCGTCTTCACTACGTGCTGGGCCGTCATGATGACAGCCATGATGCTGCCCAGTGCGCTCCCGATGGTCGCCCTGTACGGCGCGATGCAGCGGGGGGCCGTCGCAGCGGGTACGAAGGGCGTGCCGGTCGCGGTGTTCACCCTGGTGTACCTCGGTGTATGGGCAGCAACCGGGCTGCCGGTGTACTTCGCCCACACGCTCCTAGCTGGCCTCGCCGGGTCCACGCTGGCCTACGCGATCGCGGTGGTGCTTGTCGCGGCGGGCGTGTATCAACTGTCGCCCCTCAAGCAAGTCTGTCTCCGGGCGTGTCGCAGCCCGCTCGGCTTTCTTCTCGGCCATTGGCGCGCGGGCCGCCGGGGCAGCCTGGCCCTGGGCTGGTCCCACGCGCAGTACTGTCTCGGATGCTGCTGGGCGCTCATGCTGGTGCTCGTTGCCGCCGGCGCGATGGGTCTGCCGTGGGTGCTGCTCATCACGGCAGTGGTCGCGGCCGAGAAGCTGATGTGGGGCGGAGATTGGATTGCGCGGATCGCCGGGAGCGCGCTCGTGCTTCTGGGCGTGACAGTAGCCCTTCGACCCGATCTCGTGACCGCATTGCGGAGCGGTCACCCGATGTGATCACACGCGTCACCGATGGAGGATCGTCATGGCAAGCCCCGAGTGGAAGATCAGCGGCGACTATTTCGAAGCGTGCAGCTGCGACTCCGTCTGCCCGTGTCCGACCTCCGGCCTGGCGGCGCGGCCGACCCAAGGTTACTGCGACGCCGGCCTCGTCTTCCATGTGGAGCGCGGCTCGCATGGCACGACGAAGCTCGACGGCCTGAGCTTCGCCGTGCTGCTGCACACCCCAGGCGCGATGATCGCCGGAAACTGGACGGTCGGCGTGATCGTGGATGAGCGGGCCAGCGCCGAGCAGCGAGAAGCGCTCGCGGCGATCGGAAGCGGACAGGGCGGCGGGCCGATGGCTGCCCTGGCGCCACTGGTGGGCCACTTCGCCGGAATCGAAGCCAAGCCGATCCGCATCGAGTCCACCGGGATGCGCCGGTCCGTATCTATCCCGGGGGCGCTCGACATCGCCATCGAGGGAATTGCCGGTGCCAAGCAAACCGAGCCGATTTACCTCGACAATGTCGGTCATCCTGCCGCCAGTCGCCTGGCCCTCGCGAAAGCCTCCAGGGGCCACATGCACGCGTTCGGGATCAACTGGGACGACACCTCTGGCAAGAACAACGGTCACTTCGCTCCGTTCTCGTGGAGCTCGAGTTAGAGGAATTGGCGGGCGGGATTCGGCAGCCGGGAACGACCCCTGCCGAGGGCTGATGTCGGATTGTGAGACCTGACCCCAAGAAGGAGGCGTGACCGCGATGTCCAACACGGTGGGATTCATCGGGCTCGGCAACATGGGTGGACCGATGGCGCTGAACCTCGTCAAGCACGGCTTCTCGCTCGTCGTGCACGACATCGATCCCGGCAAAGCCGAGGTCTGGAAGACGCGCGGCGCCACCCTGGCCACCTCGGCCGAGGCCGTGGCCGCCAAGGTCGCGCGCACCATCTGCATGGTGGAAACGACGACGCAGGCCGAATCCGTCATCACGGGCGAGCACGGCATCATCAAGAGCGCGCAGCCCGGGCACATCGTCGTCTGCATGAGCACCATCGACCCGATCGTGGCGCGCCGGCTCGCCGATCAGCTCGCGGCCCGGCGCATCGCCATGATCGACGCCCCCGTCAGCGGAGGCACCGAGCGCGCCTCCTCGGGCGAGCTGTCGATCATCGTGGGGGGCGCGGCGACCACGGTGGCCGCGTGCCAGGATCTCTTCCGCGCCATGGGGGCCAACGTCTTTCACGTGGGCGCCCTCGGCCAGGGCCTCGCCATGAAGCTCGTCAACAACATGCTGGTGCAGGTCAACACGGTGGCGGTGGCCGAGGCGCTCGTCCTCGGCGTCAAGGCCGGGCTCGACCCGAAGACCATCTACGACGTGGTGCGCGTGAGCACGGGCAACAGCTTCGCCTTCGAGACGCGCGTGCCCAAGATGCTCAAGCGCGACTTCTCGCCCGGCGGCACCGTGGACATCTCGTTCAAGGACCAGGAGCTGGAGACGGCCTTCGCCAAGCAGCTCGGCGTGCCCATCCTGCTCGCCAACGTGAGCCAGCAGGTCTACCAGATGGCGCGGGCGGCGGGCTTCAACAAGGAGGACGGGTCCGCGCTCATCAAGGTGCTCGAACGGCTGGCCGGGGTCAAGGTCGGAGGGTCCTCCTAGACTCATGGCGACCTATGTGCTGGTCCACGGAGCGTATCAGGGGGGCTGGATCTGGAAGCCGGTGGCCGAGCGCCTGCGCGCGGCCGGGCACCGCGTCTACGCTCCGACCCTCGACGGCTGCGCCGAGCGGCACGAGCAGGTCCGTCGCGGCATCACGGTGACCACGCATGCCCAGGAGATCGCCCGGCTACTCTTCTTCGAAGACCTGCACGATGTCGTGCTGGTGGGCACCAGCTCGGGGGGCATGGTCATCTGCAAGGCGGCCGAGCTGGCCGCCGATCGCCTGGCGCGCCTCGTCTTCGTGGATGCCCTGGCCCTCCTGCCCGGCGAGCGCGTGGGCGACATTGTGAACCGCCCGGCCGCCAACGAGGTGACCGAGATCACCACGGCGCCGACTCGCAAGGACGTCGAGGGGCGCATGTTCGCCGATCTCGAACCGGCCACGCGCGCCTGGGCCCTGGCGCGCTACACGCCGCACCCGATCGCGGCGCTCGAGGCGCCCATGGAGCCCACGAGCTTCTGGGAGGGCGCCTGGAAGGCGACGGTGATCCGGTGCAAGCAGGCCCGCAATCCTCCCGAGTCCCACCAGCGCCGCACGGCCGAGCGCCTGAAGGCCAGCTACGCAGAGATGGACACGGGGCACTATCCGATGCTGAGCGAGCCGGAAGAGCTGGTGCGCCTGCTCGCCTAGGACGCCGAGGCAAAAGGAGACCGTGCCGTGACCCAGTCCGCGCTTCCGCCCCTCCTCTCGAGCGACGGTCACCTGGAAGTCCGGCCCGAGCGCTGGACGGCGCGCATGCCGGCGCGGCTCCGGGAGCTCGCCCCCCGCACCATCAAGCTTCCCGACGGCGGCGACGCCTTCCTCGTCGAGGGACAGGAGCCGCGTCCCGTGCCCTTCCTCGACCTCCGGGCCGGCCGGACCAACGAGACGTGGCAGCCCTTCGGCGTGACAGTCGAGGAGACGGCGGGGGTCGGACCGCCCGAGCAGCGCCTGACCGAGCAGGACGTCGACGGCCTGCGCGCCGAGGTGCTCTTCCCCAACATGCAGATGGGGCCGCGGCTCTGGCGCACCATGAAGGACGACGAGGCCTATCGCGCCGCCTGGCGCACCATGAAGGACGACGAGGCCTATCGCGCCGCCGTGCGCGCCTACAACGACTGGCTCGGGGAAGAATACTGCGCCGTCTCCCGGGACCGCCTGATCGGGCTCGGGGTGATCCCGTGGACCAATCTCGACGACGCCCTCGCCGAGCTCGAGCACTGCGCGCGGCTGGGGCTCAAGGGGGTCAACCTCGGCGTCTTTCCAAGTGGCCTCGGCTATCCCACGCCGGCGGATGACCGCTTCTGGGCGGCGGCCATCGACATGCGCATGCCCCTGACCGTGCACGTGGGCTTCGACCGCCAGGGACCACGCGCGGCCCAGCCCACGCTGCAGTACCCGAACGCCGATCCAAAGGTCATCGCCCGTCTCGGCGGACGTACCCTCGTCGAATGGGTCGCCCTGCCCTTCATGGGTACCGCCGCGGCCATGAGCCTCTCCCAGATCATCCTGTCGGGCGTCTTCGACCGGCTGCCCGCGCTCGAGATCTTCTTCGCCGAGACCCGCCTGGGCTGGGTGCCCTTCTGGATGGAAGAAGCGGATTACTGGTACGAGCGGCACCGCCACTGGTCGGAGCGCCTGCTCGGCTTCAAGCCGCTCGCGCAGCGGCCGAGCGAGTACGTGCGCCAGCACATCCACTTCAGCGTCCAGCACGTCGAGCGCGTGGCCATGGAGCTGCGCCATCACATGGGCGTCGAGCGCATCATGTTCGCCACGGACTTCCCGCACATCGAGTGCGACTGGCCGAACACGCGCCCGTTCGCCGAGCGGCTCTTTGCGGACGTGCCACAGGCCGAGGCCTTCAAGATCGCCGCCGGCAACATGCTCGAGTTCTTCCGCCTCGGAGACACGCCGATGGGGCGGAAGGTGCGGTCTACATGGCCATGACCGCGCGATCGACTCTCGCTCGCTGAGACGCTCATCAGCGCTCCGGCCGCCGGCTCCTTCGATGGCGTGGTCGTGCGCGCGGCGGCCGTCCTCGGCCTCGTCTGGTTCGGGGATGCGCTGATCTATGTCGTGATGCCACTCCACGCCAGCGCCTTCGGCATCAGCCTCGGGCTCGTCGGCGTGGTGTTGTCGGTGAACCGCATCGTCCGCATCCTGGGCTATGGATGGGTGACGTCTCTGAGCCGTCGCTTCGGGCTCCGGACCATCACGGCCTCCGCCGCGCTCGGGGCCGCCCTCTCCACGCTCGGCTACGGGCTCTTCCTCGGACTCCTGCCGCTGCTCGTCGCGCGGCTCGTGTGGGGCATGGCCTACGGGGTGCTCAATGTGACGACGACGGCCTATGCCATCGGCGACGGGCGCCGGACGGGGCGGCGCGTGGGGCTGAACCGCGCGGTCAGCACGATCGGCCCCACCCTGGCCTTGAGCGGGGGCGCCTGGCTGGCCCTGGAGCTCGGCCCGCGCGGCGTCTTCGTTGCCCTCGGCGTGCTGGGCCTCCTCGCGGTGCCGCTTGCCCTCACGCTGCCCCGCGGGCTCGCGGCAGGCGCGCACGAGACGGGGCGGCCACACACGACGCGCTGGCGCCCCTCCACTCTCAACGTTCTCTTCTTCGCCAACTCCGTCATCGACGGCGCCTTCACCACGACGCTCTCGCTGCTCTTCGCCGGCTCGCTCTCCGTCGGCTCCGCGCTGCTCGCGGCCGGTCTGCTCCTGGCCCTGCAGCGCCTGGCCATCGTGTTGCTGTCCCTGGTCGGCGGCGCTCTGATCGACCGCATCGGGGCCACGAGATTGCTCATCCCCTGCGTCGCGGTGGTCGTGGCGGGGCTTCTCGGAATCGCCCACGGCGTCCTGTATCCTGCCGCGATCGCGGTCGTGATCGCGCGCGCCCTGCTGGCGGTCACCGGGCCCGTCCTGGCATCGTCGGAGAGGTCAGGGAGCATGGTGGAGCGGCTGACTGCGTTCGCGACGTGGGTGGACTGCGGAGCTGCGGTGGGACCGCTGATGGGCGGCTTCGCCGTCGCGCGGCTCGGGCTGCCCGTGCTCTACGTCGTGCTGGCGGCGAGCCTCGCCCTAGCCATGGCGTTGTATCTGACGGGACGTCCACGCCGGGCCGTGCCCTAGACTCGCACGGGCCTTAACTCCTGGGGGACACGCACCATGCCGAGCTCAAAGACCATCGTCATCTGCTGCGACGGCACGGGGCAGACCATTCGTGCGGCGCAACCTGTCAAACCCCATCGGGTGGTTCGAACCAACGTGCTGCGGACATTTGACCTCCTCGAGAAAGACGGTGCCACCCAGGTGTCCTGTTACGACCCGGGCATCGGCACCATTCCTGGGCTCGAGGGGGAGTTGGATTTGATCCGCAAGCTGAAGAACGTCCGCGATGAATGGCTCGGCACAGGTCTGATGAGCAATCTCGCCGCGATGTATGTCTACTTGATGGAGCACTACGAGCCCGGTGATCGCATTTTCCTCTTCGGGTTTAGCCGGGGAGCATTTACGGTGCGGGCACTGGCCGGCATCATCCGAAGTGTCGGACTGCTCCGGAAGGGGCATGAGCACCTGCTGCCGTGGGTTCGCGATGTCTACGAGAACATGGCAGCGCGCCACCGCAGAGCCGGCAGGCGCGACGAGGAGGCCAATGACGAGCTGGCCAGGGAATTTCGAGGGTTCACAAGGCCCGATGACATCAGGATCGCGTTTCTCGGGGTCTGGGATACGGTCAAGGCGTACGGTTATCTGACGCCCAAAGGCCTGCCGCACGTACGAAACAACGAACTCGTCGATGTCGTGCGCCACGCGGTGGCAATCGATGAGAAGCGCTCGCCGTTTCAGCCAACCGGCTGGAGTGATCGTGTATTGCGCCAGAATCCAGCTATTGACGAGGAAAGGATCAATCGCCGAATCAAGGAAGTATGGTTTGCGGGAGATCACTCCGACGTCGGAGGAGGCCATGCAGACAACAGGACAGACTTCTTTTCGAAGGCGTCATTTGATTGGATACTTGGCGAGGCCGTTCACGAAGGGCTCCGCCTGTCGCCTGATCGCTATGACGAAGTAACAGGGTGGACGCCGGGCTTGCCGCCGTCTCCGGACTGCGTCCCGCACGATCTGTCACGCGTCGGCCCGGGACGGTTCATGTGGATTCCCCCTCGGCTGGAGCTCGACAATTCCCATTTCCCACCCTCTCGGGAATTCAAGTGCCTCGCCCACACGGGTGATCGTTGCCTTCTGGACCATACATTCCCGGACACGGTGTGGCGCAAGGCGCGACGATCAGCAGGAGAAGCAACTGGGCCGGATAAACCGTTTCTTTGTCTCCACGAATCAGTGCGCGAGCGATATCGCCGTGGTAACTACACGCCCGAAAATCTCCGTGTAGCCTTCGCCGCCGAACAAAAGGGCGAGATCACGATCCAGTGGATCAAGAGCCGGGATCCGCAGCGCTTGCGGTAATGGACTGACGGAGCTCTCGCCTTAGGGTTGGCCTTCCGGGGCACCCTATCCCTCGAGCGGGAAACGGTTCGGCTCACCACTGCCAGATGAGGCTGAAGCGGGCCATCAGGCCGGGGACGACGGATTTCTTGATCGGGATCAAGCCGCCGATGAGGTCGGTGGGGGCGAGGCCACGCGCCTCCACGTCTTCCTCGACGACGTACACCTCCACGCCCTTGGCGATCAGGCGCGTGAGGTCGCCGGGCAGGTCGGGTGGCTGGGTCTGCTTCCTGTCTCCGAAGGCAATGCCCGAGGCGTCCTGGCCCTTCACGCCGTAGTTCACGGCGTGGCCCCGCAGCAGCACGGCGGTCTGAGCCCCGCCGCCGCGGATGGCATGCGTGAACCACACGACGGTGTCGTCCTGCTCTTCGATGGTCGCCCGGTACGCGCTCTCGACGACCTGGAGAATCTTCTTGTTCATGGCGTTCCTCCTCAGCTCCTGGTCGGGATCACCAGCGAGTTGTCGGCGGCCTCGGCCATCTTCCAGAAATCGACCGGGCTCCCCCGCCCCACCCCTGCCACCGCCTCGCCCACGCCCCGCTCGTCCACGCAGAGCCCGCAATTGGTCCAGGTCAGCTTGCCGCCGCTCTTCTCGGCCTGGGCGGTGAGGGCGATGATCCAGTCCTTCGGGTTGGGATGGTCCTCCTGCGCGACGTCGCGCCCGTGCACGGCATTGGCGTGCGGCGCCTGCTTGGCGAAGGACAGCGCGACGGCGCCCTCGTAGCAGAAGACGGACACGTCGTGGCCGCGGCGCGCTGCCGCGTCGATCAGGCGGAAGGCCGTCGTCGTGCGCGCGCTCTCGTAGGGGGCATCCATCAGGAGAAAGGCAAGCGTCTTCTTGTCGGCCATCGTTCCCTCCTCAGTGCCACAGCGCCTTGCGGCCCTGCACGAGACGGTCGATCACGACATCGATCGGGGCGGACACCACGCAAGGGTCGAGGCGGTCCGTGGGGATGCCCCGCTCCCGCAGCGAGAATTCGTCGGCCAGGATCTCGACGCCCGCCCTGGCCACGGCGTTCAGGGCCGCCGTCTGCGCGCCCCGGCGCGCAGGGAAGACGCCGTTCTGGACGAGGAAGAGGGTCACCGGCGATCCTTCCCTGGCCAGGCCCGCGGCCAGATCGTAGAAGTACGTGGCCACGTCGCTGGATTCCAGCGCGTCACGGGACTCGATGAGCAGGTAGCTGTCCATCCCAGTGTTCCTCCCTGGCCCGCAGTGTCCGGTGAGCCCGTCAACACGGCGTTATCGCAACGTGAACGCGGGCCCCTCACCCTGCCCTCTCCCCAGAGGGGAGAGGGATTCAGGAGCGGCCGCCTTGACGGGCCGTCGGTGGAGGTGCTATCGGTCGTCACCTATGCCACGCCTGAGTCTCCGGCTCCTAGGCGGCTTCCACCTCCGGTTGGAGTCGCGCTCGCTCGCCCTCCCCGCCCGCAAGGCGCAGGCCCTCCTGGCATATCTCGCCCTCCGCCCCGGCCGCCCGCACTCGCGGGAAAGCCTGACTGCCCTCTTCTGGGGCAACGTCGGCGAGCGCCAGGCGCGACAGAGCCTCCGACAAACCGTCTTTCGTATCCGCAAGGTCTTCGCGGCGGCAAAAAATCCCGGCTTCGTCGTCCAGGCGGAGACGATCGCCGTCAACGCCGCCGCCGTCGATGTGGACGTCGCCAGCTTCGAGCGCCTGATTCGCAAGCGGTCCCCCGCCGCCCTCGCCGCCGCCATCACGCTCTACGAAGGTCCGCTCCTCGACGGGCTGCGCGTCGACGAGGAGCCCTTCGAGAGCTGGCTCCGGTCCGAGCGCGACCGTCTCCGTGAGCTGATCCAGGAGGCCCTGACCCGCCTCTTGGCCCAGCAGATGAAGCGTGGCCCTGCCGAGACGGCCATCCAGACGGCGGGGCGATTGCTCGCGCTGGATCCGCTTCAGGAGGGCGCGCACCGCACGCTCATGCGTCTTTTCGCCCGCCAGGGCCGGCGGGCCGCCGCCCTCCGTCAGTACCAGGCCTGCGTGGCGGTGCTGCGGAAGGAGCTGGGCGTCGAGCCGGAAGCCGAGACCAAGCGCGTCTACCAGGAAATCCTCCAGCGGCAGGCTCGGACCTCGGCCGGCGCCGCCCGGGCCGGCGAGCCCGCGGCGGAGAGCCCGCTCGTCGGACGGGAAGAGGAGGTAGGACATCTGCGCCGAACGCTCCGCGAGATCCTGCGTGGTCAAGGGCGCGTTCTCCTTCTCACGGGCGAGACGGGCATCGGCAAGAGCCGCCTCATCGAAGAGCTGGCCGCCGAGGCGGGTCGAAGCGGTTGCCGGGTCCTCCTCGGCCGCGCGTACGAGACCGAGCAGATCCTGCCCTTTCGCCCCTGGGTGGACGCGCTTCGCGCGGGCACCATCCTGTCCGAGACCGAGGCCCTCGAGAGCCTCCCGCGGGCCTGGCGCGGCGAGCTGGTCCGGCTCTTTCCGGAGCTCAGCGCGTCGGGCGTGCAGCCGCAGATCATCCCGGAAAACTCCGTCAGGCTCTTCGAGGTCATCGACGCGCTCATCGCCCACGTCGCCGCCCGACGCCCGCTCGTCGTGGTGCTCGAGGATCTTCACTGGGCGGACGAGCTGAGCCTGCGCCTCTTCTCGTTCGTGGGCCGGCGCGTGGGCGCCCGCCCCCTGCTCCTCGTGGGCACCGCGCGCGAAGAGGAGCTGCCCGACGCGCCCGCCCTCCGGCGATCGCTCCACGAGCTCGAGCCGGAACCCCACGTCAACCGCGTCACCCTCTCGTCGCTGTCGGAGCGGAGCACGGCCGGCCTCGTGGGCGCGCTGGCGCGCGCGGGCAGCAGTCGCTCGCGGGTGGCCGAGCTGGCCCAGAAGGTGTGGGCGATGAGCAGCGGGAACCCATTCGTCATCGTCGAGACCATGCGCGCCCTGCAGGAGAACCGCGGCCTGCCCTCCGCCGGCCTCTCGCTGCCCCACCGGGTCCGCGAGGTCCTCACCGCCCACCTCGATCGCCTGGGCGCCAAGAGCCAGAGCCTCGTGGCCGTGGCCGCCGTGGTCGAGCGGGAGTTCAGCTTCAACGTGCTGCAGCAAGCGTCCGGCCTGAGCCGGCGCGACAGCGCGGAGGGGATCGAGGAGCTGGTACGCCGTCGTATCCTTCACGCCGTCGGCGAGGGCTTCGATTTCACGCATGGGTGGTTCCGGAGCGTCGTGTACGACGATCTGCTTGGCCCGCGTCGCCAGGCCCTGCATGCCGCGGTGGGCGAGGCGCTCGAGAGCGTCTACGCCGAGCAGCTCGACGAGGTGTACGACCGCCTCGCCTACCATTTCTCGCGGGCGGACGAGCCGACCAAGGCCTTCGACTATCTCGTGCGCCTGGCCGGCCGGGCCGCGCGCAGCTACGCCTCCGAGGAGGCGGTGCGCATCCTGCAAGACGCGCGGGCCTGGATCGACCGGCTGCCCGCGGACCAGCGTGACCGGCGCCAGCTCGATCTCGTCTCACGTCTTGCCCACTGCCTGCTCTTCCTGGGTCGGTCCGCGGAGGCGCGCGAGCTGCTCGGGAAGGAAGAGGCGCGGATCGAGCGGCTGCGGGACCCTTCGCTGAGCGGCCCCTTCTACTTCTGGGTCTCGTACACGGACGCCAACCTGGGTCACGCGGAGCGGGCGGCCCAGGCCGCGCTCCGCGCGCTGGAAGAGGCGGCGCGGTGCGGCGATCAGACGACGATGGGGCTGGCCAACTGCTCACTCTCCCGGAACAGCTACTGGCTCGGCCGCTCCGATGGCATCGCCCAGGGCCGCCAGGCCGTCGCGCTGCTCGAGCGGACGGAGGAGCGCTGGTGGCTGGGCCAGTCCTACCTCGCGCTGGGGTTGAACCTCTACCACATCGGTGACTTCACGCCCGCTCTCGAGGCCCTCGAGCACACGCGCGAGATCGGGGAGGCCATCGGCGACACGCGGCTGCAGTCCCAGGCCGTCGGCAACATGTCGCGCGTGCACTCCTTGCGGGGCGAGCACGAGACCGGGCTCGCCCTGGCGCAACGCGGCCTGGAGCTGGCGGCAGACCCGGTTTCCCGCGCCCTGGGGATGGTCCACATGGCCCTGGCGGAATGGGAGAACGGCGATTCGAAGCAGGCCATTCCCGTGCTCGAGAAGGCGCTGGCCCAGACCCAGTTCCTGCGCGGACGCGGCGGCTACGTGTCCCGCCAGGTCGACGCGCTCCTCACCTCGGGCCTGAGCGAGATGCACCTGCATGCCGGAGATCTGAGCCAGGCCACCCAGCTCGCGCAGAAAGCGCAGAGCACGGCGGCCGAGATCAAGTGGCCCGTGGCCATGGGATATGCGGAGCGGGCCCTCGGCGCGATCGCGCGGACCCAGGGGGATTTCGCTCAGGCCCGATCCTACTTCTCCCGGTCCGTCAAGATCTTCGCGGGCGCCGACACGCGGTTCCAGGCGGCGCGAGCCCGATTGCTGCTGGCCGAAGCCCTCCACGCCGGAGGCGAGCAGACCAGCGCCAGCTTCCAGCTCAAAGAAGCGCGCGACGCCTTCCGTCTGCTGCGCGTGCCTCTCTACGTCGAGCGTGCCGAGCGTCTCGCCAAGGATCTCGGTCTGGCGCTGGACGACTTCGTGCCGCCGGCTCCCCTCGCCAATTCCCTCATCCCGAGGGACTGAGCAGAGCGGAAGCTCGGGGCACGGCGTTCGACGCCGGCTGTGCTACTCAGCCCGCAACGCTTGCGCCCGGTGCTCGATCCGGAATGGACCCAAGGCGCAACGTCCACGCGCGAATTGCGTCCAGGCTCAGTAGCTGGCTGCGGCTCCACGGGTCTCCGGACAGTCGCGCCTCTATCTGCGCTTCATCCGACGCGCGCACCACGAGGAGGACCTCCCGGGTGCCGTCGATCGGGCCGCCAAGGACGACGAACCCGTCCCGGGCGAGCGCATTCATGAACTCGGCGTGGGCGCGCCACCCTTCCTGCTCCTCCATCGGGCGCGAATCATCCCAGCGAGGGCCGCGAGACCGTGTCACCAGGAAGAGCCTCCGCACACCATCCGGCCGTGGGACCGTCAGGCGGCGCCCTTCAGCTGGCGCTCCAGGAAGCCCAGCATCTTCGCCCAGGCATCCTTGGCCGGCTCCGGGCGGTAGCGCTCGGCGTTGGAGAAGTTCAGGAACGCGTGGCCGGCGCCCTCGTAGCGATGGAACTCGTGCGTCTTGCCCAGGCGGGAGAGCTCGGCGTCGATCCGGTCGACGTCGCCGGGCGACGGGTTCGTGTCGTCCAGGCCGAAGAATCCGACGACGGGGCACGCGATCTGCTTGGTGAGCTCGAAGGGCGCAGGCACGTCGCCCCAGGGCTTCATGATGTTGCCCCCGTAGAAGACGCCCGCCGCGCGCCAGGCGGCGGGCCGCGCTCCCGCGAGCATGTAGGTCACGCGGCCGCCCATGCAGAAGCCGAGCACGGCCAGGTCACCCACGCGCGCGTCTTTCAGGCTGCGCAGGTGCGCGATGGTCGCGTCGACGTCCACGAGAATCTCCTTGTCGCGCAGGCGCCCCACGCGCGTCATCATGTCCGCCCCGTCCTGAGGCTGACGGTGATACAGGTCCGGCGCCGCCGCCACGTAACCATGGCGGGCGAGGTCCTCGACGCGGTCCTCCATGAAACGGTCGAGACCGGGTCCGTGCTGGATGACCACGATCCCCGGCGCCGCGCCGCCGCCGGCGGGAGCGTCGAGATAGACGCGCATCGGCTGCCCTTCGACCTGGATGGTGTCCCAGCGTGCCATTGATGCCTCCTTGCGCGTTCAGGGTGCCTTGTGAAGGGCGCCATCTTTCATGATCATGCGAAGCGCGCCACGGTCCTGGAGGATCTCGATGTTCGCGAGCGGGTCACCGTCGACGAGGAGCAGGTCGGCGAGGGCGCCCGTGGTCACCACGCCCAGCTCGCCGGGCCGCCCCATGATCTCGCCGCCCAGCTTGGTCGCCGCCACGATCGTGTCCATGGCCGAGAACCCGAGGATCTTGACGAAGAGCCAGAGATCCCGCGCGTAGGTGCCGTGCGGAGTATAAGGGAAGCCGTAGTCGCCCCCGGGAAGCACGCGGATGCCGCGCTTGCGCATGCGGCCCACGACGTCGACGGTCACCGCGAGCTCATGCTCGAAAGCCCGGGAGCGCTCGCCGGTGACGCCCCACTGGCCGGCGGCCTGGCTCAGGTTGTACGTGATGCCGAGGGCGGGGCCGACGAAGATCCGATCGCGCGCGGCTTCGAGGGCATCGAGCGCGCGCTCGTCGGCATAGTTCGCGTGATAGATGACCTCCACGCCGTGGCGAAGCGCCATCATGACGGATTCCGCGCTCCGGCAGTGCGCGGCGACGCGCAGGCCGCGCGCCCGCGCCACCTCCATGGCCGCTTCCACCTCCGCGTCCGTCATCGGCGTCTGCTCGGATGGCCAGGCCGAGGTTCCGATGTCGCCGGAGAGGTTGAGCTTCAACAGATCAACCCCTTCCCGGGCGAGCAGGCGGCACACGCGGCGAATAGCGTCGGGCCCGTCGGCCACCCAGGCGAAGGTCGGCGTCTCGTAGTGCGGCAGGTGGAGCAGGTTGCTGTCACCGAGCCCGCCCGTGACGGTGATCTCGGGGCCGTTGGCGAGGAGGCGGGGCCCCGGGACGCGCCCGGCATCGATCTCGCGCTTCAGGACCACGTCCAGGCGCGGCTTGGGCGCCGCCGCCGAGAACGCGCTGGTGTAGCCGCAATCGAGCATGGTGCGCGCGTTGCGCACCGTGATGAGCATGTGCTCCTCGACGGGCAGGCGCGTCAGATCCAGCGAGCCGAGGTCGGCCAGGCCGATGTGGGCGTGCGACTCGATGAGGCCGGGCATTAGCGTGGCGCCGGCGCCGGTGATCACTGTGGCCCCGTCGGGCGCGGGCGCGGCCGCCCCCGGCGTCACCTGCGTGATCCGGTTGCCCTCCACCCGCACCGCGCCGAGAAAGGGCTCCCGGCCGGTGCCATCGAGGATCCGCGCATTGGTGATCAGATAACTCATCCGGAGATCCTCCCTTGCCCTGGGAATGTCGCCCGACTATAGCGCGGCCGGTCCACCATCGCCTACTGGCCACCGCCACACTTGTCCCACGAGGCGATGCTGGCGCGGTAGCCCATGCCCGGCGTGCGTATCGGCAGCTCGAAGTAGACGTCGTCGTAGCCGCCGACATAGCCGGGGACGAAGCCCATGTTCTGCGCGACCACCTGCCCCTGGGCGTCGAGCGTCTCCACGAGCAGC
>WNGL01015580.1_pt1 | contig 17084 bp, 17 predicted proteins | sample 5400591 | NCBI WGS metagenome assembly WNGL01 (sample SAMN13153377, study PRJNA577476) | soil metagenome | isolation source: 80 cm soil or saprolite under Garry oak tree replicate 1 | place: USA:California | collected 2016-06-15
TACGCCGGTCCCGTCGGCGTCGGGCTTGGCGGGTTGTCCCCAGGAAGCTTGTCGATCTTGGTCGTGTCGGCGAGGTACCAGCTGTTGTTCGGTCCCTTCACCACGCCCGGCGGGGTCGTGTACCACCGGTTGCCCGGCACGCCGGCGAGCGCCTGGGAGACGAAGGTGTGCACGCCGGGCGAGGCGACGAAGACACCGTCCGAGCCCGGGATCATGAAGTGCCGGTAGTCGAGGATGTCGCCGACCCACAGGCCGACCGCGAGGTCCGGTGTGAACGCGATCGTGGCCGCGTCCTTGAAGTTGTCGGTGGTGCCGGTCTTGGCGGCGACCATGCGGTCGCTCCAGTGCAGCGGGCTGTTGCAGCCAAAGATCAGGCAGCGGTTCTGGTCGTCGGCCATGATCTGGGCCATGATGTACGCGACCGCCGGGTCGATCGCCAGGCGCGCGCGCTGCTCGGGGTGGTCCTGGTAGAGCACCTGGCCGTGCGAGTCGGTCACGGTGAGCACCGCCTGCGGCGTGTGGTAGACGCCCATGTCGGCGTACGTCGCGATCCCATCGACGTGCTCGAGCAGAGTGATCGGGTAACCGCCGAGGGTCAGCGATGGACCGTATTCGTCTGAGGGCGCCGTCGCGTTGTAGCTGCCGTCCGGGTTGACGTAGCGCGCGATGACGCCGAGGTTGCGCATCCATGACAGCACCGCGGGCACGCCGATCGAGAGCTCGACCTTGACCGCGGCGATGTTCAGCGAGTTGCCCATCGCCTTCTTCAGCGGCAGCACGCCATGCGACCGGCCGTCGTAGTTGTAGATCTTGGTCGTGCTGTACGCGTCCTTGTAGATCAGCGGCGTCGGACCGTCGTACACAGGCGTATCAACCGTCGCCGCGCGAGCGTTGATGACCGAGCCGTACGTGTAAGGCTTCATCGACGAGCCCATGTTGCGAGGGATGGTGGTGTAGTTGATCTGGCCGCCCGTCGAGTTGTAGCTCGGCGATCCGATCATGACGAGGATGTCGCCGGTCGTCGGCTGGATCGCGATCATGCCCGACGACAGCACGCCGTTGCGGTCGCGATAGACGTTCCTCGACAGGTTGCTCGAGACCACGTTCTGGCCGATCTGTTGCTTCGTCCAGTCGAGCGTCGTCTTCACGTTCAGCTGCTGGACGCCGGGCTGGAAGCCCAGCTGGCGCAGCTCGGCGAGGACGTAGTCGACGAAGTGCGGCGCCTTGAAGCTGTTGACCGGCGCGTAGTAGTTCAGCTTCTCAGCCAATGCCTTGTCCATGTCGTCCTGGGAGATGAAGTTGGAGCGGACCATGGCCTGGAGGACCTCGGTCTGGCGGATCTTGGCCTGGTCCGGATGGAGGACCGGGTTCCACTCGGTAGGCGCCTGCGGCAGACCGGCCAGCATCGCCGCCTGGGCCAGGTCCAGCTTCGATGCGGGGATCTGGTAGTAGCTCTGCGAGGCGGCTTCGATGCCGTACGACTGAGAGCCGTAGAAGCTCTTGTTGAGGTAGAGCTCCATGATCTGGTCTTTGCTGTAGGTCTGGCTCAGCTCGTACGCGAGCGCGAGCTCCTTGATCTTTCGCCCGTAGGTCTGGTCCGGCGTCAGGAACTGCTGCTTGGCCAGCTGCTGCGTGATGGTGCTTCCACCGCCGACCACGTGTCCCGCACGGAGGTTGTCGTAGGCGGCGCGGATGATGCCCGCGAGGTCAAAGCCCGGGTTCGTGTAGAAACCTCGGTCTTCGATCGCGACGGTGGCCTGGATGGCGACCGGGGAGACGTCCTTGAGCTTGACCGCGAGGCGGTGGTCGCCGTGATTGCCAACGTCGGCGAGCATGACCTTGCCGGTGCTGTCGGTGATCAGCGTGTCGCCGGCGAACGCGGCTGAGTCAAGGCCCTGGATCGAGGGCAGGCTGTCGAAGAAGGACTGCGCGTAGGCGTCGGCGGCGAGGCCGAGCACGATCAGAACCGCGAGCACAGCGCCAAGGCCGCGAAGCAGCGCCGTGCGGCGCATCTTCTGGCCGATAGGCGACCACGCGGCATGAATCCGCGCTCGAGGGCTGTGACCCCCCTTCGTCTTTATCCGCTCAGGAACGTTTCGAGCCATGCTTGGGGGCGCGCAGGGATTCTACGCTTTCCCACTGCCTCCAACGGCGGCGGCGGGGAGAGGGTTACGCGCCCGGATGGCCGCGGTGGCCAGGCGCCACTCCTCCGGGTCGATCGCCCGCAACAGGTAAAGGGCGGCCGCGTAGATCACAAATCCCGCCGGTGCGGCAAGGAAGATCGAAAACCGGCTCAGCGGATAGAGGACAGCGCCCATGACGAGTCCGGCGAGCGCGATCTTCCAGGCCACCGCCGGCACGTTCAGGCGCAGCTCCGGCCGCTGCCGCTGCACGAACCACCAGCCCAGGGCGCAGAGAGAGGCCTCGGTGACCACGGTGGTGGTGCTGGCGGCGAGGTAGCCGTAAAGGGGGATAAAGACGAGGTTCAGGCCGATGTTGATCGCGGCGGCAATTCCTGTCGCCCATGCGTTCAGGTGCTGGCGGTTGGTGGCGTTGAGCATCGCGTAGAAAGCGGAGTTCGCAAAGAGGAAAACGATCGCGAACGCGAGGATGCGCAGCGCCGGCTCCGACTGCGGAAACAGCCTGAACAGCCGGCCGATGGAGTGCACGAGCACGAAGGTGCCGATCGTAAGAGGCCAGCCGAGAAGCACCAGGACTTTGAAGAAGCGCGCGTAGGCGACCTTCAGCCGGTCGATGCTGCTGACGAAGTAGACGCCAAGGATCGGGTACACAACCGTCTGGATCGCGAGCGGGACGAACTGCGTCGCCTCGAATGGCTTGTACGCGAACTTGTACCAACCGACCTCGGCAAAGGAGCGGACGTGCTGCAGGATGACGACGTCGGCGTTGAAGTACAGGTTCGTCAGGAACGACGTGAATGCAAAGGCGAGCGCCAGCGGCCACCAGCGGCGGATGAGGCCGAGGTCCAGTCCCGGCCGAACGTTGCCCAGGTGGAACACACGGATGACCGCGAGCGAGTAGACGATTGTGAATGCGTACGAAACGGCGTAGGCCCAGACGAAATACGAAACGCCTGCGTGAATCTTCGCGCCGAGAAAGATCAGTCCACCCTGGATGAGGATTTCCGCAATGAGGGCGACGGCGTCGAACTCCGCCCGGCCGACCGCGTAGAACGTATTGCGCAGCTGCGTGGCGTACGACGTCGTGATGAGAAGCGCCGCCCCGGGGAGGATGAGCGAGGGAAGGCCGGGGCCAAGCCCCAACGCGATGGCCAAAACGACCACGGACGCGGCCGACAGCACCAGCTTGAAGATGAGAAGGGTGCCGAGGTAGGCGCCGAGCGCTTCGCGGTTGCGCGCCGCCTCGCGGGTGTAGAGCGGTGAGAAACCGAGGTCCGCGACCACGGAGACGAGTCCGGAGTAGATGACCAGCGTGGTGTAGCGGCCATAGTCGGAGTCGCCGAGCGCGTTGGCGAGGACGATGACGACCACCAGCGAGATGACCCGCGACACGGTCCGCGCGGTGAGGACGAAAAGCGAGTTGCTGACCGCGCGTCCGCCAAGCTGGGCGGCGGCGCTTGCGGCGGCCGTGTCCGACACGGCCCGGAAGTCTAGTGCTAGAGCATCCCCGGTTTGACCTTTGGTTGCGCCTCGGGCGCGATCAACAGCAGGACGTTGCCGTTGTTGAGAGCCGGGTGATGCTGGCCCAGGTCGGCGATCGCGTGGGTCAGCTGTGCGTACGTGATGTGGTAGCCCCTCCCCCACGAGATACCCGGGTCGTTGAGCCAGACGCCCGTGGAGTCGTAGCCGATGATCGTCACGAAATGCGGCACGGACCACCCCGTCTGCTCGTAGTGGCTGTAGTAGCCCGGGTAGTGGCCGTTGCCCAGCCCGTGCGTGCGGACCTCAGCCAGCAGCGGCCGCCCCGCCGAGAGCTGCTCCGCGATCACCTGCGGATCGTTGGGAAGCAGCCGGTAGGTGTAGCCCCAGTGATCCTGGGCCATCTGGCCGAGCATCGTGTCGTTCAGGTCGGGCTGCGGCTTCCAGCCGTCGATGGTGTGGATCATCGAATCGGCGCTGTGCGGGTCGATGACGGTCGCCTTCGAGCCGTTCCAGTAGAGCCACAGCATCGTGAGGTTGGCCGCCTCGCAGCTCTCCTGGTGCTGAGACCAGTTGTTGAGCGGGGCCTGGGTCGTGAACGGAACCTGGAGGAGGATATGGTCCGGGAGCACGGTCGGCGCGACTACGGTTCCCTGGCCAACGCTAGGGATGGGCTGCGCACGCACCGCCGTGACTCCCGGGAGCTGCTGCGTCTGCAGCCTGGTGTCGAGGTATTGACGGGCTGCCGTCCCGCCGGCCCCGCCCAGAAGGATGGCGGCCATGGTGGCGACGGCGATCCGAACCCCCCAGCGGACGCGTGGAGCGCCAAAGCGACCGCCGCGGCTGAGCTGAACTTCCACCGCCTATCCCTCCTACCGAAGCAACGCGGGCCTGAAAGTCGTTACCCGGTATAGAGATGTAAAAGCCGACACCTATACTCGCGACCGGAAGGCGCAACCTTTACGGGCCTTCCGCAGTTCTAAAGAACGAATGCTGGGTGCACTCAAGTGGATGGTCGGGCTGGGCCTGGTGGCGGTCGTCGGCATCGCCGCCGGGTTCTATTTCGCCTTCTTCGGCGCGGGCCCGCAGATCACCTACGTCACGCCCGACCTCGTGCCGATCAGCCAGAACACCACCGGCCAGGCGGCAGACCAGCCCCCCGTCAACCTGCCGGAGGCAGTGAGCCTTCCGGTGCCGTTCACGCCCCAGGCGCCGCTAGGCAACTGGGCGCAGAGGCAGCACACGTGCGAGGAGGCGAGCCTGCTGATGGTCGACCGCTACCTGCACGGCGACCACTCAGGCGGCCTGATCGATCCCCACACGGCCGACGCGGGCATCAACCAGATCACGGCCTGGAAGCCGGCGGTCGACCTGACGGCCTCCCAGGTAGGCGAGGTGGCGCAGAAGTACATGGGCTGGGGCTACGAGATCGTGCCCGCAGACCGCTTGCACATGAAGCAGCAGCTCGCGCTCGGACGGCCGCTGATCGTTGGCGTGCGCACGCACGGGTTGGGGAATGCGAACTATCCGGGGTACCGCACGCACTACGAGCAGGCGGGATGGTCGGTCTCGCACTACCTCGTCGTCGCCGGCTATGACACGTCGGACGGCTTCATCCTCAACGACCCCGGCCTGACGCGCGGCCACGGCTACCACATCAAGTTCGATCAGCTGATGCATGCGATCGACGACCTCGACCAGGCCTACCCGTCGCTGAACATGGGCCGCGTGTTCCTGGTCCTGGCGCCGATCAGCGCGGTCAACTCCTAACCAATCGGAGCTGAACCGGAGCAGCGCCTGCGGCGAAGCCGCACGCGCGATGAGATCAAAAGGCCCAACCTGCCCGCGCCCGGCGCGCAGGGAAAACCATCTGGGTTTTCCCTCATAAGAAAACGATTGCCTCGCTGAAGTCCGAGTAGCCCGCCTCGAAGGCGGCCTTGCTGATCCAGTACTGGCCGCGGATCGGGTCGTTCACCAGCACCCGGCCAGGACCGACGCCGACGACGACGTAAACGTGGGACGCGAAGACGGGGCCGATCCACGGGTTCCGCTGGCCGTCGAAGCTCAGGTAGTCGTGTCGCGGGTGCCACGCCCAGTCCCAGGTCGCGAACGCGACGACCGGGTGGCCGGCGATGACTCGCGCGTAGATCGTGGCCGCCGACATCGACCCGTAGGCCAGGACCCGCGCGCCGTGTGCCCTCGCGACCCGCACCAGGGGCGGGTAGAACGTGCCCAGTCCGGTGTAGTTGCTCTCACTGCCGTTGACGTTGCCGACAAAGGTCTCGTAGCCGTTGCCCCAGCGCACGCGGCCGGCGCTGTCGACGTACATCGGCCGCAGGTCGGCGCCGACCTCGTGCAGGATCTGGTCCTGGCTCACGTGGATCCCCTGGTGCGTCAGGGCCATCGAGGTCGCCGCCTCCTCGCAGCTCAGCGGGTGGTTCTGGTAGATGAGCTGCACGCCGGAGATGACGTGCGTCTGGCTCAACGCGACGTAGATCGCGTGGTCGGCGGCGACGGCGACCTGCTTGAGGTCGGAGGTGATCGCAACGAATTCGGCCGGGGTCAGCGCCTTGCCAAATGCGGAGCGGTTGGCTGCGACCCGATTCTGGAGCGACGTGACGTCGAGCCCGTAGAGAGTGGCGATCGAGATCTCGTCCGCCGCGTGCTGGAAGCCCTGCAGCGTGACCGACGCGGCGTCGAGCCTCGCCTGCAGGGTCACCTGCAAGCTGTTGAGGCTGCGGGTGAGCATCTCCGCCCGCGCCATCCGGTCCTCTGAATCGAGACCCGTGTACGCGGCGGCCCGCGCGAGGACGCCGGCCGAGGGATCGCTGCGGACCCCGATCCTGCTCGCCTTCTGGACCTGGGCATCGATGCCCGCGACCAGGCCGGCGATCCGCCGGTCGATCGGCACTAGCCGCGCCTCGAGCGTCCACTCGTCGCGAAGGGTGGCGAAGTCGAGCGGGGTCGTCGCCTCCGCATAGGCATCGAGCCGCGACTTGCGCTGGAGGTGAGACTCGGGCGCGAGAGCGTTGTGGAGGGACTGCTCCGCGAGCAGAGCGTCGGAGCGGAATCGGCTCAGGTCGGTCGCCCAGATGCGTTCCGACTCGGCCTGCCAGCGGTTGGCGGTGTCCTCGCCGCCGGGCAGCCAGAACATCGAGTCGGCGCCGAGAAACGTGGAGGCCTGGCTCTGCCGCCACTCGCGCCGGAGGGAGGCCAGATCTGCTTCCGGGACGCCGTTGTCGACCATGTAAGCCCAGCGGGCGTTGAGAGCCTCCGCGCGCGCCTGCAGGGAGTAAGCGCTACCGCGGTCGAAGAGGCCGCCGCCGCCGAGAGATAAAACGATGGCTGCGACTAATGTGAGCGCCGAGGCGCGACGCGTCCATGCGGCGCGGCGTGGCGCGGGTGGCTGTTCCGGGAAGGGTTTCGCGGCGATCATGGCTGCTTTTGCTCAACGTCCTCACCTCGAGCCCCGGTCGCCGGGGCGAGCATACACCTCGTCGGCGGAAACCAATCTTTCTTGACGCGTGCCCGGGAAATGCACACGGACGCCAGCCCGGCCCGGACTGCCGAGCTCCCAGCCCGCCGCGTAGAGCTCGGCGGCGCGGGCAAGGTCGGGGGCCTGGGCCACCTGGATGCCGTCCGTGAAGGTCAGGCTCTGTGTGCGGGCGCCGGGAAAGCCGAGGCGGACCTGGCCGCCGGTCTTGAGGTTGTAGACGAAGTCCTCGAGCGAGCCTGCGTCGCTGCCTGAGACGAGCTCGGCGATCGTGGGGAAGTTGCCCTCACGCATCGCGGACTTGAGGTCGGCGCGAGATGTGCGCTCGGCGAGCCGGCGCCGACGGCGGAGCTCGGTCAGCAGGACATCGCGCTCGCCGCGCAGCTTCCCCAGGTCCTCTTCGAGCGGACGCATGCGCTCCCTGATCGCCGCGATGCGTCGCTCGAGGTCCGCGGCGTCGATGGCGGCGAGGTCATCACTCACGATGCAGAAGTATCCGGATCGGTAACGCACCTCTCATGTCTCGTGCCCGGCGCGCCGATTGCGAAATCCGGCGAACAGTCCGAGGTCGTAGACGATCTTCAACCCTCCGCCGGCGAAGAACGGAAGCCCGAACGCCGCGGCGCCGATCGCGATGCCTGCAAGCGCCGGGCCGAAGCTCATGGCCACGCCGCGCACCGCTCCGGTCATCGCCACCGCCCCGGCCCTCTCGCCGGGCGGCACGATGGAGACGATGTACGCCTGGCGCGCGGGCACGTCCATCTGGGACAGGGCAAAGCGCGCCAGCAGCAGCGCGACCGCCGGGGCGAGGGTCGGCGCGAACGGGACCAGCAACAGCAGCATGTTGCTGGGCAGGTGGGTGAAGACCATGGTGTTGATCAGCCCGAACCTGTCGGCCAGGCGCCCGGACACCTCGTAGGAAAGCGACTGCAGGATTGCCACGGCGGCGAAGATCGGTCCGAGCAGCGCGGGCTCGGCGCCAAACCGCACGTGCAGCCAGTAAGCGATGACCGCGTTGGCGACAAACCCCCCGCCAAGCGAGTCGAGCGCGAACAGCGCGGCGAGACCGGCCAGTGGCTTGAAGGACCCGAAAGCAGGCTGCGCGGGCTCGCCCTCGACGCCGCGCGACATGAGCAGGGGCAGCCCGGCGGTGACGATTCCGATCGCCGCATACAAAAGGAAATAGACGTGCGTGTCGGAAAGCAGCGTGGCCGACAGCCCGCCGGCGGCATTGAACAGTCCGCCGGTCAACGAGTAGCGGCCGAACGCGCGGTTGCGCCCCGAGGCCGCGACGGTCTCCGCCAGCACCGCCTGCTCGACGGACGCGAACGGCCCGTAGTCGACGCTCGCCGCGCCGAGCATGCCGGTGACGCCGGAGAGGATCAGCAAGACCGGGTCCCGCGCGAGGGCGAGGTCGAGCCCTGTGATGAACATCAGGACGCCGACCGCGGGCGGCGAGCGCGGCCGACCCGAGTCCGGCGAGCGAAGCCGCCGCGAGCCCGACGCCGAGGGTGAGCCCGATCTGGCCGGGCGCAAGGCCGGCGCGCTCGAGGTGCACCCCGACCAGCACGGCGGAAAAGCCGAACGCGAACGCGCGCAGGCCGCGCGCCGCTAGGAGGAGTGGGCGGTCACCTCGCACGACGCCGCATCGCCCGCACGGCGAAGCCGGCGACGACCGCCAGCAGAACGACCGCCACGCCGGTCGGAATGCCCCAGGTGCCGACGAAGTCGACCAATCCCGGCTGCACGAGCGGGCCATGGGCATCAGCCCCGACCGGCCTGGCGGACGGGCTGGCGGGCGGAGGGATGACCACGAAGGCGATGTGGCCTTCGCCATGGGCCTTCGTCGGCGTGGTGATGACCGGGATCACGGTGCAGGTCGCCGCGCAGCGCACCGCTACCATGGCCGCCCCGCCCTCGGTGGCGACGAGCATGTCGCCCTCCTGCACCCCCAGGGCGCCCAGATCGCTCGAGCTCACGCGAAGCAGGCTGTCGGTGCCGGGATGCGCGCTGCCCGCCGACAGCCGGTCGGAGTAGTAGACGAAGCCCCCGCGGCTGAAAAAGCCCGCCGGCACGAAGCCCAGGCTTTCGACGCCGATGTCGCCGCCGACCGGCAGACCAGGCCGCGCCATCGTCGTGGCTTTGCCGTCCGGAGCGATGGCGTAGATCCGCCCGGTCACCTCGTCGGGGGCGATCAGGTCGCCCGCGAAGGCGCCGAAGGTGGAAGGCGCCACCGCCAGGCCTCCCTCGACAGTCGGCGCCGACCTGGTGATCACCTTGACCGTCCCCGCGCAATCGACCGCGAAGACGACAGTCTTCGAACCGCTCGGCCCGATGACGAGCAGGCGGTGATCGAAGGACCCCGTGTTGTCGAAGGCGAGGCCGTCGATCGTCGTCACTCCGACCAGGTTGGCAAACGAGCCCGAGTCCTGGCCGTCGGCGCTGACGCGGATCAGGCCGAGCGGCACGCGCAGGCGGAGGATGAAGGTCTCGTCGGGCGCAAAGCTGCAGCCGGCCGCGCTGACGGTGCCGCCGTGCGAGACCGCGACGTACGGCTCGCCGGTACGCACGTCGTGGTAGCCGCCGGTCCCGGTGGCAAATGGCGTCTGAGGGTTGCCGTTGGGATCCACCAGGAACAACGACGCGGAGCCTGCGACGAGCAGCGTCCCGTCAGAGCGCGGTCCGTCGACGTCGACGATGCCCTTGACAGCCTGCCACTGCTCCCACGAAGCGCCGGCTGCCCCGGCTCCCGCGGGCGCAAGCGCCAGCCACGCCGCCGCCAGCAGGGCCCCGATCCTGACGGCCGGGTATTTCAACATCAGTGTTGAAAAACTCCTAGAATCAATTCCGTGGACTCCAAGCGGGACGCCATCCTCACGTTCCTGAAGACGCGCGGCCACGCAACTCTAGGCGAGATCGCGGCCCATCTCGAGGTCTCGAAGCAGGGCGCGCTCCGTCACCTGGAGGCGCTCGCGAGCTGGTCGACTTCATGACCCAGCAGCAGCTGCAGCATTTCTTCGAGCGCCGCGCGGCGCGCCTGGAGGCCGAATATGCCCCGAAACTGGCGGGCCTAGACTTTGATGCGCGCGTCCGCGAGCTGGCCCGGCTCGCCACCGAGCACGGCCACATGGCCGAGGTGATCGACCTCGGCGCCGGCGGGCTCGCGATCCGCCACTGCAACTGCCCCATCCAGGATGTCGCGGCCCGCACCGGGTTGCCGTGCGTCAACGAGCAGCAGATGTACGAACGGCTCCTGGGGACTGCCGTGGCGCGGACCACCTGGATGGCCGAGGCGGCGGACGACTGCACCTACGTGATGCGCCGGGCGAGCGCAGGGCGCACGAGTTTTAAGGAGAACGAAAAGAAAGTTGGCTGATTTCGAGATCAAAGATCTGCGCGCGAGCGTGGAGGGTCGGCAGATCCTGAAGGGCGTCTCGCTCGACATCAACAAGGGCGAGGTCCACGCTGTCATGGGGCCGAACGGTTCCGGCAAGTCGACGCTGTCGCACACCCTGATGGGCCACCCGGGCTACACCGTCGACGGCGGCTCCGTGGTGTTCAAGGGCCAGAACGTCCTCGAGCTGGAGCCCGACGAACGCGCGCGCCTGGGCATGTTCCTCGCCCTCCAGTACCCGGTCGTCGTGCCGGGGATCTCGATGGCCAACTTCCTGCGCACCGCGCTCAACTCACACCGCGGCTACGACGGGAAGGACAAGTCGAAGATGGTCACGCCCAAGGAGTTCCGCTCTCTCTTGAAGGACGAGCTCGAGACGCTTCACATGGACGACTCGTTCTTGTCGCGGTACATCAACGACGGGTTCTCCGGCGGCGAGAAGAAGCGCGCCGAGATCCTGCAGATGGCCGTGCTGAAGCCTGAGATCGCGATCCTCGACGAGACCGACTCCGGCCTGGACATCGACTCGATCAAGTTCGTCGCCGAGGAGGTCAACCGCATGCGCGGCCCGAACCTCGGCGTCCTGATCATCACCCACTACACGCGCGTCCTCGAGTTCATCAAGCCGGACTTCGTGCACGTACTCGTCGACGGCAAGTTCGTTCTGTCGGGCGGACCCGAGGTTGCCGACCGGCTCGAGAAGACCGGTTATTCCGAGTGGGGGCACACTGAAGAAGAAGAAGAAGAAGAGCCGAAGGAGGTCGCCTGATGGCAACTGCACCGAAGATCGAGGTCGGCTCCGACTACAAGGAGAAGTACGGCTTCTTCGTTCCGGAGGACTACGTCTTCAAGGCCAAGCGCGGCCTCAACCCCGAGATCGTCAAAGAGATCTCGTGGATGAAGGGCGAGCCGGAATGGATGACGAAGTTCCGCCTCCGCTCGCTTGAGATCTTCCGCAAGAAGCCGATGCCCAATTGGGGCGCGGACCTCTCGGTGATCGACTTCGAGAACATCTTCTATTACCTCAGGGCCTCCGAGAAGCAGTCGAAGACCTGGGAGGAGCTGCCGCCCGACATCAAGGCCACCTATGACCGGCTGGGCGTGCCCGAGGCGGAGCGCAAGTTTCTGGCCGGCGTCTCGGCCCAGTACGAGTCGGAGGTCGTCTACCACTCGCTGCAGGAAAACCTGACCAAGAAGGGCGTCATCTTCCTCGACACCGACTCGGCGCTGCGCGAGCACCCCGACCTGTTCAAGGAGTACTTCGGGACGGTCATCCCGCCCGCGGACAACAAGTTCTCGGCGCTGAACAGCGCCGTCTGGTCGGGCGGCTCGTTCATCTACGTGCCGAAAGGCGTGAAGGTGGACATCCCACTCCAGGCCTACTTCCGCATCAACGCCGAGAACATGGGCCAGTTCGAGCGGACCCTGATCATCTGCGACGAGGACTCGTACGTGCACTACATCGAGGGCTGCACAGCGCCGATCTACACGACCGATTCGCTGCACAGCGCGGTCGTCGAGATCATCGTCAAGAAGAACGCTCGCTGCCGATACACGACGATCCAGAACTGGTCGACCAACGTCTTCAACCTCGTCACCAAGCGCGCCATGGCCTACGCCGACGCGACGATGGAATGGGTCGACGGCAACCTCGGGTCGCAGATCACGATGAAGTACCCGAGCGTCTACCTCATGGAGCCGGGCGCGAAGGGCGACGTGCTCTCGATCGCGTTCGCCGGCAAGGGGCAGCACCAGGACGCGGGCGGCAAGATGATCCACGTCGCGCCCAACACGACCTCGACGATCACGTCGAAGTCGATCTCCAAGGCCGGCGGCCGGACCTCCTATCGCGGCCACATCAAGATCTATCCCGGTGCGAACAACTGCAAGTCGTTCGTCAAGTGCGACGCGCTCTTGCTCGACGACGAGAGCCGCTCCGACACCTACCCGTACAACGACGTCGACGCCGAGAACGTGACCCTCGGCCACGAGGCGACCGTGAGCAAGGTCTCGGACGAGCAGCTCTTCTACCTGATGAGCCGCGGCATCCCGCGCGCCGAGGCCGAGACGATGATCGTCAACGGCTTCATCGAACCGTTCACCAAGGAGCTTCCGCTCGAGTACGCGGTCGAGCTCAACCGGCTCATCCAGCTCGAGATGGAGGGCTCGGTAGGCTGACCGTGACCATCAACACGGAGACCCTGGACCAGCTCCAGGGCGAACCGGGCTGGCTGCGCGAGCGGCGTGAGAGCGCGCTCAGCGCCTACGAGCGCCTGCCCCTGCCCAGCAAGACCGACGAGGAGTGGCGCCGGACCGACGTCAGCCGCCTCGACCCGAACCAGTTCTCGAAGCTTGAGCATCTCGACGGCCAGAAGCTCGTCCTGCCGGAGGCGCTGCCCAAGAACGTGATCCTCGAGCCGCTGCGAGTGGCGGCCGAGAAGCATCGCGACCTCATCGAGCCGCGGCTGTTCTCCCTTGTGCACGCAGACCGCGACCGGTTCGCCGCGCTCCACGCCGCGCTGTTCACCGGCGGGACGTTTCTCTATGTGCCCGACGGGGTGGTCGTCGACGAGCCGATCATCGGCCAGCACTTCTCGCACGAGTCGGGCACCGGAGTCCTTCCCCACACCCTGATCGTGGCCGGCAACGGCGCGAAGTTCCACTACCTGGACGAGTACATCGCCGAGCACGACGACGAGACCGGCTATCGCTCCGGCTCGACCGAGATCTTCCTGGGCGAGGGCGCGCAGGTCGGCTACGTCGCCGTCCAGAAGTGGGGCCGTAACGTCTGGCACTTCTCGGACCAGCGCGCCGAGCTGCAGAAGGACTCGACGCTGCGCCTCTTCAACGTCACGCTGGGGGGCAAGTTCTCCAAAACCCGGGTCGAGGCGACGCTCGCCGGCGAGGGCTCGAACGCGGAGCTGAAGGCGATCTACTTCGCGTCCGGCGAGCAGTTCTTCGACTTCCACACGCTGCAGGACCACCGCGTCGGCAACACGCGCTCCGACCTGCTCTTCAAGGGAGCGCTCCAGGACGTCGCGCGGACCGTGTACGCCGGGCTTATCAAGATCGAGACCGCGGCATCCCCGAGTCCACCGCCAAGCGGATGCTGATCCAGGGGTTCTTCGGCGACGTCCTCGACCGTATCCCGTTCGAGCACGCGCGCAGGCTGGTCGAGGCCGAGCTGGAGTCGCGCATTGGCTAGGCAGCGGGTGGCCTCGGTGGACGAGCTTTCCGTGGAGTCGATGAAGCGGGTCGACGTCGAGGGCACGCAGGTGTGCCTCGCTCATGCCGAGGACGGCAACTTCTACGCCCTCAACGACGTCTGCACGCATGAGGAGTTCTTCCTGAGCGACGGCGAGCTCTGGGGCATGGACGTCGAGTGTCCGCAGCACGGCTCGCGCTTCAACCTGGTCACGGGCAAGGTGACCGGCCTGCCCGCGGTCATCCCGGCGAAGACATATCCCGTGACCGTGGAGGACGGTGATGTCTACGTTGACGTATGACGTCACAGCGGTAAGGCACGACTTCCCGATCTTCGAGACGGGCATCGCGTACCTCGACTCCGCCAACACGTCGCAGCGGCCGCGTCAGGTGACCGGCGCCATGCTCGAGTACTTCGAGAAGTTCAACTCCAACATCCACCGCGCGGCCTACCGCATCGCGGAGGAGGCGACGGTCCGCTACGAGGCCACCCGCGAGAAGGTGCGTGCCTTCATCAACGCCGCGTCGACCAAGGAGATCGTCTACACGAGGGGCACGACGGAGGCGATCAACCTCGTCGCCTACTCGTGGGGGCGCAAGCACATCAAGTCGGGTGACCTGATCGTGCTCACGCTGCTCGACCACCACTCGAACATCGTCCCCTGGCAGATCCTGGCCGCCGAGAAGGGCGCGCTCATCGAGTACGTGGACATCGACGACAGGGGCGAGCTGCGGCAGGACCAGTTCACCGACCTGCTCCAGCGAGGCCCGAAGCTCGTCGCCTTCAACGTGGTCAGCAACGCGCTCGGGACGATCAACCCCGCGCGAGAGATGGTGGCCGCGGCCAAGAAGGCCGGCGCCACCGTGGTCGTGGATGGCGCCCAGAGCACCCCGCACCAGCCGGTCGACGTGCGCGCCCTCGGCTGCGACTTCTACGCCTTCAGCGGGCACAAGATGCTCGGACCGACCGGCGCGGGCATCCTCTACGGCCGGCGCGCGCTGCTCGAGGAGATGCCGCCGTTCATGGGCGGCGGGGACATGATCAGGACGGTCGCCATCGAGGGGACCACATACCACGACCTACCGTGGAAGTTCGAGGCGGGCACGCAGGCCATCGCCGAGGTCATCGGCCTGGGCGCCGCGGTGGACTACCTCAGCGGTCTGGGCATGGACGCGGTGCGGGCGCACGAGCTCGACATCACCGAGTACGCGTACGAGGCGCTGAGCGACATCGTCGGCCTGACGCTGTTCGGGCCGCCGCCGTCGCGCCGCGCGGGGGTCATCTCCTTCGCCCTCGACGGCATCCACCCCCACGATCTGGCGACCATCGCCGACCGCGACCAGGTCTGCCTGCGCGCCGGGCACCACTGCGCGATGCCGTTGATGACCCGGCTGGGTGTGCCCGCGACCGCGCGGGCCTCTTTCTACGTGTACACAGAGAAGGAAGAGGTCGACAGGCTCGTAGGCTCGATCAAGGAAGCGCAGAGGATCTTTGCCTGAGATGAGCACACCGGCCAGCGCGGACGACCAGTTCTACCGCGAATACATCCTCGACCACTACAAGAACCCGCGGAACTACGGGCGCCTGGAGCACCCGGACATCAGCCACGAAGAAGACAACCCCCTCTGTGGTGACGTGGTCGGGATTGACTTCCAGGTCAAGGACGGCATGATCGAGGACATACGCTTTCACGGCCGCGGCTGCGCCATCTCCCAGGCTTCGGCCTCCCTTTTGACCGAGCGCCTGAAGGGCATGGCGCTCGACGACGCCAAGAGGATCAACAAGGACGACGTCATAGGCGAGCTCGGGATCGAGATCTCGCCGGCGCGCATCAAATGCGCGCTGCTCTCACTGAAGGTTTTGAAGGTCGGCGCGTATGGATTGGCTGACATGGACGAGGAGTAATAGATAGGTATGACCGAGCAGGCCGCTCCGTTCAAGGAAGTCGACCTCGATGGCTTCAAGAAGCTGCTCGACGAGGGTGGCCACGACGTGGTCGACGTGCGCGACTACTGGGAGTGGGACCGAGGCCACATTCCGCAGGCGCGCCATGTGTTCCTGGACGAGATCCTGAAGGACCCCCAGGGCCACAAGTTCGGCGACCATACGGTCTTCGTCTGCGCCGTCGGCAACCGGTCCGCGATCGCGGCCGAGATGGCCGTCGCGCTCGGCGCCAAGGACGTCATCAATTTCCGTGGCGGCACGGACGCGTGGCGGAAGGCCGGCCTGCCGCTGGAGAAGCCTTGAGCGAATCTCCCCAGGTCACGACCGAGGTCGCGCCCGACGCGACCGTGCGGCCCGAGGACGTCATCGAGGTCCTGCGCCAGTGCTTCGACCCCGAGATCCCGGTCAACATCATCGACCTCGGCCTGGTCTACGACATCGCGATCAAGTCCGAGCGGGTGGACGTGAAGATGACGCTGACCGCGCTGGGCTGCCCGATGGCCGCGGACGTGATGGCCGACGTGAAGGACCACCTGCTGACACTGCCCGGCATCAACGACGCCGGAGTGGACATCGTCTACGAGCCTGTGTGGACTCCCGAGCGCATGACCGAAGAGGCGCGCTGGGAGCTGGGGATGGTCTAACCCGCCGCCTTCAAACCCCCGTTTTGCGCAAAACGCTCCCATCCACGACCTCGGACACCCCCGTTTTGCGCAAAACGGGTGGATTCGGCTGTCAGGCGGCGTGCGGCCAGACGTCGAAGACGTTGGTGATGACCGACCCGTACTCCGTGCCCGTCTCCAGGTCGTAGATGTACGTCTTACCTGTCGGGACGGTCGGCCCAGTCACACATTGGTCCGACGCGACGCACAATCGCTCACCCGCATACCAAATGTAACGTGACGTCAGGAAGGTCGGCGCCGTCCGGCCGGCTTTCAGGTCCGTGACCTTCTTGCTGACCGTGTCGACGTAGTAGGCGTGTGGCAGACCGGAACGATCTCGTGCCTCATAAACGATGGCGCCACCCGCCGGCGAACTCTTCGGTCGAATCCACTGTATGCCGGGCAGAAAGCTGGACGTCACGGCATTGCGCCATGCCTCGACGCCGTTGGTATCCCTGAAGTAGAAAGTCCGACCTGACCAGACGGACATGGTCGGAGCTTGCGACGTCGGGCTGGTAAGGAGCTTTCCGTCCGAGGACCACAGCCGGAACCCGGTCCACGGCCCACTGAGAACGAGCAGAGAGATGTAAGCGCCGTCAGGAGAGAAGGCCAGTCGCATGTCCCAGGTGTCTGCGCACACATAGCTCTCGCACCCGTAGCCGCCAGGAGGCTCAGGAAGAGGCGCGCCGAACGTTTGATCGCGACCCGCGGTGATCACGTGCAGGCCGTCGGCGGTCAAGTAGCCCGCCGCCGCGCCATCGGCACT
>WNGL01004347.1_pt1 | contig 17082 bp, 11 predicted proteins | sample 5400591 | NCBI WGS metagenome assembly WNGL01 (sample SAMN13153377, study PRJNA577476) | soil metagenome | isolation source: 80 cm soil or saprolite under Garry oak tree replicate 1 | place: USA:California | collected 2016-06-15
ACGTCGGTCCCGTCGAGCGTCACGCGCACGCTGGCCGGATCCACTCCCGAGAAGTCGTCCGAGTACTGGACACGGACGTGCTGGCTCGCCCGGTTCGAGAGGAGCCCGTTCGCGGGCGCCGTGATCTCGACGACGGGCGGAGTCGTGTCGAGCCCGACGCGCACCGAGGCCGCGCTCGCGTTCGAGCAGAGATCGCCTGCTTCCACGCGGATCACGTTCCAGCACGGGGAGAGGTGCGCCTGTCCGGTGAAGCGGCCTGCCGCCACCGCCGCAGGGACGCCGTTCACCTTCACGAGGGCGGACGGGTCGTCGATCGTGCCCGAGACCGCCACCTGTGGCTGATTGGTGAAGGAGAGGTCCGCGGGCGAATCGATCGCGAAGGCAGGTGGAGTGACGTCCCGGTCCACGACCTCGAGCGTGAAGTACCCCCGCTCGCCGGCCTGCGCGGTGAGAAGCCCGGGCAGAGATACAGGGGCGAAGACCGCCGAAACCTTCTCGCGGATGTCGTTGCGCGGGACGAGGACCGCGCCGCCGAACCGCACCTCTCCCTTGTTCGTGCGAGACGCGCCATCGAGGCCGCCGTTGAAGAGCTGAAGCTGCGGGATCGGGAACGCGTTTGCCGTGGAGACGGTCGCCTTGAATCCGGCCGCGTACACGTCCACCGGCGCGAGGATCGAGCAGGTCTGGCTCTCGTCCACAACCTCCAGACGAAGGGCGCCTCCGTCCGCGATCGCGACCTCGACCGTGGACGCCGGCGTGAGGACGACGCGGGCCGTCGCCGCGGAGACCTGCTGGTCGAACGCGGAAGGACCGATCACCTCCACGCCGTCGACACGAAACCGGGCGCTGGACGTCCGCGCCACCCCGTCCGGGGCGCCGTTGTACACGAGGAGCCGGTAGGGCCCAGCCCCGCCCGCCGACGGGCAGGCGAACAACGAGCTCCCCGCGTTCGCGGCGAACGGTCCGCAGACTCGGTACCCCGACACGTGGGTCGGGATGCTCTGGCTCGAACCCGGCGCTGGAGGCGCAGCGCAGCTCGGCATCGCCTGCACATACTGCGGTGACGCGAGCGCGGTCGTTCGGCCTCCGCTCACCTGCTTCGAGGCGCTCGACGTGCCGGTCTCGCGCCCGCAGCCGGCCAGGACCGCGAGTGACGCGCCAACCGCAATGAGACGGAGCGTAGAAGTGTTTCGCGAACCAGAGGACGGCCTGTGCGGCCATGCTCTCTGCATGTGCATGCTCTCTGCATGTCGATTCTCCCCGGCGCAGCAGTTGCTGTCGCCCGCGAGCCTGGGGGCTCGCGCCACTGGTCACCGGGTCGTGCAGGGCGTCGCACACGCCGGCATTCGGTACGCCCTAGGACCACGTGGGTCCGGGCTTTTCCTTGCTCGCCTTGCGGTCGAGGTCGGTCTTGTCGTGCCGCGCGTCAGTGAGACCAAACGTCGAGGCCGCTCGTCAAGCGCTTTACGCTCGCGGCGAATTGACGAATCGTCTCGGCACGCTGCGTACGTGTGCGCCGCTGTGGTCACGGCTGCGCCGGGCGACGGAGCCTACGCGGGCTTCCTCATCCGGAGCCGCCACACCCGCTGCCCCGTCTCGAGGTAGCGCTTCTCCCGCGTGGACGGGAGCTCGCCGGGCGGCGCGTCGGAGAAGGCGCGCCGCCCGACCTCGTTCTCGAAGCCGATCTCCTCGAGGCGCACGACGGCCTCGAGCGCGTACCGCTCGACGTCGGTGCGGAAGTCGAGGAGCCCGCCCGGACGGAGCAGGGCGAAGAGCAGCGCCGACAGCCGATCGTCCACGAGCCGGCGCCGGTGGTGGCGCCGCTTCCACCAGGGGTCGGGGAAGTGGACGTGGATCGCCGCGAGCGAGCCCGCCCGGAAGAGGCGCGGCGCGAGGAGCCGCCCGTCGCCGTGGACCACGACGAGGTTCCGGTGGCCGCGCTGCTCCGCCTTGGCGCGGATCGCCTCCGCGAAGGCGCTCCGCTGCTCGATGGCGACGAGGGCCCGGTCGGGGAACGCCCGCGCGAACGCGAGCGCAAACCCGCCATGCCCGGCGCCGATCTCGAGCTCGATCGACCCCGCCGCTGGCCCCAGCAGGGCCTCCCAATCAGGCGCGAGATCGAGCGCGATCGGCGCCTCGTCCTCCTGGGAGAAGATCATTCGCGCGCTTCTCTACCATGGTAAGGAAGGAGCGTGCCCCGGCGAGCAGCACGCCGCGCGATGCTGCTGGCGACGCTGGCGGTCGTGGCGTGCGGACGCGACCGGAACGCGCCCCCTCCCGAGCGGTTCGTCCCCGCCTCCGCCCGCGTCGCGGTCGTCCTCCCCGAGCTCGGCCGCGCCGCGTCCGCCCTCGCCGCCCTCCACGGCTCGCTCTCCGGGCTCCCGGGCGCGGGCGATCGGGTCGGGTGGCGCCGCGCGCTCGCCGCCCAGCTCGGCTTCGATCCGCTCGATCCGGCGGGGCTCGAGGGCGCCGGCCTCGACCCGAAGCGCGGCGCGGCCCTGGCGTTCGTCGCGCCCTCGGGCGGGGGCGGCTCGCTCGCGCGGAGCGCGGCGCTCCTCGTCCTCCCGGTCGCGGACGAGAGCGCGGTGGAGAAGCTCCTCGCCGCGCTCGCCCGCGACCGGCTCGGCGCGACGGAGCGCACGACGGCGCGCGAGGGGGGCATCGCCACGACCCGCTTCCGCCGCCCGGGCAGCGCGTCGGCCGCCCTCACCTACGCGATCGTCGAGCGGAGCGCGCTCGTCGCGACCGACGCGGACGGCGCCGCCGTCATCGCCGCGGCCGCGACGCTCACCCCGCCCGCGTCGATGGGCGCCGACGCCGGCTGGACCCGCGTGCGCGCAGCGCTCGGCGACGGGCTCACGGCGGCGGTCTGGGCCCCACCCGGCTCGCCCGCGCTCCCGCCGGCGTGGGGGCTCGGGGACGGCGTCGCCGTCGGCGTCGCGCCGTCCGCGGGGCGGCTCGTGGCCCGCGTCGTGGTGCCGCTCGGGACCCGCGAGCCGACGTTCCGCGCGCTCGCCGGCGGCGGCCGCGCTGCGACGCTCGCGGGGGCGCTCGATCCGGACGCGCCGCTCCTCCTGCGCTGGGACGGGGACTTCGCCGCGCTCGGGAAGCTGCTCGTGCCGCGCCTCCCCGCGCGCGACCGCGAGGCGCTCGCGCGGGCCGGGGTCGACCTCGAGCGGGACCTCTTCGGCGTGCTGCAGCCGGGCGGGGCGGCCGCGCTCTCGCTCGCACCCCGCGCAGGCCCCGGTTCGCTCTCTGCCGACGCGCTGCGGAGGGATCCGCTCGGCCTGGTGGAGGCGGAGGGCGTCGCCCCGGTGGGACCCGGCGCGGAGGCCGCCCTCGCGCGCCTCGCGCGCGCGCTCGGAGTGAAGGACCGGCGCCCCCGTGCCGACGGGATCTCGCGCATCCGCTATGGCGACGGCGAGCTCGCCTGGAAGCTCGACGCGGGCCGGCTCGCGGTGGCGGGCGGGAGGCCCGGCCGGCTCGACGCGCTCCTCGCGCGGCTCGCATCGGGCGCTCCCGGCTGGAAGGCGCCGTCGGAGGCCTCGGGCGCGGCGCTCGCGGGCGGCCTCGGCGGCGCGGTCCTGGACGTGCCGAGGCTCGTCGCCGCCGTGCGCGCGCTCCCCGACGAGGCGTACGGCGGCGGCCCATCGGCGTTCGTCGCGCGCTCGCTCGCGGAGCGCGTGCTCGAGCCCGCCCAGCGCGTCGCCGCGGTCTCGCTCCGCGCGGAGCTGGCGGAGGGATCGCTCGTCGTCACGGTCGAGATCGAGCCCGCGCCGGCGACGCCGGGGGGAGGCGGTCCCCGGTGATCCGGCTCCGCGGGGTGACGAAGTCGTTCCGGGACGCAGGGCGGTCGGTCCCGGTCCTGCGCGGGGTGGACCTCCACGTCGCGCCGGGCGAGCTCGTCGCGATCGTGGGCCCCTCCGGCTCCGGCAAGTCCACCCTCCTCTACGTCGCCGGCGCGCTCGACCGCGACTTCGCGGGCGACGCGACCGTGGCGGGCGTCTCCCTCGCCGGGCTCTCGGAGGAAGGGCGGGCCGCGCTCCGGAACGAGTCGATCGGGTTCGTGTTCCAGTCGTTCAACCTCCTGCACGGGCTCACCGCGGCCGAGAACGTGATGCTGCCGGGGCTCCTCCGGCGCGGGGGGACGGACGCCGTCCCCGCGCTCCGCGCCCGCGCCGAGCACGCACTCGAGGAGGTCGGCCTCGCGGAGAAGGCCGACCAGCCGCCCGCGCGCCTCTCGGGCGGCGAGCGCCAGCGCGTCGCGATCGCGCGCGCGCTCCTCGCCCGACCCCGGGTCCTCCTCGCCGACGAGCCCACCGGGAACCTCGACGCGGTCACGGGCGAGGCGATGATCCAGCAGTTCGCGGCGCTCGCTCGGGCCGGGCTCTCGGTGCTCGTCGTCACCCACGAGGAGCGGGTCTCGCGCGCCGCCTCGCGCGTGCTCCACCTCGCAGAGGGGAGGCTCTCGTGACGCGCGCCCGGGGCCTCCTCTGGATCGCCGCCGCCACGCTCCGGGCCGATCGGCGGGGCGCGATCGTGAACGCCGCGGCCGCCTGCCTCGGCGCGGCGTCGCTCGTCTTCTTCCTCGCGCTCGGGCTCGGGGTGTCGCGCGCCGTCCAGCGGATGTTCCCGAGCGACGCGCGGCTCGTCGAGGTGGTCCCGGGCACGGCCCTCCTCGGCGACGTGCTCGGCGGCGGGCGGCTCGACGACGACGCGCTCGCGCGGCTCGCCGCGCTCCCGGGTGCGGCCGCGGCGTTCCCGCGCGTCGCGCTGCGCGTCCCCCTCGCCGCGCCGGGGCCCCCGAGCGGCATCGCCTACAGCTGGCCGGCAGGGATGACCCTGCAGATCCCGGCGGTCGGCGTCGCGCCCGAGCTCGTCGCCTCCGACGTGCGGCCGGGGTTCTCGTTCCAGGATCCCGGGCCGGGCTCGGGCCGGGCGATCCCGGTACTGCTCTCCCGCCGGCTCCTCGAGATCTACGACAAGACCATCGCGCCGGCGTGGGGCGTCCGGAAGCTCCCGCCGCTCGTGTCGGTGGTCGGGCTCGAGCTGCCGGTGAAGGTCGGGCTCTCGATCGTCCCGCACAGGACCGAGCCGCGGATCGCGGACGCGCGCCTCCAGCTCGTCGGCCTCTCCGACCGGGTGCCCATCTACCTCCTCGCCCTGCCCCTCGCGACGGTCCGCCGCCTTCACGCGGAGTGGAACAAGGAGGACCTGGGCTACACGCAGGTCTCGGTGCTCGCGCGGCGGCCGGAGGACGTGCCCGGGATCGTCGCGGCGGTGCGGCGGATGGGGCTCTCCGTGGACGAGGGGGAGCGCGAGGCGGCCGAGCGGGTCGGGACGGTCGTGCTCGTCACGACCGGCGCGCTCGCGTTCCTCGCGGTCGCGATGTGCGCGCTCGCGGCCCTCGCCATCGCGCAGTCGCTCTCGGCTAGCGTGCGGGCGCGGGCGAAGGAGATCGCGGTGCTGCAGGCGGTCGGGGCGGCGCCGTCGGACGTGCGCCGGATCGTGCTGCTCGAGGGCGCGATGGTCGGGCTCGCCGGCGGGATCGCGGGCGCCGCGCTCGCCGTGGCGCTCGCCGCGCTCGCGGATCGCGCGGCGGCCGCGGCGCTGCCCGACTTCCCGTTCCGCCCGGATACCTTCTTCGCGTTCCCGGGGTGGCTCGCGGCGCTCGGCGTCGTCGTGCCGGCGGTCGCGGCGGTGCTGGGCGCGCTCGCCCCGGCGTCGGTCGCGGCGAGGGTGGACCCGGCGCGGACGCTTTCGTAGCGGGGGGCGCTCGTCTCGCTTCGCTCGTCGCGCCCCCGCCGACGTGACGACGCTCACGCCGGGTACGTGCTCCCTCGACCGGGCGCTCGCCGCCGTGGTACGGAGCCCCTTGGAGGGTTTCGATGAAGAGAGCACTCGTCCTCGTCGCGCTCATCACCGCGCTCCCCGCACTCGCCGCTTCCAAGCAGAAGGTCGCCGTGCTCGACGTGCGCGCGGTGCAGGGCGTCTCGCCCGGAACGGCGGAGATCCTCACCGCGATCATCGCGGGCGACACCGCGTCGGCTGGCTACGACGTGCTGAGCCAGGCGGACATCGGCGCGCTCCTCGGGTACGAGCGGCAGAAGAAGATGCTCGGCTGCGGCGAGGACTCCTCCTGCCTCGCCGAGATCGGCGGCGCGCTCGGGGCCGAGTTCGTCATGTACACGCAGGTCGGGAAGATCGGCTCCCGCAACCACCTCTCGCTCCAGCTCCTCGACGCGCGCAAGGCGCTCGTGCTCGCCCGCGTCTCGCTCTTCTCCGACTCGAGCGAGGACGCGCTCGCCGCGACCGCGCAGAGCGCGGTGCAGCAGGCTCTCGCCGCGGTGAAGGAGCGGAACAGCGCGAAGGCCGGCGCGGTCGCCGCCGCCGCGAGCCCGGCCCCGGCCGCGGCCCCGGCCGCGACGACCGCCTCCGACGAGAGCTCGTTCCTGTCGCGGCACCCCATCTACCTCGAGGCGCGCGGGACCTACGGGTTCTCCAGCATCCCGACGAAGGAGGTCTCCGGCGGCGGCGCGTTCGATCAGCCCGGCTTCTCGTTCCACGGCGGCCTGCGCTGGTCGCCGTCGTGGTCGCTCGAGCTCGGGCTCGGAGTTCAGCACCTGCTGAAGAAGGACGGGAGCGGGGACTATTACTCGCCGGTCATGTTCTCGATCGAGACCTTCGCCACGCGGACCGAGGCATCCCAGACGTTCGTGACGCTGGCCGCGGTCTGGGCGCCGGAGGCGAACCGGTACCTGTCCTTCGCGGGCGCGCTCGGCGTCGAGAGGGACACCGTGAAGCACGTCGTGGTGCTCCAGGACGTCACCGGCGAGCCAGATTCCTCCGAGTCGGTCGACGCGACCTGCCCGCGGCTCGGGCTCGAGGTCCGAGGCGACTACCCCATCGGGAACTTCGCGATCGGCGTGCGAGTCGGCGTGAGCGTCGGGTTCAGCTCGAAGACGGGAAAGACGTCGTTGGACCCGACGTCCCCCTACGACACGCCGACGTTCTGGCTCGGCGACGGCCCCATCGTCACGTTCCCGATGTCGGTCGCCGCCCGCTACCAGTTCTAGCGGGCCCCGCGGGTCGCCCTGCGCCCGCGCCGGGCGCGCCGCCTCTACCCGCGCCCGGCGTAGACGACGAGCTGCGCGCCGACGAGCAGCTTGTGCCGGCGCGGGTTCGAGATCCCGTTCCAGCGGCAGAGCTCGTTCATCTCGACGCCGAGGCGCCGCGCGATCGACCAGAGCGTGTCGCCCTGCTGGACGCGGAGCGTCGTCTTCGCGGCCGCGGACGCGCGCTCGGTCGAGTGCGACGCGACGAGCGTCGCGATGGGCTCGCGCCCGTGCGTCGCGCGCGCGTGCCGCGGCTCCTCCGCCGCCGGCGCCGCCTTCGCGGGCTTCTCGGCGGGCTCCGGCTCCGCGCGCGCGACGGCGCCGGACCCGAGCGGCTTCGGGATGATGAGCTCGCTGCCGACCCGCAGCTTCTTCGCGCTGGTGCGGAGCCCGTTCATCTCGAGGATCCCCTCGACCGGGACGCCGTAGTGGTGCGCGATGGAGGAGAGCGTGTCGCCGCGGCGGACGACGTGCCCGGCGAAGGTCATCTTCACCTTCCCCTGCATCGTCGGCCACGCCTGCGCGAACGTCTCCTCCTTCTCCTTCGGGAGCTTGAGCTTGAACGAGCGCGGGGGCGTGCAGGACCGGCGCAGCTCGGGGTTGAGGTCCATGAGCTCGCGCTCGGTCGTGCCCGCGGCGCGCGCGACCACGCCGAGGAGCGTCGCCGACGGGATCGTCACCTCGGCGTACTCGGTCCAGGACTGCGGCTCGATCTCGTCCTTCCGGAACCCGAACGCCTCGGGGTGCTTCGTGAGGATCGCCGCCGCCATGAGCTTCGGGACGTAGCCCTTCGTCTCCGCGCGCAGCACCTTGCGCCCCTTCGTCGCGGCCATCTCCCAGAAGTCGCCGTAGCCCTTCGCCTTCGCCTTGAAGATCCGCCCGACGCCCGCGTTGTAGCCGGCCCACGCGAGCCGCCAGTCCCCCGTCTGCTGGTGGAGGAGCTTGAGGTACCGCGCGGCGGCGTGCGCCGACTTCTCCGGATCGCGCCGCTCGTCCACCCAGAAGTCCTGCTTCAGGCCGAAGAGCTTCCCCGTCGGGCCGATGAACTGCCACGGGCCGGAGGCGCGCGCGCGGCTGTACGCGTAGTTCGCGAAGCCGCTCTCGATCATCGCGAGGAAGACGGTGTCCTCGGGCAGCCCCTCGGCGCGCATGATCGCGCGGTAGCGCTCCATGTAGCGGTGGGAGCGGCCGAGCCACTTCACGAAGTGCTTGCGGCCCCCCTTCGACTGGAAGAAGCGGACGTAGTCGCGGACCGCCTCGTTCACCTCGATCGGGATGTCGTACTCGGCCTGGAGCGACTTCAGGTCGTGGTCGAGCTCCGGCAGCAGCGAGATCCGTCCCTCGCCCGGCTGGTGCGGCGCGACCGGCGCGTGGTCCGCGACGTGCGACTGCTCCTCGGCGCGCCGCAGCTCTTCGAGCTCGGCCGACTCGCTGTCGATCTCGTCGGCGACGGCGGGATCGTCGGGGACGTCCGCGGGGGTGGCGAGCAGCTCTGCGACCTCGAGCATCCGCTGCACCGTCGGGATCGGCTCGCGCGGCGACGGCATCGCCGGGACGAGCTTCGCCTCGGGCAGCTCGGCGGGCGGCAGCGCCTGGACGGCGGCGGTCTTCGCCGGTGTGGACGGCTTCGGCGCGGAGGTCGTCGCCGATGCCGCCGCCTTCGGCGCCGCGGCGGGCTCCGTGGTCGCGCTCGGAGACTGCGGAGCCTGCGCTGCGGCGGGGGCGGCGAGCGTCAGGAAGGACAGCAGCGCTGCGGAAACTCGGATCGGCCTCATCGCTCCTCGTAAAGGCGGGGGGCGGCCGGAGGGCCGACGCCTGCCCGTCCATGGTAAACGCCTGGGCGGCAAGTTCAAAATCGGCCGCTCCCCTGCCCGGCCGTTCGAGGGGACACGGTGCGCACGGGGTGGGGGGCCGTGCAGTCCCCGCGTTGCGCATCCGGTGCAGGGGCCGTATCAGAGGGCGCCGTGCGGATTGGAAACTACACCTTCCCGGGCCGTTACTTCCTCGCGCCGCTCGCCGGCGTGTCGGACCGCCCCTTCCGCGCGATCTGCCGGGGGATGGGTGCGAGCTTCGCGTACACCGAGATGGTCTCGGCGCACGGCCTCGTCCACGGGACGCTCCAGACCGAGAGCTACCTGGATCGGGACCCCGAGGAGGACCCGTTCGCGGTCCAGATCTTCGCGGCCGAGCCCGACGTGCTCGCGCGTGGCGCCGCCGCCGCGGTGCGGGCGGGCGCCGGCATCGTCGACGTGAACATGGCGTGCCCGGTGAAGAAGGTCTGCGGCACCGGCGCGGGTGCAGCGCTCTCGCGCGACCCGGAGCGGGTCGCGGAGGCGGTCCGGGCGATCCGCGCGGCGGTGGACGTGCCGGTGACGGTGAAGATCCGCGCCGGCTGGGACGAGGGGGAGGTGAACTGCGTGGACGTGGCCCGCGCCGCCGAGGGCGCGGGCGCCGCCGCGGTCGCCCTCCACGGCCGGACCCGCGCGCAGCTCTACTCGGGCCGCGCGCGCTGGGACCTGATCCGCGAGGTGAAGCAGGCGGTCTCGATCCCGGTGCTCGGCTCGGGCGACGTCTGGACCGCGGACGACGCACTGCGGATGCGGAAGGAGACCGGCTGCGACGCGGTCCTCGTCGCGCGCGGCGCCTGCGGCAATCCGTGGATCTTCCGGGAGCTGCGCGCGGCCGAGCGCGGCGAGCCGCGGCCGCCGCCGCCCTCGCGCGAGGAGTGGATCTCGGTCATGCTGCGGCACGTGACGCTGCAGATCGAGCACCGGCGCTCCCAGCGCCCCGGCGAGCCCGCCGCCGAGGCGGAGCGGGCCGCGATCCGCGAGCTCCGCAAGCACCTCCTCTGGTATACGCGCGGGCGGCGCGGCGGCGCGGCGTTCCGCGGGGAGGCGGACCGGCTCGTCACCGCCGCGGACGTCGAGGCGCTGCTCGTCCGCCACTTCCCGCCCGGCTCACCGGCGTTCGAGCCGGACCCCGCGCTCGCGCGCTCGGAGGACGGGGAGTGAACGGGGCCGCGTCGCTCTCGATCTACACCGGCGCGCTCCTGCTCGGAGCCCTGGCGGGCGGTGCGCTGCCGCTCTTCGCGTCGATCCGGCGCTCGGACCTGCTCCTCTCCTTCTCCGCGGGCGTCATGCTCGGGGCCGCCTTCTTCCACATGCTGCCGGAGGCGGTGGATCAAGGGGGGCGCGGGGCGATCCCGTTCGTCCTGGTCGGGTTCCTCGCCCTCTACCTCGCGGAGCGGTTCGTGCTCGTGCACGTGTGCGCCGAGCCCGGGCCGAACCGACGGCTCTCCACCGCCGGCGCGCCGCTCCCGCACCACGAGGGCGAGCTCGTGCACGAGCACGGGGCGCACGGCGATCCGGACGGGACCGGCTGCGACGTCCACACCCTCGGCCTCGCCGCGTGGCTCGGGATGAGCGCGCACACGCTCGTGGACGGGTTCGCGCTCGGCGCCGCTTCGGTCACGCCGGAGCTCGGGCTCCTCGTCTTCCTCGCGATCCTCGCGCACAAGGTGCCGAACTCGTTCTCGCTCTCGGCCATCCTCCTCTCCGAGGGGTACTCGCGCGGCAAGGCCGTCGTGATGAACGCCGCGTTCGCGCTGATGGTGCCGGTCGGCGCCGGGATCTACCTGCTCCTCCGGGAGCTCGTGCACGCGGAGCGGTTCACCGCCCTCGCCCTCGCCGCGAGCGCCGGCACGTTCCTGCACCTGTCCCTCTCGGACATCCTCCCGGACCTGCACCGGCGCGGGGAGTCGCGCTGGCGGCTCTCCGCCGCGCTCGTCGCGGGCCTCGCGATGATGGCGGCGCTGACGCTGCTGCAGCACGACCACTGAGCCGCGGCCCGCGATCGGGCGGCGGCACTTCACGCGCAGCGCAGGAAGGCGGCGAGCGCCCGGTCGCCGCCCCGCTCGAACGCCTCGAGGGCGTCGTCCGCCGGCGAGCGGCCGGACGCGACCCGCTCCGCGAGGGGCGCGAGCCAGAGCCGCTCGTCGTCGCCCCGGTCGCCGCAGCACCGCTCGCGGCACAGCCCGGCTGCGGCGGCGTCCACCACCACCCGCGCGACGTCGGCGACACGCCGGCCGTCCGGGAGCCGCCCCGCGAGCCCGTCGCGGCCCGCCGCGAGGACGAAGGCGCGGCGGTCGTCGAGCGAGAGCGAGCGCACCGGCTCGAGCGCGGCGGCGCGCGCGGCGCGGTCGTAGAGGATCCCCTTCCAGAGCGCGGCGAGCGCCTTGGTGAGCTCGGGGCCGTTCCCGTCCGCGCCCCGCACCTCGAGGACCGACTTCACTCGCACGTCCGGGAAGAGCGTCGTGAGGTGGTCCTCCCAGTCCGCGAGGGTCGCGCGCTCGCCGTCGAGCCCGCCGGCGAGGAACGCCCGGAACGTCCGCCCGCCCGGGTCGAGGTAGCGCCCCTCGCGGCGCACGAAGATCATCGGGACGTCGAGGGCCCACTCCACGTAGCGCCGGTACGGCTCGCGCTCGAACCCGGGCTCGAAGACGAAGGGGAGGATCCCGCAGCGGGCGGGATCGGTCTCGAGCCACACCTTCGTCCGGTAGCTCTTCCACCCCGACGGGCGGCCGGCCACCACCGCCGAGTTCGCGAACAGCGCCGTGATCGCCGGCTGCACCGCGAACGCGACGCGGAGCTTCTCGGCGAGGTCGGTCTCGTCGGCGTAGTCGTAGCTCGCCTGCACCGACGCGGTCATCGCCATCATGTCCTCGGCGAGGCGCCCGCGCGCGGCGAGGAACGGCCGCATCACCGCGTAGCGGTTCTTCGGCATCCACGGGTTCGTGCGCGGGGTGCCCCACGGGCGGTAGCCGGCGGCGAGGAACTCGACGCGCTCCCGCTCCGCGATCTCGCGGCACTTCGCGAGGTGCCGGTCGAGCTCGGCGGCGACGGCGTGCACGTCCACGAACGGCCGGCCCGACAGCTCGATCTGCCCGCCCGGCTCGATCGAGATGGTGAGCCCCCGCTTCACCGAGGCGATGACCCGCCCGTCCTCCTCGAAGGCCTCGTACCCATACCGGTCGAAGCTGCGGAGGACCGCCGCGATGCCGCCGTCCCCCTCGTAGGGGACCGGCTCGAGCGTCCCGGCCCGAAGGAGGAGCTTCTCGTGCTCGAGCCCGACCTTCCATTCACCGGCGGGCCGCTCTCGCGCGCGGAACCAGGCCACGAGGTCGCCGACGGCCGCGATCGGGCGCTGCTCGGTCTGGCGGGCGTCGAGCGACATGCGGACTGTATAGCGCGGGCCCGATCCGCTTGCGCGGGCCCCGGTGCCACCCTATCCTCCGACGTTACGCAGGTTTCCGCTTGCACGCCTCCTCCCCCTCGCCCCGGCGTCCTTCCATGATCCGCCCCTTCCGCCTGTTCGCCACCCTGGCGGCGACGCTCGTCCTCGCCCTCGGTGTCACGGTCCGTCTCGTCCGTGCCGAGCCCGACGCCGCGCCCGCGGTCGCCTACCAGGGCGCGGTGCCCGTGCACGCGCGCGCGGACGACGGCGGCGAGTACCGCCTCGACCGCCTGCCCATCCTGTCGCGCGTCATCCTCTCCGTGAAGGACAACTACGTTGACCCGGCGCGCATCGACCCCAAGAAGATGGTGGTGGCGGCGCTCGAGTCGGTCGAGAAGACCGTCGCGGAGGTGCTCGTGAACGGCGACGCGAAGTCGCCGAAGCTCACGCTCACCGTCGGCGAGAACACGCGCGACCTCGACCTCTCCGGGGTGGACTCGATCTGGAAGGTACGGACGGTGCTCGGCGAGGCGATGGGCTTCGTCCAGCAGCACCTCGTCGCGCACAAGGACCTGAAGGAGATCGAGTACGCGGCGGTGAACGGGATGCTCTCGACGCTCGACCCGCACACCATCCTGCTCGAGCCCAAGTACTTCAAGGAGATGAAGCTGCAGACCCGGGGCGAGTTCGGCGGCCTCGGCTTCGTCATCGCGATGCGCGACGGGAACCTCACCGTCGTGCGGGTGCTGAAGGGCACCCCGGCGCAGCGCGCCGGCGTGAAGGCGAAGGACGTCATCCAGAAGATCGAGGAGCAGTCCACGATCAACATGGACCTGCAGGACGCGGTGGACCGGCTGCGCGGCAAGCCGCAGACCAAGATCTCGATCACCATCGCCCGGGCGGGCTGGCCCGAGTCGAAGAAGCTGAACCTCGTCCGCGAGGTGATCCAGGTCGAGACCGTCCCGCAGGCGCAGCTGCTCGAGGGCGGCGTCGGCTACGTGAAGCTCTCCCAGTTCTCGGCGAACACCACCCGCGACCTGTCCCAGTCGATCCAGCGCGAGGCGGCCGAGGCGGGCGGCAAGCTCACCGGCCTCGTCCTCGACCTGCGCGGGAACCCGGGCGGGCTCCTCGAGCAGGCGATCCAGGTCTCGGACCTGTTCCTGTCCGAGGGCGTGATCGTGAAGACCGTCGGCGGCGGCGACAAGCAGCGGATCAACGAGGTGAAGGAGGCGACGTCCGACTCGAGCGACGTCATCGCGCTCCCGCTCGTCGTGATCGTGAACAACAGCTCCGCCTCCGCGAGCGAGATCGTCGCGGGCGCGCTCAAGAACAACGGCCGGGCGCTGGTGATCGGTCGCCAGAGCTTCGGCAAGGGATCGGTGCAGGTGCTGCACGACTTCGCGGAGCCCGGGAAGCAGGGCGAGGAGGCGGCGCTCAAGCTCACGATCGCGCAGTACCTCACCCCGGGTGACGTCTCGATCCAGGAGGTCGGGATCACGCCGGACGTGCTGCTCCTCCCGGGCCGCGCCCTCAAAGAGCAGGTGAACTTCTTCGCGCCGCCGCGCTCGATGGGCGAGGCGGACCTCGACGCGCACTTCACGAACCCGGGCGAGACGAACGCGGCCGGCGGCGCCCAGGCCGCCGCGTCCCAGAAGAAGAAGCGGGTGGAGAAGGCCCCCCTCGAGCTCCGCTACCTCCTCGAGGAGAAGGAGGACGAGGTCGCGAAGGCGATCAAGCGCGAGGGTCGCGAGGCCGGCGCCGCCGCCGGCCTCTCGGCCGCGGCCGCCAACGCGCACGCGAGCTCGGGCACCGAGCTCACGCCGGAGCAGCAGGAGGACGAGGCGGCCGAGGCCGATCCGGACCGCTTCGTCGAGGACTACCAGATCCGCTTCGCGCGCGAGCTCATCAAGCGCGCGCCGTATCCGGATCGCGCGCGGCTGCTCGAGGGCGCGAAGGCGTTCGTGGCCGAGCGGCACGGCGAGGAGGAGGCGCGCCTCGCCCGGCGGTTGGCGGACCTGGGGGTGGACTGGACCGACGGCAAGGTCACCGGCTCGCCGAAGGGGGCGGTCACGATCACGCCGCCGGTCGGCAAGGACCTCCGCGCCGGCGACACCGCGCAGTGGACCGTCACCGTCGAGAACAAGGGCGACGCCGCCTTCAAGCGCCTCCGCGCGTGGGCGCTCGCCGACAAGAACGGGCTCCTCGACCGCCGCGAGTTCGTGTTCGGGGCGATCCGCCCGGGCGAGAAGCGGAGCTGGGCGGTGCCGGTGAAGATCCCGAAGGGGACCGACAGCCGGCGCGACCAGGTGACGCTCCACTTCGAGGACGACGCCGGCAGGGCGCCGCCCGACGTCGCGACGAGCTTCGGGGTGGTGGAGGTCGCGAAGCCCGCCTTCGCCTTCTCGGTGCAGCTCGAGGACCGCGCCGGCGGCAACGGCGACGGGCTCGCCCAGCGCGGCGAGACCTTCACCGTGCGCGTGGACGTGAAGAACGTCGGCGACGGCGCCTCCGGCGACAAGACCTACGTGATCCTGAAGAACCTCGGGGACGAGAAGATCTTCATCAAGAAGGGTCGCGACGTGCTCGGGGCGATCAAGCCGGGCGAGTCGAAGTCCGCCTCGATGGAGGTCGAGCTCCGCCGCGGTTCGAAGTCGGAGGCGCTGCCGTTCCGGCTCCAGATCATCGACGAGAAGATGGACGAGTTCCTCTCCGAGAAGATCGACTGGCCGATCTCGAACGACGAGCGCGCCCCGGTGCCCTCGAAGGCCTCGCTCCGGGTCGACGCGACCGAGGCGCTGCTCCGCACCGGCGCCGCGCCCTCCGCGTGGCCGCTCGCGACCGCGAAGAAGGGGGCGATCCTCCCGGCCGACGCGCGGGTGGGCGACTTCTGGCGCGTCGAGTGGGCGAAGGGGCGCTTCGCGTTCGTCGCCGACGCCGACGTGAAGCCGGCGAAGGGGCCGCGCGCCGGGGCGATCGCCGAGGCCTGGCAGCGCGAGCCGCCGCGCGTGGTTCTCTCGCCCGACCCGGCGAAGGGCGCGCCCGTGGTCGAGGGCGACTCCTACAAGCTCTCCGGCAGCGCGACGGTCTCGCCGAACGCCGACGGCAGCGCGAAGCTCCGCGACGTCTTCGTGTTCGTGAACGAGCAGAAGGTCTTCTTCAAGGTCGTGCCGCAGGCGGCGAGCGCGCAGAAGCTCGACTTCCAGGCGGACCTGCCGCTCAAGGCGGGCAACAACGTCGTGACCGTGTTCGCGCGCGAGGACGAGGACCTCCAGACCCGGCGGAGCGTCGTCATCTACCGGCGCCCACCGGCGGAGATGGCGCAGGACGCGGCGCGCGCGAAGGCGCAGGCGCAGTAGGCCGCGACCGCGACGAGGAGGCCGTCATGGAGCAGCGGAAGCTCGGGAGCCAGGGGCTCGTGGTCTCGGCGCTCGGCCTCGGGTGCATGGGCATGAGCGAGTTCTACGCGGGGGCGAGCGAGGAGGAGTCGATCGCCACCGTCCACCGCGCACTCGACCTCGGCGTCACGTTCCTCGACACCGCGGACATGTACGGTCCGTTCAAGAACGAGGAGCTCGTCGGGCGCGCGCTCCGCGGGCGGCGGGACCGGGTGGTCCTCGCGACCAAGTTCGGCAACCAGCGGGGAGCGGACGGGGCGTTCCTCGGCGTGAATGGCAAGCCCGAGTACGTGCGCGCCTGCTGCGACGCGTCGCTGCGCCGGCTCGGGGTCGAGCGGATCGACCTCTACTACCAGCACCGGGTGGACCCGAAGGTGCCGATCGAGGAAACCGTCGGCGCGATGGCGGAGCTCGTGCGCGCCGGCAAGGTCCGGTTCCTCGGGCTCTCGGAGGCGGCGCCCGAGACGATCCGGCGCGCGGCGAAGGTGCATCCCATCTCGGCGCTCCAGACCGAGTACTCGCTCTGGAGCCGCGATCCGGAGGACGAGATCCTGCCGACGATCCGCGCGCTCGGGATCGGGTTCGTGCCCTACAGCCCGCTCGGCCGCGGGTTCCTCACCGGGCGGTTCCAGCGGTTCGAGGACCTGCCGGAAACGGACTATCGCCGGAGCTCGCCGCGGTTCCAGGGCGAGAACTTCGAGAAGAACCTCCGGCTCGTCGAGCGGATCCGCGAGCTCGCCTCGGAGAAGGGCGTGAAGCCCTCGCAGCTCGCGCTCGCGTGGGTGCTCGCCCAGGGGAAGGACGTCGCGCCGATCCCCGGGACGACGACGCGCGCGCACCTCGAGGAGAACGTCGCCGCCGCGGCGATCGCGCTCTCGACGGAGGATCTCGCCCGCATCGATCGCGTCGCGCCGAAGGGCGCGGCGGCGGGGGATCGGTATCACGCGGCGGGGATGGCGACGCTGAACAGGTAGGCGCGGAAGCCCGACCGCGACCGCGGTCGGCGTCAGCGACGCGTTCTCCTCCGCGGGCTCCTCAGGGGCGGCAGAGGCCGGTGAGGAGCGCGACCAGCCGGTCCGCGATCCGCGCGACGTTGAGCGCGGGCGCCGCCGCCGTGTCGCCGCACATGGCGGCGATCTCCACCGCCGCCGCGGCCTCCACCGCCTCGGCGCGCGCGATGGCGAACGCGCGACCCTTGTCCGCCCGCGTGACCCGACCCGCGCCCTCGGCGCAGTTGAGACAGGCGGACTTGGCCGAGCGAACCGCCTCGTCGCGGAGCTTCGCGTCGCGAATCGAGCACCGAAGCACGGCCACGAGGAGGTCGCGAGCGACCCCGTACG
>WNGL01005492.1_pt1 | contig 17080 bp, 14 predicted proteins | sample 5400591 | NCBI WGS metagenome assembly WNGL01 (sample SAMN13153377, study PRJNA577476) | soil metagenome | isolation source: 80 cm soil or saprolite under Garry oak tree replicate 1 | place: USA:California | collected 2016-06-15
AATCGAGCGTACCTTCGCGTGGCTCGGCAACTTCCGCCATCTGGTGGTTCGCTACGACCGCTCGCTCACGATTTACAGCGCATTCTTTCATATCGCCTGTTCCATGATCGTCTTACGGAGGGTTTTGAAATAGCTTCTACTCACTTGAAGAAGAACTTTAATTTGCTTTGGCACAGGAGTTCGCGATTAGCGCTTCCGGTTGCGGACGTACAGCCAGCCGGTGCCGTCGCATTGGCCGCAAGGCATCTTGCCGTTCTGCCCCGTGGCTTGGCACGCCGGACAAATCTCCCAGTCGGCTTGGTTCGCCGCACTGCCAATCACGCCGGTACACCGTTTGCCGACGGTAAGCTGGGCGCATTGACCGTTAATCATTTCCGTAGAGTAGGAGACAGCTCCGCAGCGGGTGCATACGGCCACGGGTTGAGATTTTTGTTCCGGCATGGACGCGGAAGATCAGCTCCAAGTTCGCGGATTTGGGCTGGTACCGACTCCAGTGTCTCACGAAAGTGGGCAACAGTAGGGCATTGCGTGTCTGGGTTGCCAAGACGTGGCGTCCGGCGTCCGCGAGAAAAAGAGCCGGCTGATCCGCACCCTTACAAAGAATCAAGAGAAGGGAAGTGAGATATATCGCACCAATTGAAGCAGCATTCATTTTGGAAATGGGCCGGCCATGATCGGCCCGGGAATGACCGGCTCCCAGGCTTTCTTGCAGTAAGCGCAAGACACTTTTTCGTGGAGCGCCTGAGAGGGCCCGGCATCCTGGATCACCGCGAAGGCGTTCTTTTTTTGGCAATGAGGGCAAGTGAGATCCATTAAAACGTGGAGCGGCAACTGTTTCGCTTCAGCATGGAGATCCTGCCCCAAGGTGACTTTGTCTTTAATTTTGACATTTGAGGTGGCCTGAACTCTTTTGCCGGCGCGCTTCCGCGTGTACAGGATTTCATCCGCGCGGGCCAGCATTTCTTCGGGACGCTCTCCCGGTTGATATTGCTTCCATCCCGCAGAGAAAGTCACAGGAATTTTCTGGCCTTGCCAGTCAACTTCCAGGACGCCAAGGCGCCCGACGACCAGCTCAAGTTGCTCCACGGCGCACTCGGGCAGCAACACGAGAAACTCGTCGCCTCCCAGGCGCACCGCCAGATCGGATCCGCGGATGACTTTGTTGAGCTGGACCGCAAATTCCTGCAACACCTGGTCGCCAGCCGCATGGCCGTAGGTGTCGTTGATCTCTTTGAAATTGTTTAAGTCCAAGGTGAGCACGGTAAGAGGATGCCCCTTCCGCTCGGAGCGCGAAACTTCCGCCGCTAGGCGCTGTTCCGCAAAACGCCGGTTATAGAGGCCAGTCAAGGGATCCACCATGGCCAGGTTCCGCAAAAGATCGGAATGCCCTTGCTTCTCGGCCAACTGGCGGCGCAGCCGCCGGATAAGGAATTGCTGATAGGCCGCGAACAGATCAAAGAGGACGACCAGAATCACCAAGCCAAGAACGACATCGGTTGCCTTGATCCTGAGCTCTATTTCCACTTTCTTCGCAAACGATGGAATGCTAAAGGGGATAACGACAAGGGTCAGCAAGGCAATGACAAAAATAGAGTGCCCCAAGAGCCACCAATTCTGGTTTTCTGGCCGGGACGGAGTTCCGTCGAGTTTTGGCTCCTCCACTTTTGGAGCAGCCTGCAGGGAAGTGATGAGAGGGTCGTCACTCATGGGCACAGACTAGGACGGACACAAATTCTGGTTCATCCAAGTTAGGGGCCCTGAGGCGCTTGGTCAAGCACGTTTAAGGCGCGTATTTCTAATTCAGTTACTCATGTGCCGAGTGAGCCCTAGGAAGAAGTGGGAAAGACTGCCTGTCGCTGCAACACTAGTGTTATCAATTGTTTAGCGGACATGCAATTCCACCAAAAGGCCCATAGGATTGGTACCCCTGTCCTATTGGCCGGGCCGAATCCCGCTGTCAGACTCTCCTCATCAACATGATTCCGATTTTCATTCTCGGCTTCTCGCTCCTCGCGCTGGTGAGGTTCGGCATCGCGCAATGGCGCCTCATTTTGCTTAGCGCCGCGAGTCACCAACTGTCTGACTCGCTGCAGTTATCGACCGGCTTTGACGGGGCTGCCATTGGGCCACAGGATTTCGGGAAATTGAAGGGCTTTCTTGAAGAGCTTTCTCCGGAAACGAAAAGGACGAGTTCCTGGCTTAAAGAAGTTTCCGCGTACTACCGTATTATCGCGTTATTCGAAAAGCTTCCCTCTCTCTCTGCCTGGGCAAACCGCGAAATGCAGCTTTGCTCGCGTTATGCCGCAGTGGTCCTGGACCAAAACCTGGCGATGAATATGGATCGCCGGCTGGCTGGCAGGACAATCTAAACTCTCAAACTCACATACAAAACAGAAAAGGAACGCACCTGGCGGACCGCCCTTTGCAGGCGTACTCCTCGCTGATGTGCCAAGCTGGAGAGGGCGCAGCCTTCCTGCGACGGGCAGGTTACGCCCCTATGGGAATAAGCGAGCCCGATTGCAAATGATGCGTGGCTAGAACAGGTTCCAGAGAAACTGGTTGTAGACCTCATGGTGGAACTGAACTTCTTGCGCCTTTACGATGCTGCCGAGGGCGCGCGGACAGCGATCGGCGGCGGTGCGCTTCAGTTCGGCGTACCGGGCTTTAACATCCGCGCCGAGAAGCGTGGTGGTCCACTCGGACTTCTCGAAATTCTCGATGGCGGTGTAGATGTTGTCCGGCAGAAAGCGCTGGGCAGAACGTAGATTCTTGATCTTGGAGGTTTCGCCGTCCAGGCCGGTCTTGAAGATCGAGTACATCACCATATAGGGATTCGAATCGGGAGCGACGGCCCGCACTTCGGTGCGCATGCTACGGTCGTTCCCGATGGGGATGCGCACCATGGCGCCGCGGTTGGTTGGGGAAGCGTTGAGCTGATTGGGCGCTTCGAAATGCGGGTCGAGGCGGCGGTACGCGTTGACGCTGGAATTGATGAGCAGGCAAATGTCGTTGCCGTGCGTGAGGATGCGGTCGACAAAATCCCAGCCGAATTTGCTGAGTTTTTCTTCGCCCTTGGGGTCCCAGAAAAGATTTTTGCCATCTTTGCTGACGGAGACGTTAGTGTGCATGCCGCTGCCATTGACGCCAACGACGGGCTTGGGCAGGAAGCTGGCGGTGAAGCCCATATTCGTGGCGACCTGGCGGCAGATGAGTTTGTAAAGCTGAATCTGGTCCGCGGCTTGTACGACTTCCCCGTAACCGTAGTTGATTTCGAATTGTGACGGCGCGACTTCCGGGTGGTCCTTTTCGTTCTGGAAGGCCATGCAGCGTTGCACTTCAGCGGTGGTGTCTATGAAGGAGCGGAGCGGATCGCCCGGAAGCGAGTGATAGTAGCCGCCAGTGTTGACGTATTCGAATTTGCCGGTTTCGTGATAGCGACGCTCGGCGTCGGGCCCGGCGAAAAGGAAACCCTCAATTTCGTTGGCGGCGTTGAGCGTGTAGCCCTTCTTTTCGAAGAGGCCATCCGCGTAGCCCTTCAAGGCGCCGCGAATGTCTGCGGAGTAGGGCGTGCCGTCCTTGTCAATGACGTGGCCGAAAACGAGAACTTTGCCGGAACCGAAGACGTCGGAAGGCGCCCAATAAAAAGAGGGCCAGTCCATGGTCAAGCGAAGATCGCTTTCGCGCTGCGCGGTGAATCCGCGAATCGAGGACCCGTCGAACGTGAGATTGTCCCAGCTCTTGATGAGGAACTTTTTATCGTAGTCGAGCATGTGGAGGCGGCCCTCGAGGTCGCTGAACAAAACGGTGACCGCTTTAATGCGCTTTTCGTCGGTGAGATATTTGAGGCGCTCTTCCTGGACTTTGTGCACCGGCACGCGATTTTTGCGCTGCTCCTTGGCGTTCAGATTCAACTGCTCGAGTTCGTCATAAGGAAGAGTGAGAAAATTTCGCAGTTCGTTGGACATGAATCTCCTCGGGTTGGAATCAGACGCGGGTTCGTGCGTAAGCTTTGTGGCGGACGCGGCCATCAGAATCTCCTCATATTCGGATTAGGGGTACTCAGTCGTAGTCTTTTGGGGACAGGCGCAGCCATCGGACGAACATTAGGGTAACGCGGCTCGAATGCGAGCGTCAATCGAAAGACCTGATGCAAACGATGGAAGAAATTGATTGCTGTGGAAAAGTAAGGAAAAACCGGAGAGGCCCGGAACCAGTTTGGCAGCGATACCGGGATTCGAACCCGGATTTTAGCCTTGAGAGGGCTACGTCCTAACCCTTAGACGATATCGCCAGCGCCTTGTGGTAGCAGGGATTCTGCGCCAGTAGTTTCCCGGCGCGAGTGCTTATTTTCGCATGGACGATGGGGACTATCAAGCAAAGTGAATTCAGTGAGTAGCATGAGTCAAAGTTCTGGTTCTTCGAAAAGTACAAAAGGCTGCCAAGATTTCGGGTTCCAATTTCTTGGTTTCCGCAGAAGGGGTCTTGTCACCTTCGTTGGGACCGTCAAACGTGATGGTAAGAGTCTTGCCCCGTAGATTAAAGAAGTAGGCGTCGGCATATTGCACACCGCCGTAGTAATAGAAAGTATATCGGGCGGTTAAGGAAGCCAGCTAAGTCCTTTAGAATGCGCAGTTGCAAAAAAAGTGTGGGGGGAGGGTAGAAGCCGAACCTGAAAACTGAAACGTTACACGAAGCCCCGAACACTATCGCACTGCATTTATGGGCACAAAGCAAAGCCGCAAAGGTGGCGTTGTGTATAATGAGCACTCTGGGGGATTCCTTAGGTTCATGCCGAGTGGCTTCGGAAAATCGCACGCCTCTCTGAAGGTGTGGTTCTGGCGCGCGCTGCGCTTCTTCCACACCCGTGCGAGAGAATTGCGCGCCATTGCGAAGGCGCTGATTTCCACGAAGCATCCCTTCCTGGTGCATATCATCCCGACGCGGCGATGCAACCTGGCATGTACGTATTGCAATGAATTCGACGATTTCTCGAATCCGGTACCGTTAGAGGAGATGAAGAAGCGCCTGGACCTCCTCGCGGACATGGGGACGTCCATCATCACCATCAGCGGAGGCGAGCCGCTCTTGCATCCGGAGCTGGACGATATCATCCGGCACATCCGGCGGCGCGGAATGATCGCGGGAATGATCACCAACGGATTCCTGCTGACTCAAAAGCGTATCGAAGAATTGAACCGCGCGGGGCTGGAGTACCTGCAGATCAGCATCGACAACACCATGCCCGACGAAGTCTCGAAAAAGAGCCTGAAGACGCTGGATCAAAAGCTGGAGCTGCTCGCGAAATACGCTTATTTTCACGTGAACATCAATTCGGTGCTGGGGAGCGGGGTGAAGGATCCCGAGGATGCGCTGCGCATCGCGCACCGCGCTGTAGATCTGGGGCTGACGAGCACGGTGGGAATTATTCACGATCACAACGGGCAACTGAAGCCGCTGGGACCTCGCGAAATCGAGATTTTTGAAGAGATCATGACGTTGAGCAAGCGCTCGTTCTCGCGGTTCAACGATTTCCAGCACAACGTGGCGCGCGGAAAAGAACACCATTGGCGGTGCCGGTCAGGCTCGCGGTATTTGTATGTGTGCGAAGACGGGCTGGTGCACTGGTGCTCGCAGCAACGCGGATATCCGGGGATACCGCTGGCGCAATACACGCCGGAGATGCGGCAGCGGGAGTTTTATACGGAAAAATTTTGCGCGCCGATGTGCACGGTTTCCTGTGTGCAGCAGGTAGGCATGCTGGACAATTGGCGCGCTCCGCAAACGCTGAAGCCGATGCCGATGACTCCCCCGGCGCACGCGCCTGAACTTGTGCAAATCGAAACGGCAGGGAGCGACTCCTGATTCGAGTCTCTCGCATTTTCCTGCCTGTTTTCACTCCATGCACATTCCAACTTTAGCGGGATTGACCGTCCGGCAGGCGCCGCTAAGAATGTATTCATGACTGCACCAGCCATCGAAACAGAGAACCTGACCAAGGAATACCCACACGGATTTTTGAACCTAAAGAAAAGAACGTCCCTCGAAGGACTGAATATGCGAGTGGAAGAGGGCGAAATCTTCGGGTTCATCGGTCCGAACGGAGCGGGCAAGTCCACCACTATCAAACTGCTGATGAGGCTGATTTTTCCGACTGCGGGAAACGCGCGCATTCTCGGCAAACCGATTAGCGACATCGAAATGCATCGCGACATTGGCTATCTGCCGGAGCAGCCGTACTTCTACGATTACTTGACGGCGGCGGAGTTGCTGGACTATTTTGCGCGGATCCACGACGTTGCGGCCGCTGGCCGGAAAGAGCTCGTGCAGCGGATGCTCGAGAAAGTAGGGCTGGAAACTGCGGGGAAAATTCAGCTTCGCAAATACTCGAAAGGGATGCTGCAGCGCGTGGGTATGGCCCAGGCGATCCTGCACGATCCCAAACTGGTGATTCTGGATGAGCCGATGTCGGGACTGGATCCTGTGGGGCGTCGCGAAGTGCGCGACATCATTCTGGAATTGAAACGCGAGGGCAAGACGGTGATGTTTTCCACGCACATTCTCAGTGACGCCGAGATGTTGTGCGACCGCGTCGGCGTAATTGTCGGCGGCAAGTTGCGGGGAGCGGGTGCTCCGGAGCAGTTGGTGGACATGAAAACGCAGGGCACTGAGATTCTGTTCGAGTTGACGCTGCAAAGCACCGCGCCCTTGCTGGCCAAGGCCACGCGCACGGGAGATCGCTACCGCCTCCAGGTGCCCGAGCAGGATCTGTACGGAGCGATTGAACAGTTGCGCGGGGCTGGGGCGAAGATTCTTTCCGTGTCCCAAGTCAGGGCGACGCTGGAAGAATTTTTCATGGACCTGGTGGAAGCGGATCGCGCTCAAGCAGCTGCGGTCGAGGTGAGCGGGAAATGAAGCGCGCAGCCGTAGTGGCGTTAAACACTTTTCGCGAGGCAGTGCGCGACCACGTGCTTTACAACCTCTTGTTTTTCGCTCTGGTGATGATGGCGGCTTCGATTATCGCGGGACAGATTTCGATTGGGATCGAAGAAACGGTCATTGCGACGCTGGGCCTGAGCGCCATCTCCCTGATTGGTTTGCTGATTGCCATTTTTATCGGCGTGGGGTTGGTGTCCAAGGAAATGGACAAGCGCACGCTGTACGCCCTGCTGGCGAAGCCGGTGCGGCGGTGGGAGTTTCTGCTGGGGAAATTTGGCGGGCTGATCCTCACGCTGGCAGTAAACACGGCGGCGATGGGAGTGGGCCTTTTTCTTGCGTTGGTTTACGTCAAGCCCACGCTGGAACGCGGTGACGCCACGGTTTTCGTTGCGGTCTATTTCATCTGGTTGAAATTGGCGCTGGTGGTGGCACTGGCTTTGCTGTTCTCCTGCTTCACCACTCCGCTGCTGGCGATTCTGTTTACCGCGGGCATTTACATTGTCGGTTTGTACGTGCAGGAGTTGCGGGATTTGCCGGTTGCGGTCATGAGTCCGGGGATGACTGCCTTCACAAAATGGCTTTCTTATCTGCTGCCAAATTTTGAGAATTTCAACATCATGGCCATGGCCGCACACAGCCGTCCGGTTCCGGGCGCATTGGTTGCGCAGAATACTTTGTACGCCGCGGTTTATTGCGCCATCGTGCTGACCGGCGCAGTCCTCGTATTTTCCAGGCGGAATCTGAAATGAAACTGGCGAAAACTATCGTTCTGGCCCTGGTGATCCTGCAGGGCGGATTCTTCGGAATCTGGAAGCTGCAGCACTCCATCGACACACAGCGCGCCGCGCTGAAGGAGGAGCGGGACTACGTTCTGCTGAGCTCACCAAAACTTCTGAAAGCTGTGAGCCTGGAGTACGCGCCGCTAATGGCTGACTTTTACTGGACGCGCGTGGTGCAGTTCTACGGAAACAAGCACGTGCGAGGCGATGCGAACCTGGAGGAACTGTGGCCGCTGCTGGACATTACCACGACGCTCGATCCTAATTTGCTGCCGGCCTACCACTTCGGAGCAATTTTTCTCAGCCAGCGCGCACCAGGCGGCGCGGGGAGGCCGGACCTGGCCGTCCAGCTCATGGAACGCGGAATCAAAGCGAATCCCGATTATTGGCGGTTTTATGAGGACCTCGGATTTATCTACTACATGGATCTGAAAGATTACAAGAAGGCCGCAGCGGCGTTCCTTGAAGGCAGCAAGAATCCGAAGGCGCTGATCTGGATGAAAGCGATGGCAGCGAAAATTGCGGAGGAAGGGGAGTCTTACGAAACTTCGTTTTTTCTGTGGAACGATATTTTCACGACGGCCACCGATAAGCAGATCAAAGAGAACGCCAAAACACACTTGCTGCTGCTCCGGGTCCATGAAGATTGCAAAAAGCTTGACCAATTGGCTGACGAATACCAGAAGCGTTTTGGACGTCGCCCGAAGCGTGTGAGCGAATTAAACCAGGCCGGGCTGGTGCAAGGCGATCCCGTCGACCCGCTCGGCTATGAATACGTTTTCGATGACAATGGGAAACCGGTTCTGAACCTGAACAGTCCTCTACTCGAAAAGCAATTGTTTCTTGAACGCTTCAAATAGGCCGCGTTCGAGCGTGGGCTCGAGCGCTCACTCCGTGATGCACAGCAGAGTCATTTGTGGATCAATAAGAATTTTGTGTGGTGGGCCGGAGGTGTGGAAGCGGAAGGAAGTCTCCGGGCCACCGGCGACGACGGTTCCCAAGAATGAGCGGCCGCTGCTGCCCGTAGCATAGAGAGGAACGCTGGCGAGGAACGACCGCGGAACGCCGGTCTGAAAAAGCTTGCCGCGGACAGAATAGCCGGTTTCATCGTGGTGCGAAGTGAACTCGACGCGATAGTGCGGAATGCCAGTCCCGCGAACCCAATCGTCGAAAAACCAGTCCATCGAACGGCTGTTTTCCAGATCCATGGCCGGAGTCATGGCGGATTCTACTTCGTGTTGAAGGTCATCCGTAGAAAGCGCGCGATAGGCGTACTTTGTCACCAGTTTTTGAAGCAGAGCGGTAAAACCCGCATCCGGCTGCTTTGTGCCGGGTTGGCGGAGCATTTCGCGAAGCATGTGAATGACCCAGGAGCCTTTGCTGTAGACCACGCGTTCGTAGGCAGAAGGCGATTTCGAGGAATTGAGGCGAAGGCCGAGAGTCAGCGCTCCGATATCGCCGGCGGGCTCGTCGGCATCCGGCGATTTTTCAGTGAGCAGGTGGCGATAACGCGAAAGCCAGACGCGAAGCGCATGCTCCGGGTTTCCACGACTATCCGCAAAAAGCAACGCGAGATAATTGGAGATGGCCTCGTCAATCCATTGGTCGCGATAGCTGGACCAGCCGACCACGTTGCCCCACCATTGATGCGCGACCTCATGATAGGGAACTAGCTCGGTGAAATGTTCCTGGCTGCTGGGGCTCAAGCCAGCGCGCTGCTGCGCTTCGGGAGAAAGAAAAGAAAGCGTGGAAACGTAAAGAAGTCCCGGCCATCCCTGGCCGAAAGTTCCAGGAATCTGCGAAACGCTCAGATTGTGGAAGGGAAATGGTCCGGAGAAGGTCTCATAAAAATGGACCGAGGAATCAATCTCCTTTCCGAGTTGCTTTAAGGCATCGGCGGGACTAGGAGTTGGCCTAGGAAGCGTAAGTGCGAGACGCGCGGAAGGGGCGACAGTCTGGGAAGGAATTGCAATTCCTTCTGCTGGCGAGGCTTGCAACCGGCTCCTCAGGTTTTCTTCGAGTTCGCGGTTGGCATAGACGTCAATAGAATGGCCGCCGGAAGTTACGGAAGACGTGGCGTATTGGCCTAAATTAAATCCCGCGACGGCCGTGGGCTTTTCCGTCTTCCAGTGAGCAATACGAAATTCACCCTCTTCGTGCTCATCCAGCTTCGATCCAGTGGCGACGAGACGAAGCTTACGCGGCCACCGAATGGCCAGAGCATAGGGAGCGAACTCTGAGGGATCGCCGAGATGCGGATACCAGCTTTCCCTGGCGCCGACGAACAAGACGCCGTTTCCAGCGTCTTCAATGACGTTGCCGTGGTAGTGAAACTGGAGGGCGAACTCTTGATTTTGGGAAGGAACAGCCGAAAGGACAACATACAAAAAGTCGTTTCCGCGCCTGCTGCGCTCCTGAAGGGTCATGCCCTCGTTCTGAAAAAACTCCAAGGGCTCACCGTGCTCGCCGGTCACACGGTCTACCGTCAAAGCGCGCGACAGCTCAAACACCAAGATGCGCGCCTTACCGGTTTCTGCGCGAATCTGGATGGTTGCCGTTGCGTCGAGAGAGTTATTGGGGAGGATTGAGGATTCCAGAAAATAGTGAAGAGCGCGGAAAGCAATGGTCCGGACCGGGAGGTTGGGAACACGATGCGATGTCCAGGTATCGTAAAAAGTTCCTGACGCGGTTTTTACGGTTTGTCCCAGAAGGAATTGTTCATCGCGCTGGCCATCCACAACGATATCAAACGGACCTGTCGATGCGCCGTCGAGGTTCGCGTAAAACGCGGGCCGAGGGTCGGGCGACAGGAAGTCAACCAGAATGCGGAGGGTATACAGCGAATTGATGCGGGTAAGAGTCGGTTCCCATTGAGAAACGAAAGACGTATCCGCTTGCGGCGAAAGATTGGCTTTGTGAAATTGTGACAGCAACTCATCCGCTGCTCCGTCCGTGAAGCGGAGATAAGCGCTTGCGAAGGTTTCGTCGAGAACAGGCGCACCGAGAAAACGTCCCATTTGCTGCTTCTCAACCGGGTCGCGGGGAACCGCCAGAGCGTGGCCGCGGCCGGAGAAGACGGCCCCCGTGATTCGCCCTTCGAACGGGGAGAAGAATGCAAGGGTTCCTTCATCCAGTGACATGACCGCATCGCCGCGGCGAAGCTCAATGCGATTTTGCGGAACGAGGTGATAAACCTGAGAGGAGTCGACCGTCAATGCGCTGATTGCGTCGTACAATTCGTGAGGCGATTGCTCCGTTGCCGGACCAGCCAGCGGCGCAATAAGACACCACAACGTGAAGACTGTGGCCCCAACCCACATACAAAGAGTGTAGTCAGATTCGGCATGGGAGAACAAGACGGGCCGGTGTCGCCTTCCAAGAGGAATTAAAATAAGAAGATGGTCCCAACGGCATTCCCGTCGAGTGTGCGCTTCCGTCTACTCGGTGCTGCGCTCTTGCTACTAAGCGCGCAAGCGGCCGCGGACACGATTGTCCTTAAGAATGGCCGCCGCATCGCCGCACTGAGCGCTTACGAAGAAGGGGACAAGGTCAAATACATGACCTCCGCAGGTGAATTGAGCCTGCCCAAATCCATCGTGGACCACATCGAAAAAGGAGGATTTGCGGCCTCTGCGCGATCAGCGGGAGACGCTACCGCCAATCTAATCATTACGCCGCCGGAGCTGCGGCCTGCGGGTGGCGGCGGAATTGAGGAGATTCAGCGCGGCGCCGTTCATGACGGGTCCATCGATCGCGCCTATATTGCGAAGCTGGAAAGCGAAGCGCGGTCGGGGAATTCAACCGCAACTTTCAACGCCGCCCTGGGCCATCACGCGGCCGCGACGTTTGAACTGTCGCGAGGCGATTTGGAGCACGCGCTTTCCGATGAGCGCACCGCGGTGAATTACGCTCCGGATGAGCCGGCACTGCTAATGAACGTGGCGTATATCTACCTGAGGCGGAATGAATACAAACAAGCTTTGGATTATCTGGACCACGCTAAGCGCGTTGTGCCGGACAATCCGGATGTAGGGAAGCTGGCGGGCTGGGCTTATTACGGCATGAACAAGCTGGACCAGGCGGTTGCCGAATGGAAGCGTGCCCTGGCTCAGCATCCTGACAAGGAATTGCAGGCGGCGTTGGAAGCCGCGCTGCGCGACAAGAAAGAAGAAGAAAGCTACAAGGAAAACGAGAGCAGCCACTTCAAATTGAAGTACAACGGCGCCGCCGAACCGGCGCTGGCGCGCGATGTCTTGCGCACCCTGGAGATGCACTTTTCTGCGATTGAATCGGAGCTGAACTATACGCCCCCGGAACCGATTGGAGTGGTTCTCTATACGGAGCAGGCGTTTGTGGACATCACGCGCGCGCCGGCATGGGCTGGGGCGCTGTACGACGGACGGATTCGGGTTCCCGTACAAGGATTGACGAGCGTGGATGGAGAACTCTCGCGTTCGCTGAAACATGAGCTGACGCACAGCTTTGTAGCGCAGAAGACAAAAACCGCCTGCATGGGGCTGGCGGCCAGTTGTTCGAATCGCGCGCCGACGTGGATTCAGGAGGGACTGGCGCAGTGGATGGAAGGGTATCGCAGTGGAGATGACGCCGCCGGGCTGGCACAGATTTTCGATGAGAAGCACGCCATCCCACTAGGTCAGCTGGAGGGCTCCTGGACTCGTTTGGATCGGAGCACGGCGCGATATGCGTACGCCTGGGCGCTCGCCAATATGCAATACATCATTCAAACAGATGGTATGAGCGACGTGGAGCGCATCCTTGATCGTATCGGCGCAGGCATGGCAACCGAGCAGGCGTTGCGCGAAGTGCTTCACAGCGACTACAGCGATTTGATGGAATCCACGGTAGGCTACCTGCGGAGGAATTACGTTCACTAAGTTCGGAAAAGTGTGGCCATTGTTCTAAGTCTTTAATCCCGATTCCATTTCGGCCTTGTTTCACTAAGAGGTGGTAAGAAGAGCAGCCAGCAGCGCGGCGCGGGCGGGCATGGTGCCCGCGACGACGTACTCGTGGTCAGAGTGCGCGCCGTCGCCAACGGCGCCGAGGCCGTCCAAGGTGGGAATGCCGAGAGCGCCCGTGAAATTTCCATCGGAACCGCCACCGGCCGTGCACTCGCCCAGCGAAAAGTTCATTTGCTTTGCGAGGGACTTCGCGCGGGCAAAAAGCGCCGCGCAATTCTTGCGTTCCAGCGGAGGGCGGTCGAAGCCGCCGGTGATTTTTAACTTTGCGCCTTCGTGAACCGGACGCAATGCGTGAAGGCGGCGCTCGACTTGACGCATATCGGAAGCGCGCAGGGCCCGCAAATCGAGAACCGCGCGGGCGCGCTCCGCAATCACATTGGTGCGGGTACCGCCTTCGACGATATCGGCGTTGATGCTGATTCCGCGCCGGGCATCGTTCCAATTTTCGATGCGCGTGAGCTGCGCGGCCAATTCGTGCACCGCGTTGATGCCTTCTTCCGGAGCCAGGCCAGCGTGCGATGCGCGGCCTTGGACAATCAGTTCAGCTTGCCCGACGCCTTTGCGCGCCGTCTTCACCAGGCCGCGGGGGCCGAAGGACGGCTCGACGACGAACACTGCATCGCTGCGCCGCGCTTCGGCTTCGATGAGCTTACGGGAGGATTCGCTGCCGATTTCCTCGTCGGAGGTCCAGAAGAAGACGATTTGTTTTTGCAGGCGAAGCCTGGCGTGCTGAAGAGCCTGCAGCGCAAAGAGCGCCTGGACGATGCCGGCCTTCATGTCGAAGATTCCCGGGCCATGGGCTTTGCCGCCAGAGATGCGGAAGGGCATTCCCTTCAGGGTTCCGCTTGAATAGACGGTGTCGTAGTGGCCGAGCACGAGGAGTTGGCCGGTGGGACGAAATTGGTTGTGAGCAAATGTCATGCGCAAATGATCGCCGCGATGCTTTTGCGGGATACGCTCCACGCGAACACCGTGCTTGCGCCACTCTTTGGCGACGACGGTGCAGCAACGATCGGCGGCGGCCTTTTCGAGGCTGGGGGATTCCGAAGTCACGAAGCGCCGCAGGACCCGAAGCATATCGGGGAGCTGCGGCTTCAGCGCGCGAAGTAATTCCAAAGGCAAGGGCGAGTCCGCCATGGCGCGGACATGCTAGCAGCGCCTTGGCAGTAGAGCAACTTATTCGACCTTGCCATAAGCAGGTCGGAGAGTCTTGAAAACACTGAGGTTACACCGCCTTAAGAGCGCGTATCGCGCAGGCGACGGTTCGCTTATAATTAGAGTTTCCCCGGGAATGTGTCAGGCGCCGCCGAGCGGGTGTGCGGCCACGGAGATCGCGAATGATCATGGACGTTGTGCAAATACAAAAAATATTGCCGCATCGGTATCCCTTTCTGTTTGTGGACGCCGTCGTGGAAATGGAGCGTTTGAAGAGCATCGTAGGACTGAAAAATGTGACCGTCAACGAGGCGTATTTTCAGGGACACTTTCCCGGCGCGCCGGTGATGCCAGGCGTGCTGATCATTGAATCCATGGCGCAAACCGGAGGATTGCTGTTGCTGCAGGAAGTTCCGGACCGCGAAAAGAAATTGCTCTATTTTGCTGCGGTGGATGGCGCGAGATTCCGCCGGCCGGTTGTGCCCGGCGACCAATTGAGGGTGGAGATGAAAGTGGTTTCGTGGCGCGGGGACTTCTGCAAGCTGGAGGGACGCGCGACGGTGAACGGCCAACTGGCTGCCGAGGCAACTTTGATGTGCAAGATGGTGGACCGCGTGCCAGCCGCCCAGGCGGAAAAATCCACAAAATGACAAAGCCTGAGATTCATCCGCAAGCGACTGTCGCGGCGAGCGCGAAGCTGGGCAAAGGTGTGAGGGTCGGAGCATTTGCCGTGGTGGGCGAAGACGTGGAGTTGGGTGAAGGCTGCGTGTTGCACGAGTACGCGGTGGTCCGGGGGACGTCGCGATTTGGCAAGGACAATGTGTTTCATGCCTTCTGCGTGATTGGCGGAGATCCTCAGGATTACACGTTTCGCGGTGAACGCGTGGAGCTGGTTACCGGCGATGGAAATATTTTTCGCGAGTACGTAACAGTGAGCCGGGGTACGCAAAAGGGCGGCGGGAAGACTTCGCTGGGGGACAACAATTTTTTTCTGGCGTACTCGCACGTTGGGCACGATTCGCAGGTGGGAAGCGGCACGTTATTTGTAAATGGAGCGACGTTAGCGGGCCATGTGACTGTTGAGGATTTTGTGACCATTGGCGCCTTTTGCCCAGTGCACCAATTCTGTCGCATTGGGCGGTACGCTTATATTGGAGCGTCAACCGTGATTACGCAGGACGTGCCGCCGTTCTCCAAAATAGCGGTTCGGCGGACGTCAAAGAATTGATCCAGTTTATAGAAAGTGCCGAACGCGGCATCGTGAAGTAAGCGAGCTGCGATCTTCATGCCCGAAGCGAACGCAAACACGGCTAGCTGGGGGCTCATTGCAGGAAACGGGCGATTTCCGTTTCTGGTGCTCGAAGGGGCACGAAGCCAGGGAATTGATATGACCGTCATCGCGTTGAAGGAAGAAGCCTCGCCCGAACTGGAGCAAGCCGCGAAACGTGTGCACTGGGTAAGCCTTGGGGAGTTAAGCAAGACCATCGACCTGATGCATCAGGAAGGCGTGACGCAGGCGGTGATGGCGGGACAAGTGAAGCACAACAAAATTTTCAGCTCGATCCGCCCGGACTGGAAATTGGCGAAGCTATTGTTTTCGTTACCGCGAAAAAACACGGACGCCTTGATTGGCGCCGTGGCGCGAGTGCTCGAGGACGAAGGCATCCGCCTGGTGGATTCAACGCTTTTCCTGAAACCGTTGCTGCCCGAAGCTGGTGTGCTTACCCGTCGCGCACCGAATGAGCACGAAGCCGAAGACATTGCTTATGGTCGTGGACTAGCTCAGCAGATCGCCGGAATGGACATCGGGCAAACTGTGGTGATTTCCGACCGCGCGTGTGTTGCCGTAGAAGCCATGGAGGGGACCGATGAAGTCATTGCGCGAGCGGCACGCATTGCGGACGGCAAGCCCCTGGTGGTGGTGAAGGTCAGCAAACCTGCGCAGGACATGCGCTTCGATGTACCTGTAGTTGGTTTGCCCACCGTCGAACAAATGAGAAGCGCCGGGGCGACTGCCTTGGCGGTGGACGCGGGGCGCACACTCCTCTTCGACAGGACCAAGCTCATTGAGGCAGCAGATGCGGCAGGAATCGCGATTCAAGCGTTTCCTCCCGCGTCGCAGGCGGAACCAAAAGGCCAAACCGGGGGAATCAACAAAGAATGAACGCGGCGGCAGAATCTAGGAAGATCCGTGTCGCCGTAGTAGGCACAGGCGAGTTTGGGCGCAATCATGCGCGGGTGTACCGCGAACTCACGGGCGTAGAGCTTATCGGCGTCTACGATCAGAGTCCACAACGCGCAGCCGCCGTTGCGGAAGAATTTCAAGCTCCCGTGCTGCAAGGCCTTGAGGAATTACAGGGCCGCGCAGACGCAGTAAGCATTGCCGTACCAACGGTTGCTCACGCTCAAATGGGATGCAAGCTGCTGGAAATGGGTCTGGATGTGCTTGTCGAAAAGCCGATGGCGGTGGATTTGGCCGAGGCTGATGCACTGCTCTCTGCAGCGAGGAAAAACAAGCGAATCTTGCAAGTGGGTCACGTTGAGCGCTTCAATCCCGCGGTACGGGCCGTAGAACCCATTTTGAACCGCCCGCTATTTTTCGAAGTCCACCGATTGGGTGTGTTTACACCGCGCAGCCTGGATGTGGACGTAATCTATGACTTGATGATTCATGACCTCGACATTTTGTTGGCGCTGGTCAAGGAACCTGTGAGCGAAGTGAAGGCGGTCGGAATCCCTGTGTTGACGGACAAAGTGGACATCGCGCACGCCAGGTTGGAGTTCGCGGGCGGAGCCGTGGCCAACGTCACGGCAAGCCGTGTCTCCACCGAGCGCGTTCGCAAGATGCGCTTCTTCCAGCAGCACGAATACATTTCACTCGACTATGCGCGGCGCGACGCATTGCGCATTGGCGTGAAAAAGCCTGGTCCGCAACCGGAATTTGGATTCGAAAAGCTGAATGCCCCATCCGTTGAGCCTTTGCATGCGGAGCTGGAGACCTTTGTTGAGGCCGTTCGAACCCGCAAGGAACCGCCCACGAACGGGGCCGCCGGACGCGCAGCCCTGGCGCTGGCTGGGCGCGTGATGGCAAGCATCCTGGAACACGCTGCACGCGTCCAACCAGAAGCATTAGCCGCGCGAGAAAACTCGACAACATGATTTCCCGTTTCCTAGTTCCAATAGGCGCTCGTCCACCCGCTCAAGCTGACGCGGGGACGCAGCGCCGCCGCC
>WNGL01004349.1_pt1 | contig 17079 bp, 16 predicted proteins | sample 5400591 | NCBI WGS metagenome assembly WNGL01 (sample SAMN13153377, study PRJNA577476) | soil metagenome | isolation source: 80 cm soil or saprolite under Garry oak tree replicate 1 | place: USA:California | collected 2016-06-15
AAAGAGATGAACGAGCAGGGTCTTCCGACGGACCATTGGAGCGAACGCTTCAGCGATCGGCTAGAGGAACAGGATCTGCTCAAACCCAAACGTTGAGGGACAAGGCGCGAATTCTGGCAGCGTTCGGGGATCACATCGTAAACACCACCTCCACGTCGGCGCGGCTCAGATCGAAAAAACCGATCTACACATGCCGACTGACGTAAAGAAAAGTTCGCTGACGGCTTCGCCGGGTGTGCTATCTTCTCGCCCATGAACCGAGTGGACCGCCTCATGGCGATGGTGGTGCAGCTACAGAGCCGGCGAGTCGTCCGGGCAGAGGATATTGCTGCGCATTTCGAAATCAGCGTTCGCACTGTGTATCGCGACCTTGCGGCACTGGGTGAGGCGGGCATTCCCATCATCGGCGAGGCGGGCGTAGGCTACAGCCTGGTCAAGGGCTACCATCTGCCGCCGGTGATGTTCACTTCTGAGGAGGCGAGCGCCCTGTTCATCGGCGGGAAACTCGTGGAGCATCTCACCGACGCTTCATTGCGGAAGCAAATGGAATCGGCAGTGCTGAAGATCCGAAGCGTGCTGCCTCGCGACCGCCAGGATTACCTTGACCGTTTGGAGCGTTCTACGCTGGTGGTTTCCCCGGGCCCGAATGCGCTTCCGAGGTTGTCGAGTGGGGCCTTAATTCCGATCCAGCGCGCCCTGGCCGAGCGGCGCGTTCTGGGCCTGGACTATCAGGGTGCTCAGCGTCGTGAGATGACCAGGCGTCAAGTCGAGCCGCTGGGCCTGGTCTATTACGCTGACAACTGGCACCTCATCGCCTATTGCCGCCTGCGCCGGGATGTGCGCGACTTTCGCACCGACCGGATTCATAAGCTCCAGTTGCAAAACGAACTCTACTCAGGTCACGCCGACTTCTCGCTCAAGCGCTATCTCGAAGCTGCGGCTCACGACGGCAAGTTCGAGGCGGCGGAGGTCAGGTTCAAGCCCGAAACGATGGAACGTGTGCGCCGCGAATGGTCCTGCAGGCTGGTCGAAGAGAAGGTGGATGGCGAAGGCGTCGTCGTGACGTTGCTGGCGTATTCGTTGGAATGGTTTGCCAGTTGGGTCCTGTCCTTTGGTTCGACGGCAGAAGTGCTCGCTCCCGAAAGCCTCAAGGGACTCGTCGCAACTGAAGCACGGAAGGTCGCAGCGAAGTATACTGCCTCTCGGAAAGCGCCAGCGCGCTCGCTTCCGGTCGAAAGTCTGGTGACTAACTGATTGTTGGCCGCAAAGATTCGAAGCAACTCAAGAAGAGCAGGAAACGGAGATAACTGAGGAATGGAGTTGTGATTGCTTGATCTGGGGTCCACGGGAGACCCGGAACTGGATTCTCGCCTGCCCTTTGACGAGCCGTATCGCATCCCTCACTCAACGATCCAGGCCATCCGCAATACCCAATCGTTAGGTGGACGCATCATTGCCATCGGCACGACTGTCGCGCGCGCTTTGGAACATGCGGCCGGAATCGACGGTTTCATTCGAGCCGGCGAGGGTTTGGCCACGCAACGAATCGGTTAAACCACCACCCTGCGTGTAATCGATGCGATTCTCTCCGGCATACATCAGCCAGGTACGAGTCATTACGATTTGCTACGTGCCTTCATCGACGCCGCGACGCTTCAGCACCTGGATTCGGAACTGGCCAGCCACGATTACCGAACTCACGAATTCGGCGACTCGGTTTTCATTGAGAAACAGGCGGCGGATGACGACGTCATGATGCGATCGCGATTGGTAAAGTCTCCTGACATAGGGTTGTCAGTGGCAGGATGTAGATTGCTCCCACTATGAATGCAAACACAAATTCGATTGAAGTGCTGCCCGCGAGAATCGCGACGAGGCGAATTCAGCGCGCGCGTGGGCCTGTTGCGGCCATTGCGATCGCGCGCGTTGTTGGATCTAAAGAAATCGCACCTTCCGCCGAGCCTCCGCGATGGCTCGCCTTGCAGTCGGCGCACCATCACGCAGGGGAATTTTGGGAGACTCTGAGCTACCTGGTGCTCTGGCTTAGCGGGTTAATCGCCATCAGTTTCTGTTGGCTTTGAAGCAAAAACGTGAGTCTAGAATGTCCTGAATCATCCGGGGCGTTCGTCGTAAGATCGACACGAACGATTCGGATGATCGAAAGATGAGTCATGAAAGCGAGAAAATTATGAAGATTCTTATCACGACCCCCACAGGCAACATCGGACGGAGGGTTCTTGTTGAACTCCTGGCGCCGGAGTTTTCCGTGCGCGTGATCACGCGCAACCCGTTGCGGTTGCCGGAGGAGATTCGAGAGCAAGTCGAAATCGTTCGCGGTTCCGCCGATGACGCGGCGACATTGCGCCGGGCGTTGGACGGCGTGGAAGCGTTGTTCTGGTGCGTGCCGACCGAATCATTGCAGACAGTGAACGTGCGAAATCATTACGAACGTTTCGCCCGCGCCGGCAGTGAGGCGATTCGCGAGGCCGGAACTCCGCGGATCGTGACCATTTCGGCAGGCGGCAAGGGGCTCGCGCGCAACGCGGGATCCATCTCCGGCCTGCACACCATGGAGGAGATTCTTAACGAATCGGGCGCGGCGATTCGGCATCTGCGCTGTGGTGTGTTCATGGAAAACTTCCTGCTGCAAGCGCAACAGATTTGCGAGCAAGGCATCCTTTGCTATCCGATGCCGGGCCATGTGGCGATTCCCATGGTGGCGGTCGCTGACATCGCGGACGTCGCCCTAAGATGGTTGGCGAGGCGAGACTGGGCCGGCATCATGGGCGTCGCGGTTCACGGCCCGGAAGACCTTTCATACAATCAAGCCGCCGCCATCATCGAGCTAGTTCTGGAGCGGCCGGTGCGATACCGGGAAATGCCCGCCGATGGCTATGTCCGAAACCTGGTTCGGTCTGGCGCCAGCGTGCATTATGCCCGCAGTCTGGCCGCAAGGTTTGCCGAGTTGAGGCGAGGCATCACTCGCGCCGAGCCGCGAACGCCTGAATCCACCACGCCGACAAGTCTCACTACCTGGACCGAAAGCGAGATGCTCCACATAGCGGAGAGCCTCAGTTCGCAGTCCGAACTAGTCGGCAGCCATCACCCCAGTTACGGTATGAAGAATTTTTCACGGCTTTGACTTCCGCAGGCTTACCGAAAGTCTGATGGCGTGTGTCTGCCGTGCCGCGGACGGGGCTTCCTAGTGGAAAGCCCCAAGCGCTTCGCCACAGGCAGAATTATGCTCTTATGGATACAAGGACCGTCGCGGTTGGAAGTCGGCGGGTTCTGGCCGTGCTGGCGACGCTCGAAAAACATTGACAGTGATGTGGGCCGGGTGTCCATTTGGGCGATGAAGGCAATGGTCACGCTTGCGCTTTTGTTCCTCGTAGCACTGGGTGCTCAGGGACAGCAACAACAGTCGAAAGGTTCCACTTCTAGTAGCGGGAACCGGTTCAGGTCTCCGGTTAACGAGCGGCTCGTAAAAGAAATCGTAAAAGAGATGGAAGCCAATCACGCTTCGGCGAATCCTTCGGCGAGTGTGGGAAGGCATTTGCGGATTTCGGGGCCGGTGGTCAGAGTCTTCAAGGGGGCCAAAATATGGAATGTTCCGCGGCGGCTGTTCCAGGTAGTGAACCCTTTCGCTCCCTCTGAACACATGGAAGCTGTGCCCCGCAGCCGCGATTTGAATCCAAATGCCTGGGCATCCTCGGTGGGATGGGGACAAGAAGGGATCACCCTGATCGCCGTATCGTGGCATTGACGAAACGGCGGCCAGAGTAATTTCGCCGCCAGCAAAGAGCGGGCCAACAAAAGGTGTGGGAAGACCATTTTCTGACACACCGGGTCAACTACTTGAGATGGAGGAGCATCCGGGTGTGCAGCCCGATCCGGCCCAAAGCGCAAAATGACTGGCTTGCTTAATTACGTCAATGCCCTCGCTTTAACTGGAATTAGTCCTTTACACGAATCCGGCCGCCTGTTTGGATTACCGGAGCGGGCAGAACCAAGAAATCGTTAAAACCGTTGTTGCCATGTTTTTTCGGCAGACGACACTTTCGCCACTGCCGAAAATCTGTATGGGGCCAAACGCGACCTGTTTGAGCCTGGGACTTTTGCTATATCTCCTCGCAAGCATCCACGCACATGCGGCGGACGCGATTCAGTCGGCAGGCGACATTCTACAGTATGTGTTACCTGGAACTGCAGCCGGGTTGACCCTCGGCTACCGCGACGGGAGGGGCGCGTTGCAGTTCGGGGAATCAGCCGCGCTCACTCTGGGCGTGACCTATGGCTTGAAATACACGATTGACGAGAGGCGGCCCAACGGCGGCACCCAATCGTTCCCGTCGGCACACACGTCGATTTCGTTCTCTGCGGCTGAGTTTATGCGAAAGCGTTACGGCTGGGAGTATGGCGTCCCGGCTTACGCGGCAGCCTCCTTTGTCGCCTATAGCCGAGTGGAGGCCCGCGAGCACCATCCGCATGATGTCATTGCGGGAGCGGCCATCGGCATTGTCAGCAGCTACATATTCACGCGACCCTACAAAGGCTGGCATGTTCAAGCCGAAGCTGGTGATAAGTATTACGGCATCAGCCTCAGCAGGAGCTGGTAAAAATTCAGAAGCGAAACGATAGGCCCGTGACCAAATGGTGGGTGAGCGGACTGAGGCCGAGCGAACCACCGGGGATGCTCAGGCTGTCGAGGTCGGTGTAGGAAAACTTGTATTCGACAAACAACGACCAATGTCGGGTAAGGTCGAAGTTTGTACCCGCAAAGATTTGCACCCCAGGACCGTGCCATTGATACTGCTCGAAATGGACTCCGGCAACCGTTGACTCCACGTGAGGAATAACCGCGCCGATTCCGCTCCCAACGTAAGGCTGGAAGCGTCCAAGAAAATCCTCCCCGCGATGGCCCAGGAACCATCGGTACATCGCGTCCGCTGTGAGAAAGTTAAGCCCGTGCGAGATATTGAAGGTGCTTATCGTGTCCTCAACGCGTTCGCGGTCATCCACTGGCGCACCGGCGCGAGTGCCGGTCACGCGGACCGTGTCCCCGGCATCCAAATATAGCTTGGCGTGAAAGAACTCAAGGCCGAAGCCCCAATGAGAGCTTGGTGAAAGAAAATAGGTTAAACGCGCGCCATAGTAGATGGGCGACTGAAAGTCTTTGCCCTCATAGGAGACGTTGTGAAAAGTCAGGTCGGTGCCGCCACTCTGTTTCAGGCGCAGATCGTTGTTCTCTGTAAACGCCATGCCGCCGAAGAGGGACGCCACCAACTCGGCCTGCGCCCCGCAAGTGCCGAAAAAAGCCGTGATAAAAACGGTAGCGAAAAAAGCTGTGGTTTTCATAGAAAAAGGCAGTCAATTCTGTGCTTCCGACATTCGCCTGCTGTGGTTTTCTATCTCATGGGCTGTATCCCAGGTTAGGGCAAAAGGCCGCCGTTGGCAAGCTTCACGTGCGGGGACCGTTGGCAACCTCACAGCAGGGTGGGGGTCGTAGAGACCGTCGGCGAACGATGGGTGGTTTCTCAGGATGTGGACGTAGTCAGATGGACCAATGGCCGGCCGGTCGCATCCGGATGGCCCTGTCCTTAGCGCGGAATCTCGTCAGCGTTGCGCAGAATCTAGACGCCCGGGGAAAGGGGCACAAACACATTGCCGGGAGAGGTTTTGCGGCGGAGCGGCCTCCTCTCCGCGGCCCTCTCCTCCAAAGGAGGAGAGGGAGAAACCAGCCTTCGGCTGGTGGCGGGGTCAGGATCCGACCAGCCGCTCTGTCGCTCTTGGGCCAGTCCCTGGCGCTCGCCACTCCTGTGCCATTCATATAAAATAAGAATCACTATGAAAATAACCACCGTTGACGATTTCGTGAAGCGCAAGGTTGCTCCCGGACACAAGGCAATTGTCGCAAGTTTGCGGAAATTGATGAAAAAGTATGCACCTGACGCCAAAGAAGGAATAAGTTACGGGATACTGGTTTGGAAACAGAAACGGATGCTGGCGGTTATCAGCCCAACGAAAAAACACATCACGTTTGCTTTTGCTGGAGGCGCAGGGTTTACCGACAAGCATGGATTGCTTCAAGGCGTCGGGAAAGTATCAAAACACGTAAAGCTTAAGAGCGTTGCCGATATCAACAACACTGCGCTCCGCGATTATATCAAGCAAGCGGTAGAGTTCGAAAACAAAGAGCGAACATGCAAATCATGCAAATGAATAGACATCCGGGCGCGCGGACTGCATCAGGCTCTGGCAAAACATCCTGATCCCCAACTGTCAGCAGCGCACAACAACGCACATTGCGAACCCAATGGCAGCGAAGCTGCGAATTGGCCGCTTGCGCTTATCGCACACCTTGTGGTATCTCTATGTTTGATGCTGACGTGTGCTCGTTGAGCGAGTTTGGGCGGCAACCTGCCGTTGCCTTGCTCTTCGTTGCCTTTCAATGCCTTGGTGCAGCACAGAGTCACCATCTAAACCTTTCGACGACGTAAGTTGTTGATTGTTAGGTTGCCCGCGTGGCGGAATTGGCAGACGCGCTAGATTCAGGTTCTAGTCCTTAACCGGATACAGGTTCAAGTCCTGTCGCGGGCACCACTTTTTCGGGCTTTTTGAGGATACTTCCCAAATTTCCTGACAGTCGAGATTGCAATGCTGCGCAAGGGGCTCAGACTTCTGGTGGCCCCGAGATTTCAAGATCGATGCCGCGAACGACGACGACGGATTTAACCCTATACATGTATTGCATCTCGTGGTAGCATATATGCAATATAGAATTCGATGTATTAAAAAATAGCCTTTATGAGCGAAGAAAACGCAGTTATTGAGGAACGGGAAATCCACGAAGCGGCAAAGGAAATGATAAACCGCGTCGAGAGATTTGACCAGGACGCGCGGCGGCGCGTGTTCCAAAAGGCTCTGGGCTTCTTCCAAATGAACCTTGCTCCAGCAGCCGACTACCGAGAGCCGAGCGGAGATAGACCTCAAGCACAGCATGGGTCGCAGAATGGCGGCGCTCTACATTTTGCGGACCGCGCCGAATTGCCTCCGAAAGGATTTCTCTTTCAAAAGCAGCCGCAGACGGACATCGAGCGTATCGCATGTTTGGCGTACTACCTAAGTCATTATCGGGATATGCCACATTTCAAAACACTTGACATCAGCAAGCTAAATACAGAAGCGGCGCAGACCAAATTCTCGAACACGGCTTTCGCCGTAGTCAACGCAACAAATGCCGGCCTCTTGGTCTCCGCTGGAAAGGGATTCAAGCAACTCTCTGCAGTCGGTGAACGTTACGTCGATGCGCTGCCGGATCGGGATAAGGCGAAGGAGGTGTTGGCCGACGCGCGGATCCGCCGTCGGCGCAAATCGTCAAAAAGCAACGGCGAATCAAAGTAGCGCGCATCCCGGGAAATGCGTTCGATGAGCGCTCTGCCGACTCGCATCACCATCTACAATCACAAGGGCGGCGTCGGGAAAACCACGCTGAACGTAAACATTGCGTCCGCGCTTGCGGAACAGGGCAAATCCGTGTTGTTGGTGGATAGTGATCCTCAGTGCAATCTGACCTCCTATCTGCTTTCTGACGACATTGTTGACGATCTCTTGGATAACTCGGAGAAAGCGGGAGGTCAGACCATCTGGACGGCGGTGCATCCCGTTTTCAATGAGGTTGGCGAGGTGCAGACAATCAAACCGCTTGATGTTGGGAAGCTCGCCCTTCTGGCAGGCGATATCCGGTTGTCAGAATACGAGGAATTCCTTGGTGAGGCGTGGACCAACAGCTATAAGCGTCGGCTTGGAGGGCTCAGGGCCATCGCGTCAATTAGTAACCTGGTTAGCAACATTTGTCGTCAGCGGTCGTTCGATTTTGTGTTCTACGACACGGGGCCGAACATCGGTCCACTGAACCGCGTGCTTCTCTTGGATTCCAATTTTTTCATTGTGCCGGTAGCGTGCGACCTCTTCTCGGTTCGCGCGCTCAGCACGCTGGGGCAGACCCTCAAAAAATGGATTGTTGATGCGCGCACGATCTCATCACTCGCACCGGACGATGCACCATTACTGGCCGCAAATCCTCAGTTCCTGGGCTACATCCCACAGCGCTTCAAAGTTTACGGCCAGACGATGGCACACGAATCCGCACAGTATCTGCGTCAGATCAAGCGGAGAGTTTATGAAAACATTTCATCGGTGTTGCGAGAGCTCGATCCAGATCTAGCACCCGATCCATCGGTTGATCCGGTGATTGGACAGGTCAAAGATTTTGCCTCACTGGTCCAGACAGCGCAGCGAGAAGGCGTCCCGCTCTGGCAATGCTCCAGCACATACGCTGATCAGAAAGAGGCTGCCAAGCGGGCGTTCAAGGAGATCGCATCTCAGCTTATTGCGAAGGCCTCCTCGCCGGGTCATCGTAAGGTGCAAAGGGGGTGAACGCGCATGGCCACGCACAAACTGACGCGGCAAGCCAAAAGCCGCATAGACGAATCAGTGAAGCATTACGTGGCGAACCAGAGCCTCTTTGACGGCTTCGCGCGAGCGCTAATGGGATATTTTCAAACCGACGCCAAGCTCGCCCCGTATATCCACTTCATTAAGTACCGACTAAAGGATCCTCAGCGCCTCCGGGAGAAACTGGTTCGCAAGGCAAAGAAAGGCAACATAATCGACAAGTCAAGATTGTTCGCCAGAATCACCGATTTGGCAGGCGTTCGAATAATCCATTTGCATACGAGCCAACTGAAAGCAATGCATCAGGCCATTTTGGCGGTTCTGGAGGAACAACAGCTTCGACTGGTTGAGAAGCCCAGTGCAAACTGCTGGGATATCGAATACGAAACGATTTTCAAGTCGTTTGGGATCGCGCCTCGTCCGAGAGGATCAATGTACACCACAGTTCATTACGTCATCAGAGCCAACCAAAAGACTAAGGTGACTTGCGAAGTGCAGGTCCGCACACTGATGGATGAAGTTTGGGGCGAAGTTTCACACCGCGTCAACTATCCCGCTGAATCGCCTAGTTCGAGTTGCCGAAGCCAGTTGAAGGTCCTCGCCCGCCTGACCTCAGGCTGCACAAGGCTCGTGGATTCGATCTTTGAATCCCACCTCCATGCGTCGAAGACAGGCTTCGTCAATCCCACTTAGCCGAATTCGAAGATTCCCTCTTTCGCTGTGACACCGAGATACAAGAGTTTCTAAATGCCAGGCGTTTCCTGATTGCATTTATGGGCAAGGTCTTGAATTCTCAGTTAGTCCGCCGGTTCGTTGGCGCCGTAGACGAAGTTTTTCCTGACAATTCCTGACAAAAAATTTGCACGAGGGCGCAAAAACTTGCATGAAGCGGATTTTGAGGTCGTGAAGAATCGCCCGTGTTTATCGGGGCAAAGCCGCTGCCACGAAAGCTCATGCACCCACCGAGCAAATTCAAGTCTTGTCGCGGGCACCATTTAAAAAGCCCTGCAAAATCAGAGCTTCCAAACGTTTACACTCCCTGCACAGGTACCGCTCCCGCAGTACAGTTTCTCCGGGGTAGGGTACGGACGGCGCAGGCCCAGCGCGTCGGCGCGGCTGGACCCGCCGCGCATCAGCCAAGGCCAACTGCTCTTCCTGCAGCACCTGCACTCCCGCACGAAAGCCCCCGCCGCACGACGGTGGCCCGTCACGGGTACTTAACCCCCACGCGGTAGAAGAACGGCCCGCCACCGGCGGCGTTGGTGTCGGCGCAGGTGGTGGTATCGGCCTGCCCAACAATGTTGGTGGCCACGAGCACAATGTCTGTACCCCAAAAAATAGTGTTCGTGGGAGTGAGCTGTGAGCTGAGATTGGTGCTGCGCTCCAGAAAATAGTTCACTCCAGCGACGCTTTGCCATCTCACAGTCACGTTACGGCCAGCGGGCGTCGCCGAGAGCAGGCGCAACACCGAGAGCGCGTTGATGGGGTCGGTGCCGCAAAGCCACTCCTGCCAGTTGTTCATTCCATCCCCGTCGGTATCAATAAAATCGGCGGAGCCGTCGGTAGGGAGGCCGTATTGCTGGAGCCAGGCGTAAGAAATCACTGAACCTGTTCCCTGGAACTCGTAGGCACCGATGTCCACCGTGCCGCCGACAATGCGCGCGTTGCCGTCGAGGTCGGTAGTGCCGGAGACGAAGGCATTGTTGCCGGCATTGATGCAGGGCGAGGCGGGCTGCAAGTGGAAGTCGCCGTTGTCCGACGGGCTGACAAAGAGCGGGGCGTTGGTGATGTTGCCGAGGCCATTCGTGGGCATGGGGGTGGTGCAGCAGTAGTTGAAGGTGGAAGGCGAACCCAGGAATGGGTCGTAATTGGCATTACCTGAGGCCGGGTTGTCATATACAACGCAGTTGTAGAGAATAGAGGAGGCTGCCCCGAAATAGTTGCGGGTCAGGGTGCAGTTGTACAGGGTCGAGTTTGCTGCCCCACCCCCCCACCAGTAATAATAGCTGCCATAGCTGCCGCCGCTGCCGTTGCCGGTCAAAAGGCAGTTGTAAAGGGTGGAGAACAGCGCGCCGCCTCCGTACTGGGTGTTGCCCGTGACCTTGCAGTTGAAAAGAGTGCAGAAAGCCGCTCCGCCGGCCAGGTTATTGCTCAGGGTGCAGTTGACGAGAGTGCTGTAGCAGGCGCCGCCGGAGCCGTTCGTAGCGATATTACCCGTCAGGATGGAGTCGTAGAGTGTGCCGCCATAAGCGCCGCCGCCGTAACTCTGCGCGCGGTTGTTTGCAATCACGCAATTGGTGAGAAAGGCGTTGGTAGAGGCGCACCAGACGCCACCGCCGTTGAAGCCGTATCCGTGAGTGATGGTGAGCCCGGAGAGGCTCGCGCCGTTGGTCATGGAAACGCACGAAATTAGCGCGTAGCCCGCGTCAACAACCGTGAACTCCGGGCCGTTGACGCTCACGAGCGCGAGCGGCCTGTCCACTGTCAACCCACCGGGATAGACACCGTTGGTGACCATGACCGGGTCGCCTGGCACGGAGGCGTTTACGGCGTCCTGGATCGCGTGGGCGGCGGTGGTCCAACTGGTGTAAGGGGCCGTGGGACTGGGGCTGTTCTGCCAGACATAGCGGGTTGCACTCGTTGCAAGGGTCAGTGTGGCGTCGTCGCTAGGGACGTGCCCGAGGGAATTGCTGACGATGACGGAGTAGGCTCCGACCTGATCGCTGGTCAACGGCCCCAGGCTGAGGCTGGAGTTGGTGGCGCCCGAGATGGCCGCTCCATTGAATCGCCATTGCCAGAACAAGGGCAGCGAGCCTTGGGCGGCGACCGTGAAAGTGGCATAGCTGCCAATGGATACCGCCTGGCTCAGAGGTTGCTGGGTGATGGAAGGGGCAGCATCCACGACCGTGAGCATGGCCACGTGGCTGGTGTCCGAGCCGAAGTAGTTGGTGACCACCGCCGAATAGGCGCCGGCCCGGTTGGTCGTCACGGCGCTCAGCGCCAGATCGGTGCCGGTGGCGCCCTGGATCGTGTTGCCATTAAAGTACCATTGCCAGAATAGCGGCGCGGTGCCGTCGGCGGAGGCAGTGATGCTGACAGGACTGCCGGCATAGACAGTTTGGCTGAGGGGCTGCGCAACGATCACGGGGGAATCGGGCGATTGAAACTCGTACGCTCCCATATCCACCCTGCCGCCGACAATTCGCGGGTTGCGGTCCGGGTCCAGGCCGGTGGCGTCCACAACAAGGGCGTTGTTCCCGGCATTGATGCAGGGGGAGCTGGATTGCAGGCGGAAGTTGCCGCCGGAGAGATCGACGAACCTGGGATCGAGGTCAATGTTGCCGGCACCGGCGCCGGGCAACGGCGTGGTGCAACAGTAGTTGAGGGTGGAACTGATGGCATTGGTCCCACTGGGCGCGCTGTTGAAATAGACGATGCTGTTGTTCAAGCCGGCTGACTGCGCGCCACCGCCGGAGTTGGCGCTGTTGCCGCTGACGGTGCAATTGTTAAGCGTGCCTCCGAAGGCGCCACCGCCGGCATTGCCGCTGTTGCCGGTCAACACGCAGTTGTTGAGATTGCACTGAAAGGCGCCGCCGCCGGAGGCGTTGCAAGAGTTGCGCGTTAAGATGCAGTTGTTGATCGCGGCGGAAGCAGCCCCGCCGCCCGACCCCGCCGAATTGCTGCTCAAAGTGCAGCGGTCTATCGTGCCTCCCCATGCTCCCCCGCCGTCGCCTCCCGCTGCCGAATTGCCCACAATCACACAATTGGTGACATAGGTGTTGCTGGAACTGCACCAGACCCCGCCGCCATTTTGGGCCCAGCCATTGGTCAGGGTGAAACCCTCCAGTCGCGCGCCGTTGGTCATCCAAACGCACCGGTTGGTGCCGCCCCCGTCGATGAGCGTGAACTGCGCGCGGCCAACACCCAGGACCCAGACCGGTTTGGCCAGCACCAGTCCACCCGCATAGGCCCCATTGGTGACCAGGACGACATCGTTTGGGGACGCGGCGTTCGCCGCATCCTGAATGGCATGCGCCGCCGTGTCCCAGGTGTTGTAAGGCGGCGTCGGGTTCATGCTCCCCGCCGAGACGAAAAGCAGGGCGGCAGAGAGGTTGGAGATTGCCAGCAGGAAGATGCCAAGCGTCAGGCGAAGTGTGGTTTTCATCTTGTCCTTACTCGCATGAGCTAAGAATCACGGCCAGGAAGGCTCTGGAGGCAGATTTTGGAAACCAGTTGAGCGAACGTTCCAAACACTTCAGTCCTTTCACGCTAACCTCTATAGTGGCGATTCATGCCGCTTACCGGGTCGCTCACCCCACCAGCCGTTGACGGAAACAAACGATAGTTACCGGCTCGTGCACGACCACAACACTTGAGAGTCTCTCGGTCGGTCAAGATAAGCAAGAGAATTGTGAACCGAGTGAGGCCTGAGGGCGCATCTTGAGGCTCCCACCGCTGCGGGAAAAGCCGGCCCCTCACCCCAACCCTCTCCCCATCGGATGGGGAAAGGTCGTAACAACCGGATGGCACGTCGCGGGGCAGGCCTTTGATTTTGGGGTTGGCCTGATCAGGTCCGAACCATGTTTCTTAGTGTTTTTAGTTACTCTCAGGTTGTGCACCTTACGCGCGAGGAAGGGAGTTGTCCAAGACTCAGAAACCTCAGTGTACAAGATGCACGAAAAAAACTCGGAAAGTACCACAAAGGTGAGGGCATTAGTGAAGCTGCCCACTGGCGCATTGACCGGCAGCCGGGGTGCGTTGCGCGGAGGTTTCTGCGTTTGGGCGCATGTGGAGTGTGCTCGTCCTGATCGATCACCAGCCGTTCCAGTTTGCGAATCTGCGAAACATCGACCCGACATTGGTGCTGAACAACACCATCGGCTTGGCCAAGGGGGCTAAGGCCTTTGGCGTGCCGACGATCCTCACGACTGTCGTTCAAGACCGAGGTGGATTTTTGCCGAAGGAACTACAGGATGTTTTTCCCGACGAGAAACCGATTGATCGCACGACAATCAACACATGGGAAGACCCGCGCGTCGTTGAAGCGGTAAAAAAGACGGGCCGGAAGAAACTGGTTATCGCAGCTCTCTGGACGGAGGTCTGCCTCGCGATGCCCGTCATCCAAGCGCTGGGCGAAGGCTACGACGTGTTTGCCGTGACCGATGCTTCGGGCGGCGTCAGCGTGGAAGCCCATGAGCGCGCCATTCAACGCATGGTGCAAGCGGGTGCTGTTCCCATTACATGGATAGCCGTGTTGAGTGAGTGGCAGCGGGATTGGGTGCGCGAAAAGACCGCGTCCGCGTTGGGGAAATCCTGCGCGTGCATGGTGGCTCAACAGGGACGACTTTCGCGTGGGAACTCCAACTTCTCGGCGTGGCATCTGGCAAAAAGTGAACGGACGACAGCTCATGAAACGGCGAGTTCGTCCTCGTCCGGCATGAGGAAGCAGTGCTTCCGGTTGCGCTGCCCGCGCATGGGGCTAGAGTCAATGGGGGACGTGTGGACAGAATTGGGGGCCGATAGTTCTGAGCCCGGGCTGCGGACTATGACGGAAGAAATTGAACCCTAAATGCAATCCGGGCTGGTTGAGAGGCAGCCGCGCCTTGGCTTGGATGAGGATGGAAAAATGTTCATCATGGGTGAACACGCGGAGCGGCTCTGGCTGCGACAGCGTCATGCGCAGGCGATCGATGCGATGATCGCGCGCCATTCTTTCTCCAACCGCTGGCTACCTCCGCCTTTGCGACCAGATCAGTTTCGTGTACGCACCGCTATTCAAAGTCCGCCGTGTCCAACTCCAGGCATCGTTGGCCCTGGGTCAGTTCGTCGGATTGGTCCCACGATCCCGGTGGTGCTTTAGAAATGGCGCCCTAAACACTAATTCTCCCAGTCTTTCTACCAATTCACCGGGACGGCCAGTTTTTCACCGAAACGATTGCGGTAAAAAAGCTGCCGGTGTTGCTGGCCGTATTCATGGACCAGCCGGGTGAGCTTCACGTCATAGCAACAATACTCGGCGATCTCCAGCAGCTTGCCTTGGCGATACCAGTGGATGGCTTGCATGCCGTCGGCGGTTTTCTCAAGCTCCAACGTCGCTGTGGCGATGGCTTCCAAAGAGAGCCGGTGTTGCAACCGGTTTTGCAACTCGACCAGCAGGTCAAGCGTCGGCAGTTGCCGCAGGTCGAAGGCCGTATAGCCGTGCAGAACTTCGTAGTCGAACCGCAGATGGTTGAAGCCGACGATCAAGTCCGCCCGGCGCAGCTCGGTGATCAACTCGTCCACGCGCTTTTCAGCGTAAATTTCGTACTCACCGCGCGCGGTGCTGTAGGTGACGCCGACGCTCATGCCCATGCGGTTGATCTGATCCCAGCCACCTACCTCGTCGGCCGACTTTTGGGTTTCCAGATCGAAATAGACAATGTTTCTCATCAACCGGTCACTTGACGACTAAACGGGAATTAAGAATTCGGGCTGGCGGTCCGTCGAAGTTTCTACCGCTGCGAAAGCTTCTGGAACACGGACGAAGTGGACTTTCCCGGCACCAAGGGAATGATGACGATTTTGCCGCCGGCCCGCTCGACGGTCCGGCGTTCGTCCTGGTTAAGCGTTTCCAGGGTGTAATCGCCGCCCTTAACATAGATGTCCGGTTGCGCGACCAGCAGAAAGCGCGTGGCGGAGTAGTCTGCGAAGATGCACACGCCATCCACGCTCTGAAGCGCGGCCAGGACCGCCGCCCGGTCGTCCTGGCTGTTCACCGGACGATCCGGCCCTTTCAACTGCCGGACGGCGTCATCGCCCGTCAGGCCAACGAGCAACGCGTCGCCCTGGTTGCGGGCGCTTTCCAGGTAGGTCACATGGCCGACGTGCAGCAGATCGAAGCAGCCGTTGGTGACCACCAACCGCTTGCCGGCAGCCCCTATCTCGGTCCGCCATTGGGGCAAGTTTTCCCAGGTAATTATTTTCTGACGAAAATTCACTGTTACATTCTGATTAATGTGTTTCCGGCTTGGAAGCAAGAAATGGAGAAGTGGGGGGCGCAACTTGTTAAGTACCACCGGTCGGAGAAAGGACGGCCCCTCACCCCGCCCTCTCCCATCCGGTGGGAGAGGTGGAAGACCAGCTGGCAGCAGGGTCGCTCGCGGCCTCTCACCCGTGCCCCTCTCCATAGGATGGAGAGAGGGAGGAGAGAGATCGCGCGGCGGCTGGAGGCAACACTTCATCACTCCGTTACTTCATTACTCGGTCGCTGCATGGGTTGGTCCTTTCTCGGCGTAATTGATGCTCATCGCCCCGCCGACCAAGTTGATGACTCGAACCGTATCCAGGCCCAACTCGCGCATTTTGGCGGCGACGCCCTGCTGGCCAGGATAGTGCTTCAGAGATTGGAGGATGTAGGCATAGGCGCTGGCATTGCCAAAAAATAAGCGCCCAAACCAGGGCACGAACAGCTTCAAGTACCCGAAGTAAAGACTGCGCCACAGGGCTTGGGCTGGTTTGCCGAAGTCCAGCGCCAGCAACCGGCCACCGGGCCGGGCGACACGTTGCATTTCGCCGAGCCCGGCTTCCCAACTGGCCAAATTTCTCAGACCATATCCAACCGTCACGACGTCAAACGAGTTATCAGGAAACGGCAGGCGTTGTGCATCTGCGCGGATAAAATGAAGGTTGCGCAAATCGTGGGGCGGAGTGGGCCTCCGCCTTTGGGCCACTTCGAGCATCGGCTGGCTGAAATCCAGGCCGACCACTTCTGCGCCGCGTCGGGCCAGGGCCAGTGCGAGGTCGCCTGTGCCGCAACAGACATCGAGGGCCCGAACGCCGGCCTGTACGCCGGCCAGGCTGATCAGACACCTCTTCCAATACCGGTGCAGACCAAAACTTTGGAGATCGTTGATGAGGTCGTAGCGGGGCGCGATTCGGGCGAAGAGCCCCTGGACCTTCGCCGCGCGTTGGGAGCCCACATCAAAAAATGGATTGGTCAAGCTCGAGCGAAAGTGGTTTCTTTGGGAGCCGGGCGCATTGGCGGTTCATTGGCACACACAGGGCTGGATCGCTGTGCTTAGGCGTCACGCCGAGCAATGGCGAATGCACTATTGCCGGCCAAATTCTGCATAAAATCATTGCCGGACGGCCCACATGATGCTATAAACGTGGGCAAAGTTGAAGGCTTTGTGGAAACGTGCTCTCAACTTAGGCGGCCTAATCCGATTCAGGGGCCGATCCTGCCTGGAGCGGCTGTGAGCAGCAGTGCACAAACGATTATGAACCGCAAGAAGATTTTAATCGTGGATGACAACGCGATCTTTTTGAAGGCAGTCTCCATGAAGCTGTCAGCCAGTGGCTATGACGTGCTGACGGCCGAGGACGGTGGAAGTGCCGTTAGCCTCGCGCGGCGGGAAAAGCCCGACCTCATCCTGCTCGACATTAGCTTCCCGCCCGACGTGGCCCATGGCGGTGGGGTCCCGTGGGACGGATTCCTCATAATGTCTTGGCTGCGGCGGATGGATGAACTCAAGAGCACGCCCATCATCATCGTCACCGGTGGGGACCCGCTCAAATATAAAGACCGTTGTCTGAAGGAGGGCGCGGCTGCATTCTTCCACAAGCCGGTCAACAACGACGAGTTGC
>WNGL01004350.1_pt1 | contig 17078 bp, 21 predicted proteins | sample 5400591 | NCBI WGS metagenome assembly WNGL01 (sample SAMN13153377, study PRJNA577476) | soil metagenome | isolation source: 80 cm soil or saprolite under Garry oak tree replicate 1 | place: USA:California | collected 2016-06-15
ACCTAGCGATGGCCATGTTAACGTGCCGTTAACATCATTGCCCGGCCATTAAAAAATCGTTAACAAATCAAAGTCGACACTTGTTCATGATTTCATGAATGGCGTGGGCCGGGGGCGGGGCGATCCGAGGGGGGCGGGGGGCGGGCCCTGGGATGGCATCGGCCAGGCGTCCCGGTTCTGTCTGTGGTGCTGCGGTGATTTCAGCGCGCTGTCGTGGCTGGTGATAGCAAGTACGCCCTGGGGATGCCTGGCCCACAACCGGCGCGCTGTAACAGCGGGCCGGTTATAGGGGTGCTGAACAGATCCTCTATCGGGGGCAGGGTGGCCGGGGTCGGTGTCGTGGTAGCCGTCCTGGCTGGGGTCCAGGATGCCGGGGATGGCCCGGAGGGTGGCTTCGGTGATCTCGACGTGCACGGTGGCTTGCCGGCCGGGCTTGTTCCAAAGTACTTCCAGGTCGAACGGACCGGCGGCGGCAAGACGGCAACCGCGTCGGTCCCGGCCGCGCACGTCCGCGCCAACGGGTGGCTGGTGGACATCATCGACCCCAAGCGCCGCTCCTACCTCGACCGCAAGACCGGCTTGGACGTGCTGACCAACGTCTCCGGTATCCCGGTGCACACTGACATCGAGTCGATGATGTGGGCGCTGAAGGAGTTGTTCCTCTCGATGCTCGGGGTCAACATCGCCATCGGCGAGCGGAACGCCTGGCCCGGCGCGTTCCCGGCCCGGCTGCTGGTCATCGATGAGTTCGGCACCTTCGCCGGGATGGCCGCCCGGATGCACCGCCGGGCCGGGGGCACCGGCCCGTCCCCCGCTTTGGACCAGCGGCGGCAGATCGAATGGCAGGGCCGCCAGGCCGGGCACCGCCTGGTGGTGGCGGTGCACCAGCCGAACCTGCGGTTGTTCGGCGACAGCGACAGCCGGGGGCAGTACGGGTACCGGCTGATCACCGGGGCCTACACGTCGTCGCTGTGGCGGATGACGTTCGGGTTCGGCCCCGGATCGAATGGGACGCCAGGATCAAAGGACGCGGCGTGGTCGGCGTCGGCGAAGCCGCCGGCCTGATCCACCACGCCCAGATCGCCTGGATGCCCGCCGCCGAACGCCGCCGCTACGCCCTGTCCGGTCCGCCCCCGCCGGATTGGTTCACCGCCATGCAGGCGACCCCCTGGATCACCCCCCACGTGATCAGCGAGGGCCGCAAGCTCGCCGGGGTATCCCTGGTCCGGCTCGGCGATGTCCCTGTCCCACCGGGACTGCACGTGCACGTACCAGCGCAAAGACAACCTGGTGTCCCGCCGGATGTCCCGCCCCCGGACACCCCAGCCGGTCCCGGTCGGGCTGGGCGGCATCGCGCGCCGGAAGACCAGGACGGGCAGCCAGTCACGAGTACCAGGGCCGCCGGGCGGCATCGCGCCCCCGATCCCGGTCAGGACGCGGCCACGGACGGCGGCAGCGACGAGGCGGTGATCGTCGGGATCGCGGCCGCCGCCCGCTACCTGGGCTATGACAAGCCGGACAGCTTCCGCCGCGCCCGCACCCGCTACCCCATCCCCGGCGAGGGCAGGACCGGCGACGGCCGGCCATGCTGGACACCCGGCGTGCTGCGCAGCTGGCAGAGCAAACGGAAATCGCCGGCAACCGTTTACCGCCGTGGTGACGGCGAGAACGGCGCATGGCCGAGCACGGGCGGCGGGCGCACGCGTCGGTCGTCCGCACGCCGGGCACCCGGCCGCCACCCCGACCCAGTGGTCCCGTCCCAGAGTGCAGGTCATCTCCGGTGGCGGGCCGGGCATCTGGCAGGCCAGGCACACCAGCGTCACGCTGTCGCTCACATGTCCCTCCTATCCGCCCCCGATGGGGGCGGGCAACCCCGGCGGCCGAGACAAGGTAACCGGGGGTGCCCTCGACCCACTGGTGCTCCGAATCCGCCAGGACTTAGGGCAGCAACGGGGAGCCTTGCCGCTGGTGATGGCCGGGATGCTGGAACAGCAGTTCAGTGTCGATCGCGTCCAGGCGCGCCAGGATCGGCGCGCGGGCCGGCGAGTCCGGGCGGGCCAGGGCCAGGCTCGCCCGCAGTTCGCGCCCCGGCGCGCTCCAGTTCCCCGGCCGTGAGCCCGCTGACATCATGAGCGCGGTTGTGGTCAGGCACGGGCCAGCCTGGCCCGGTCGTCTTGCTCGGCCAGCACCGCGTCGAGCCTGGCTTGCAGGTCACCCCGCACCGGGGGCACGGGGGTCTTCGTGTCGAAGAACGCGATGGCGCGCTCAAGCTGCCGGCGGAGGTCGCGCAGCTCATAGGTGGTCAATTGGCGCAGCGGATGCTTCGGCTGGTCGACGGTCACCGGTTCGATGGGCGGCATCAGGTTACTGATCCTTCTGTGCATCATCTGGTGTCTGGATGGGACCGCCCGCCCCTGTGTGCTAGCGGGCCGATCGATGCGCCGGGAGCGCGGTCCCAGTAGCCACCGTGCCAGGCCAGGGTTAAGTTTGGGGAGGGGAAGATGCTGCGCTCCGTAACCGGGCAATCCGCTAAGGGTGAGGCAGCAGCCGGCGTCCCAGAGCGGAGCGATCATGCCCGGTGCGGAATCGAGCGGACTCGGTCACTTCGCTGCGGAACTGAAAGCCCAGCGGACGCGCCTGGGATGGACTCAGGCCGAACTGGGCGAAAAGATCGGATTCAGCGGCTCGTTTGTCTCGGACGTCGAGCGATCAGAGCGCACTCCGCGCATCGACTTCGCACGCGCATGTGACCGCGAGATGAGCTTGCCGGGCACCTTTGAACGGCTACACGAGCTTGTCCGCAACGCCGCGTACCCGTCGTACTTCGCTCCGGTCGTCCCGTTCGAACGCGAGGCGATCCGGATTCACGGCTGGGAGCTTGGCTCCGTGCCCGGCCTCTTGCAGACCGAGGCCTACTGCCGTGCCCTGATCAGGGCCACCAAGCCGCACGATAAGGACGCTGACGTCGAGCGGCTCGTAACCGGCAGGCTCGAACGCCAGGAGATCATGTCGAAAGACAATCCCCCGCTGCTGTGGTACGTCCTGGACGAAAACGTGCTGCACCGCATCGTCGGCAGCCAGGCCATCATGGCAGAGCAACTCGACCAGCTGATCACCGCGGCCAGCAGCCCGGGTACGGTGATACAGATCCTGACGTTCGCGGACGGCGAGGCCATCGGGTCGGATGGCCCCATCTCGGTATATGAGTTTCCCGGCGCCCCGACCGTGTGCTACACCGAATGCAACCGGGGCGGACGAGTGATCGAGGATCACGCCGAGGTAGCCGAGATGATGACCAAGATCAACATGATCCGCGTCTCTGCGCGCTCGCCGCGTGCGTCCCTTGAGTTGATGCGAGAGATCAGGAGTCAGCTAGATGACCAGCAATGACAACCGCTGGCGGACGGCGAGTTACAGCGGTGGCGAAGGCGGCAACTGCGTAGAAGTTGGCGATGACGCAAGCCGCGTGCTCGTCCGCGACACCAAGGACCGGCCCGGCGCGGTGCTCCGGTTCACCCCGGCCGCGTGGCGCAGATTCGCGGACCAGGTAAAGCGTTCCTTAGTGTCCAGCATCTGCCGATACCCGTAGGGGGGCACTCTCGTGTCGAGAGTGCCCCCCTACGGCATATCCCAGAGGCTGTCAGAGGCGGCGCGGAGCGAGCGCGTCAGCGCAGGCAGCAGGGGGACCGAGACGGAAACGCGAAGAAGGCCTCGGTCTCCTCCCCGGCCAGGCCCTTGTCCGTGACGATGGCGGTGCCGGGCTCTGGCCGGTTCGCCGGCTGGTCCGTCAGCATCTGGCGGGCGTGCCCGCGTTCCCCGAAGAGCTTGGGGGTTAGCCAGGCCGAACCCGGTCACGGTCCCGTCGCAGGTGCAGATCAGCAGCAGCTTGGCACCCCAGTACCAGCGGGAATGGCTCGGGCAGTACCCGTAGCCGGCCCAGCCGTACAGGCCAGAGCGCCTAGCGGTGACCGCGGAGGCGCCGCACGGGACCGGGGTGGCGAGCAGCCGGGCCAGCACGAGTTCGCGGGTGGCGGCGTCCTGCTCGGCGGTCGGCTCGTCGGCGATGAGCAGGTGCGGGCGCGCGGCCAGAGCGCGCGCCACCGCGACGCGCTGCTGCTGGCCTCCCGACAGTTCCTGGACCAGGTGCTCCCCGTAGTCGCCGAGGCCGAGCTCGGCGAGCGCGGTCCGCGCGGCCGCCATGGCCTGCCGGGCGGGCATGCCTGCCGCGCGCAGCAGGATCTCCACGTTCTCCGCCGCGGTCAGCAGCGACACCAGCCCGTAGCCCTGCAGAACCGCTGCGGTGCGCGGCGCCAGCGTGCCCGCGGTCACCGGTTCCCCGTCGCGCCGCACCGTTCCCGCCGCGGGCGGGGCCAGCCCGGCGACCACAGCCAGCAGGCTGGTCTTGCCCGACCCGGACGGCCCGGTGACCGCGAGCCGGTCGCCTGGCCGCACGGACAGGCTGACGCCGTCGAAGATCACCCGCCCGCCGCGTTCGAAGCGCAGGCCCTCGGCCTGCAACAAGCTCACCTGTCCCCCTCGATGGCGCCCGGGTCCACCCGGCGCAGCAGCACGCCGTCCTCGGTGCGGCTCGCGGTGGCGACCGCGCCGGGCGGGAACTCCTCCAGCAGGTCGGGCGGCAGCGTCAGCGTGCCGTCCTTGCCGACCACCATGAACTCGCGGCGGCCGTGGCCGGCCGCGCCCACCCGGCCGTCCCTGATCGTGATCGTGCGGCCGAGCGCGGCGGCGACCTCCGGATCGTGCGTGACCGCCACGACGGTCGTGCCGAGGCTCGCGTTGGCCGCCTGAATCAGCTCGATCACGTCGGCGGCCGAGTCCGGGTCGAGCTGGCTGGTCGGCTCGTCGGCCAGCAGCAACTGCGGGCCGTTGGCCAGCGCGACCGCCACCCCGAGCCGCTGCTGCTCGCCGCCGGAGAGCAGCCCGGCGGGCCGGTGCGCCGCGCTCGCCAGGCCGACGCGATCCAGCAGGTCCGCGGCCCGGCGACGCTTGACCCGGCGGCTGCGCCGGGTCGGCGCCTGGGCGAAGAGCACGTTTCCTGTCGCCGACTGGGCGGGCAGCAGGTTGCTCGCCGGATCTGCAGCAGCAGGCCGACCTCACGCAGCCGCATGCTGGTGAGCGCCCGGGGGCTGAGCCCGGACAGCGGCTGCCCGGCGATCTGGACGGTGCCCGCGGTGGCCTTGAGCAGCCCGGCCAGGTGCCATAGCAGGGTGGTCTCCCGGCGCCGGACGGGCCGAGCAGCGCCACCATCTCGCCCGGCTCGATGACCAGGTCCACGCCGCGCAGCGCCGCCACCTCGTTGCCGGACGTGCCGTACACGTGCACCCGGTTGTCGCAGCGGACGGCGGGCGCGCTCACGCTGGCCCCGGCGGGGGCGGTCACTGCGGCGTCTCCCTGAGCAGTTCGGGCCGGGCCGAGCGGATCAGCGTCACGGTGGCCGCCGTGACGGCCAGCGCCAGCAGCGCCACGGTGACCACCAGCGGGACCAGCACCTGAGGGGCCGACGGGACGAACAGCAGCGACGGTGCGGCCGGCGGGGTGAGGAACACCGGCAGGCTGCGCAGTACCAGGACGGCCGACCCGACGCCGGCCGCCACCCCCGTCACCACGCCGAAACCGAGCACCACGGCCTGCTCGATGAACACGGACGAACGCAGCGCCCGGCGCGGAACGCGCCCGGCGACCAGGGCCGCGTACTCGTAGCTGCGCCGACGGCCGGCCTGGTACAGGCCGAGCACGGCGGCGCCCGCGGCCAGCAGAAACATTTGGATTAAGGTTCGGCCGCATCCACGGGGAGAATGGCGGCCATGGTGAGCTCGTCGACGAACTGGCCGTCGACGAGCAGGCACTCGACGCGGCGGCCCTCGACGCGGAAACCCATGCGTTCATAGAGGTGGATGGCGCGGCTGTTGTGCGCCATCACGGTGAGCTCCAGCCGGTGCAGGCCGTGCGCGGCGGCCCATTCTCTCGCGCTGCGCAGCAGCCCGGCGCCGATGCCGCGGCCGGCCGCGCGGGCGAGTACACCGATCACCACGTAGGCGGTGGCCCGGCTGCGGCGGTGGGCACCGCCGGTCAGCTCCACGTAGCCGGCCAGCTCGCCGTCGAGTCCGCCGTCGAGTCCGCCGTCGAGCTCGGCCACCAGCACGACCGAGTTATCCGACGCCACCACGTGGTCGAGTTCGCGGGCCAGGTCCGCGACCGAGCTGCCCCGCTCGCCCGGCTCGAACATCATGAACGAGGTCTGGTGGTCCAGCCGCCGTTTCAGCTCGAGCAGCGCCGCGGCGTCCCGCGGTCCGGCGACGCGGATCGGGGCCGGGGCTCCGGTCGGGCTCATGGGCGGCTAGGCGGCGGCATTGGGGGTGTCCGCTCCGGGCGCCGCCTTCCTGGCCGGGGCGGTGGCCGCCTCGATCCAGCGACCGATGCGGTCCACGAGGTCCTGGCTACAGGCGGCCTCGGCGTGGCCCATGCCCGGCAGGATCCACAGGTCCCTGGGTTCCCCGGCCGCCATGTACAGCTGGCGCGCGTGCTCGGGCGGGAAGTAGTGGTCCTTGACGCCGTGCACGATCAGCAGCGGCACCGGCGAGATCCGCGCCGCCGCCTCGGCCGGGGGGACGGGGACCAGCTTCCAGCCCTCCGGGGTGATCCGGGTCTTCAGCCACCGGCGGGTGACGAACCGGCCGAGGCGGTGCTCGACCGCGCGGTGCACCCAGCGCATCGGTTCGGTGCCACGGTAGTACCAGCGGCTGGGGCCGCTGACCGACACCACCGCGTCCGGCCCGCCGACCAAGCCCGCGTGCCGCAGCACCACGGAGGAGCCCATCGAGAAGCCGACCGCGGCGACCCGGCGGTAGCCAAGCTCGCGCGCCCAGCGGACTACCACGTCGAGGTCCTTGATCTCGCGGTCGCCGAGCGTAGACACGCCGCCCGAGCGGCCGTGGCCGCGGAAGTCGAAGCTGAACACGCCGGCCCTGCGGTTGAACCGGTTGGCGATGCGCCAGACGTTGGGCCGCTGCCAGGACAGCGTGAAACCGTGCGCGACCACGATCGCGAGGTCCCCCGGCCCCGCTAGGTGGATGGCCTCGATGGGGACGCCGTCCTCCGTGACCAGGGTCGTCGCCGTCACGACAGGCTTGGTCATGCTTCCACTCCGCGCGTCAGGTCTTGCAGGCTTCCCACGCAGTAACGACGCGGGGGACAGTATCAATCCGGGTGCTGGCCAAGATCAGCCGGGGACTAGCCGGCCGGGGCGTTGATGGGGAAAGCTTCGGATAACTACAGAACGCTTGAGAGAAGGAACAACATGTCCGTGCTGCAGGCCCTGACCGACGCCATCCGTGACAGCTCCGTCGAGGTGATCGATCTCACCGCGCCGTTGAGCGCCGAGACGCCGATCATCCAGCTGCCTCCGCCGTTCGGCAATACCGCCCGCTTCGGGCTGACCGAGATCAGCCACTACGACGAGCGCGGGCCCGCCTGGTACTGGAACGACATCGTGACCGGCGAGCACACCGGCACCCACTTCGACGCCCCGGTGCACTGGGTGACCGGCCAGGACCGCGAGGACGTGGCGCAGGTCCCGGTCGCGCGGCTGATCGCCCCGGCGATCGTGCTCGACTTCAGCGCCGAGGCGGCCACGGACCCGGACTTCCTGCTCGAGATCGAGCACGTCAAGCAGTGGGAGGCCGAGCACGGGCCGCTGCCCGAGGGCTGGCTGCTGTACCGGACCGGCTGGGACGCGCGGTCCAGCGACCAGGCGGCGTTCCTCAACGCCAACGAGACCGGGCCGCACACGCCGGGGATCAGCGTGTCCTGCGCCAAGTGGCTGGCCGAGGAGTCGCCGGTGATCGGGCTCGGCACCGAGACGGTTGGCACAGACGCGGGCGCCGCGCACTCCTTCGACCCGCCGTTCCCGTGCCACTCGATGCTGCTCGGGGCGGGCAAGTACGGCCTCACGCAGCTACAGAACCTGGCCCGGCTGCCGGTCACCGGGGCGGTCGTGATCGCCGGGCCGCTGCCCATCGTCAGCGGGTCCGGGTCCCCGTGCCGCGCGCTGGCGCTGGTCGAGCGTTCCTGAGCATGCGGGTCGCGGAGGCCGTCGGCCGCGGGCTGGCCGGGCTCGGGGTGAATACCGTGTTCGGCGTGGTCGGCAGCGGCAACTTTCACGTCACGAACGCGCTGGTGGCAGGCGGGGCACGGTTCGTGGCGGCCCGGCACGAGGGCGGCGCCACCGTCATGGCCGACGCCTGGGCCAGGACCACGGGCCGCCCCGGAGTGGTCACCGTGCACCAGGGACCCGGCCTGACCAACGCGATGACCGGCATCGCCGAGGCGGCCAAGAGCCGCACCCCGCTGCTGGTGCTGGCGGCCGAGGCCCCGGAGATCCGGTCCAACTTCCACGTGGACGTGGCCGGGCTGGCCGCCGCCGTCGGGGCGGCGGCGGAACGGCTCTACTCCCCCGCCTCGGCGCTGGCCGACGCGCACCGCGCCTACGCCACCGCGCTCGGCCGCCGGACCGTGGTCCTGGCCCTGCCGCTGAACGTCCAGGCCGCGGACTGTGAGCCGGGGCCGGTGCCCGTTTTGCGGCGGACCTACCCGGTCGCCCCGGCTCCAGAGGCGGTCACCGCGCTGGCCGGCCTGCTGCGCGAGGCGAGGCGGCCGGTGTTCATCGCGGGCCGGGGCGCGCGCGGCCAGGCGGCCGAGCTCGAGCGGCTGGCCGACGCGTGCGGCGCCCTGCTGGCCACCTCCGCGGTGGCCAAGGGGCTGTTCCACGCCAGCCCGTGGAGCCTGGACGTGAGCGGCGGGTTCGCCTCGCCGCTGGCGGCCGAGCTGATCAGCGAGGCCGACGTGATCGTGGGCTGGGGCTGCTCGCTCAACATGTGGACGATGCGGCACGGCAGGCTGATCGGGCCGCAGGCCACGCTGGTCCAGGTGGACGACGACCCGGCCGCGATCGGCGTGCACCGGCCGGTGCACCTCGGAGTGCCCGGGGACGTGGCGCAGACCGCGCGGGCCGTGGCGAGCGCGCTGGCCGACGGGGGCTCCCGGGAGGAGGCCGGGCGGGAGGCCAGGCCCGTTCGGGATCATGAATCGGCTGGTGCGGCGGGTGAGCCGCCTGCGGCCGGATACCGGTCCGCGGCGGTGCGGGAGCGGATCGCGGGCCAGGTGCGGTGGCGGGACGTGCCGTACAAGGACGAGGGCGACGGGGAGCGGATCGACCCGCGCACGCTGTCGATCGCGCTGGACGACCTGCTGCCCGCGGAGCGGACCGTCGCGGTGGACTCGGGCAACTTCATGGGCTACCCGAGCATGTACCTGTCGGTCCCTGACGAGGCGGGCTTCTGCTTCACCCAGGCGTTCCAGTCGATCGGGCTCGGCCTGGCCACGGCGATCGGGGCCGCGGTCGCCCGGCCGGACCGGCTGACCGTCGCCGCCCTCGGCGACGGCGGCGCGCTGATGGGCGTCAGCGAGCTGGAGACGGTCGCGCGGCTGGGGCTGCCGATGGTGGTGGTCGTCTACGACGACGAGGCCTACGGCGCGGAGGTGCATCATTTCGGGCCGGACGGCGACCCGCTCGATACCGTGCGGTTCCCGCCGGCCGACATCGCCGCGATCGGCCGCGGGTTCGGGTTCGAGGGGGTCGCCGTGCGCTCTGCGGAGGATCTCGCCGCGGTGCGCGGCTGGCTGGACGGCCCGCGCGAGCGGCCGCTGCTGATCGACGCCAAGGTCACATCGGCGCACGGCTCCTGGTGGCTCGAGGAAGCCTTCCGCGGGCACTGAGCGGGGCGGCCTTGATCGTGTGTACCTAGGCGCCGGAATTGACGCCCAAGTACACACGATCGTGGCTGCACAGGCTCGGGGTGGGGGTGGAGTTAGGTTTCGTCGGCGGACTGTGCGGCCTTTTCCGGGACCTTGCCGTCGGCGAGGGCGTGCCGCGCGGCGGGCGAGATCTCGTCGGCGCGCGAGGAGGCGCCCACGCTGACCAGCTCGTCGGAGGGGTACGCCTCTTCGCCGTGCACCGCGACGTCGCCGATCTCCAGCACCTCGTCGGGCAGCCGGAGATTCATCCTGAACACGTGCTTGATGACCATGAGGATGACGAAGGTGACGGCCGCGTCCCAGACGATGATCGTCAGCGCGGCCTCGGCCTGGATGAGCAGCTGGTGCGGGTGGCCGTAGAACAGGCCTGCGCCGCTGATCGACGGGTTCTTGCCGAGGCCGAGGTACACGATCATGTTCGGGTCGGCCAGCAGGCCCACCAGCAGGCCGCCGAACAACCCGGCGAAGCCGTGCGTGTACACCACGCCGAGCGCGTCGTCGACCTTGTTGAACGGCCACACGTACTTCGGCAGGTAGTACCAGGCCACCCACACGATCGAGGAGCAGACCAGGCCGATGACGATGGCACCGAAGCCGTTCACGTAGCCGGCCGCCGGGGTGATCCCGACCAGGCCGCAGATCATGCCGTTCAGGCCGCCGAGGAAGGTCGGCTTCTTCTCGCTGCTGAACACCATGTCCATGACGATCCAGGTCATCATCGCGATCGCGGTCGCGAGGTTGGTGTTGACGACCGCGGCCGCGGCGTCCGCGCCGGCGAAGTACGGGTCCCCGCCGTTGAAGCCGTTCCAGCCGAGCCACAAGATGCCGGCGCCGACGGCGACGAACAAGAGATTGTTCGGGACGGCGCGCTCGCGGTCGCGCTTGAGCCTGGGCCCGACCACCGCCGCGGCGACGAAGCCGGACACGCCCGCGGCCAGGTGGATGACGTAACCGCCGGAGAAGTCCAGGGCGCCCTTGCCGGCCCAGTAGCCGCCGCCCCACAGCAGGAACGCGTTCACCGCGTAGGCGAAGGTGATCCAGAGCGGCACGAAGACCAGCCATACCTTGAAGCTGATCCGGCCGATCACGCTGCCGATGAACAGGATCGGGGTGATCGCCGCGAACACGAACTGGAAGTAGGCCAGCGACGCTCCGGGGAACCTGAAGCTCGGCATCAGCCCGTTCAGCAAGGGGATGTTCGCCTGCCCCTGCAGGGCGTTGTGCCCGAGTATGCTCCGCGGGTCACCGAGGAACGTGTGCACAAGCGGGGTGCCGAAACCCATCTTGTACGCCCAGAGCACCCAGGTGATCAGCGTCAGGCAGAACGTGCAGAACACCATCATCACGGTGTTGATGGCCCACTTCTTCTGCACGAGGCCGCCGTACAGGACGGCCAGGGCCGGGATGGACATCAGCCCGACCAGCGTGGCAGCGGTCATCTGCCAGGAGTTATCCCCGGCGTTTAGCCAGCTGGGATAGGGATTCACTATGCCTCCATGGGGCGCTCGGGCCTTCTGGGGTTCCAACTCCTGGCTGGCTCCGCCCTGGCCGTTCCGTATACCTGCAAGGCATGTGTCCCATGCGCGAGTTTCAGGGGTATTTCTCGGTTGTTACGTGGCCGGTAACGAGTGCGGGCGAGGTTACTTCGAGATGTCGCGGCCGATCGTGCTGGTGGCCTGGCTGAGGGCCGGGAGGGTTCGGCTGGGGGCGGCAAGCGGTGCGGGCCGGGCTCGCAAGAGCGACGGGCTCATCCTGCACGACCGGGTGCTCGAGCCGGACGAGATGGACCGGCTGTCCCGGCAGTTGCCGATCGTCACGCTGGCCGGATACGCCACCCCGACCACCGCCAACGTGCACGGTGACAACCGGGCCGGGATGCAGGCCCTGGCCAGGCACCTGATCCGGGACCACGGCTACCCGACGCTCGCCTACCTGGGCGGCTACGCCGACAGCCCGGACAGCATCGAGCGGCGCGAGGTGCTGGCCGCCGAGGCGGCCGCGGCCGGCGCGACGCTGGACTCCGGGCCCGGATGGCAGGGCTACTACTTCGCCTCGGGCGGCGCCAAGGTGATCAACCGGCTGCTCGCCGCGGGCCGCGCGCTGCCCCGCGCGATCGTGTGCGCCAACGACCAGACCGCGCTCGGCGTCATATCCGCTGAACTTCTACCCGGCCTCGGTCGGCGGCCTGATCCGCGCCGCGCTGCCCTGGACCATCGGGCTGGTCGGCACGGCCACCGTGATCAGCGTCGTGCTCGGCACGCTGCTCGGCGTGGCGGCCGCGTGGCGCCGCGGTAGCTGGCTGGACGGGCTGCTGCCGGCCATGACCTTCTTCCAGGCCGCGCCGTACTTTTTCGTCGCCATCCTGGCCGTCGCGCTGTTCGCGACCAAGCTGGGCTGGTTCCCGCAGAACCTGGGCTACGCCACCGCCACCCTGAACCGTTTCTCAAGAAGGTAACGAATAGGACATCGTCACTTCCGGGCGGCACGAACGGTCTTTGCCGCCCTGTTCCCCGGTGGTATTCCGTTCAGCCGCTCGGGTCTTCCGCCGCGGATGCGGCCGCTCTCGGGCCTCCCGGTCCACCGGTTCCCTGATGGGCGTCGCGACGCCGTGTACGGCGGAGTCGGCAGCTCTCTCTTCCCGATCCTCTGGTCGGGTTGAGTCACACCTTTCCCGTCGCCGTGCCCGGTGTCCGAGCCCGCGCCTGCCGATGACGAGGGCCGCCGCGTGGTGGTCGTTCGCCTGCGGTGAGGCCTGCTTCAAGGAAGCCAGCCAGTGCTGCGCTCCCCACTTCGAGGTGTAGGCCGGGTCGACGGCCACGACGAAGAGCCCTGCGTTCGCCGCTATCTGGATAAGCCGCTCCCGGAACTTCGCGGTTGGGAGTCCGGCGACGAGGCGGCGGAAGGCCTTGCCGCGCTTTCCGCAGTTCGGGCGGTTGCCCTGGCGCTCCCGTCCTTCCTCGCGGTTCGCGACGAAATCGACGTCCTCGATGACGATCGCCCGGCAGCCGTGTTCTCGTGCGAGTCCGGTCAGTGCGCTGATGGCCTTCCTAAGGTGCCCGTCGCGCGTGCTTGCCGACAATCCCGCCAGCTCGATGGGCACCGTCGCCGGTTCTCCGATCGGGTTCCCGCTCGGGTCGACGACGCAGTATGCGAGGTGCCCGTGATTGAGGTCGACGGCGAGGACCGGATCTGTGCGCAGGTCGCCGAGAGCCGGCGCGATCTGGTCACCGGCGAAGGTCCATGACGCGTCGAGATACCAGCGGCCCTTCTCCGCATCGAGGAAGACGTCGTAGCGGATGGCGCCGGAGGCGGCTTGGGCGGCGACCTCGTCCCCGCGGTAGGGGAAGTCAACCGGGCAGGAGAGCTGGTAGCGGCCGTGGGGCCGGTTGGCCAGATGCGCGAGGGCGGCGGGGAGCTTGACCTGGACCCAGTGTTCACCGGGGTGAAATCGGATGGTTTCGTTGCCCCATGCCTTGTCCGTCTCCCCGTCGGCGGTAATGAACAGCCGGGCGGCCTCCCAGCGCTCTCGCCACCCGGCCTCGGTCAGGCCCGCCTCTTCGCGGTGGTGCCAGGTTCTCGCCAGCCTTCTGCCGCCCCGGCACACCGAGACCCGGCCGTCTGCGATCCGGCGCTCGGCTTCGGCAAGCCGGCACTCAAGCACCTGAAGCCTGCGCTGCTTCTCGAAGCGCTCGGCCCGGGTGGCGTAACCACGGGTCCGGCCACGACCGGTGCCTGTCGCAAGAGCAAGCCGCCGGCGGATCCGGTTCACACGAGATGACAGGCTCCGTCGCTCGGCGAGGAGGTTCCGTAGGCGAGCTGCCATGCGTCCTCGGACGTGCGGGTGATCGCCCCGGCCCATCGCGAGGACGACCGTGCGGTGAGATCACGCTTGCGCTCTCTTCGGGACTGCGCCCGTTGCTTTGCGTCGCGCTTGCCCTCATTGCAGCGGCGAGCGAGGTCCTCGCCGGCGAGGGAGCCCAGGTGCGCGCCGATCGCCCGGAGGACAGCCGCATCGTGATCATCGACCATGAGCCTGGTGCGGACCCGGACACCCTTGGGCGGGGCCACCACGAAGGGGGCCGTGATCGAGCGCAGGCGGCGGCTCATTCGCTCACCCTGGCATCCAGGTGCGACAGTGCCATCGGCCCCACATCGCGCTCGGCGCAGCGCAGCGCCTTCTCGGCCCGGTTGCGGGCCGAGCGGCGGCCGTAGAGGCGAGCGCAGAACCAGGTGAGCACCTCGACCATGTCCCGTACGAGATCGTCGGTCACCTCGCCCTCGTCGAGGACAACAAGACGGCGGCCGGCCGCGGCCAGAGCCGCCTCAACCAGCTCTGTGTTCATCCGGCCCAGGCGATCCCGGTGCTCGACCACGACCAAGGAGACCCGCGGATCCGCCAGCAGCCGTCGCACCTTGGGCCGCGCGCCGTTCACGCCCGAACCCACTTCCGATTCGACACGCACGACACGCGTTCCTGCCTTCGCAGCCCAGTCGCTGATCCTCGCTACCTGACGCTCCAGGTCCTCTCGCTGATCGTGTGAGGACACCCGAGCGTAAAGACCGACCGCGCCGGCGCTGTCGCCGACGGCTGTATCGACGAGGATCGTGCGGGGCCCGACCTTGCGGGCCGGCACGGGCAGAATTCCCTCACGCCACCAGCGATACGCCGTCTTCGGATGAACGCCGTTGGCCCTTGCCCACTCAGCGAGCTTCACGACATTGAGTGGCCGAACGCGACCACAGCCTGACGGAACGCCTTGTTGCGGTTCGGGTGCGGACTGGCAAGGCGAAGCTGGGCAGGTCGCCACCCATGGACTGAAATGTCGGGGTGCCCGCCGATCCGGCTGGCCGCATCCCAGGACACGGAGGAACACAGGACAGAGGCCAAGGGCTCGTGGAACCTTTGCACGACCAGCTCCATGTTCTCGATGACGACGAGGCCGTCGATCCCCTGGCAAGAGAACACCGTCTTGATACCGGCAGCGTTCAAAGCATGGACGGCCGGCGCGATCTCAGGATCAAGAACCTCGCGTGACGGCTCGAAGGTCTCGGCCCGCACTTCTATCTGGTCGAGACGGTCCGCGACGAACCACAGTAGTTCCCGCGCAGCGGCGTCGCGACGATCGGCGGCCAGCCGCATCGCGGCGAGGTTCGCCCGGCCTTGCGCTGCGGTGATGCCAGGACCCGCCGCTACAGCACGTCGGGGACCGAAATCCACGGAAGTGTCCATCCACGCCAGCGAGCGCTCGAAAATACGGTCCCGCTTCTGGAACGCCAGGGCCTCCTTTACGATGCCGCCGCGATAAGACTCGTCCCGGGCGACCTTCCGGCAGAAGTGCTCAGCGTGCTTCCACGCAGCGGGTCCAAAGAAGAACGAGCGCAGGTGCCCGGTCGCGAGCCCGGAACCCGCTGGCGCCTTCACCAGCCAAACGCCGACCTCTCCTGGCGTTGCCGATCCGCTCTCCTCGCCGATCTCAAAGGTCCAGCCTCCGAACCGCCGTTCCGCTGCGATCACCCCCATCCGGCACCTCCGATCTTCGTACACCAGTTCGCACCCTAACACTACCATTAATGATGAGCAACTCGAACTCCTACGTGTCGACCTCGCTCGGCACCGAGGAGAACATGCAGTCGCTCACCTACGAGCCGCTGCTCGAGTTCAACCTGATGCAGCCGACGTCCGCGCCGGCGCCCTGGCTGGCTTCGGCTTACCAGTGGTCCGACGGCGGCAAGACGCTCACGTTCACGATCCGGCCGGGCGTGAAGTTCAGCGACGGCAAGCCGATGACCGCCGCCGACGTGGCGTTCACGTTCAACTTGCTGATGAAGAACTCCGCGCTCGCCTCCAGCGCCCCCGGCCCGACCCCGCTGCCGGTCAGCGCGACCGCGCCGAGCGCGACCTCGGCCGTGCTCACGTTCGCCAAGCCCGAGTACGCCAACCTGTTCCTGATCGGGTCCACCTACGTGCTGCCCCAGCACATCTGGCAGGGCGTGAGCAACCCGGCGACGTACGCCGACGCGAACCCGGTCGGGACGGGCCCGTACGAGCTCGGCTCGTACTCCGCGCAGAAGGTCACCTTCAAGCAGAACCCCTCCTACTGGCAGAAGGACAAGGTGCACGTGCCCGAGGTGATCTTCCCGAGCTACGTGAGCAACACCACGGCGAACCCCGCGCTGGACAGCGGCCAGATCGGCTACGCCGGCAACGACGTGGCCAACGTCCAGTCCGACTACCTCCAGGCCAGCTCGCACAACCACACCTGGAGCACCGGCCAGCCGTGGTTCGCGGACAACAACGTGGTGACGCTGTGGCTGAACGTCACCAAGGCGCCGCTGAACGACCCGAAGGTCCGGCTGGCGATCAGCGCCGGGGTCAACCGGCAGCAGCTGTCGGCCCAGGGCGAGACCGGCTACGAGCCGGCCGCCACGTCGTCCAGCGGCCTGCTGCTGCCCGTCGACAGCGCGCTGCTCAAGCAGGGCTACGGCAATGACCTGTCCGCCACCGGCGACGCCGCCAAGGTCAGCCAGCTGCTGACCAGCGACGGTTACGCCAAGTCCGGCGGCAAGTGGACGAAGAACGGGCAGCCGATCAAGTTCTCCATCGAGGACCCCTCGGCCTACACCGACTACGCCACCGACGCCCAGCTCATCGCCACCCAGCTGAACGCCGAGGGCTTCGACGTCTCCTTCGACGGCGTCCAGGCCACCCAGTGGTACAACGACTACCCGGTCGGGAACTTCCAGGCGATGATCCACTGGGGCCAGCAGGGCCCCAACCCGTACTACTACTTCGACAACTGGCTCGACAGCGACCTGTCCGCCGCCGTCGGCAAGCCGGCGGGCGGCGACTACGGCCGGTTCAACAGCCCGCAGGCCCAGGCGGCCCTGGCGCAGTTCGCCGGCAGCAACGACAGCGCCACCCAGCAGCAGGCGCTCAACACGCTGCAGGACATCGTGGCCACCCAGGCGCCGGTGATCCCGCTGCTGTACGGAGCGGCCTGGTACGAGTACTCCACCAAGGACTACACCGGCTGGCCGACCCAATCCAACCAGTACAACGACCCGGTCCCCAACTCCCCGTACATGGAGTTCACGCTGCTGCATCTCACCCCGGCCTCGTGAGCCGCGGCACCAGATGAACACCCCACACGAGGCGCCCGGCCGCACCAGCGGCCGGGCGCCAGCCCCGGATGGCCGTGATCGTGCTGTGCTCGCGGCGCTCAGCCTGGACGACAAGGTGCGCCTGC
>WNGL01004351.1_pt1 | contig 17078 bp, 15 predicted proteins | sample 5400591 | NCBI WGS metagenome assembly WNGL01 (sample SAMN13153377, study PRJNA577476) | soil metagenome | isolation source: 80 cm soil or saprolite under Garry oak tree replicate 1 | place: USA:California | collected 2016-06-15
AAGGCGCACGGCAAGCCGTCCTTCAAGCGCTCCAGCGACCAGGGCCCGTCCTTCTGGCTCGGATCCGATTCGATCCGCGGCAGGACAATCGTACCGGCCGCAAGGTCCACCGCTCCCCTGCAGGTCCACGGCAGGAAGATGTCCTTCGAACGCACGGCCTTGAGCGGCCCGACTGGACGCGACCCCTCATCGGCCGTGGAGGCCGATGAGAGCGCGCAGAGCAATGGAACGAGCCAGGCGAGACGAGCTTTCATCCGGCATCTCCGGCCAGCCACGGAAGGGGCGCTACCTGCAGCCCACCGTGACCAGCGAGTCGGATCCGATGATCTCCGTCCCGTTCACGGTCTGCCCGGTGAGCGCGCGCACTACCCACATCAAATCTTCCTTTCGGATTTGGGTAAAGTAAGGCCCCTTCGGGGGCTTTTGTAGGCTGGGGCGGCCGATTAACGTAGGGTCGCCCCCAGCAATGCGAGTAAGATATCGCGAAGGCGATGGGAGTTCAATTGTTTTACGATGTATTGTCCGATGTAATCTACGTGCGTTCACACTCTACGTGCGTTCACACTCGGCCGAAGCGAACCTACCTAGGCTGTCTGAGGTCAGCGTCCCGCAGCACGCGTACATCTTGATTCTTCTCGTCCGCGTGCAAAAACCCGTGCTCGACCAGATCGCCTAGGTCGAAGCGGAACTGCTTGGCGGTCGATATTTTTCTGGCGGCGAGCGCCAGTTCGCTCCGACCGAGCCGTTGCTTGCGGGGCAGCGCGAGCAGGATACTATTGACGTCGCCGGAGACATTCACGATGAACAGTTCGTCGAACGCTTCCTGGTAGGTGCGCACCATCGAGTCATAGAGGCGGTTGGAAGAAGCGCCCCAGACATTGCCGACCACCACGCCGCTTGGCACCAGGGCCAGGCGCACGGCTTGCAGGAATTCCTGCGTCGTCAGGTGCTCGGGCGCGTTGTGGGCGTCGAAGGCATCGAGATAGATGATGTCGTAATAAGGCTGCGGGACGTTCTCGATGAATCGTCGGCCGTCGCCGACGTGGGCACGCATGCGCTCGTCCTCCCGGAAGCCGAAGAACTTCTTTGCGACATCCACGACGTCGGGGTCGATTTCCGCCACGTCGATCGCGGCGCTCGGGTAGTGCTTGCGGAGAAACGTGGGCAGCGTCCCGCCGCCGAGGCCGACGACCAGGATGCGGCGCGGGTCCTCGCACAAGGCCAGTCCGACAAGCGCGACCTTTGCGTAGCGCAGCTCCAGATGGTCCGGATCGCCTGGCTTCACCACGCTCTGCCGCGTGCCGCCTCTCTCAAAAAGCAGGGTGCGCAGACCGTTGTGGTCTTCCGTGACTATTATGGTGTTGTAGCGCGAGGGCTTCTCGTAGATTACGGTTTGAGCTGCACACGCGAGCACACACGGCGCGATGACTGCAAAGAGTCCCGCACGGAGATATCGCCGACCCTTCATGAATTCAGTGCTCCGATCGGTCGACGATGATGCGCTTGTAGAGGTCAAGCCACTTTTCGTAGTCGTCGATGGCCTCTTGCGCGTTCACGATCCTGACGGCCTGGCGCTCGCGCACCAGGCGCCGCACCGGCGTGTCGTAGTTCCTGTTCGCCGGAACGCGGTGCACTTCAGTGTAGAAGCGCTGGCCCTCGGTCAGCATGTAGTCGTAGAAAAGCGCCGCGGCGCCGGGGTGGGGTGCGCGCCGCGAGACTGCGACCGCGGAGGGCAGCACGACGGCCGGCGGCAGGATGAACCAGTCGACCGGCGCGGACCTGGCTCTCATGCGGTCGATGTCGTGGCTGTAGACGCCGAGCATCACCGGGATCTCGCCCGCGATGACCAGGCCCGTGCTGTGCGTGTGGCCGGTGCGGACCGCGACGCCATTGTCGCCCATGCGCCGGAATAGATCGAGGCCCGATTTCTCGCCCATCGATTCGATCAGCGCTGCGAACCACTCCACGTTGGTGGATTCCATGCCGATGCGGCGCTTCCATTTCGGGTCGAGCAGGTCCTGCCAGGACTTCGGTAAATCCGCAGGTCTCACCGTGTCGGTGTTGTAGGCGTACACGAGCAGATTGAGCCGGTCGGGCGCCCACTCGCCGTGCGCGGGCATGGTTTCGGGCAGGAGCTCCTGTTCGAGGAAAGGCGAATTCATTTTCTGCAGGAGCTTTGCGCGCGCGAGCACCTCGAGCTGCGGGGCGTTCGTTTCCATCACGTCGACCTCGAAGCGTCCGCCGCGCGTTTCGCTCATCACGCGCTGCAGGATGTTCGCCTGGCTGCCGCGCCAGCTCTTCACCGTGATTCCGTAGCGGCGCTTGACGTCCGCGGCAAGCCTCAGCTGATCTTCCTGGGTCAGCGAAGAGTAGAGCATCAGTTCGCCTTCCTTCTTCGCGGCGGCGACGAGGCGCTCGGTGCGATCCGGGCCCGAATAGGCGGCGACGGCAGAGACGCCCGGCGTGGGCTCGACCGCGAGGATCGCGCCCGCGGCGGCGAGGCCGAAGAGAAGCAGAAAACCGCGCATGCGGCTGCTACAGGTTGAGCAGCCGCGCCGCGTTCTCGCCGAGGATCTTGTCCTTCTGACGCTCGGTGAGGTCTTTGCGCGCGCGGATGCTCGCGACAGTGCGCGGAAACTCCGAGTCGAAGTGCGGATAGTCGCTCGCCATGAGTATGCGGTCCTCGCCGAGCTCGGCGATCGGCCGCGCGAGATCGGCTTCGTCCGCCTCGCAGGTCACGTAGCAGTTGCGGCGGATGTATTCGGAAGGCGCCATGCGGAGCATGCCCGAGATCTGCGGAAAATCCTTCGCCCACTCCCAGTCGTCGTCCATGCGGTGCATCCAGTAAAGGATCCACTCGGCGCTGCACTCGAAGAACACCACCTTGAGCTTGGGGAACTTCTCGAACACGCCGCCCAGCACCAGCGCCACCAGCGCTGCGCTGCAGTTGGTCGGCCGCCCGAGCACGTGCGTCTTGTAGAAATTGTCGAACCGGTCGACCAGCTCGCCGTTGCTGTTCGGATGGCAGAGCAGCGGCACGCCGAGCTCCTCGGCCGCCTGGTAGTACGGGTAGAAGCTCGGGTCGTCCAGGTTGCGCGTTCCGCAATAAGGAACGAGGTGCGAGGTCCTGAAGCCGAGCTCCTTCACGCAGCGGCGCAACTCGTCCGCCATGGCTTCGGGACAGCCCGCCGGCGCCATCGCCACCGGCAGAAAAATATTCTCATGACCTTTCACCAGCTTCGCCACCCAATCGTTGAAAAGGCGCGCGCACTCGCGTCCCAGCCCGCCGATGTTCGAGGTCGCGACGGTGATCTGTGTCGGGAACAGCAGCTGCTTGTCGATGCCTTCCTTGCCGATGTCCTCGCGGCGGCGCGCCATGTCATAGCCGCCCACTTGCCGCGCCGCGATATCGCCCCCGCGCCAGTGGGTCTTGGGGTCATAGATATAGGGGTGGCGGTGAGCGGCGTGCCCCTGCGGGCTGATGGGGTCGAGCGAATGCAGGAACTTCGTGTTGTGGGTGCGCCCGTCGTTCAGCTTGACCGGCCTGAAACGCTCGTACGGACCGTCGAGCTTGTAGACCTCGTCCATGAAATAGCCTTCGCGCAGGTGGGAATCGAAGTCGATGATCATGCTGGAGGTCGTGGATTCGGCGCTGGCCATCGGGTCGTCGCTGGAGGTCGAATGACGCAATTCTAAACCACGACGTGGAGCGCGCGCTTCGAAGGCGCTCGAGTCCCGCGTGCTATGATTTCGGCGCCACCCGTTCGAACCTGTTTTTTTTCAGAATTTTCATGCGCGTCGGCCTGTTCGTAACCTGCCTCGTGGATCTCATGCGGCCTTCGATCGCATTTGCCGCGCTCAAGCTCTTGGAGAACGCCGGATACGAGGTAACGGTGCCGGCGATGCAGACCTGCTGCGGGCAGCCCGGCTGGAACTCCGGCGACCGTGAAGGGGCGCGCTCGCTCGCCGAAAGACTGATCGCGCAGTTCGAGGAATGCCGCTACGTGGTCGTGCCTTCGGGTTCGTGCGCCGGAATGATCCGTGCGCATTTCCCCGAAGTCTTCGCAAACGAGCCCGCCATGCTCGAGAAGGCGCGGGGGCTGGCCGGGCGCACGTACGAGCTCACGGAATTCCTGACCAAGATCGCGAAGCGCGCGAGCGTTTCCGCGAGCTTCGACGGCACCGTGACCTATCACGATTCGTGCTCGGGCTTGAGAGAGATCGGCGTGAAGGCGCAGCCGCGCCAACTCCTCGCGAAAGTGGCGGGACTCAGGCTCGTCGAGATGGAAGAGTGCGAAACCTGCTGCGGCTTCGGCGGCACCTTTTCCATCAAGTACGGCGATATCTCCTCGGCGATGGCGGAAAAAAAGTGCGCGGACATCGAGGCGAGCGGCGCGCAGGCGGTCGTGCTCGGCGACCTGGGCTGCATGCTGAACATCGAGGGACGGCTGCGCCGCCGCGGAGACGCGAAGACTCAGGTGCTGCACGTAGCCGAAGTGCTCGCCGGGCCGACCGAGGGCTAGCGCCTGTGCAGGTCCAATCCATGCACTTCAAGGCAAGGTCGGGGGAGGCACTCGCCGACGCAACCCTGCAGGCGAATCTCCGCAAGTTCCAGTCCACGGGGTTCACGGCGCTCCGCGCCAAGGCGGTGGCGGAATTCGGCGCGCAGCTCTTCGAAGCGCTGCGCGGGGAGGGTGCGGCGATCCGCGACCGCTCGCTCGCGAGCCTCGATGCGTGGCTCGAGCGCTTCGAAGCGGAAGCCGTGCGTCGCGGCGCGACGGTGCTTTTTGCCGAGACCCGCGCCGAAGCATGCGAGCTGCTGGTCGAGACCTGCCGCCGCCACGGCGTCAGGAAAGCGATCAAGTCGAAGTCCATGCTTTCAGAGGAGGCCGGGCTGAACGAAGCGCTGGCAGCGAACGGGATCACGCCCATCGAGACCGACCTCGGAGAATACATCCTGCAGCTCGCCGGGGAGCCGCCCTCGCACATCATCGCGCCGGCGCTTCACAAGAGCAAAGAGGAGGTCGCGAGCCTGTTCGAGGCCCATCACCATGCGCCGCGCAAGGACGACATCCCGCGCATGACCCGCGAAGCGCGCGAGGTGCTGCGGGAGCATTTCCTCTCGGCCGATCTCGGCATCTCGGGCGGCAACTTTCTGATCGCCGAAACCGGATCGGGCGTGATCGTCACGAACGAAGGCAACGGCCGCATGGTGACGACGCTGCCGCGCGTGCACGTGTGCATCACCGGCATCGAGAAGGTGCTGCCGACGCTGGAGGATTTCTCGACCCTGCTCAGGCTCCTGACGCGCTCGGCGACCGGCCAGGCGATCTCCAACTACGTGAGCCTGTTCACCGGTCCGCGCGGGCGCCAGGATCGCGACGGCCCCGAGCACATGGTTTTCATATTGGTGGACGCGGGGCGCACGAATCTCGTGGGCGGCGACATGCAGGAGATGCTGCGCTGCATCCGGTGCGGGGCCTGCATGAACCACTGTCCCGTATACAGAGCGGTCGGAGGACACAGCTACGGCTGGGTCTACCCCGGCCCGATGGGCTCGGTGCTCACGCCCAGTTACGTGGGCCTTGCGAACGCGCTCGATCTTCCCCACGCGGCGACGCTTTGCGGCGCGTGCTCGGTGGCGTGTCCCGTCAAGATCCCGCTGCCCGAGCTGTTGCGCAAGCTTCGCGAAAAACAAATGGATCGCGGCCTGCGCCCATGGCGAGAGGTGGCGGCGGTCCGCCTGTGGTCGTGGACGGCGAGGCATCCGGGCGTTTACGCGCTCGCGACGGCGATCGCCGTGCGTTTCTTGCGCCTTCTCGGCGGACGTGACCGGATGATAGCGACTCTGCCCTTCGGGCGGGAGTGGACCCGCGGCCGGTTTTTCCCTGCGCCGAAGTCCGGCAGGACGTTCCGTTCCCTCTACGCGTCCCGTCCGAGGCCCGCGGCCCGGAAGCCGTAGCCTAGAGCCACCCGGCCCTGCGGAAGCGGATCCAGAGGTAGGCGTTGATCGCGGCCATCATGCCGAGCGCCATGGGATAGCCGAACGTCCATTTCAATTCCGGCATCTGCACGAAGTTCATGCCGTAGACGCTGGCGATGAAGGTCGGCACCGCGATGAGCGCGCCCCAGGCCGCGAGGCGCTTGGTCACTTCGGTCTCGCCGAAGGTGATCATGGCCACGTTCACCTGGATCGCGGTGGTCACGGTGTCGCGCTGGCTGTTGATCGTCTGGCTGATCCGAACGAGGTGATCGTAGACGTCCCGGTAATACTCCTGCATGCCGGCGCACACCTGCGGCACGCGCCCGCCGTAGAGCTTGCCGACCGCCTCGAGCAGCGGAACGACCGCGTGCTGCAGCGTGGTGAGCTTCTGCCTCACGTAGTAGAGCCCCTCGATGTTGGCGCGCAGCGACTTGCCGGAAAAGATCTGTGTCTCGAACTTCTCGAACTCGCCCTCGATTGCGTCGAGCACCGGAAAATACCGGTCGACGACCGCGTCGACGAGCGCGTAGAGCACGAAGCCCGCGCCGTGCTTCAAGAGCTCGGGCTCGCGCTCGCAGCGCGCGCGCACCGCCGCGAATCCCGGTTCGGCCTGGTTGCGCACGGACAGCACGAAATTCCTGCCGACGAAGATGTCGACCTCCCCGACCTTGATCTCGCCGCCCACCAACTCGATGTTGTGCAGCACTGCGAACAGCGAGTCTCCGTACTCCTCGATCTTGGGACGCTGGTGGCCGTGGCGCGCGTCCTCGACGGCGAGCTCGTGCAGATCGAACTCGTGCTGCATCGAGGCGAGCTCGCCCGGCCCGGGGTTCTTCATCGCGACCCACACGAAGCACTCGGGCCGGCTGACGTACTTGCCGATGTCCTCGGGCGCGATATCGCCGAGCTTCTTGCCGTCCTGATATGCCGCGCAGTTGATCAGCATTCGAGTCTCCCGATACGACGCAATGATAGGACACGAAGGTGCTGCCGCATAGGCTAAAATAACGTCCCTGCATCCGCCTGACCGTTCGCCCATGCCCCGCATCAGCCGCCGCACCGAGAACCTCGGCACCGAAAACGCCTTCGTCGTCCTCGCCGAAGTGAACGAGCTCGTCCGCCAGGGCAAGGACATCATCTCGTTTTGCATCGGGCAGCCGGATTTCCATACGCCCGCAAACATCCAGGAAGCGGCGGTGCGGGCGGTGCGCGAAGGCCGGCACGGCTACACGCCCTCGGCCGGCATCGTCGAGCTGCGCGAGGCCGCGGCGCGTTACATGGGCGCGATGCGCGGGCTGGCCATCCGCCCGGAGGATGTCGTGATCGGCGGCGGGGCGAAGCCCTTCATCGCGTACTCCATCCTTTCCACCACCGACTACGGCGTCGGCGACGAGGTGATCTATCCGAATCCCGGGTTTCCGATCTACGAGTCGCAGATCGTCGCGAACGGCGCGGTGCCCGTGCCGCTGCATCTGCGCGAGGCGCGCAATTTCGCCTTCGATCCGGCCGAGCTCGAGGCCAAGATCACGAAAAAAACAAAGCTCGTCATCCTCAACTCGCCGCAGAATCCGACCGGCGGCATCCTGACGAAAAAGGATCTCGAAGCCATCGCCGCCATCCTGAGGCGGCATCCCGAAGTCTGGATCTACGCCGACGAGATCTACTCGAGGCTGTGCTACGAGGGATCGTTCGCGTCGATCGCGTCGCTTCCCGGAATGCTCGAACGCACGATCATCTCCGACGGCGCCTCCAAGACTTGGGCGATGACCGGCTGGCGCATCGGCTTCGCCTCGAACCCCGTCCTCGCGCCGCAGTTCGTGCGCTGGGTGACGAACACGGATTCCTGCGCTTCGCACGTCAGCCAGTGGGCGGCCGTCGAGGCGATCAACGGTCCGCAGGACGATGCGGAAAAGATGCGCGACTCGTTCCTCGCGCGGCGCGACCTGATCGTAGGGCTGCTCGACCGAGTGCCGGGCGTCTCTTGCAAGACGCCGGGCGGCGCCTTCTACGCCTGGCCGAACGTGACCGAGGCCTGCCGCATGGTCGGCGTTGCGGATTCGGAGGAGTTCAGGAAGCGCCTCTTGAACGAGGCCGGGGTGGCGGTGCTCGCCGACATCCACTTCGGCGCGCGCGTGCCCGGCGAAGGCCAGCACATCCGCTTCTCCTACGCCGCCTCGAAAACCGCGATCGAGCAGGGCATCGCGCGCATGGCTGAGTTCATCCGGAAGAACCGGCGCCGGGTGGCGTAAGAGAACCTTCGGCCGTCGTTCCCGCGAACGCTGGAATCCAGCGACGTTCGACGAATCAACCAAATGACGAGCGAACGAATAGTCGTAGGCATGTCGGGCGGAGTCGATTCGTCGGTCGCTGCGCTCCTCCTCAAGCGCCAGGGGTTCGATGTCGTCGGCCTTTTCATGAAAAACTGGGAGGACGATGACGATGACGAGTACTGTTCGACGCGCCAGGACCTGATCGACTGCGCCTCGGTCGCCGAGGTGATCGGCGTCGACCTGGAGGTGGTGAATTTCTCGGCGGAATACAAGGAGCGCGTCTTCAGCGCCTTCCTCGCCGAGTACTCCGCCGGCCGCACTCCCAACCCGGACGTGCTGTGCAACGCCGAGATCAAGTTCAGGGCCTTCCTCGATCACGCGATGGCGCTCGGCGCGCAGCGCATCGCGACCGGCCACTATGCGCGGCTGAGAGAATCGGCCGGGCGCTTCGAGCTGCTCAAGGCCGTCGATCTTTCCAAGGACCAGAGCTATTTCCTGCACCGCCTGAACCAGGCGCAGCTCGCGCGCGTGGTTTTCCCGCTCGGGGAATTGAAGAAGACCGGGGTGCGCGCAATCGCGAAGGACGCGGGGCTGCACAATTTCGCCAAGCGCGGCTCGACCGGAATCTGCTTCATCGGCGAGCGCCCGTTCCGCGAGTTCCTGGGCCGCTATCTGCCCAGACGGCCCGGCGCGATGCGCACGCCCGAAGGCAGGGTCGTCGGCGAGCACATCGGGTTTTCCTTCTACACCATCGGCCAACGCAAAGGTGTCGGCATCGGGGGGCTGGAGAGCTCCGAAGGCGAGCCTTGGTATGTGGCCGGAAAAAACCTCGACAAAAACGAGCTGATCGTGGTGCAGGGGCACGATCATCCGCTGTTGCTGCGGGATCGCCTTTCGGCGCAGGACCTCGTCTGGGTAAGCGGAATGTCTCCCGATACAGGGTTCGCGTACACCGGAAAAACGCGCTACCGGCAGGCCGACGCCGTCTGCCATCTCGCGCAGGTGAGCGCGGGCGCGCTCGACGTGCAGTTCGACGCGCCGCAGTGGGCGGTGACCCCTGGGCAGTCGCTGGTGCTGTACCGCGACGAGGTGTGCCTGGGCGGCGGGGTGATCCAGTAAGGCAGGGCAGGGTGGAGGATCGAGGGACGCGGTGGATCAAGCCGAATCGGGCGGCGTCGCCACCGCGTCCTCGTACCCGCGCCGCCGGGTGATCAGCCCAGAGTGCTGGAACACGTCGAGTCCCCGGCGTCTCTTGACGGACCGTTGTAAACGGCGGCTAATACTGCGTGTGAACAAGGGGCCTGCCGTATTCAAGGTCGCCCGCCCGCAACCGCGCGAAGCCCATCCGCGCACGCGTTTGTTTCGCCTACTGGATCGCGCGCGCAAACGCAAGCTGATCTGGATCGCGGGTCCGCCCGGAGCCGGCAAGACTACTCTGGTGGCCAGTTATCTGGCGCAGCGAAGCTTGCCTTGCTTGTGGTACCAGGTGGATGAGGGTGACGGCGATATCGCCACCTTTTTTCACTATCTCGGTCTGGCGGCGAGGAAGGCCGCGCCCAAAAAACACAAGCCGCTCCCGCATCTCACCCCCGAATATCTGTCGGGCCTTTCGGTTTTCGCACGGAGGTACTTCGCGGAGCTTTGCAGTCGATTGAAGCGGCCGTCCATCCTGGTGTTCGACAACTATCAGGACGCCTCGCACGGTTCACGGTTGCACGAGGTGCTGAGCGACGGGGTGGCGGTGACGCCGGAGGAGGTCAGCGTGATCGTGATGAGCCGCAGCGATCCGCCGCCCGCCTTTGCGCGTTTGCGCGCCGACGGGGCCATGGCCGAGATGGGCTGGGATGAATTGCGTTTGACCGTGGCGGAATCGCAGGGTCTCGCGCGACGGCGGCATCGTGTCGGCGAAGTCGGGCCGAAGAAGCAAGTCATTCGCCGGATGCACGATATTCTCCAGGGCTGGGCGGCGGGACTGGTGTTATTGCTGGAGCGCACCGGGGGCGAGCCCCTGCCGCCGGCATCGGCCGAGTTCAAGCCCGCAGCGATCTTTGATTACTTTGCCGGCGAGATTTTCGATAAGACGGATTCCGCGACGCAGGAATTTCTGCTGCAAAGCGCTTTCCTGTCCAAGATAAGGCCTCGTTTCGCGGAACAACTTACCGGGCAACCCCAGGCGGGCCGCGTTCTGGCCGACCTGCATCGAAAGAATTACTTCACGACGAAACACGGCGATCCGGAGCCCTTTTATCAATACCATCCGTTGTTCCAGGCTTTCCTGGTATCCCGCGCCGGGGAAACCTTCACGCAGGAGCGTCTGGTCCGGATCCAGCGCACGGCGGCGGAGCTGCTGGAGTCGAGCGGCCAGGTGGAGGACGCGGCGGGACTGTTGCGGGCGGCGAGGGATTGGACGGGGCTGGCCCGGCTCATAGGCCAGCACGCTCCGGCTCTGCTGGCCCAGGGCCGCGGGCAGACCTTGGAAGCGTGGCTGCGCAGCCTGCCGTCAGGGATGCTCGAACGGACTTCCTGGCTCCTTTATTGGCTGGGCGCTTGCCGCCTGCCGTTCGATCCTGAGGAATGCCGCGAGCTGTGCGAGCGCGCTCACGCGCTATTCTCGACCGAGAACGACAGGGCCGGGCTTTTGCTCGCGTGGTCGACCGCCGCCGACTGCTACTTTCACGGCAAGCGCCACTTTGAGCGCCTGAGTCCTTGGATCGAGAGGCTGGAGGAGATCTTGCGGAAGGACCCGACGTTTCCGTCGGAGGAGTTGGAAGCACGCGTGTCCTCGAGCATGCTTTTTGCACTCACGTTCGTCCACCCGGAACATCCGGCCATCCGCCGATGGGGACAGCGGGCCGCGGAGCTGGCGCAGAAAATCGAGGACATCAACCTGCGCATGCAGACCGGATTTTACCTTGCCGTCTATTACCTATGGATGGGCGAGTTTGCCAGCGTGGGGTTGGAGGTCCAGTCGCTGCGCGACCTGGTGCGACGCCCTCGCACCTCGCCGCTGTTGCGCCTGACCATGATCACGCTGGAGGCGCTATACGGCTTTCATACGGCGAGCTTCGCCGACAGCCTCGACAAGGTTGCCGAAGGCCTCAAGCTGGGGGAGGCGACTGGCGTGCACGTCTGGGATCGCCACCTGATGGAGCACGGCGCTGCGTCGGCGCTGAGCCGGGGCGACGCTGCCGTCGCCGCCGGACTGTTGCAGAGGATCGCGCAGGGGATAGAGCGCGCGAATACATACGACTTTGCCTACTATCACTATCTATGCGCCTGGGACGCGATGCTTCGCGGCGATCTCGCCCGCGCCGCGACGCATCACCAGGCGATGGTCGCCTCGGGCTTCAGCGCGGGACCCTACAGCGACTGCCTCCTGCTCCACTCGCAGGCTCAAATTCAGCATCAGCGCGGCGAGCGGACCGAAGCAGACGCAAGCCTCGCGCGAGCGCTCGAATCGGCGCACCGCATGCGAAGCAAGGTGCTGGAGTACATGTGTCTATTATGCCGGGCGCACTTTGCCTTCGACCGCGGAAACGAGGCCGCAGGCGTCGACGACCTTCGGGCCGCGCTCGCTCTCGGTCGTGAGGGAGGCTATTTCAACTTTTTCTGGTGGGTGTCGTCCATCATGACCAGGCTCTGCGGGAGGGCGCTGGAGCATGGGATCGAGGTGGAGTATGTGGGGGAACTTGTCCGCAGACGGCACTTGGTGCCGGAGGAGCCGCTAACGGCTACCGACGCCTGGCCGTGGCCGCTGAAGATCTACACTTTAGGGCGTTTCAGCGTGGTGAAGGACGGAAAGCCGCTGGAGCTCGGCGCGGGGTCGAAGCGCAAGCCGCTGGAACTGCTGATAGCGCTCATCGCCCTCGGTGGCTCCAGGGTGAGTCAAACCAAGCTCACCGACGCCTTATGGCCTGAAGTCGAGGGCCATCTCGCCCAGCAAACCTTCGAGGTCACCTTGCACCGACTGCGCAAACTCATCGGCCAGGAGCCGGCCTTGGTGCTCAAGGACGGCAAACTCAGTTTAGACGCGCACCACTGCTGGGTGGACAGTTGGGCGTGCGAACACCTGCTTGGCCGCATCGAGCGCGCGTTGCACGCAAGCCCTGCACGCCCGGAGGACATCGACCGGTTGGCGACACGATTGCTGGCGCTCTACCAGGGCCCGTTCCTGGCCACGGAAGCGGAACAGCCGTGGTTGCTGTCCCCGCGCGAGCGCCTGCGCAGCAAGTTCCTGCGCCAGTTCTGCGCCTTGGGCCGCCACTGGGAAGCCGAGGGGAAATGGGACAAGGCGATAAACGGTTATCTCCAAGGAGTGGAGGTGGACCCGCTGGCGGAGGAATTCTACCGCAGCCTGATGCGCTGTTATCGGCGGCAAGGCCGCCCGGCGGATGCGTGCGCGGTCTACGCGCGCTGCCGCAACACTTTGAAAACCGTTCTCGGCGTCGATCCCTCCCCTGAAACCGAGACCCTTCGCCGGGCCATCGAAGCCGATCAGACCAAACGATCTTGATTAGTCCGCAGTAACCCAGCTCGCCCCGTTCGTAAAGATCCTGCCCTCCCTGCCGTCGGGGCCGGAGCGCCCCTTCTGATTTTGCGCGGTATTTCGCGAGTATGCGTTTTGTAAGTCCGGCGCGCGCAGGATTGCGCCTGCGAGCAAACAGCTCCGGAAAGTGCGGGACGGGAATGGACAACTACATCGTGCGCATCTATCGCCGCGACCCGCGCCACCCGGAGCGATTGGTGGGGGTGGTGGAAAACGTGGAGAGAGAAAGTCAACGACGGTTCCATACGGCGCACGAGCTTCTGGCGATCTTGGTCGAATCGAGCACCGGCACACAGCGATCGAGCAGAGGGACGGAAAGAAAGACGGGTTGAATCACTTCGATGAACCCCACGACGGAGGCCGTGCTTGAAAGGATGGGGGTGACGGGGCCAACCGGTTTCTGAATCCAGAGAGTTTCGATTCGATTTAACACGAGAAGGGAGTAGCCATGAATAGCAAGCATCTATGGGCAAAAAAATTCCTTGGCGGCATTGGATTGCTGCTCCTCGTGCTGATGCTAGCGGGTTGCGGCGGGGGAGGAGGTGGGGGAAGCGGGGGTGGGGGAGGCGGGGGTGGGGGAGCGCCGGCAACTGGCGGCGAATGGAGAGGCGATGTCACCTTCAAAGGGACAAAGCGTGACGGCTTTTACACTTACTTTGAAGGAAAGGCGCTCGTCGCTTTTCAATATTCGAGTGCGGATTCCGACTTATATCAAAACAGCTTCAGCATCCCCCGTGGCACGGTGACAGGCATGGTGGAGGTCGGGAGCTTAGACATTACCGGTGCATTTTGCCACTACGCAACCCCCGTTCTTTCGATACCCATTACGAACACGGGACCGACGAACCACGGCCGCCTTGACTTCAATTACGCTTTTTCGCCTCCCACGTACCTTGGCGCCGGTGAAAGCACCACGGCCGGGACCGTTGCCTTTACGACGACCTGCACCGCCGGGGTTCCTCCTCCCGACTTTGTAGGTTTGCCCTGGATGCAGACCGCCATCGAGAACTACGATGGCAGCGACAACATACACGGAACGTTTACGGGCATTGATATTGGGCTTGGCACAATAACTTGGGAATGGAACCTCACTCATTACGGTACGGTAAGCGGCGGGAGCATTGTCGGGATCGGTGAGATATATACCTCCAATGTCTCCAGCAACTCCATCACGGTGCATGACAGGCTCGCGAGCGGCAATGTGGCGCCGGTGAGGACCATCTCCGGTGCGGCCACAGGCCTGAGCTTTCCGCAGGGCGTAGCAGTCGATCTGGGGCATAACGAGATTATCGCGGCGAATTACTCCGGCAATTCCATCAAAGTGTACGCGAGGACGGCAAGCGGCAACGTGTCGCCGCTGAGGACCATCATGGGCGCGTCCACAGGCTTGAACGGCCCGGCCAAGATCGCAGTAGACACGACGAACGATGAGATCGTGGTGGCAAATTCTGGCAGCAATTCCATTGCCGTCTTTTCACGGACGGCCAGCGGCAATGTGGCGCCATTGAGGAGCATCGTCGGTCTTGCCACAGGACTGAACAGACCCGCAGACATAGAGGTTGATGCGGGAAGCGACGAGATAATCGCGGCAAATTCGCTCGGCAATTCCATTGCGGTCTTCAGCAGAACGGCCAGCGGCAATGTGTCGCCGCTGCGGACAATCTCCGGCTCATCCACGGGGTTGAGCCACCCGGACGGGATAGCGGTCGACACGATGCATAACGAGATCTTCGTCGCGAACGGCGACAATGTGATCAGAGTCTACGGAAGGACCGCCGTCGGCAATGTGGCGCCGCTACGGACGATCTCCGGCGCGTCCACGGCACTGATCAGCCCGGTAAACATGGCAGTCGATACGATGAATAACGAGATTTTCGTCACAAACGGTGACAACACGGTCAGGGTGTATGGAAGAACGGCAAGTGGCAACGTAGCGCCGCTCAGGACTATCTCCGGTGTAGCCACAGGACTGGCCGGCCCATGGGGCATAGCTTTGTTGAATTGATCTTCTCCAATACGGGAAGATCAACGCGGCCGGCAAGCGTCCGTTTCGATTCGATTTAATACGAGGAGGTATCTATGAGTTGCAAACATCCATGGGCAAAAAATTTGCTTAGCGGCATCCGACTGCTGCTCGAGTATCTTCCTTAAGGCTTAGGTCAGTTTCCCTAACGTTGTATAAAGACAAAGAGGAGAATCACGATGAAAACGAATCTGAAACAAAAATTCCTGCGTACCGTCCTGGGCGGCATGGGGACCCTGTTGCTGTTGTCCGCCCCGAATGCCTTTGCCTTTCCCACCAGTGGAACCTGCGCGATGTTGGTGACCCAACCCGTGCCGTATGGGGCGACTGTTCCACATTCAACCGGCTATAACATTCTCGCGACGCTGACGTTCACCAGCGCTACGGCCGGCACAGTTAACTACTTTAGTGCTAGAGCGACTTACGCCACTACCGGAACCACTGCCGGTACCCCTGAGACCGGGAGCTGGCCATTCACCATCGCGGCAGGCCCCATTGCCGGTTCGAAGACATTCTCGTTTACCGACACTGTCTATTCCCACACTGTTAGCGGCAATATGTATGCCGTGAACGGGGATAGAACCATTCTGGTGCAAGGGGCCAGTGATCTGTTCAGCGGTGTCTGCCAGTTCTGAGGGGGATTGCCATGAAACCAGTCACACGGTTGGGAATGGCCCTGGCGGCGGCAACGCTGCTGATTGTGGCCGGCTGCGGCGGAGGCGGGGGTTCTTCGGCGGCGGCACCGGAGGACACGACGGCTGCCACTTCTTCGGCCGTCGTTACCATCGTTCTGACGACGCAGTAACCGCAGAACGGTAGTTTGGGTTGTCCACGCCCACCTTGTTGGCGCGCGTGGGTTCTTGCCCGAGAACTTCATTCCCGTGCCTGCGACAGTAGTGTAGGTCACCTCCTGGCGCTCAGATCTCGCGCCCGATGCGACGATCGACCGAATACTCGCCCCCGCCGCGGATCAGGATGACCAGCGACAAGATCAGGAGGAGCAAGGGCATTTCCATGCCGCGGCTGGTCCAGAAATAGCCCAACTTCCAGTTGAAATGAAATGCGGCGACGAACATGAAACCGAAGAAAAGCGCCGCCACGGGCCGTGTCAGAAAGCCGATGGCAATAAGGAACCCGCCTACCAGTTCGAGGGTTCCGATGTAATACGCCCAGAACATCCCGGGCTCGATTCCCGCCGCCGCCATCCCCTTCGCCACGCCGGCAATATTCCCGCCCCACCAGCCGAAGAGCTTCTGGCATCCGTGGGGAATGAACCACACGCCGAAGGTCACACGCAAAATCGGATAGGCGAAACGCTGGCAGCGCTCGTACAGCGCGCCGAGAGCCGGGAACACGTATCGCGAAGCTTGCTGGGCTTTCTGCATGATGGGTCTCCTCCTCCAAGAATTCATTCCTTCGGAACCGTGATGGGGGTTCAGGCGCCCGCGAGCCAGGCGAGCGCGCAGGCGATTCCGGCCACGAAGAACGCGAAGAACGACAGCAGCACCGCTTGCAGCCAGACCGGCGCACCCGGGCTCACCGGCAGGCTTGCCGCGACCGGCACGAGCGCGAGCGCGGCGACAGCGTACCACGGCAGCTGCGCGAGGATCATGGCGGCGGCGGCGAGCAGCATGGTGACGACCGCGGCGGTGAGCATGAAGGTCGCGCCCGCGTGAGTTTTTTTTCCGGTGATCATCTGCACCAGCAGAAACGCGCCCGATCCGGCTGCGACCGCCATGCCGTACAGACCATAGGTCAGCGAGGCGCCGAGGATTGCCGCTCCCCCGGCGCCTGCTCCGAGGGCGAGGCCGGCCGCGCCCGCGCGCACGCCGTCCTCCGCAAGGCGGCTGTGTGAGAACCCTATCGTCCAGGCTGTGGCGAGCACGGCGACGCCTCCGGGCAGCAGCCCCCGTTCGAGGTCCTTGTGCGCGAGTAGCGGCCAGAAAATCCATGCCGCCGCGGCGGCTCCGGCCAGGGCGAGCACGAGCGCCTCGAGACGGGTCGGCCGGAAAGCGAAATCGATGACGATGCCCGCCAGCGGCGCCGCAAGTCCCAGAAGGATGATCTTGCGCGCCGCGGTCAGCGGCGCAAAAGTGAATCCGGCGATGAAATACACTGCGGTGGCGAATGCGGCGACGACGGCGAGTCCGCCGAGGCGGAAGGGGGCGAGGAGCGCGGCGACGATCAGCGCGGCGACGAAAGGCGCGAGGCCGCCCTGTACGGCGGGATTGGCGAGCATTTCCTGCATTGCGTGTC
>WNGL01008220.1_pt1 | contig 17075 bp, 12 predicted proteins | sample 5400591 | NCBI WGS metagenome assembly WNGL01 (sample SAMN13153377, study PRJNA577476) | soil metagenome | isolation source: 80 cm soil or saprolite under Garry oak tree replicate 1 | place: USA:California | collected 2016-06-15
AGTGCCTGCAATCACGGTCGCTTCCGCCTGCAGCACTGTCACTTCCGCCTTCAGGCGGAAGATTCCTGGAGCGCGGACAGGAAGGCGACGAGGTCCGGCTCACGTACGAGCCGCCGGACGCGCACGACCGCGCCGTTCTGTCGGGACCATCAGCGACACTCGCGGCACCGGCGGCGCCAGCCGCGGCCGGATCGCCTGCCGCTCCGGTTATCGCGGCGGCGGGTGCGCGGCCGCCGGTCCTGCCTCCCGGGTCGGAGCTGCGGGGTCTCACCACGATCGGCACCGTCGTCGAGGACCTCAGCACGCAGGCCGCCGCATGCGGCCTCGATCAGGCGAAGATCAAGACGTCGATCGCCCGCACCCTGGCCGATGCCGGCTTCAAGACTCAGCCTTACGGCGACGAGGAGTCCTACGTGCTGCTCAGCATCGTGACGAGCAAGCTGGCAGACGGCACCTGCGTGTCGCGCTACGACGCGTCGCTGGTCGCGCAGGCGGACGCGACCTTCCCGTACCTGAAGGGGCTGGTCTCGGTGCTGGTGACGCTCCTGCACGAGGGCGGCATGGCGGGCGGCTCGCCGGCCGCGCACGCATCGGCGGTCATGGACGGCCTCGCCAAGTCCGTGAACGGGTTCGTCTCACGGATTCGCGCCGCGAACACGTAGCCTCGGGCCGTCAGGAATTCATGCCCACGGCGACCGGCTCGTACGACAAATTCGGCGAAAGCCACTTCTCCACGTCGTCGATCGGGATGCCGCGGCGCTTCGCGTACGACTCGATCTGGTCGCGCCCGACGCGGCCGACGTTGAAGTATTTCGCCTGCGGATGCGAAAAGTAGAAGCCGCTGACGCTCGCGGCGGGCATCATTGCTGCGTGCTCGGTGAGCCGCATCCCCTGCCGCTCGGCCTGCAGCAGCTTGAAGAGATCGAACTTTTCGCTGTGATCCGGACACGCGGGATAGCCGGGCGCGGGTCGGATGCCGCGATGGCGTTCGACGTGCAGGTCCTCCGGCGCGGTCGTCGCCGGATCCGGGTGGCCCCAGTCTTCGCGCACGCGCGCGTGCAGATACGTCGCGAAGGCTTCCGCAAGACGGTCCGCGAGCGCCTTCACCATGATCGCGTGATAGTCGTCGTGGTCCGCCTCGAAGCGCTTCGCCAGCTCCGCCGCGCCGATCCCGCCCGTCACGGCGAACATGCCCAGATAGTCGGGCACTCCGCTGCCTCTCGGCGCGATGTAGTCAGCGAGCGAGAGGTTCGGCCGATCGTCTTGTTGCCGCTCCTGCTGGCGCAGCATCGGCAGCCGCGCGAGCGCCTCGCGGCGGTGCTCATCCTTATAGACAAGGATGTCGTCGCCGTCGGCGGCGGCAGGCCAGAACGCGTACACGCCGCGTGCTCGAACGAGCTTGCCGTCGATGATCTGCTTCAGCAGTCCCTGCGCCCCCCCATACAGATCGCGCGCCGCTTCGCCGTACTGTGGGTGTTCCAGGATCGCCGGAAACTTTCCCTTCAGCTCCCACGCGGAGAAGAAGTACGTCCAGTCGATGTACTTCGCGATCTCCTCCAGCGGCACATCGTCGAGAAAGCGGCGTCCGACGAAGGCGGGCGTCGCGATGACGTGCTCGTCCCAGTCGTAGGTCAGACGGTTCGCGCGCGCCTGTTCGTATGAGAGCAACGGCCGCTCGCTGCGCGTCTTGTAGCGTTCGCGCAGCTCTTCCTGCGCTTCGCGATTGCTCTGGACGAACGCGGCGCGTCGGTCGGCGCTCATCAAGCTGGAGACGACATCGACCACGCGCGACGCGTCCAGCACGTGGACGGTCGCCTGAGAGTACTCCGGCGCGACCTTGACGGCCGTGTGCTGGCGGCTGGTCGTCGCGCCGCCGATCAACAGCGGCAGCGTCATGCGGCGCCGCTCCATCTCGCGCGCGACCATCACCATTTCGTCGAGCGACGGCGTGATCAGCCCGCTCAGGCCCACGACACTTGCGTTCCGCTCGATCGCCGTGTCGAGGATCTTCGCCGCCGGCACCATGACGCCGAGGTCGATCACGTCGTAGTTGTTGCACCCGAGCACCACACCCACGATGTTCTTGCCGATGTCGTGAACGTCGCCTTTGACCGTCGCCACCACGATGCGGCCCTGCGTGCCGCCCCCGTGTGGATCCGCCTGCAGCCGCGCGGCCTTCTCCTTCTCCATGAACGGCTCGAGGTACGCGACGGCCTTCTTCATCGCGCGGGCGGACTTCACGACCTGCGGCAGGAACATCTTTCCCGAGCCGAACAGGTCGCCGACGATTTTCATCCCGTCCATCAGCGGCCCTTCGATGATGTCCAGCGGGCGCGGATACCTCTGCCGGGCTTCTTCGACGTCGGGCTCGATGAACTCGACCGAGCCGTGCACGAGCGCGTAGGCCAGACGCTCCTCCACGGACTTGCTCCGCCACTCGAGATCCACTTCCTTCCTCTTCCCGGATCCCTTCACCGTGTCGGCGACCTGCACGAGACGCTCGGTCGCGTCGGGACGTCGATTGAAGATGACGTCCTCCACGTGCTCGAGCAGGTCCTTCGGGATGTCTTCGTACACGACGAGCTGACCGGCGTTCACGATGCCCATGTCCATGCCGGCCTTGATCGCGTGGAAGAGGAACGCGGAGTGCATCGCTTCGCGAACGGTGTCGTTGCCGCGGAACGAGAACGACAGATTGCTGACGCCGCCGCTGATCTTCACGCCCGGGCACGTCGCCTTGATGATCCGCGTCGCTTCGATGTAGTTGACGGCGTAGTTATTGTGCTCTTCGAGACCGGTGGCGATCGCGAGGATGTTGGGATCGAAAATGATGTCGCTCGAATCGAAGCCGACCTGCTCGATCAGGAGCTTGTACGCGCGCTGGCAGATCTGGACCTTCCGCTCGACGGTGTCGGCCTGGCCTGTCTCGTCGAAGGCCATCACGATCACCGCAGCGCCGTACCGCTGGACGGTGCGCGCCTTGGCGAGAAAGTCGGCCTCGCCTTCCTTCAGGCTGATCGAGTTGACGACGCCCTTCCCCTGGACGCACTTGAGACCGGCCTCGAGCACCGACCACTTCGAGCTGTCGATCATGACCGGCACGCGCGCGATCTCCGGTTCGGTCGCGACGTAGTTGAGAAACGTCGTCATCGCCTGCTCGGAGTCGAGCATGCCTTCGTCCATGTTGACGTCGATGATGTTCGCGCCGCCGCGGACCTGGTCGAGCCCGACGTGCGCGGCGTCGGCCCAGTTCCCGGCCTTGACCAGACGCGCGAACCGCGCCGAGCCGGTGACATTCGTCCGCTCGCCGATCATCTGGAAGTTCGAGTCGGGACGGATGACGAGAGGTTCCAGCCCTGACAGCTGCGTGAAATGATCCAAGGCTCGAGGTCCGAGGTTCGAGGTCCGAGGGGCCACGTGCGAAGTGCGCGGCGCGATCCCTGACACCGCCGCGCCAATGGCCGCAATGTGATCCGGCGTGGTGCCGCAGCAGCCGCCGACGATGTTGACGAAGCCGCTCTCGGCGAAGTCCTTCACGAGATCGGCGGTCTCGGCGGGCAGCTCGTCGTACTGCCCGAACGCGTTCGGGAGACCCGCGTTCGGGTAGCTGCTGACGTAACACTCCGCGATTCGAGCGAGGTCCGCCAGGTACGGGCGCATATCGCGCGCGCCGAGCGCGCAGTTGATGCCGATGCTGAACGGCTTCGCATGGCGAACCGACGTGTAGAACGCCTCGAGCGTCTGGCCCGACAGCGTGCGGCCGCTCTTGTCGGTGATCGTGAACGAAATCATCAACGGCAGCCGGACGCATTTCTCCTCGAACACGTTCTCGATGGCGACGATTCCGGCCTTCGCGTTCAGCGTGTCGAAGATCGTTTCGAGGAGCAGCAGGTCGCACCCGCCGTCGATCAAGCCGCGGACCTGCGCTTCGTAGGCCTCGCGCAGTTGATCGAACGTAATCGCGCGGAACGCCGGGTTATTGACCTCCGGCGAAATGGACAGCGTGCGGTTGGTCGGACCGAGCGAGCCCGCGACGAAGCGCGGACGGTCCGGCGCTTTCGACGTCCATGCCGCACATGCCGCCCTCGCCAGGCGCACGCCTTCGACGTTCAGCTCGTACGCAAGGGATTCGAGGCGGTAGTCCGCCTGGGCGATCGCCGTGCTGCTGAACGTGTTCGTCTCGATGATGTCGGCGCCGGCCGCAAGGTACTGTTCGTGAATCTCGCTGATGACATCCGGGCGCGTCAGGATCAGGAGATCGTTATTGCCACGCAGATCCTTCGGGTGGTCCTTGAATCGCTCGCCGCGAAAATCCGCTTCGGTGAGCCTGTGGCGCTGGATCATCGTCCCCATCGCGCCGTCGAGCATGAGGATCCGGGAGCGGAGGGCGTGATCGAGAGCGCTCCAGCTCGAGGTGCGAACGGCGAGGTGTGAGGCGCGAGGTTCGTTATCGGCCATTGTGCATGCTCTTTGTGATCTTCGTGACCTTGGTGGCCTTCGTGGTTGAGCCCTGGGCCGTCTTTCCGCCGCTCGCAATCAACACCGTGAACGGATCGCGCGCGCGGCGCGCACCGATGCTCACCTTGATGTTGGTCAAGCCGGCACCGTGCAGCAATCGTTTCAGCTCGTCGTCGGCGAATCCGAGCCACTTGTCGCCCAGGCGGTCTCGGACCCACTGCTCCTCGTGCCGGCGAAGCTCCAGCACGAGCACGCGGCCGCCGGATCGCACGATGCGTACGGCCTCGGCGAGCGCCTTTGCGGGACTCGCGGCGTGATGGAGCGCCTGCGACAGGAGCGCGACGTCCACGCTCCCGTCTTTCAGCGGCAGCTTCTCCAGCTCGCCGCGCTTCCATTCGACGTTCTTCACCCGGCGGCGGCCAGCGGCCTCCTTCGCGCGCGCCAGGACGGCATCCGAGCGGTCCCCCAGCGCGCGGGCCCATGCCGCCCAGCTCCGGCCCGGAACGATCTGGCGCCGTTCGGCCTGCGCGCCGTGCTCGTCGAAATTCTCCTTCCGCAGCCGCCGCACCTCTTCGAGCCGCGCGGCGTCGGCGCGTCCCTCGGCGGTCTCGTTCGCCGCGTCGAACTGCGCGCGCAGCAGCGGCCAGACGGGGCCGAAGCCATTGGCGCCGCTCTCTAGCGACGGGGCGAGGCGGAAGAACGTGAATCCGCCGTCGCGGCGCTCCTCCACCAGTCCGGCATCCTTCAACAGGCCCAGATGGCGCGAGACACCGGACTGCGCGATCCCGAGGATCGCGGTCAACTCGGTCACGTTCAGCCGCTCCGCGTCCACGAGCCGCAGAATCCGAAGCCGAGCCCCGTCTCCCAGGAGCCGGAACAGCGAGGCCGTCTCAATCATCCATCTATAAATCTACATGCGTTGATGGGTATCTGTCCACTCGTGCGGGGGGGCGGGGGCCGTCCCCTGGGCTATACTGGCCGTTCCGCCGGCGCCGGCGGACACTCTTTCTTTTCCAGGACCAGAATGATGAAATCCCCGCGCATCTTCGCGGCCGCTGCTTTCGTCGTATTCGGCGCGCCGCTGCTCGCGGCCCCGCGCCCTGTCGAAGGACAGGCGCCGGCGGCCCAAGCGCCCGCGCAGCCTCTGACGCAACAGCAAATCAATGAAGAAATGCTGAAGGAGCTGCGGGCGATCCACCAGCTCCTCGAAAGGCTGACCGCAGCCGAGCAGCCGGCCGCGCGGCCGCAGCCCACCACGGCGACGATCACCAACCTGAAGGGCTACGTGATGGGCCGTGCCGACGCGCCGCTCACGATGGTCGAATTCACGGATCTGCAGTGCCCATTCTGCCGCCAGTACATCAGCACCTCCTTCCCGGAGATTAAAAAGAACTGGATCGATACGGGCAAGTTGCGCTACATCAGCCGTGACTTTCCGCTCGATTTCCACCCTCAAGCGCTTCCCGCCGCGCGCGCGGCGCGCTGCGCGGGCGAGCAGGGAAAGTTTTGGGAGATGCGCTTGGCGCTGATGAAGAACGCGAACCTGCTCTCGCCCGACTACATCGCCAGAACGGCAGCGGACCTGAAACTGGATCCGATGCCGTTCGCGGCCTGCACGGCGTCGGGGAAATACGACGCAGACATCCGGGCCGAGACGCTGGAAGGCGCGAAGATCGGCATCGACGGCACTCCGAGTTTTGTCCTGGGCAAGACGAGCTCTACCTCGATCGAAGGGCCGATGATCGTCGGCGCGATGCCGTATTCCCTCTTCGACAACACGCTCAAGCAGTTGCTGGACAAGGTGAGCAAATGAAGAAGGTCGTGCTCACCAGACCCGGCAGACGGGCTGATTGACCATCGGCGCGTCGGCCGGACAGCTGAACGCCTTCGCAAACTCGGGCATGTTCGACACCACTCCATCCGCCCGGTACTTGCCGGGTGAGTGGGGATTCGTTTTTGCGTAGAGCCGCGCGATCTCGTCGCTGCGGTTCTCGCACCACATCTGTCCCCAGCCGAGGAAGAACCGCTGCTCCGGCGTGAAGCCGTCAGCCTCGGCCAGCGCGTGCTCCTTCAGCCGCTCCATCAACGCCATCCAGGCGAGCCGCAGGCCGCCGTTGTCGGCGGTGTTTTCCCCCAGCGTCAGCTTCCCATTCAGCCTCACATCATCGACGGCGGTGTAGCTGCTGTACTGCTTGTCGATGCAGGCGGCGCGCTCCTCGAACGCCTTGCCGTCGGCCGGCGTCCACCACTCGCGCAGGTTGCCCTGCGGATCGAAGCGTCGACCCTGATCGTCGAACCCGTGCGTCAGCTCGTGGCCCACGACCGCCGCTGCCGCGCCATAGTTCACCGCGTCGTCTGCCGCCTTGTTGAAGAACGGGGGTTGGAGGATGCCGGCCGGGAAATTGATGTTGTTTTCGAACGGGTTGTAATAGGCGTTCACCGTCGGCGGGGTCATCAGCCACTGGGTCTTGTCGACGGGCTTGCCGATCTTCGCCATCTGCCGGCGGTACTCGAAGACGTTCGCCCGCTGCGAATTCCCGTAGGCGTCGCCCCGGACAATCTGGAGAGCGGAGTAGTCGCGCCAGCGATCGGGATAGCCGATCTTGTTGGCGACGGCCTGAAGCTTCGCCTCGGCCTGTTTTTTCGTCTCGTCCGACATCCAGGTGATCTCCTTGATGTCAGTCGCGAGCGCCGCCTCGATCCCATGCACCATTTCGAGGGTCCGCTGCTTGCCTTCGGCGCCGAAGGTCCGCTCCACGTACACCTTCCCGAGCGCCTCGCCGAGATCGCTGTCGGTCGCATCGACGCAGCGCTTCCACCGGGGCCGCTGCTCCTTCGCACCGGTCAGCGTCTTGCCATAGAACGCAAAGTTCTCGTCGACGAACCGCTTCGGCAGCATCGCGGCGTTCGAGTGCACGACGTGCCACCGCATGTAGCTCTTCAGGTTCGCGAGATCCGTCGACGCGATCACCTGGTCGACAGCCTTGAGGAATTCCGGCTCGCTGACGTTGGCGCTGTCGCCGGGTGCGGCTTCCGCGCGTTCCATGTAGGCGGACAGGTTGAAGTTGGGCATCAGCTTCTTCACTTCGTCGCGCGGCATCTTGTGGTAGATGTTCGTCGGGTTGCGTTGGCTCACGCGGTCGAGCGCGGCCTTCGCCAGCGTGGTCTCGATCGTCATCACCGCCTTTGCCGCCGCCGCCGCTTTCTGCCGCGTATCGCCGGCGAGCTGCAGCATCCTGATCACGTGCTGCTCGTATTCGGTCCGCAGCTTCACCGCGTCCGGATCGTCCTTGAGGTAGTAGTCGCGGTCCGGGAGCCCGAGACCGCCCTGCGCGTAGATCAGGATGTAGTTCGTGGCGTCCTTGAAGTCGGGGGCCGCGCCGAATCCGAAGAAGCTCGATTCACCCAGCGTGTGCATGTGACCGATAACCGCCGCTATGTCCGTCTTCGTGGTGATGGCGTCGACGCGCCTCAGATCCGGCGCGAGCGGGACGGTCCCTTTCTCATCGATGGCGTTCTCGGCCATGCAGCTGGCGTAGTAATCGCCGACCTTTTTCATGTCGGGATTCGAGGTGGGCTTCGCTGCCCCCTCGAGGATGTCGCGAAGGATCTCGTTGTTGCGGTCCTGGAGCTCGCTGAACCGACCGTAGCTCGGCTGATCGGGCGGCGCTGGATGCTTCGCCATCCAGCCGCCGCAGGTGAACTGATAGAAGTCGGTGCACGGGTTAGCCGTGCGGTCCAGCGCCGTCAGATCGACTCCGGATCGGCTCACCATCGGCTGCTCCGTGACCTGCTGCGCCTGCAGGCGTGCGTCATCGGCGGCGAGAACAACGGCGACGGGAATCGCGATTACCGCAAGGGCTTTGCTGCGTGACATCATTTCGCTCCAGTGACTCCGACAGTCTACTGCAGTGAAAACCCGATCGCCGGACTGCTGCTCGCGCACGGCGCCGGCGGCGGCCAGCGTAGCCATTTCATGGTGCTGGCGGCGAACGCGCTCGCAGCCCGAGGTATCACGACGGGCACGTTTGATTTCCCGTACATGACCGCAGGACGGAAGGTCCCTGACAAGGCGCCCGTGCTCGAAGCGCACTGGCGGACGATGATCCAGGCGGCGGCGAACCATCCGGCGTTCGCGAATCTGCCGTTGTTCATCGGCGGAAAGTCCATGGGCGGGCGGATCGCGACGCACGTCGCGGCGCAGCATGTCGACGGCATCCAGGGGCTCGTCTGTCTCGGCTATCCACTCCACCCGCCGGGAAAGCCCGGGCAGCGGCGGGACGTCCATCTGCCGGATATCCGTGAGCCGATGCTCTTCGTGCAAGGCACGCGCGATGAATTCGGGACGGCGGCGGACATCCGCGCGCTGCTTCCGCGGCTCAACTCACGCGCCGAGCTCTACGAGGTCGCCGACGGTGACCATTCGTTCAAGGTGCGCGTATCTGCCGCAAAGAAAACGCAGCCTGCGGTCCTGACAGAGATCTTCGACGCCGTGAGCGCGTTCATCTGGCGGGCTTCCTAGCGTCCAGGCGGCCGGGGTCTTGCGTCGGGGTGGAACTTGATCGAATGGCGGACCTGCGCCTCCTCGACCGAATGCGATGTCGTGAGATCCACGTCCTTCTTCGCCATCTCCACGAGCTGGCGGTAGTGCTGATGCAGAATCCGCAGCTCGGCTTCCGTGAGGTCCTCGACGTCGATCAGACGATTGCTGGCCCCCTTCTTGGACGCCACGAGCTCGTTCAGCTTGAGCTGCACCGCAAGCGACTCCTTGTTCTGCGAGCGTTGAATCAGGAAGACCATCAGGAACGTGATGATCGACGTGACCGTGTTCATGACGAGCTGCCAGGTGTCAGAAAAGTGAAACGCCGGCCCGGTGAACAGCCAGATCACGATCATCAACGCGGCGAGGCTGAAGCCGAGTGTGCTGCCGGTCGTGACGGTGGCCCAGGACGAGAACTGTTCGAGTCGCTGCGCGATGCTCGTGTGCTTCCGCGGCATGGCTGATCCCCCTGCACGCGATGATAACGGAACGCTCTCCGCGCTATAGTGAACGGATGCCCCCGGAAACGCTCACCCAGCCCGCGCCGCCCCTTCGCAGCCGCAACCGCGCCGAGATTCCGGACCGGTTCAAGTGGAATGTTCAGGACATCTTTGAATCCTGGGACGAATGGGAGACCGCCTACAAGCAGCTCGAAACCGGAGTCGAACGCTACGCGGCGCTGAAGGGCACGCTGTCGAAGGGGCCCGCCGCGCTCCTGGGTGTGATGCGCCTATCGGAAGAGCTCGGGCAGCTCGCGTATCGCGTCTGGTATTTCCCGTCGCTGCAATACGACCAGGACCAGCGCGACAACCCGATCAACGCGCGGCGCCAGCAAGTCCAGATCCTGTTCGCGAAATGGAAGCAGGCCGAGTCGTGGTTCAGCCCGGAGCTGCTGCAGATTCCGCTGGAGACGATCCGCGAATGGATGAATCAGGAACCGGCGCTCCGCGTCTACCGCTTCGCGATCGAAAACCTCTATCGCCAGCAGGAGCACGTGCTCGACGATGCGGGCGAGCGGCTGATGTCGCTCGCGAGCCGGCTCGCCTCGTCCCCGAATGACACGTACTGGGCGCTCTCGACCGCGGACGCCAAATTCCCGAAAGTGACGCTGTCGACGGGCGAAGAGCTGACCGTCTCCTACGGACAGTACCGGGCGATCCTCGCGACCAGACGGGAGCAGGCGGACCGCGAAAAGACGTTCACGGCGCTGCACGAGACGTACAAGTCGTCGCTCAACACGTATGCGACGCTGTATAACGCGGTATGCCAGCGCGACTGGTTCCAGGCACGGGCCCGCGGATACAAGAGCACGCTCGACGCCGCGCTCCACGGCGACAACATTCCGCCCTCGGTCGTCGAGAATCTCATCGAGACGACGCGCGCGGGCGTCGGGCCGCTGCGCCGCTATCATCAGCTCCGGCGCCGCATGCTGAAGGTGCCGTCCTATCACGTGTACGACTTCTCGATCCCGCTCGTCACCTTCGACAAGAAGTACGACTATGACGAGGTCCTCGACTGGATCGTGCAGGCGTCGGCGCCGCTCGGTCCCGAGTATCAGGCGCTCGTGCGTACGGGATTCTCGAGCGGCTGGATCGACGTGTACGAAAACGAAGGCAAGAGGTCCGGCGCCTACTCGGCGCCCGTCTACGGCGTCCACCCATACATGCTGCTCAACTACACCGACACGCTGGACGACGTGTTCACGACGGCGCACGAGATGGGCCACTCGATGCATACCATCCTGTCGCACGAGACGCAGCCCTTCATCTACTCCGACTACACGATCTTCGTCGCCGAAGTGCCCTCCACGCTGATCGAGGCGCTGCTGCTCGAGTACATGCTCGCGCGCTCGACGGATCCGATCGAGCGGATCGTGCTCCTGCAGCACGCCATCGACAACATCACCGGGACGTTCTACACGCAGGTCCTCTTTGCGGACTACGAACTGCGCGCGCACCGGCTGGCGGAACAGGATCAGCCGATCACGGCGGAGATCCTCACCCAGATCTACACGCAACTGTTGAAGGACTATTACGGCGACGCCGTCGATCTGAATCCGTTGACCGGGATCACGTGGTCGCGCATCCCGCATTTTTTCAACTCGCCCTACTACGTCTATCAGTACGCGACGTGCTTCGCGTCCGCGGCGCAGCTCGCGCGGCAGATCATGGCGGGCGGCAAGTCCGCCGAGGCACGGGAGCGTTACCTCACGCTCCTCCGTTCCGGCGGCAACGACTATCCGATGGAGCAGCTCCGGAAGGCCGGCGTGGATCTCAGCCAGCCGGACACTGTGCGCGCGGTCGTCGATCAGCTCGACGGACTAGTCGCGCGGCTGGAGCGGGAGCTTTCCGCGCTGTAGCACGCCTCTTCTTACACGAGGATTGGAGATCAGGAGCTCTGTAGGCCGGGTCTTCAGACCCGGCGGTCTTGGGACGACTTCGCTCGCGTGAGCGGTCCTTCACGCGGGCGCCCACGCGGGTCCTGTCGCGGGGCAGCCCACCGGTGCGCGTGCGCTTTCATGGGGTCCAACGGTACGCGCACTACGCGCCGGCGGGCGCCCGCCCCGCGCCACCCGCGAGCCCGCTGACAGGACCGCGCTGCGTTTGGCAGCCGCAAGCTGGAGAATCATCAGGCGGCCGTGGTGCTGAACTACTTCGTCTACAATTTCATCAAGATTCACCGGACCTTGCTCGTAACGCCAGCGATTGCGCCAGGCGTCACGGATCGATTCTGGGAAGTGTCCGATCTCGTCGCTTTGCTCACGGAATCCGAAGCAGGAAAAAAGCGGCGTGACCTATCCTGACCATCGGGCGCAATAAACTGGGCACATCTGATGTCTGTTGTTGAGCAACCTGCCACGCTCCGACCGCCGTTGAAATGGGCGGGCGGCAAGCGATGGCAGGTGCCATACCTTCGGCCACTGTGGGAGGCGCACGGACATCGGCGTCTCGTGGAGCCATTCTGCGGCGGGCTCGCGGTCACGCTCGGACTCGGTCCAGGCCGGGCGCTCCTGAACGATGCCAATCCGCATCTGATCAACTTCTATCGCTGGCTCCAGAAAGGACTGCGCGTCGATCTCCAGATGGAGAACGACGAAGCATTGTTTTACGGGCACAGGGAACGGTTCAACGCCTTGCTGGCTACCGGCAAGGGCACGACGAGGGAAGCGGCGGCACTGTTCTATTACCTGAATCGAACAGGCTACAACGGGCTCTGCCGGTTCAACAGCAAGGGCGGTTTTAACGTGCCCTTCGGTCGCTATGCACGAATCGGCTACGTGCAGGACTTCGCCGCATATCGCGGAGTGTTTGCGGAGTGGACCTTCGACAACCGGGATGTGGAAGCAGTTCCTCTTGAGCGTGCCGATTTCGTTTACGCCGATCCGCCCTACGACGTCGAGTTTACGCAGTACGCGAAGGAGGGATTCTCTTGGGCGGATCAGGAACGAACGGCGGTGTGGCTCGCGAAGCATCGCGGCCCGGTGGTTCTCGTCAATCAGGCCACGCCACGGATCGAAAAGCTCTATCGAACACTCGGATTCGCCGTGCAATTTCTCGACGCGCCCCGCCGCATCAGCTGCACGGGTGATCGGACACCTGCCCGTGAAATCATGGGGACACGCAATCTGTGACGCCACGCAATACCAATACCGGCGGCGTGCTTGAAGCGATGGTCCTGCCGGCCCTAACCCGTGGTGGCTATACCAGCGACAAACAGGTCACCGTCGGCACGCGCTGCGGCGGTGGCACGCACAAGGTCGATGCACTCGCCAGGAAGGGCGCTGACGCGATCCTCATTTCGCTGAAGTGGCAACAGACGGGCGGCACGGCTGAACAGAAAGTTCCCTTCGAGGTGATGTGCTTGGCCGATGCTGTTAGGACAGGGCATGCGCAGCGCGCGTTTCTCGTCCTTGGTGGAGATGGCTGGACATTGCGCGACTACTACACGTCCGGGGCGCTATCTGAGCACCTGACCCATGCGGCACTCGTCAAGGTCGTGACTCTCGAAGCTTTCATTCGACTGGCCAACAACGGACAGCTTTGAAAGTAGCCCCGCACCAGAGATTCAGCGGCCTGGTCCGGCCGAATTCGCGAGAATCGTCGTCAAGCGAAGTCATCGTCAGTACTCAAGCCTGCGTGACCTTCGACGCAAATCGGCATCTCTGAACGTTGGCGGGACTCTGCGCGGATCAGCCGTCGACGAACGCTCCTACCAGTGTCGTCGTCAAGAACGCGGCGGGGTCACGTCCGCGCCGCGGCGCGATGCGGCCAGCGCGCTGCGTCAGTTCTGAAAACCGCGCAGCAGGCGTCCAGATCCGCGTCGGCGCTGATTCGTCATTGCTGTCCGGGCCAACTCATTTCCGCACGTTGATGGTTCAGCGGCCATCGAGACACCATAGCCGACGCGGCATCGTCAGGTCTGGACCGAAGGCGCGGTTTTTCGCGCGCGTCATTCAGCACTGACCCGCGGCCGGTGATATCGCGTCGTCAGCGCCGCCGTTCCGAGCAGCACGATCGCGGCCGATCCGTAGGCCGCTCCCTCGCCGAACCACTGCAGGACGCCGTTGCCCCAAACCGGGCCCAGCGCGCGGCCGAGACTTTCGAGCGCACCGGCGGCGCCCTGCACACGACCCTGCTCGTGCCGCCCCGCCGCGCCGCTGACGAGCGACACGAGCGACGGATTGCAGAAGCCGATTCCGAGCGCGCCGGGCACGAGCATCGTGATGAACACCGGCAGCGAGTGCGTCATCGCGCTTCCGCCCCACCCGATCGCCGCGAACACCAGGCCAATCTCGAGCGTCCGCTTCTCGCCGAGGACGCGGACGACCGGACCGACCAGGGCCGCCTGCACGACGACGCCGAGAAAGCCGAAGATCGCGAGCAGGTACCCGGTGTGCGTCGCGTCGAAGTTGAACCGGCGCGCGCCGAAGAGCGCGAACGTCGTCTGATACACCGCGAACGAGCCCCAGTAGAGAAAGTCGATTGCGAACAACACGCGCAACCCCGGCCGGCCTCCGACCTCCCGCAGCGCGCGCCAGGGCGAGACCGAGACGGCATCCACGCGATGCACGGTCTCGGGCAGCCAGAACCAGGCGAGCAGCGTCGCAACCACCGTGATCGCGGCGGCAGCCCAGATGGGCGCCGTATAGCTGATGTGCGCGAAGAGACCGCCCAGCGCGGGACCGATGATGAATCCCAGGCCGAACGCCGCGCCGAGCATCCCGAACGAGCGCGCGCGGTTCTCCTCCGTCGCGATGTCGCCGATATACGCCCGGGCCGTGGTGATGTTGCCACCCGACAGGCCGTCGACGATTCGAGCGAAGAACAGCATGGCCAGGCTTTGCGCGAGCGCGAGCATCACGAAACTGACCACCGTCCCGACGAGGCTGAAGATCAGTATCGGACGGCGGCCCCACCTGTCCGACCAGTGGCCGAGCAGCGGCGACGCAATCAACTGCGAGAACGAGAAGGACGCGAACAGCAGCCCGATCGTCAGCGGCGAGGCGCCGAACGTCTGTGCGTAGAACGGCAGCAGTGGGATGATGATCCCGAAGCCGATCAGATTGACGAGGATCGTCAGGAAAATGATGAGAAGCGGACGGCTCACTTCGCTGCGCTCATTCGCTATTTCTTTTCGGTCACGCTCTTGATGATCACCGGCGCGAGCGGCACGTCGTCCATGCCGTCCTTCGAGCCGGCCTTCGTGGCGGCGATGCGATCGACCACGTTCATGCCCGCGATGACGCGGCCGAAGACCGCGTAGCCGAAGTCGTCCGGCGAGAATCCCCGGTGATCGAGACCGATGTTGCTCGCGAGATTGATGTAGAACTGCGTCGTCGCGCTGCGCAGGGCGCGGGTGCGCGCCATCGCGACGGTGCCGCGGACGTTGCTCAAGCCGTTCGTCGCCTCATTCTGGATGGGGGCACGCGTCGACTTCTCGACCAGGTCCGGCGTGTAGCCGCCACCCTGAATTACATACCCCGGAACCACGCGGTGCCAGATGGTCCCGTCGTAGAACCCCTCCCGGGCATATTGCAGGAAGTTCGCCACGGAAACGGGGGCCTGATCTTTGAATAGCTCGATGGTGATCGGCCCGGAAGAGGTCTCGACGACCACGATCGGGTTGCCCGGAGCGGGCTGCAGCGGTGCGGCTGGCGCTGCCGCCTGGAGAAGTAAACCGAGCAGTGCGAAGAAGATGGACATCAAGGTTGACCGGCGCCGGACTCCGGCCGGGAGTGAACATCGACTGTCCGGCCGTGACGCGGCGCCCAAAACATCGTGCGCGACGATTCAAGCGAATGGATCCTCGATGTTAGGTGTGACAGGGGCCGCGCGTCAATCTCGGGTAGGCTACAATTGGTGCTCTTCGCCGGAGGGCAACAATGGTAACGCAACTCCAGAGCGAACAACGCGAGCTCGCGGATTACATTCGCGCGGGCTCGACTCGTGGTCCGCAATGCTTCGGCAGTTATTTCGACGAGAAAGGCGGGTCGTGCGCGCTCGGCGCGGTGTACGACGCCTTCTATCACCTGCCGCGGCACGGCAAGCTGATTCCCGATCATCTCGAACGGCTCTTTCGCTGTCTCGACGAGGTCTCGAAACGCTGCCCGCATGAAGGGTGTGTGAAGCGACTGCCGCTCGCTCCGATGCTCGTCCACTTGAACGACGATCACGTCTGGACGCGCGAGCAGATCGCCGATTGGCTGACGGCTGAATCAGGAACGTAACTATCGTTTGCAATCTGGTAATTGCGTAATCGGGTAATCGGGTAATCGCACTGCGAAATTACCAGATTGCCCGATTTCCAAATTACCCGATTGAGTAAGGCTCCCATGTCTTTCCTCGATCGTTTCAAGATCCAACCCAAGTACAAATCTCCGGATCCTGAGGTGCGCGCCGCGGCCCTGCAGGAGCTCAGCGACACCGACGACGATCGCGCGCTGCTGGCCGCGCTGGCGAGCGAGGACGCCGATCCGCGCGTCCGCCGGGCGGCGGCCGCCCGCATCCAGGACGTAACGGTGATCGCGGCGATGGCCGCGCACGATCCCGACGAGGAGCTGCGGGGAGAACTCATCGACCGGCTTGCGTCGATCGCGGCGTCAGCCGACGCACCGGACGCGGCGTCTCACGCGCTGGCGGCGCTGACCGATCCCCGGCAGATCGCCACGGCTGCCAAAACGTCTCCGCTCGAAAGGGTCCGCGTCGAGGCCGTCAATCGGCTCTCCGACGTCCGGTCGCTGAGCTCTGTTGCGCGACACGCGGCCGACCCGCGCGTCGCCGTCCTTGCAGTCGAACGGATCCAGGACCCCTCGGAACTGCTCAACGTCGCTTCGAAGACCGAGCACAAGGACGCCGGTATCGCAGCCCTTGAAAAGGCTGTCGCGGCGGGGAACGTCGAACGCTCCACGCTGGACGGGCTCTCGGACCGCGCGAACAACAAGTCGGTGAGCAAGCGCGCCCGCATGATGGTCCAGGCCATCGACGATGCGGAGAAAGCCAGAGGCGCGGCGATCCAGCAGCATCAACAGCGCGTTGCCGGCGCTATGGCTCGGGTGGAAGCGCTGGCGGCGTCGACGACGATGGCGGGCGCCGAACATCGTCTCGACGAGGCCGAGACGGAGTGGCGCGAACTGGTTTCAGACTCCACACACGAAATCGGCGAGGCGGATCGCGAGCGGTTCGCCGCGGCGGTAGCCGCCGCGCGGTCCGTGATCGAGCGTGAAGCGCGCGAGCGCGCGGATCGCGAGGCGTGCGAGGCGCAAATCGCCGCCGCGCGCTCGTCGAAATCAGCTTTGTGCGAGCACATCGAAGCCCTGGAGGGCGACGCTGCACTCGACAGACTCGAACAGGCGCGCTCCGAATGGGAAGGACTGCCCGCGGATCCCGAAGCCGCCGCGCATGAAGCGTTCGTGCGCCGGTTCGAAGAGGCCTGCCGTCGAGCGACTGCGCGCCACGAAAACCGGCAGGAAGCCTCGCGCACGAACGTCCGCCTGGAGGAACTGTCGCGCGAAGCCGAGCAGCTCGCAGCGCAGGAAGACAGCCCGGCGTATGCGTGGGACTCGATCTCGCGCGAGTGG
>WNGL01005623.1_pt1 | contig 17074 bp, 18 predicted proteins | sample 5400591 | NCBI WGS metagenome assembly WNGL01 (sample SAMN13153377, study PRJNA577476) | soil metagenome | isolation source: 80 cm soil or saprolite under Garry oak tree replicate 1 | place: USA:California | collected 2016-06-15
GTACGTGGCGGAGCTGAAGAAGGCCGGCTACGACGACCTCTCGGTGTCGAAGCTGATGACTCTTCGCAGCCAGGGCGTGAGCGGCCACTTCGCCAGCGAGCTGAAGGCTCTGGGCTACGACAAGCTGCCCATCTCCAAGCTGCTCGCCCTGCGCTCCCAGGGGGTAGGCCCCGAGTACGTCCGCGAGCTGGCGAACCTCGGTTACCGGGGGCTCGAGGTGCCGATGCTGCTGGGCCTCCGCGGCCAGGGCGTCACTCCGGAGTACGTGCGGGCGCTGAAGGAAGCGGGATACGAGGGCCTCCCGGTGGGCATGCTCATCGAGCTGCGGTCGCACGGGGTCAGCCCCGAGTTCGTCCGCGAGCTGAAGGAGGCGGGCCTCACGAACCTGAAGCCCGAGGAGCTGGTCGAGCTGCGCAGCCACGGCGTGCGCGGCGAGTGGCTGAAGCGGCTGAAGGGCAAAGGGTGGGAGGTCGAAAAATGAACCGCGGCAACGGCGTGCTGGCATGGGGCCTCGGGGGGTGCGCGCTGGGCGCCGCCCTGCTGGCGACGGGCGGCGGCCGCGCGGCCGCGCCCGAGGGGCTGCGCGGCGTGTGGACGGCCGAGCGCTCCAACTGGCGCGTCGAGAAGGGGGGGACCACGACCATCGTCCAGCTCTCGCTCCGGCGCGTCGGGGGACGAGGACACTGGGACTCCTCGCACTCGGTGCTCCTGGCCGAGCTCGACGGGCTGACGAGCGCGGCCATGGACGCGCCCTCGGCCGACGCTCGCTTCGCCTGGAAGCGCGACGCGGGTGCGTTCGCCTTCGAGGGGCGCTTCCAGGCGGGGGCGGGCGCCGGGCACTTCACCTTCACCTCCAGCGCGGCCTACCTGGCCGACATGCGCAGCCGCGGCTACGGCGACATCGACGACGAGAAGGCGCTGAGCCTGGCCATCCACGACGTGAGCCGCGCGTTCCTGGGGGAGCTGGCGGCCTTGGGCTACGAGCGCGTCCCCATGGACAAGCTCATGGCGCTGCGCATCCACGGCGCGAGCACGGAGTTCATCGGGGGCCTCGCGGGGCTCGGGTACAAGCGGCTCGAAGTGGACCAGCTCGTGGCCCTGCGCATCCACGGGGCGAGCCTCGAGTTCGTCCGCGACCTCCAGGGCCTCGGCTTCGCGGGCCTTCCTCCGGACAAGCTCGTGGCCTTTCGGATCCCGTCGCGCAGCTCAAGGCCCTGGGCTACGCGGGCGTCGGGGTGGACGAGCTGGTCAGCCTGCGCATCCACGGGGTGACGACCGACTTCATCCGCCGCGTCCAGGGCCGGGCGTCCGGCAAGGCCGTCACCGTGGACCGCCTGGTCTCGATGCGCATCCACGGGGAGGAGCCGGAGTAGGATCGCGCCGGCGGACCTGCCTTGACCAGCCCGTCCCCTACCATCGCCACCTCAGGCGATGGTGCTAGCATGTCAAGAACGGTATCGCAGATGGCAGCGACGACTCGCTCGGTGGCGACGGAAATCGACCTTCTCCGGACGCCGAAGGACGGCCGGAAGTACGAGCTCGTCGACGGCGAGATCCGCGTGAGTCCGGCGGGAAGCCGTCACGGTCACGTTTGCGCCAGCCTGCTCTTCCGGCTCGTTGGCACCGTGAAGGAGCATGGCCTGGGATACGTGTTCGATTCCAGCACCGGCTTTCGTCTTCCCGGTGGCAACGTTCGCTCGCCGGACATCAGCTTTATCGGGCGCGGGCGCTTTGGGGCAGGGAAGTTGCCCGAGGGTTTCGGTGATGTCGTGCCCGACCTGGCGGTGGAGGTGCTCTCGCCGGAGGACCGTGCTCGTTACGTCCTCGACAAGGTGGGGGAGTATCTGCAGGCGGGTGTACGACTGGTGTGGGTGGTGGATCCCAAGCGCGAACGTGCGGTCGCCTACCGGTCGCTGACCGACGTCACGAACCTCGGCCCCGACGATCTCCTGGATGGGGGCGAAGTCGTTCCCGGCTTCAGCGTGAGGCTCAGGGAGGTCTTCGAATAGTTTCCGATCGGGTGCGTGATCGGCGACAGGGAGCAGGCCCCGGGGGACGCTTCCCCCCGGGGCCTTTGCGTCTAGAACTGCAGGCGCACGCCGATGCGGAGGATCCGCGGGCTCAGGATCTCGTTGATGTGGCCGAACGCGCCGGAGTCGGCGAACCGGTTCTGGGCCAGGATCGTGTTGCGGTTGAAGGCGTTGAACAGGTCGGCCGTGATCTGGAGCGACGCGTTCCCCGCGATCTTCTGGGTCTTGGCCAGCCGGAGGTCGACGTCGAAGACGCTCGGGTAGCGGAACGCGTCCACGCTGCCCGCCCGCATCGCCACTGATCTGACGACCACTTCGTCCGACCGGACCTGATCTGACCGGCCCGCCGACTATGATCGTTGCCTCTGGCGATGGTGCTAACATGCGAAACACGATGTCTGAGATGGCAGGGACGTCCCGCCCGGCCGCGACCGAAGCCGATCTGCTGCGGATGCCCAGCGACGGCTGGAAGTACGAGCTGGTCGACGGAGAGATCCGCATGAGTCCAGCGGGGGCCCGTCACGGCCAGGTTTGCGTCCGCTTGGTCCTCCGCCTGGGCGCCTTCGTTGAGGAGCGACGCCTGGGATACCTCTTTGACTCGAGCACGGGCTTTCGATTCCCTGGGGGCAACGTCCGTTTGCCAGACGTCACCTTCGTCGCCCGCGGGCGCTTCAAGTCCGAGAAGGTACCCGAGGGGTTCGGGGACGTCGTCCCGGATCTGGTCGTGGAGGTGCTCTCACCGGATGACCGGGCCCGGGACGTGCTCGACAAGGTGGGGGAGTACCTTCAAGCGGGAGTGCGCCTAGTGTGGGTCATCGACCCCAGGCGTGAGCGCGCGGTCGCCTACCGGTCGCTCACCGAGGTCACGAAGATCGGTCTAGACGATCTCCTGGATGCGGGCGAAGTCGTTCCCGGCTTCCGCGCGAAGCTGAAGGAGATCCTGGAATAGCGGCGGCCTCGGGCGGCCGCCCGGGGCTCAGGCCAATACGCCGGCCAGGAACAGCGACCCGAAGTGCAGGGTCAGCACGGCCTTGCCCTGGAACTTCCCGCTGCCGGGCGTGATGTCGATGAGCATGTGCTCGGCGGTGCCCTTGTCCGCGGAGAACAGCGATTCCAGGCGAACCGCCTTGGCGGCGTCCGGGGTGTCGGTCCGGGCGAGCCGCCCGGGGTAGAGCGCGAGGACCCAGTCCTTCTCCGCGGTCTTGATCGCGCCGATCGTGTATTCACCCGCCGGAAGGGTGGCCTTGTCGGTCTTCAGCTCGGCGGAGAGCTTCAGGACCGGCCGGCGCGGGGTGACGAAGTCCCCGACCTTGGCGGTCTGGGCGTGCGCCTCGTTGGCCGGCGTGGTGTTGTAGGTGATCGTGACTTCCACCCCCTGCGGCAGGGTCACCGTCACCGTCTTGTTGAAGTGCGGATGGGCGAAGGCGACGCTTGCCACGAGAACGGCACCCAGGCCAGGGCCGACGGTACGCTTCATGCGCTTCCTCCTTGGATCGCCCCTCGCCCTAATTAATACTTCAAGTCGGGGGTCCGCGCCGATGCGTCCTCACGGCAGGGGAGTGGGGGGAGGGGAGCCAGGGGGTAGTCCGCGTCCAACCGGGCGGTGACGACGTTCCCTCTTGCGTCCGTGCCGAGGATCTGGATCGTGATCGCGATGGGACCCCTCGGTGGCATCTGGACCTGGCCGAGCTGCGCCGGGTAGGTCAGGCGTCCCCCGCGGCGCCAGCTCCGTACGGCCCAGTCCTTGCCATTCCGCAGGCGGGCGCCAGGGCGGGGCGTTCGCTGCACGAACGGGTGTTCGAGGACCGAAGTGCAGCGTCAGGCGCCCTTCAGCCATTTGGACGCTCCGGGCGAGCGGGTCGCTCGCGGCGAATCGGCACCACCCAGGACTCCACCCATTTCCGGTTGTCGAAATCCCAGGCCGCGACCGCCAGGTCTCGCGCGCCGACGCGAACCGCGAGGAACCGGTGGGACGAGTGGCGGGGGGCGCCGGGGCGGAAGACGGGGTGGCCTCGCCAGACGTAATGGCCCACGCGGTGCTCGTGGCCGTGGAAGATCGCGAGGACGTTGTGCCCCTCGATGGCCCGGGCGAACGCGTCCTTGTCGTCCTGCTCCCAGAAGTCGCTGTAGGGACCCTCGAGGGAGTAGTGGAAGAACAGGATCACCGGCTGGTCGGGGCCGAGCCGCTCCAGGCGCCGGGTCAGCCACTCGCGGGTGCGAGCATCGGGATACATGTCGAGGCAGAGGAAGTGCAGGTCGTCCCAGCTCCAGGCGTAGTCGATGCCGCCGTGACGCCTCTTGGCCTGCTCCTTGATCGGGGACTCGCTGTTCACGTCGTGGTTGCCGATGGCTTCGAAGATCGGGTACTTGAGGAGGCCATCTTTGCCGGTGAGGCCGTAGACCTTCTCGAACTGGGCGAACTCCTCCAGGAGGCCGTTGTCGGTGGTGTCGCCTAGGAAGAGCACGCCGCGGGGGGTCGCGACGCGTCCGCCGATCTCGGCCGGGTACTCCGTTCCCGGCAGCTCGTTCATCTGCTGAACCAGGGCGCGATTCTGCTCGTCCATCCCGCGCGCGCCGAAATGCGAATCGCTGGCCACGAAGAAGGTGATGGTGGGAGGCTCTGCCGGTCGTGGCTGAGCGGCCACCGGGAGGGAGAGCCCGAGCCAGAGTACGAGGAGCGTCTTCCCGCGTTCTCTCAACCGCTCGAGATTCTCACACCCCAGGCGGGATCGACAACTCGCCGCTTGCAAAGAGATGTCAAAGGCCCGGGGAAGGTCCGCGGGCGATGTCGTGCGAAGACCCTTGCGATGTCTTGCGATTTGTCATACATTATTGGGTATATGGCGCGCGTGAGCATGACCATCCGGCTCGACTCCCAGACGCGGATCAGGCTGGCTTCGGCGAGCCGGCGCCGGGGCCGAACGCCCTCGGCGGTGGCTCGGGCGGCCCTCACGGCCTGGCTCGACGGCGAAGAGGGCACGGCGGGCATGGCCCCTTACGAGGCCGTCGTGGACCTCATCGGGTGCGTCCGGGGCGGCGACCCGAAGCGATCGACCCGGCGGGCCACCGAGATCCGCGACGCGCTACGACGCCGCGGCAGAAAGCCCGCTCGATGATCCTGGTCGATGCGGGCCCGCTGGTCGCCCTCGTCGATGCCTCGGACCAGCAGCACCGGGCGTGTGTCGGCGCGCTGCGGTCGATCACGGAGCCCCTGGGGACCGTGTGGCCGGCGATCTCGGAGGCCATGTACCTCCTCCTTGATGTCCCGCGCGGACAGCAGGCGGTCTTCGAGATGCTGGAGCGCAAGGCGGTGCGCATCCTGAGCCTGGACGAGAGCGACGTCCCGCGGATGCGCGAGCTGATGGTGAAGTACGGCAACCGGCCGATGGATCTGGCGGACGCAGCCCTGGTTCGGGTGGCCGAACGGGAGGGGCTGAGCACGGTCTTCACGGTGGATCGGAGCGACTTCGGGGTGTACCGCCTTCAGGGCAGGAAGACCATACGAATCATCCCGGCATCAAGAGGCTGAGCGCCGGGTCGGAGTGACGCATAAGCGTACATAATACTTATTATCGGAAGTGGATGCCGGTGCGTCCCTCCGGGCAGGGATCCTACTGATATAGAGACACTTACGCCTGTTCAGCCTCGGGGCGAACGAAACGGTAGCCCAGGCCGCGGACCGTCTCCAGGAGACGAGGGTTCCGGGGATCGTCCTCGATCTTCCGGCGCAGGCGCGCGAGGTGGCTGTCGATCGTGCGCTCGTATCCGGCATGGGCGGCCTCGCCGAGCCGATCCAGGATCTCGTCCCGGGAGAACACGCGGCCAGGAGACGCCGAGAGCACCTCGAGGATGCGGTACTCCATCGCGGTGAGATCGAGCGGCCGCCCGTCGCGAGAAACCGTCTTGCCGGCGGTGTCGATGGCGAGGCTTCCGAACCGACGCACCGCCTCCGGCGTTGGCTCGGCCCTCCGCAGGAGCGCGCGGACCCGCGCCACCAGCTCCCGCACGCCGAAAGGCTTGGTGACGTAATCGTCGGCGCCCAGCTCCAACCCCAGCACCTTGTCGATCTCCTCGCGCCGCGAAGTGAGGATCAGGATGGGCGTGCGGCGCGTGCGGCGCACGACACGGCAGAACTCCAGGCCGTCGAGGCCCGGCAGGCCGAGGTCGAGGACGATCGCGTCGGGCTCGGAGCGCGTGAGGGCCAGGAGCGCCGACTCGGCGTCGCGGAAGCGGTCGACGCCCAGCCCTTCCCGGGCCAGGCTCCCCTCGACCAGCTCCGCGATGCCGTCGTCGTCTTCCACGAGCTGCACGTGCTTCATCGCACCTCTCCTGCGGGTCCTGCCGCGGGCAGCTCGAAGACCACCCGGCAGCCGGGTCCCTCCTCGATGCGCAGGGCGCCGTCATGCCGGGCCACGATCTCGCGTGTGATGGCCAGGCCGAGGCCGCTTCCCCGCCCGGATCCCCAGGGACGAAAGGGCTCGTAGAGATGCGCGCGGGCCTCGGGGGCGAGGCCAGGGCCTTCGTCCGAGACCGTGATCCGCCAGGTTGCGCCGCCGGGTTCCCCTTCGAGGGCCAGCCGCACCGCGCGCCCCCCGCCATGACGGTACGCGTTGTCCACGAGGTTGGCCAGGACCTGGTCGATCCGATCGCGGTCGGCGGTGACCACGGCCGGAGCGTCGGGCAGCTGGAGGCTCGGCGCGGAGCCGTGAGCCAGCTCGGCCCGCTCCGCGGCCGCGTGGAGGGCCTCCCGCAGGTCGAAGGGACGCGGGACGATCGCGAAACGGCCGGCTTCCAGGCGCGTCACCGCCAGCATGTCCTCGATGAGGCGCTGCATGCGCAGAGCCTCGCGGTAGACGACGGTCCAGACCCGCCGGTCCTCGGGACGGGCCGGTCCCCCTTCGGAAGACAGCCAGGTCTCGGCGAAGCCACGGATCGACGTGAGCGGCGTCCCGAGGTCGTGGGCCAGCCCGGCGAGCAGGCGGCGGCGCGCGTCGTCCGCGCGGCGGAGGGAGCGCAGCAGGACGAGCCCCGCGAGAGCCGAGACGGCCAGCCAGGCGAAGACGCTGCCCAGGAAAGCGATGCTGAAGCTTCCCCAGAAGCCCGGCGCTCCGGCGAAGCGCGGATAGACGACCAGGCGGGCGCCGTCGTCGGGGAGAACGCGCAGGGCCCAGCAGGGACGCCCCCACTGGGCGCAGTGCTCCCCGGGGCTTCGCCCGAGCTCGCCGTGGCGGAACCCGCCGTGAGGCAGGCGCCCGGCCAGGACCGCTCCCGACGGAGCCACGACCGTGAAGGCGAAGGGCTCGGGGACCGTGGGCCGCCCGCCCCCGGCGAGATCGCGGGCGACGTCGTCGGCCAGGAGGCGGAGCCCTTCGAGGCGAAGCGGCTCCGTGGCGTGACCGATGGCAAGGGCGTGGATGATCAGGACCAGGACGGCGAAGAGAAAGAGGGTCCCCAGGACCACCGCCGTGAGGCGGAAGTACAGGGAACCCTCCCGGGTGACGGGACGGCTCAGGAGGGGTCCTCCAGGAGGTCGTCGCCCAGCCCGTGCAGGAACTTCCGCATCCCCTCGTGGTGGGTCCGGAACTGCTCGAGGAGAGACTCGGCCTTCTGGTTCTGCTCCGGCGTCAGCACGGCCCCGATCTCGCGCCGCACCCGGGCGTGCAGCACCGCCAGGTCGCCCAGGGGTCCCACCGCCTCGCGGACCCTCTCCCGGATCGCGTCCTCGTCGATCGCGTCCTGGCGCGAGAGCTGTCCCACCGTCTCGTGCAGCGTCCGCAGCCGGTCGACGGCGCCGTGGAACTCCTGCCGGTGCGAGCGCAGGATGCCCTTGATATGCGTCTTCTGCTCGTCGCTCAGGCCCAGCTCGTGCAGGGCGTGGTGAGCGGCCATGAACCCGAACGGGCCGATCGGCCCGAACAGACGGTGCGGACCCGCCCCCGGCAGCCCCGAAGCCTGCGCCCACAGCAATCCTCCGGCCAGCGCGGCGGCCACCGCTCCCGCGGCGACCAGGGTTCTCGTCCTCATCGGCTTCCTCCCGGGCGCCCTCGGCGCCTCTTCACTGGGAGTAGACGAGACGAATGTTGAAGGAACGTGGAGGCTCTGTGAAGACCCCCCGCCATCGGGGCCCGGGTCGCCCTCGGCCCTGAGCCTTGTCGATTAGGCTACAATCTCTGGCGTTGCTTCTGGGAAGGGACGATTGATGTCCAAGCGAGTGTTGGTGGTCGACGACCACGTTCCGACCCGCGCCCTGATCAAGACGATCCTCGAGGCCGAGAAGTCGGACACCTTCGAGGTCACGGAGGCCGGCACGGGCACGGAGTGCCTGAAGGCGGCCGACAAGGGCGGGCCCTACGACCTGATCCTCCTCGACGTCAACCTGCCCGACATGGACGGCTACGCGATCTGCCGGGCCCTCCGGCACGTGGACAAGAAGGTCCCGATCGTGTTCGTCACCGCCAAGGGGGACCTCAAGGACTACACGGCGGGCCGGGAGGCCGGGGGCGACTCCTACCTCGTGAAGCCCATCGCCCGGGCGGCCCTGCGCTCGATCGTGAACCTGTTCACGAGCATCGAACGCTCGAAGCGGCCCGACCACATTCCCAGCGGAGGGTAGACCGGGTGCTGTCCGCCGCGGGGACGCCGCTCGGTCACATCGCTCTCGTCCACCCGGACGGCGAGCGGGCGGAAGCCCTGGCCAAGGCCCTCCGCACCGCCGGGCACCGCGTGACGGTGGTCCCCGCGGGCCCCGGGCAGCGGGTGGTCCAGCGGGTCATCGAGTGCTCTCCCGATCTCCTGATCGGCGCCGTCACCCTCACCGACCCTCCGCTGGCCACCGTCGCGCGCGGCGTGCGTCAGGCCCTGGGCCAGGATCCGCCCGTCCTCGTGCTGTTCCAGAACGACGCGAGCGAGGCCCCGCCGGAGACCGACGAGATCCTGCGCGAGCCGGCCGACGTCCTCGAGCTGACCGTCCGGGTAGGCCAGATCCTGAGGCACCAGTCCCAGCGCCGGGTCCTCCAGCGCAAGACCCAGGAGCTGCTGGGCCTCTACAAGATGTCCTGGGCCTTCTCGCTCGCGGGGGGCGCCTTGGCCCTTTACGCCCACCTGTCCAAGCAGAGCGCGGGGCTGCTGAAGGCCGAGCGGGGCCTCGTCTTCCTCTTCGACGCCGACCGCCGGCAGATGGTGGCCCAGGCCCCGGGCTTCGGCATCACTCCGGAGCAGGTGGCACGCGCCCGCTACTCGGTGGACGGCGAGGCGCGCTCGCGCTGGAACTTCCGGAAGAACGGGCCCCTGGTCTCGAACAAGGCCCAGGCGGACAGCCGGCTGCTGACCGAGCTCGTGCTCGACCTGGGGCTGCAGTCGCTGATCGTGGCCCCCATCAACCGCGGGCCGCAAATCCTGGGCCTGCTCATGGTGGCCGACCGCGAGCGCCGCACCCCCTTCACCGACGAGGACCTGAACCTGCTCCTGGCCCTGGCCGGCCAGGCTACGGTGGCGGTGGAGAACCTGCGGCTGCACGACGAGATCAAGCGGGCCAACGCGCTCCTCCAGGAGTACGACCGGCTGAAGAGCGAGTTCGTGGGGATCGTGGCCCACGACTTCCGGCGGCCCCTCATGGCCATCCGGGGCTTCGCCGAGCTCGTGCTGGAGGAGCCGGAGCTGACCCTGGAGACCCGGCAGGAGTTCATGCGCACGGTGATCAGCGAGACCGAGCACCTGGCCCTCCTGGCCAACGACACCCTCCTCATCACCCAGATCGAGACCGGCCAGTTCTCTTTCAACTTCACCGAGGTCGACCTGGGGCCCTTCATCCTCGACGCGGTGCCCCTCGGGCTCTCCCACCACTCGGTGCTGATGGACATCCCGGCGGGCTTCCCGAAGATCGTGGCCGACCCCGAGCGTCTGCGCCAGTGCCTGACCAACCTGGTCACGAACGCGGTGAAGTACTCGCCCGAGGGGGGCTCGATCACGGTGCGCTGCCGCGAGCGCGGCGGCCAGTCCGTCGTCATCGAGGTCGTCGACCATGGCCTGGGGATCCCCCAGGACCAGATCGGCAAGCTGTTCGGGAAGTTCGTGCGGGTGCGCACCGACGAGCACATGAAGATCTCGGGGACGGGCCTCGGGCTCTACATCTGCCGGCTCATCGTCGATGGGCACGGCGGGCAGATCTGGGTGGAGTCCGAGGTCGGCAAGGGCAGCACCTTCGGAATGGTCCTGCCCATCGACGCGCGCGCGGCAAGCCAGGCGCCCAAGGCGGCCGAAGGCTCCCCCGCCCCCGCCAAGGGCACGGTCCCGTCCTCCTAGCCTCTACCGCCTCCGGCCGAGCAGCCGCTCCACCGCGGCGACCGTGGGCTCGATCTCGACCGGCGGGTTGCGCCGGGCCCCCCTGGAGGCGTGGAACCGCATGACCGTTTCCGCGTCCTTCAACAGGTGGCCGGTGAGGATCGCCACCGCCGACTCCCCCGCCTTCACCACCCCCCGCCGCACCAGATGCCGGAGGCCCGCCACCGACGCGGCGGAGGCAGGCTCGCAGCCGATGCCGGCCGCGTCGACCACGGCCTTGGCCTCGAGGATCGCGCGGTCGCTGACCGCCGCCACCACCCCGTCCGTCTCCCGAATCGCCCGCACCGCGCGGTCGTAGCTCGCGGGGTCGCCGATGCGGATCGCCGTGGCCACCGTCTCCGCCTTCACCCGGAACCGCCGGCGGAAGCCGGTGCGGAAGCTGCGGTAGAACGGGTTCGCGCCGGTGGCCTGGACGGAGGCGATGCGCGGCATCCTGCGGATGATGCCGAGGCCGCGGGCCTCCCGCAGCGCCTTGGCGAAGGCCGCGGTGTTGCCCAGGTTGCCCGCGGGGACCACGATCCAGTCGGGCGGCTCCCACGCGCGCTGCTGCAGCACCTCGAGGACGATCGTCTTCTGCCCCTCGAGGCGCCAGGGGTTGATCGAGTTGAGGAGGGTGATTCCGAGCGCCTCCGACGCCTCGCGCACGAGGCGCAGGCAGCGGTCGAAGTCGCCGCGCACGAGCAGGGTGCGCGCGCCGTACGCCAGGGCCTGGGCCAGCTTACCCGCGGCCACCTTCCCGGCGGGGACGAACACGAGGGCGGTCAGGCCGGCCTGGGCGGCGTACGCGGCCATGGAGGCGGAGGTGTTGCCGGTGGAGGCGCAGGCCACCGCGGTGGCTCCGGCCCGGGCGGCCTGGGTCACCGCCACCGTCATCCCACGGTCCTTGAAGGAGCCAGTCGGGTTCTCCCCTTCGTGCTTGAGGGCCAGGTCCACGAGGCCCGTGTAGCGGGCCACCGGATCGCGGCGGTACAGCGGGGTGTTGCCCTCGGGATGGGTGACGGGATCGAAGCGGCCCGGCAGGAGAAGCTCGCGGAACCGCCAGACCCCGCTCCCCTGCCCCACCGGGTCGCTCACCCGGCGCCGGTCGAAGCGGGAGCGGAGGGAGGAGCCGGAGGCCTTCGACTCGTGGAGCACCTCGAGCAGGCCGCCGCACGAGCATTGCACGCGGGGCGAGAGCACGGGAAGCTCCCGGCGGCAGGCGCCGCAGACCAGACGGGTCGTCACGAGATCGCGGCCAGGGGGATCACGAGAGGACGCGCGCGCCCTGGTGATCGACGCGCGCCGGGTGGGCGTGGGCTTCGATGCCGAGGCGGCGATAGGCGGCCTCGAGGGCCTGGGCCACGGAGTCTACCGCCCCTTCCAGGGTCAGGGCGACGACCGTGGGGCCGGCGCCGCTCATCGCCACCCCGAGCGCTCCCGCCTCGAAAGCGGCCGCGCGGGCTTCCGGGTATCCCGGATAGAGCGAGGCGCGGGCCGGCTCGGCGATGCGGTCGATCATCGAGCCCCGGATCAGGTCGGGATCGCCGCGCTCCAGACCCAGGACCAGGCCGGCCAGGCGGGCGGCCTGGGCGACCGCGTCCGCTCGACCGACCGAAGCCGGCAACACCGCCCGGGCCTGCGCGGTTTCGACCTGGTAGGACGGCGAGACGAGCACCAGGGCCAGGCTCGGGTGCACGCGCACCGGGCCCAGCCGCGGCGGATCGAGGCCCAGCACCAGGACCGCCCCCCCGAGGAGCGACGGGGCCACGTTGTCCGCGTGGCGGCCGGCCACCACCGCCTCCGCTTCCAGGGCGGCTTCGAGGAGCCCGCTCGTGCCCAGGCCGAAGCCCAGGAGGGCGTTCGCGGCTACCGCTCCCGCCACCGCCGAGGCCGCGCTGCCTCCCATGCCGCCGGCCAGGGGCAGGCCCTTCTCGACCTCGAGCTCGAGGCCGGCCGTGGACCGCGCGCGGCCCAGGACGGCCGCCGCGGCGATGGCGGCGGTATTACGGGAGGGGTCGGTCGGGATGCGTGGGTCGGAGACGGCCCGGACGCGCACCCCGGCCGGGCCCTGAATCGAGGCCGTGACCCGGTCGCCCTTGCCCGTGAAGGCGACCCCGAAGCAGTCGAAGCCGGGGCCGAGGTTGGACGCCGAGCCGGGCGCGTAGGCGGTAATCCGGTCCATGGGCAAAGTCAACAGGGTAACGCAAAGCCGCCGCGTCGCGAAGCCCGCGGCCCACCCTGCCGGGCGCTCCGGGACCGCGTGCTACGATCGCTCCGATGGCCTCGCTCAGCCTGGCCCGGCCCCGGCTCCTCGATCGCTACATCCTGCGCGAGATGGTCGCGCCCACGAGCCTGGGCGTGCTGGTCTTCACCTTCATCCTCCTGATCGACCAGATCCCGCGGCTGCTCGCGATCCTGGTGGCGCGGAGCGCTGACCTCTACACGATCGTCCGCGTGTTCCTGAACTTGCTGCCGAGCATCCTGGCCGTGACCATTCCCATGGCCTTCCTCCTCGGGGTCCTGCTGGCCTTCGGGCGCCTGGCGAGCGACAGCGAGATCGTGGCCCTGCGCGCGGTGGGAGTGAGCCCCCTGCGCCTGCTCGGGCCCGTCTTCGGCTTCGCCCTGGCCGCCGGCTTCCTCACCTTCTACATCAACGCGGTGGCCCTGCCCGCCGCCAACCAGGCCCACCGAGAGCTGGTCTTCTCCCTGATCGTGAGCAAGGCCCGCACGGTGGTGAAGCCGCGGACCTTCACGGACGAGCTCCTGCCCAACCGCCTCATGCTCTACGTCTCCGACATCGCGGCGGAGAGCGGCCTCTGGAAGAACGTCTTCATCCACGACAACCAGGACCCGCGGGAGCCGAAGGTGATGCTGGCCCGGGAGGGAAAGCTCGTCATCGACAAGGAGAAGGGCTTCGTCTGGGTGGAACTCGGAGAGGGCACGGTGCACACGTTCCCGGTGGCCACCCCGACGGAATACAGCCAGACCCGCTTCGCGTCGTACGGCTTCAATCTGCCCTTCGACGAGTTCTTCCCCAAGCTGCCCCTGAGCAAGGGGGACCGGGAGATGACGCTGACGGAGCTGACCGCGGAAATGAAGAAGCGGCAGGAGGCGGGCCGGCCCCCGAAGGAGTGGGCGCGGTTCGCGGTCGAGTGGCACAAGAAGTTCGCGATCCCCTCCGCCTGCCTGGTCTTCGGCTTCCTGGGCCTCGGTCTCTCCCTGGGCAGCAAGAAGGAGGCGCGCTCCGCGGCCTTTGCCCTCTCGATCGGGGTGATCTTCGTCTACTACATCCTCATCCGCCTGGGGGAACAGGCGGGCGACACGGGGCTCATGTCGCCCTTTCTCTCGATGTGGGGGGCGAACCTCGTGCTGGGGACGGCGGCGGTGGCGCTGCTGATCCTGAACCACCGGGAAGCCGCGTTCGACCCCCTGGATCCCCGGCACTACTTGGCCTGGGTGCCCCGGGTGCGGCTCAAGCGAGACCGCCCCGCCGCGGAGGTGGCGCCGGCCGCCCCGCGGCCGGTTCTGGTGGTCCGCCTCCCGCGCGTGGTCCTGCGCTTCCCCTCCCTCCTCGACCGCTACATCGCCCGCAGCTGGGTGGGCTTCTTCGGCCTGATCCTGCTCGGCTTCACCTCGATCTTCTTCCTCGCCGAGTTCATGGACCTCTTCGACGACATCCAGCAGAACAACGTGAAGGGCCGGGTGGTCGTGCACTACTACGCGTACCGCGTCTTCGAGATGGTCCACCTCGTCTCCCCGGTGGCCATCCTGGTGGCGGTGCTCGTCACCCTTGGGGTGCTGGCTCGGCGGAACGAGGTCACGGCCATGAAAGCGGGCGGGATCAGCGTCTACCGCGCCGCGGCCCCGGCGTTGGGTCTGGGCCTCCTCCTGAGCGGGACCCTCTACGGCATGCAGGAGTTCCTGCTCCCCTACACGAACCGGGTCGCGGCCCTGGACTTCAACGTGATCAAGGGCCGGCCGCCCCAGTCCTCCGACCAGTTCGACCGGCGGTGGATCCTGGCCAGCGACAACCGCCTCTACAACTACGACTACCTGGTACAGCGCAAGAGCCGATTCCCTTCCGGGGTGGCGGAGCCCCAGGCGCACGACGAGTTCTCCCTGTACGGCCTCTCCGTCTACGACGTGGACCCCGGGACCTGGGAGCTGCGGGAGCGGCTCTACGCCTCCCGGGCCTCCTGGAACGCCCGCTCGTCGACCTACGACCTCGAGCGCGGCTGGCGGCGCGCCGCGGGCGAGCGCTCGGCCTATCGCAGCTTCGACCTCGAGCGCGTGCGGGCCCTGGGGCGCGAGCCGGGCGGCGAGCTGGAGCCCCCGAGCTACTTCAAGCGCGAGGAGCGGCCCTCCGACACCATGACCTTCGGCGAGCTGGCCGCCCATATCCGGTCCCTCGAGGCCCGGGGCTTCGACGTGGCGGGCCTGCGCGTGCAGCTTCACCGCAAGATCGCCTTCCCCATGGTGGGCCTGATCATGACCCTCCTGGGCATCCCGTTCTCGTTCGTGGTGGCGCGGCGGGGCGCGCTCTACGGGATCGGGATCAGCATCGTGGTCGCGATCGTCTACTGGGCCTTCCTGGGGATCTTCGAGGCCCTGGGCAACAACGCGATCCTGCCGCCCTTCCTGGCCGCCTGGGCCCCGAACGTGCTTTTCGGCGCCGCCGGCTTCTACCTGCTGCTGACCCTCGATACGTGATTGACCCCGCTCACTCCGCGCGAACCTAACCCCGAATGGGGAGGAATCGCGCTCCGTTCGCCGCCGTCGCTTTGGAGGCTTACCCAGCCTGAGGGTAGCGAAACAAGGGGGCGGCGACGAGGCCGCGGCGCTTGATGACTTCCGCTTCCTCCGCCGACATGGGACGGAACCGCGCCGCCAGGTCGAGGGCCATGCGGAAGATCCCCTCGTCGCCGGGCGGGATCGCGGCCGTCACCGGGTGGGACAGGGTGAAGCGCAGGGCGGGCTCGGCGTCGGCGGGCTGGTCGAAGGGCTCGTACCAGCATTTCGGGTAGCGCTTCTGGGTTCCCTCCGGCCAGGGCCCCTTGGCCAGGGCCTTGAGGGCCAGGATCCCCATCTTCTTTTCCTGGGCCTTCGCCAGGACCTGGGGACCGAAGCCGCCCGCGTGCCAGGTCGCGTAGTTGACGGGAAAGAGGATCGTGTCGAAGGCGAAGCCGTCCATCAGGGCAAGGGCGGCTTCCACGGAATGGGCGGAGAAGCCGAGGAATCGCACCTTGCCCGCCTTGCGGGCGGCTTCGAAGGCCTCCATCGCTCCCCCGGAGCCGAAGATCCGCGCCACGTCCTCCTTGCTGGTCACGGCGTGGTGCTGGTAGAGGTCGAAGTGGTCCGTGCGCATCTTGGCGAGTGACCGCTCCAGCTCCGCGGCGGCCCCACTCTTGGTGCGCTCCTGGGTCTTGCAGGCGAGGAACACGCTCTTGCGGTAGGGCTCGAGGGCCGGACCCCGAAGCCGAGGAGGGAGAGCTTCTCGCCGGTCCGCCCCAGGGACCGCTGCTCCAGGCCCGATCCCGTCTTCTCGCGCCCGAGGCCCGACAGGACGGCCGGAAAACCGCCCAGCGCGACCCCGGAAGCGGCCGCCTTCTTCAGGAGATCACGTCTTCGCATCGCCCCACCTCCGCGGAACAAAGGGGACCCGCTGCGGCGTCCCGCGGCGATTCTAGTCCCCATGGGGCCCAGGCCGCTCAGTAGGCACCGAGGTCGTCGATCCAGATCGTGCCCTGCGTTCCCGGCTTCTCCACCCCGCGGTCCAGGACGAAGACGAGGGCCCGGACCTTGTCAAGGTCGAGCCGCCCGTCCGTGCAGGGGTTGATCGAGCGGAGGCGGGCGAAGGGGATGGCCACGCGCTTCCACTCGGGGGCGGTGCGCACCGAGGCAAACCACCATTCCGTCCCCTCGTCGGCGGAAGCGGGGTTCTCGTCCCGGACCTGCACCCAGATCCGGTATACGCCGTCGCCGCGGATCGAAAAGACGAGGCCCTGGCGGCCGGTCAGATCGCGCGGGTCGCGGTTGATGATCGCGCAGAACACGGGGGGCTTCCCGGGCGTCTCGAGGGCCAGCCGGAACGCGATCCGGGCGGCCCCGCTCCCGCCGAGGCCGCCTTTCGGGTCGAGGATCGCCTCGTCCATCGTCGAAGCGGGATCGTGACCGGGCTGGAACACGGTGCCGCCGTCGAACGAGTCGAGGACGACCGCGGGCGGCGGAGGGGGCGGGTCCGCCGGCCAGGCCGCGGCCTTGGCACGGGCGCGCAGGGTGACCTCGTCGAAGACCGCGACCGGGTTGGTGAGGATCCAGGGCACGGGCCAGCCGGGCACGTGGGCCTCCACGCGGTAGGCGCCCGGACCGGGCAGCGGCTCCTCGAGGTGCTCCGTGGCTTCGCGGAAGCGGTGGCCGTCGCGCAGCAGGAGGATGCGGGTGCCCCGCGGTACCTGGCCGCCCGCCCGGGCCACGAGCCCGGGTCCGGCGGTGACCGCGTCCCCCATCGGCCAGCGGCCCGCCGGCCCCTCGACCGTGAACGCGAACGCTCCCGCCGTGGCCAGGGCGTCGAGGCCGACATAGGAGCGGCCGCGCCGCAGCGCCCCCAGGACGGCCGCCGCGTCGCGCGCCGCGTCGCCCGTGAGGGGAGCGTCCAGGAGGACGTGGTTCCGGGCCAGGGAGAACAGCGACTCGTACGACGGGAAGCGGACGGCCCACTTCCTCGT
>WNGL01004353.1_pt1 | contig 17073 bp, 11 predicted proteins | sample 5400591 | NCBI WGS metagenome assembly WNGL01 (sample SAMN13153377, study PRJNA577476) | soil metagenome | isolation source: 80 cm soil or saprolite under Garry oak tree replicate 1 | place: USA:California | collected 2016-06-15
CCCATCGACCTCGTCACCGAGTGGCGGCGCTGCGGGATCATCTCCGACTTTGCGGCGGCTTATTTGGAGTGGGCCTTCGCGCGCCGCAGCACGGCGCGGAGCGTCGTCTCGACGGTGGTGAACGAGCTCGTCGAGAACGCGGCGAAGTTCAGCGTCGACAACCGGGTCCACACCGACGTAACGATCCGCCACTACGGCGAGATCCTGCACGCGGAGGTGCGGAACGAGGCGGCCGAGGGGCACGTGGCGCGCCTCACCGAGGTCCTCGAGGACCTCGCCCGGGACGGCGCGGAGGCGGTCTTCCGGCGGCGGATCGAGGGCCGGAGCGGGCTCGGGCTCGCCCTCATCGCGCGGGACTATAACGCGACGGTGGGCGCCCGCGTCACTCCGGGTTGCACGCCGGGCGGGAAAACGGTCTGCTTGCGCGTGGCCCTGAGCGTACAGGAGGTGGAGCAGCGATGAGGACCGATCGTCCGGACTACGCCATCGAGGCGGGGTCGTCCCCCGGGGCGTGGATCCTGCGCGGCGTCCTGCGGCTGGACTCCCCCGAGGCGTACACCAAGGCGTTCGCGCCCATCACCGCGTCGGTCGGGGACGCTCGGGCGATCTCGATCGACCTGTCCCCTGTGGTGTTCCTGAACAGCTCGGGGATCCGCGGGCTCGCGGACGTGCTCCTCGCCGCCCGCGCGAAGGGCGTGCAGGTCACGCTCTACGGGAGCGCGGGCGTGCCCTGGCAGAAGAAGCTCGCGGCCTCGCTCACCGGCCTGTTCCCGGAGATCGCGATGCGCCTGAACCGCTGAGCGCCGCCCGCGCTCTGCTCAGGCGAGCAGGTGCGTCGGAGCGACGGCGAGCGCCTTCGCGAGCAGCTCGATCGTGTTGAGCGGCGGGGACCGCTGCCCGCGCTCGAGCATCGAGATGTAGGAGACCGAGAGCTGCGCCTTCCAGGCGAGGGCCTCCTGCGAGAGGCGGCGGCGGAGCCGCTCGCTCTTGAGGTTCGAGGCGAACTTGTCGGCGAGCTTGGCCATGAGAATCCCCTGGGATGCGCTGCGAGTGAACTGCGGTTTCCGCAAACTGCGGCTGCGGCATCGGCAGGAAGGAACAGTAGCACCAATAGAGCGGGTACACCAGGGGTCCATCACGGAAAGGCGCTACCTGCGCGCGCGCGCCGCGGGGAGGGGGACCTCGTACCGCGTGAGGAGGCGGCGGAGGGAGAAGTAGGAGACGCCGAGGGCGGCCGCGAGCCCCCGGGGATCGCGGGCGAAATGGGCGCGCGCCGCGAGGAGGTAGCGGCGCGCCGCCTCCCGGAACGGCAGGACGTCCTCGGGTGCGCGGAGCGGCCACAGGCCGGTCGCCATCCCGCCCAGCTCGCCGGAGAGCTGCGCCAGCCCGGCGCGCGCCCGCTCCATCTCGGCCTCGTGCTCCTCGAGGGAGTGGGTGAGCCGCCGCCGCTCGAGGGCGCGATCCACCGCGAGCGCCAGCGCCTCGCCGGAGTCGTCCTCGCCGTCCTGGAAGAAGTCCGCGCCCGCCATGATCGCCGCCATCGCGTCCGAGGCGGTCGGGCGGCTCGCGTAGGCGAGGATCGCGAGGGCCGGCAGCGCCTCCCGCAGCTCGCGGATCGCGTCGAGCCCCGGCCCGCCGGGGAGCGCGAGGTCCACCGCGGCCACCGTCGCGCGCCGCGCGCGCCGGAGCGCCTCGGCGCCGCTCGACGCCAGGACGAGCTTGAACCGCGGGTACGACCCAGGCCGCCGGCCGCCGCGAACCAGGGCGAGCCGCTCCCGGATCCGGCGGCGGTGCGCGTCGTCCGGCGCAGCGAGCAGGAGCACCTCGTCGCAGTCGCCGGGGCGATCCCAACGCCTCGAACCCATTGCGTTCGTCTACCACGGGGACCGGGGGCGTCTCTACCCCATCGGGGGGATGTGTCCCGGAGCGCGTCCGTACCCTCTACACTCGCCGGATGACCGAACGGGAAGTGCGACTCCTGGCCCGGGCGCGCGCGGAGCGGCGGCTCGATTTTCCACCCCCGCGAGCCCCGTCCCTCGATCCGGACGAGGTGCTTCGGCCGGGGCGCGACGCGGGCGCCTGGTTCGCCGAGCCGTTCCCGGCGAGCTCGCCGGCGGCGCGCGCGCAGGTCGCGAGGCTCGTCGTCGAGGGCAACTACACCGTCCACGACACGATCGGGGAGCAGCTCGCCGAGCTCGTCGAGACGCGCGTCCCCGCGCTCGAGCTCTCGCCGATCGAGGTGCGGCGGCGGAGGGCGCTGCACCTCGGCGGCGCGCCGATCGCGCACCACGGCACCTGGTTCCTCTACCCGTGGTCGCGGCGCGCGGTGCACGTGCTCCCCGAGGCCGAGTTCCGCGAGCTCCGGTCGAGCCGGAACCGGAACAAGATCTCGTCAGAGGAGCAGGAGCGGCTCCGGGCGCTCCGGATCGGGATCGTCGGGCTCTCGGTCGGGAGCGCGAGCGCGATGGCGCTCGCGATGGAGCAGGTCGGGGGCGAGCTCCTCCTCGCCGACTTCGACCACCTCAGCCTCTCGAACCTGAACCGGCTCCGGGCCGGGGTCCACGAGCTCGGGCTGCCGAAGGCGATCCTCACCGCCCGCGCGATCGCCGAGCTCGACCCCTACGCCCGCGTGCGCCCGTTCCTGGAGGGGCTGAACGACCAGAACCTGGACGCGTTCCTCTGCCCCGACGGGCGGCCGCTCGACCTCGTGGTGGAGGAATGCGACGACCTCTACGTCAAGGTGCGCGTCCGCGAGCGGGCGCGGGAGCTGCGGATCCCCGTCGTCATGGAGACGAGCGACCGCGGGCTCCTCGACATCGAGCGGTTCGACCTCGAGCCCAACCGGCCCGTGTTCCACGGCCTCATCGGCGCGACCACCGCGGAGGAGGTCCGCGGGCTCCCGTCGGAGCAGCGGATCCCGTTCGTGCTCCGCATCGTCGGCGAGCGCACGATCTCGCCGCGGATGGCGGCCTCGCTCATCGAGGTGAAGTCCACCCTCAAGACCTGGCCGCAGCTCGCCTCGGCCATCTGGCTCGGGGCGGGGGTGTTGACGGACGCGGTGCGTCGGATCGCGCTCGGGCAGCTCACCTCGTCCGGGCGCTTCTACGTGGACCTCGAGAAGCTCGTCGCGGACGGCGCGGGGGAGGTGGCGCTCGAGCCCGAGCCCTCGCTCACGCCCATCGAGGAGGCGCGGACCACCCCGGCGGCGCCGGCGCTCGCGCCGATGGTCTGGTCGAAGCGCGCGGTCCTCGCGCCCGAGCAGGTGCGGGTGCTCGCGACCTACGCGACGCTCGCGCCCTCGGGCGGGAACTGCCAGCCTTGGCGGCTCCGCTGGAACGGCGAACGGCTGCGGCTCGTGCACGAGCGGGATCGCTCCCGCTCCTTCCTCGACTTCGACGATCTCGCGAGCTGGCTCGCCTTCGGGGCTGCGGTGGAGAACGTGTCGCTCGCGGCGGCGGCGATGGGGCTCGAGGTCACGGTGGAGCTCGCGCCGGATCGCCGCGACCCGTCGGTCGTGTGCGACCTCCGCTTCGCGGCCCGCCAGGGCGCTCCGCCCGCGGGCGAGGCGGCGCTCGCGGCGGCGATCCCGGAGCGGGTCACGAACCGCAGGCTGGCCGCGCGCGCGCCGCTCGGCCCGGACGCGCGCGAGGCGCTCCTGCGCGCTGCGGCGGAGGTGCCCGGCGCGGCGCTCCACCTCGTGGAGGAGCCGGAGCGGCTCGCCGAGCTCGGCGAGGTGCTCGGGCGGTGCGACCGGCTGCGCCTCCTGTCTCGGACGATGCACCAGGAGATGATGTCCGAGGTCCGCTGGAACGCCGACGAGGTCCGCCGCACGCGCGACGGCCTCGACGTGGCGACGCTCGAGCTGACGCCCACGGACCTCACCGCGCTCCGGGTGATGTCCAGGTGGGGGGCGATGGAGCTCGTGGGGAAGCTCGGCGCGGGCACGGCGCTCGAGCGGCCGGCCCGCAAGGCGATCGCGGCGGCGAGCGCCGTCGGGCTCGTCACGGTCGAAGGGACCTCGCGCGAGTCGTTCTTCGCGGGCGGCCGCGCGATGCAGCGCGTCTGGCTGCGGGCGACCGCGCTCGGGCTCGCGTTCCAGCCGATGGCGCCGCTCACCTACCTCCTCGCGCGGCTCGAGAAGGGCCGCGGCGAGGGGCTCAGGTCCGCGGAGATCGCGACGCTCCGCGGGCTCCGGGACCGGCTCGGAGCGGTGCTCCCCGACGCGGCGGGTCGCGGCGAGCCGATGCTGTTCCGGGTGGCGCGCGCGCCGGCGCCGAGCGCGAGGGCGCTCCGGCGTCACGCGGAGGACGTGCTCGACCTCGAGCGGTGAGGACCTGCGCCCCGCTCGAGCGCCGCCAGCGCCTCGTGCGCCGCGCGCTCGCCGCTCCGGAGCGCGCCCTCGACCGTGCCGGCGAGCCCGCCCGCGGTCGCCTCGCCCGCGAAGAAGAGCGTCTCGTCCACGGGGCGTGCGAGCACGAGCGGCGCCGCGGCGGACCCGACCGGGAAGACCGCGTAGCCGCCGCGCGCGTAGGGATCCCGCGTCCAGTCCACCACCGTGGCGCCGTCGAGCGCGTCCTCGAGCTCGCCGGCGGAGCAGCCGAGCCCGCGCGCCGCCGAGCGGACCGCGGCGCGCAGGACCTCGACCTCTCGCTTCCCGGCGAGCCGCGCCGAGTCGGGCCCGCCGGCCCAGCCCACGAGGACGGGCGCGCGGAGCGGGGCGAGGGTCCAGAAGACCGGGATGGGCGCCCCGGGGACGTGAAGGAAGGAGAGCGCGCGCGGGCCCGTGTCGGTCCAGGGGGACCGGCGGAAGCGCAGGACCACCTTCACGACCGGTCCCATCCCGAGCGCCGCCGCCGCGCGCCGCTTGTCGGGGAGCGCCGGCCGGAATCGCACGTGCCCTTCGCTCAGGACGGGGAGCGGCAGGGTGACGATCGCCGCCGACGCCCGCAGCGCGGGGAGCCAGCCGCCGGCGGGACCGCGTGCGGAGATCTCCACGTGGCCGGGGCGCCACCGGATCTCCTGCACGCAGGTCGAGAGCCGGATCTCGGCGCGGCCGCGCTCGAGCGCGCGGCGGAGCGGGTCGAGCACGCGCGCGTAGCCCCCCTCGACGCGGAAGACGGCGTCCCCGCCGACCTCCTCGAGCGCGGCGGTCATCTTCGCGAGCGCGAGCGAGGACGCGGTCGCGGGATCCGCGAGGTAGAACCCGCGCACGAAGGAGGAGGCGAGCTCGAGCTCCGTCGCGGAGCGGCGCTCGCGCCGTGCCTCGCGGAGGACGGTGGTGAAGGGCTCGTCGTCGCGGGCGCCGCGCGCGAGCAGCTGCTGCGCGCGGCCGAAGGCGTCGCTCGCCTCGGAGGCGCGGCTGCGGGTGCGCCGGGCGTGCCGGTCCGGGATCTCGCGGACGCGCACGCCCGCGCGGCGCGCCAGGGCGAGGGTGAGCTCGGGGCGGCCGTGGACGAACTCGGCCCCGTGCTCGATCGCGACGCCGAGGAGCGGGTCCACCCGGGAGTCGATCCGGCCGCCGAGCCGGTCCCGAGCCTCGACCAGCACGACCTGCGCCCGGCGGGACAGCAGCGCCGCGGCGGCCAGCCCGGCCGCTCCCCCACCGACCACGACGATCCGCCCGCTGGCCGCCACCACCGCGAACGTGTGCACGGGAGGAGGGGGCGAGCGGGATCCGGAGCGGCGCAGCGCCGTCGAGCACGGTGGGATGCGCTCGTCGGGCGCCGCCCCCACGTTACGGGCCGAGGGAGGAGGAACGGCATGAGAGTGGCGACGTTGACGGGGACGGACATGATGCTGCTCGCGGGGACGCGGGTGGCGCTCGGGGTCGGGATCGGGCTGCTCGTCTCGCCGAGGCTGGACGCGAGCGTGCGGCGGGGCGCGGGCTTCGCCCTCCTGTTCATGGGCGCGATCACGACCGTCCCGATCATGCTCAACGCATTCGGGAGCTCCTCGCGGGGGAGCTTCCGGGGCGAGCGCGCGGCGACGGAGAAGGGAAGCATGAGCCCGGAGGGTGCGCGCCGCGACAGTGGCCCATTCCACGGACAGCCAGCGGCGCCGTGAGCGCGCGGAGAGGAATCGTCATGCCCGAGAAGAGGACCATGCAGAAGGCGAAGGCCGCGCTCCGCGAGGGCAAGCGCCCGACGACGGCGGCGGGCGAGTTCGTCCGGGAGGAGATCGAGCACGTGCGGCGAGGCGAGCACGGCGCGCGCTCGCCCCAGCAGGCGATCGCGATCGGGCTCTCGAAGGCGCGCCGTGCGGGGGTCCCGCTGCCGCCGCCGCGCAAGGGCGAGGCGAAGGAGCGCACGCGCCGGTCGGCGGAGGCGGCGTACGAGGTCGGCCAGAAGAAGCGCTCGCCGAGGGCCCCGTCCCGCAAGCGCGGCGCGGCGGTCCTCGGCGCGCTGAAGCGGGAGCGGAAGAGCTCCGTCTCGACGAGCGCGCTCTCCGGCCAGGCGAAGCGCGCGGCGGCGAGGCGGCGCGCCAGGCGCTGATGCCGCTGGCGTGCGGGCGGGGTTCTTTGGGTGCGGGTCGAGGGGGAATGAGCCGGGGCCGCCCGCAGCGCGTGGGGCGGCCGCGTGCTACAGATCGTGCATGTCTCCGAACCGGCTGACCGCCGCACCTCCGACCGTCCGGACGTCCCATGGAAATTGAGAGCTGCCGGACGTGTGGCGGCGACGGGCGCATCGGCAACGCGCTCGGGGGAAGCACCGCGACGTGCCCGAGCTGTCGCGGGTCGGGGCGCCGCGCGGAGGCGGCGCCGCGCTTCCACGACGTGACGAAGACGAAGGAATCGCACTACCGCCCTGCGCCCCAGGTACACGGTCCCGTGGGCCCGAGGGTCCCGGTGACCTCCGAGGGCATGATGCTCGCCCGCGAGGTGGGCGCGAGCGCGCTCGCGGAGGACGCGAAGGCGCGGCTCGTCGCGGAGATCGTCAACCACGAGAGCACGCACGGGCGTTGCACGAAGACGTTTCTAAAGAAGCTCCGGAAGCAGACGCGGCCGGCGGCGAGCTAGGGTGCGACCGAGCCCAGGATCACCCGCACCTCGTGCGTCCCGCCGTCATCGACGAGCGGGATCGCGCCCGGGTCGATCGCGACGCCGTCGAGGCGCGCCTCGCCGATCCCGCGACAGCGGCGCTCGGGGTTCTTGACGGCGATCTCGTAGCGCGTCCCGCCGACGCGCCAGCTCAGCTCGAACCCGGGCCAGGCGCTCGGGATGCACGGGTCGAGCTCGAACGTGTCGCCGTGGCGGCGCAGGCCGAGGATGCTCTCGACGCCGGCGCGGTACATCCAGCCGGCCGCGCCCGTGTACCAGGTCCAGCCGACGCGCCCCGCGTGCTCGGGACGGGCGCAGACGTCGCCGGCGACGACGTACGGCTCGCCCTGGTAGCGCGCGACGTCCGGGCCGGTGCGCGTGTGGTTCACCGGGTTCAGCATGTGGAAGAGCTCGGCCGCCTCGTCGCCGCTCCCGAGCCGCGCGAGCGCCATCACGACCCACGCGGCGGCGTGGGTGTACTGGCCGCCGTTCTCGCGGACGCCGGGCGGGTAGCCCTTGATGTACCCGGGGGACTTCGCCGAGCGATCGAAGGGCGGCGTGAGCAGCGCCACCACCTGGGCGCCGCGGCGGACGAGGTGGGTGCGGACGGAGTCCATCGCCCGGTCGGCGCGCTGCGGCGCGCCCGCGCCGGAGAGCACCGCCCACGACTGCGAGATCGAGTCGATCGAGCACTCGTCGCTCTGCGCGGAGCCGAGCGGCGTGCCGTCGTCGTAGGTCCCGCGCCGGTACCACTCGCCGTCCCAGGTCCGCTCCAGGGCGACCGAGAGGCGGGCCGCGTCCGCGTGGAAGCGGGCGGCGAGGCGCGTCTCTCCGCGCGCGGCGCAGAGCGGCACGAAGTCCGAGAGGACCGCGTGGAGGAAGAAGCCGAGCCAGGTGCTCTCGCCGCGCCCCTCCCGCCCGACGCGGTTCATGCCGTCGTTCCAGTCGCCGCCCGCCATGAGCGGCAGCCCCTGCGCGCCCATGGTGAGCGCGCGGTCGATCGCGCGGACGCAGTGCTCGAAGAGCGATCCGTCCTCCGCCGCGACGCGCGGCAGCTCGTACGCGTCGTCGGCCTCCGGCGCGAGCGCCGGGGCATCGAGGAACGGGATCCGCTCGTCGAGGACGCCGGCGTCGCCGGTGGTCCGGACATAGTGCGCCGCCGCGTAGGGCAGCCAGGCGAGGTCGTCCGAGCAGCGCGTGCGCGTGCCGCGGCCGCTCGGCGGGTGCCACCAGTGCTGGACGTCGCCCTCCTTGAACTGCCTCGACGCCGCGCGGAGGAGGTGCTCGCGGAGGAGGGCGGGACGCGCGAGCGCGAGCGCCATCGCGTCCTGCAGCTGATCGCGGAACCCGAACGCGCCGCCGGGCTGGTGGTAGCCCGTGCGCGCCCACATCCGGCAGCTCAGGTCCTGGTACAGGAGCCAGCGGTTCACGAGGAGGTCGAAGGAGTCGTCCGGCGTCCGGACCCGAAGTCCGTCGAGCGTGTCGTCCCAGCCGCGCCGCGCCGCCGCGAGCGAGGCGTCCGCCGCCTCCGGGCTGCCGTGCCGCGCGACGAGCGCGCGGACCTGCGCCACGTCGCGCCCCTCGCCGACGAGGAACACGAGCCGGCGGCGCTCGCCCGGCGCGAGGACGACCGAGACCTGGAGCCCCGCGCACGGATCGAGCCCCGCCCCGAAGCGGGACGGCAGCGTCTCGAGCCCGAGCGCCGCCGGGCGAGTGAGCGAGCCGTTCCGGCCGAGGAACGCGGTGCGATCTCCGGTGGCGGAGCGCACCTCCCCGCTCGCGTGGGCGAAGGCGACCCGGCCGGCGAACTCGTGGTTCCACGCGTTCGTCGCGAGGATCGCCCCGGTCGCCTCGTCCCGCGCCGTCACGACGTGCTGCTGCTGCCCCGCCTGCGGCGGGCCGAGGACCCACTCGACGTACGCGAACACCGACAGGCGCCGCCGGATGCCGCTCTCGTTCGCGAGCGTCAGCACCGAGAGCTTGAGCGGATCCGCCGGGTCCACGAAGACGTCGAGGGCGTGGCGGATGCCGCGCGTCGCGCGCGCGAACCGGGTGACGCCCGCCTCGTGCCGGATCACGAACCTCCCGCTCGCGCCGTCGCGGGGGAGGGGCCCCGGCGTCGGCGACCAGACGGCGCCGTCGTCCTCGTCGCGGACGAGGAGGGCCTCGGCGGTGGGATCCGTGATCGGGTCGTTCGCGAACGGCGTGAGCCGGTTCTCGCGGCTGTTCTCCGACCAGGTGAACGAGGCGCCCGACGCCGTGACGATGGTGCCGAACGTGGGGCTCCCGATGACGTTGGCCCACGGGAGCGGCGTCTCCTCCGCGCCGTCGAGCACGACGACGTACGCGCGCCCGCCGTCCGCGAAGCCGCCGATCCCGTTCGCGAGCGTGAGCGCAGGTACGGCGGGAGGGGCGATCTTGGCGAGCTTCCGATCCGCGCGGGCGGTCGGCTCGTGCGCCCTCGGGGCGGGCTCGGCGAGCGCCGGCGCGGGCCGGTCGAGCTGCTGCGCGAGCGAGCCGCGATCGCCGTCGAGGACCGCGCGCGCCGCGCCCTGCAGGAGGGCGCGCTCGGCCTCGGTGAGGCGGTCGCCGCGCAGCAGGTACACGCCGCCGGACCTGTGCTTCCACGCCCGCCACGGGCCGCCGTCGAGGAGCCCGGCGAGCTGCGCCTGGACCTCGTCGAGGTAGCCGATGGGGTGCTCGTTCAGGATCACGACGTCCGCGGCGAGCCCCTTCAGCCGCCAGTACTCCTGCGCCTGGAGCACCTGCCGGACGAGCGCCAGGTCGGAGTCCGACACGACGCGCACGAGCAGGACGGGGAGGTCACCGGACACGCCGTGGACCCAGAGCCCCTCCTGGCCGAGGGCGTTCCGGGCGAGGACCTCCGGCGCGGGGCGCAGCGAGGCGTCGTCGTAGAGCACGCGCGAGGCGAGGCGCTCGAAGAGGAGCGCCTCGTCGCCGCCGATGCCGAGGTGGTGCAGCCGGCTCCGCGCGTGCGCGAACGCGAGCGCGAAGGTCCGCGCGGTCGCGGCCGGGTCGTGGTACCGCTGCGCGAGCGCGAGCGCGGTCTCCCGGCTCGAGGCCATCCCGGTCGCGAACGAGAGCCGCACCACCCCGCCGGGCGCGAGGCGGACGCGCTGGCGCAGGCTGACGATCGGATCGAGCAGGACGCCCGTCGTGCCCGAGAGCGGGCGGCCGTCGAGCGCCTGCGGGTCCTCCGGGCCGCGCCCGCGTCCGAGGAAGAGGCCGCGATCGGTCTCCCACTCCACCGGCCCTTGGCTCCGTCCCTCCTGCGCGATGACGTGCACCGCGTACACCTCGGACTCCTCCGGAGCGCGCGGCCGCCGCCGGCAGAGGAGCGCGCTGCGCTCCGCGACGAACTCCGACTCGACGAAGAGCTTGCCGAAGGAGGGGTGGGCGAGGTCGTCGGCGGCCGGGGCGAGGACGATCTCGGCGTAGCTCGTGATCTCGAGCTCACGGGCGCGGTCGCCGTGGTTCACGACCTGGAGCCGGCGCACCTCGACGTCGTCCTCGGGCGAGACCGCGATCTCGAGCCGGGTCCCGATCTCGTCGTCCGTCCGCTGGAACGTCGCCTTCTCGAGCGTGAACACGGCGAGATCGTCGGTCGCGTCCCCGGCGGTGGGGTGGTGCGTCGCCGACCACACCCGCCCGCTCCGGACGTCGCGGAGGTAGAGGTACTGGGCGCCCGGATCGCGGGTCGGGTCCTGCCGGCGCCGCGTCACGGCGCGCCCGCGGCAGGAGCTCGCGCCCCCGCCCGCGTTCGTGACGACCACGGTGTAGTTGCCGTTCGAGAGGAACTGGGCGTGCGGGAACGCGGTGTGCGGCGACCGGAAGCGGCGCGCCGCGGCGGGCGGCACCGGGGCCGCGACCCGCGTGCCCTCGTCCGGGCGCGGCCGGAGGACCGCCGCGTGGCGCGGCACCCTCTCCTGGAGGAGCAGCTCCGTCGCCTGCACGCGCGGATCGGCGTGGAAGCGCTCCACCATCCGGTTGCCGGTGAGCGCGTTCGCGAGGGCCGTGAGCGTCATCCCCTGGTGGTGGGCGAGGAAGGACCGGACGATCGTCCCGCGCGCGCGGCCGCGCACCGCGAGGTCGGGGTCCGCCTCCTCCGGGCGCCGGGGCGTGTAGTCGATCGCGTCGAAGTACCCGTACGTGCCGAGGAGGCCCTCCCACGCGAGCCGCCGGAGGTTCGCCGCGGCCGCGGTGGGGTGGACGAGCGTCGCGAGCGCGGACGCGTAGGGCGCGACGACGAGCTCGTCCGCGAGGCCCCGCTTCAGGCCGAGCCCCGGCACGCCGAACGCCTTGTACTGGTACGTCCCGAGGTGGTCGACCACGTCGTAGGCGCACTCGGAGATCCCCCACGCCACCCCGCGCTCCTCCGCGTAGTCCCGCTGCCGGCGCACCGCCATCCGGCACGCCTCGTCGAGCAGCGTGTCGGGGTAGCTGCGCAGGACGAGCAGCGGCATCAGGTACTCGAACAGCGTGGCGCTCCAGGAGAGGAGCGTCGGGTTCCCGCGCACGCTCGTGACCGCGCGGCCGAGGTGGAACCAGTGCTTCTCCGGGAGGTCGCCCTTCGCGATCGCGACGAAGCTCGCGAGGCGCGCCTCGGAGGCGAGCAGGTCGTAGTGAGCGGGATCGAGCCGGCCGGGCCCCTCCGCGTCGGCGGCGCGGTAGCCGATCGCGAGGAGGCTCCGCTTCGGGTCGTAGAGGAAGCGGAAGCTCATCCCGTCGGCGAACGCGGTGGCGCGGCGCGCCAGGTCCTGGAGGCGCTCGGGCCGATCGAGGTCGGGGGTGGCCGCCTCCGCCGCGGCCGGCTCGCGCGCGAGCCGGCGAAGTCCCTCGGCGAGCGCGATGAGCGCGCCCGCGAGGTTGCCGCTGTCCACGGTCGAGACGTAGCGCGGCAGCAGCGGCGCGAGGGTCTGGGTGTCGTACCAGTTGAGGAGGTGCCCCTCGAGCCGCTCGAGGCCCTCCATCGTGGTGAGGGTGGCGTCGATCCGCTCGACGAGCTCGGCGGTCGAGAGGAAGCCGAGATCGTGGGCGGCGAGCGTCGAGAGGAGGCCCATGCCGATGTTGGTGGGCGAGGTCCGGTGCGCGACGCGCGACGGCGCCTCCTGGAAGTTGTCCGCGGGCAGGTGGTGGTCGTCGGGGCCCATGAAGGCCTCGAAGTACTTCCAGGTGGTGCGGGCCACCCCGAGGAGGAACGTCCGGTCCTCCGGCCCGAGCGCGAGGTCGCGGTCCCGCATCGGCTGGGAGAGCCGGTACGCGACGAGCGGCGCGACCGCCCACAGGGCGAGGAGGGGGCCCGCCGCGGCGAGCGCGTCGTGGCGCGCGGCGGTGACGAGGACGAGGCCCGCCGCGGCGATCGCGGGGCTCGCGACCATCGCGACGAGGAACGAGCGCGGCCCGGTCAGGGCCTCGAGCCCGGCGCCGCGGGCGGCGCTCGCGGCGGCGGTCTCCCACTCGAGCAGGCGCCGGCGCGTGATCACGACGCGGACGAGCGTGACCGCGATCGCGTGCAGCATCCCCCAGGCCTGCTGCGCGAGGAAGGCGAGCTGGAGGAGGATGCGCGCCGCCGTGCCCGCGACGTCCTCCGCGAGCGCTCGCGCGAAGGCGCGGAACGGCTGGTGTGGCCTCGGGCCGGCGAGCGCCGCGACGGCGAGCGGGTAGAGCGGGAACGCCACCGACGCGACGACGGCGGCGGTCCAGAGCGCAGCGCTCCCCGGCAGCACCGTCCAGCCGAGGAGGAGGAGGAGGAGCGTCCCCGGCGCGAGCTGGGCGCGCCGGAGGTTGTCGAAGATCTTCCAGCGCGCGATGAGGGGGAGGCGGTTCCGGGCGAGGCCCGCGCGCGTCCGGACGATGGGGAGGAGCCAGCCGAGGATCTGCCAGTCGCCGCGCGTCCAGCGGTGCTGGCGGCGGGCGTGGGCGAGGACGCTCGAGGGATAGTCGTCCACGACCTCGACGTCGGTCACGAGCCCGGTGCGCGCGTGGAGCCCCTCGAAGAGATCGTGCGAGAGGAGGGTGTTGTCGGGGACGCGCCCCTCGAGCGCCGCGGTGAAGGCGTCGACGTCGTAGAGCCCCTTGCCGGTGAAGCTGCCCTCGCCGAAGAGGTCCTGGTAGGTGTCCGAGACCGCGGTGGTGTACGGGTCTACGCCGGTGTGCCCGGCGAAGATCCGCGCGAAGCGCGAGCCGGCGGCGCTGGCGGTCGTGACGCTGACGCGCGGCTGGAGGATCCCGTACCCCTCGGTGATCCGGCCGGACACGGGATCGAGGCGGGCGCGGTGGAGCGGGTGCGTGATGACGCCCACGAGCTTCCGCGCGCCGTCGCGCGGGAGGCGGGTGTCCGAGTCGAGGGTGAGGACGTAGCGCATGCCGCCGAGGACGCCGAGCTCCCCGACCTGCACGTCGTAGCTCGTGTCGGTCGCGCCGCGCAGGAGCCGGTTCAGCTCCTCGAGCTTCCCGCGCTTGCGCTCCCAGCCCATCCAGGCGCTCTCCGCCGGGTTCCACTGCCGCGCGCGGTGGAGGAGGAAGAACCGGTCGCCCCGGCCCTCGCCGAGGCGCGCGTTCAGCGCCTCGATGCCGGCGCGGGCCGCGTCGAGGATGGCCGCGTCTCCCGGCATGTCGCGGGCCGCGGCGTCGGTGAAGTCGCCGAGGATCGCGAAGTGGACGTGGCGGTCGAGGTTCCCGATCGCGAGGACCTCGAGGTGCTCGAGCTGCCGCTCGACCCCCGCGACGGAGGTGAGGAGCGTCGGCACGACGACCAGGGTGCGCGCCTCCTCCGGGATCCCCTCCGAGAGGTCGAGGCGCGGGAGCCGCCGCGGCGGGGCGAGGCGAGCGGCGACCCGCTGGACGAGCGCGATGGCGACCTCGCTCGCGGGGACGAGGAGGAGCAGCGCCACCCCGACCTGCGCGAGGGTCGAGCCGCCCGCGGCGCGGGCGTAGGCGACGGCGGCCGCGACGAGGGCCGCGGTCGCGAGGCCGATCGCGCCGAGGTAGACCGCGGTCGCGTGCGCGAACGCGAAGCGGCGGACGCGGCGCCGGAGCCCCGGGCGCCAGGCCACGTCGGCCTCGAGCTCGGGCCGGCCCAGGCCGATGAGGTGGTACCCGACGTGCGCGGCGCGCGCGCCCGTCCCGCCGCCGCCGGCATCGGCGGCCTCGCGGGCGCTCTCCACGGCGCGGAGAGCGACGCGGACCTGGGCCTCGCCGGTGGGGTCGGCGAGCTCCTCGACGGCCTGCCGATACCGGTCGCGGGAGAGGAACTCCATTCGCGCGTGGACGCCGGCCGGGTCGCGCTGCAGCACCCGCTCGACCAGGCTCACCGCCTCGACGAACCGGGTCCAGTCGAGGGTGGAGCAGAGGCGGAGGCTCGTCACGACGTTCTGGACCGAGACCTGCGCGACCGCCTCGCGCTGGTGCTCGCCGCGGATCGCCTCCTCCGCGGTCTGGCCGTCGCGGGCGAGGACCGCGTCGAGCCCGCCGCGGACCGCGGCGAGGCGCGGTCCGTACTCGCGCCCGCGCAGGAGGAGCTGGACGACGAGCGCGGGGTGCATCGCCTGCGGCAGCGCGGGCGCCGAGCCCTTCCCCTCGGCGTCGAAGCTCGCGACATACGCGTCGGCGGCGCGCCGGGCGGCGCGGGCGGCGAGGGTCTCGTCGGCGAGCCGCCGGAGGTTCTCGACGAGCGCGAGCGTCAGCATGCTCGGCCAGGCCCACAGCTCGCCGATGGTGAGGGGGGCGACCGTCTGGAAGGCGTCGAGCCACCGCACGAGCTGGGCGCGGTCGAGGCGGCTGTCGCTGTGCCGGATGAGCTCGACGGCGAGCGCGTACACGCGGGCGTTCCCGGCCTGCTCACGCGCGGCGAGCTTCGGCAGCTCGCGGTAGTAGCGGCGGGGGAGGTTCCGGCGGACGTCGCGGATCTCGGACGCGACGAGCGGGTAGTTGTCGAGGAGCCACTCTGCCGCGGGCGTCACGAACTCGCCGCGGCGCACGTCCCCGGCCAAGGCGCGGTAGGCGTCGCGCAGGACCCGGACGTTGTCGTCGAAGCGGGGGAAGACGCTGCGCGCGGCGCGGCGGGACGGGTCCACCGTGAAGCGGGCCGCGAGGGAGCGCGCTCGCTCGTCGAGCCGCTCGGCGCCGAGGAGCTCGTCGCGGAGCGGCTTGTCGTCGTGGAGCCTTGCAGCCAAGCGAGCACGCCCCTTCCGGACGGAAGTCAGCGCGTCATCGGGTCGATGCGTGGGGCTGGCTCGCCCTACGTGTATCCCGGCGGCGCGACGATGTCGCGGCGGCCGGGCGAGGGCGGCGGCCGGGCGCGCTCGCGCGGGCTTTACCGGGCCAAGCGGCCGCGGCGGCGTTATGCATCTCTGCGAGCAGAGTCGTGACGTCCTGCTCGCCGATCCGCCCAGCCGCGCCGAGCCGAGCTCGCGACTCCCGCCCTGGACCGCTCGCAGTTTGCGCGTCCGAGGGAGTGCATCGATGCACGACCCCACCAGCTTCTCCGCAGGCCGGGACTGCGGGACGCGCGTCGCCGCGTGCATCGCGCGCCTCGCCGCGCTCGAGCTGATCGACGACGCGCGCTGGTGGAACCGTTGGAGGCGTCGGGCCATGGCCCGCGCCCTCGTCGCCTGCGCGGAGGAGCTCGAGCAGGAGGCGGACGAGGCGAGCGGCGACGCGAGCGAGCGGCGACGCACGAGCGCCGGCTCAGCCTTGCGCGCGGTCGCAACCGAGTAGCGCCCTCCGCGCCTTCATCCTGGTCGTGCCGGCAGGGGACCTGCAGCGCGAGCCCACCCCTCTCCCATTACCCTCTCCCCTCAGGGGAGAGGGCCAGGGAGAGGGGTGCGCCACGCCGTGACGGCGAGGCACACCCGAGCGATGCGCCGCGCTGCGCGCAAGTCCTCGATCTTCCTCGCGAGTCGTACCTGGCCCGAATGCTGCTGAGGCAGCATGGCAGAATGTTCTGCGACCGCCGTTCGTCGAAGGCCAGGAGGAAGAGAATGCGCTACCTACTCGTTGCGTCGTCGCTGCTGCTCGGCTCGGTGACCTCGGCCCATGCCCAGGTCAGCGTCTCCATCGGACTTCCAGGGGTGGAGATCGGCGTCAACCAGCCGGTGTATCCGCAGCTCGTGCAGGTGCCCGGCTACCCCGTCTATTACGACCCGCGAGCGAGCTCGAACTACTTCTTCTACGACGGTGCGTACTGGGTCTACCAGGGAGACAACTGGTACGCGAGCAGCTGGTACAACGGGCCGTGGCAGATGGTGGGACCCGAGTCGGTCCCGCTCTACGTGCTGCGTGTTCCGGTGCGCTACTACCGCAGCCCTCCGCCGTACTTCCGCGGCTGGCAGGCCAACGCGCCGCCGCGCTGGGGTCAGCACTGGGGCCATGACTGGGAGTCGCGTCGAGGCGGATGGGACCGCTGGGACCGCCGCTCCGTCCCGCGCGCCGCACCGTTGCCGGCCTACCAGCGCGCGTACTCGGGGGACCGCTATCCTCGCGAGCTGGAGCACCAGCACTCGATTCGAAACGAGCGGTACCAGTACCAGCCGCGTGAAGAGGTGACGCGGCAGCACTACGGCCAGCACGGGTACCCGGGCAACGGCGGCAACTATCGCGCCGAGCCGCAGCGGCAGCCGCCTCCCCCGGAGCGAGGGCCGGCGCAGCAGCCGCGGCACGACAACGGCCAGAGGAACGACCTCGAGCCGCACGACCGCGGGCGCGAGCACGAGTACGACCGGGGGCGTGAGCACGAGAACGAAGGGCGCGGGCGCGGTCCGCGGTAGCGCTCGAGCTCGACCCTCTCCCCTGAGGGGAGAGGGAATGGGAGAGGAGTGGGCTCTCCCGACGGCCATGGTCACGCCGTTCGGGAGCGGAGCCGCGCCGGCGCGACGCGCTACCGGAGCGCCTTCAACGCTGCGGGGACGTCCGCGACCGCGAGGTACACCGTCACCTTGCGGCCGCGGGCCGTGCCGACGAACACGTACTTGATGTTGACGCCGGCGTCGCCGAGCTTCTTCGCGACCTCGCCCATG
>WNGL01007703.1_pt1 | contig 17073 bp, 10 predicted proteins | sample 5400591 | NCBI WGS metagenome assembly WNGL01 (sample SAMN13153377, study PRJNA577476) | soil metagenome | isolation source: 80 cm soil or saprolite under Garry oak tree replicate 1 | place: USA:California | collected 2016-06-15
CTCAAGCCGGGCTGCTCGCACTCCACACGGCCTGGCTGACCGCGAGACACTCCCGATGAGGAAACTGCCGACTGGAGAGCCGTATGCGGGAAAACCGCCCGTACGGTTCGGAGGGCGGGGAGGGTGAACACCCTTCCCGCCCCCTATCGACCGGAATTGCTGCACCGAAACGAACGAAACCCGCTTTAATTGGCTCGGCGCCGGCGGCTCTCCGCCGTGGAGTTCAGGACTTATTCATCCGTTCGCCTCCAGGACCTCGACGATCTCACGCAGCTCGTTGGACAATTGGCCGGGTAGCTTTTCACAGAACCTGTCGGCGAGGCTGCGATAGTACCATAACGTCTGCTCCTTGGGCTGGCTGAAGCGTGCCCAGATTTTCTCGCCGATGTCCGGTTTTCTCAGGTCACGAAGGATCGCACGCGCATTGTGGACCTTGTCTGCCAGCGATACGCTGAGGATGTCCGCATCAGCCTTCCTCAGGTGCGCGAGGTAGGCTTCCTTTCGCTCTTGCCAATGCGCCTTGCGCTCGCCCTTCGCCGTATCGGCCAGGCTGTCCGAGCACGCCTCGACAATCCGCGCCACGCGCTCACCGAAGCGGTTGCGAACATCCTCAAGCCTCGCCTTGCCGCCCTGATCTTCGGCGCTGTCGTGCAGGAGCGCCGCGATGGCGACGTCCTCGTCGCCGCCATATTCCAGAACGGTTGCAGCGACCGCCAATAGATGGGCGACGTATGGTATTGAGGTTCCCTTGCGGACTTGTCCCCCATGAACATGGGTCGCGTAGATGAGAGCACGATCAAATCGATCGGTCAGGACCGTCGCCTTGTTCATAGGTCCCATTCGCTTTCGCTTCCTTCTGGCCTTCGGTCACTGGACGGGTGCGGTTGTAATCGACTCTGCGGATCACGAATCAGACACACCCGATCGTTCCCGACGCTCACCAACCTTGGCCCGGGCCTTCGGCCACGATACTTACAATTTTAATTGCACGCGAGTAACTTCCACCAGGTACGCGCTCGTAGCTGGACATGGATGCCGTAGAGTTCACCGTGACTTGGTCGCTGCGATCAGCCGAGCCGCCCTGGGGAAGGCGGTCGAATCGGCACGCGACCCTGGCCATCCGTACTCAAATCGGTTCAACTAGAGATAGGGCGGCTGCGCTCCTACAGGAGCCGCTGGGGAAAATGATGTATGGCGGACAATCCCGCTCCTAGGCGCGATGAACGTTATGTCTAACCCTTTCTTCGACCACCCGATTCTGAACTCCCCCTACGAATACCCGCGGCGGCATTGGGAGCTTGATGAGGCAGGGCAACCCACCCAGAGGATCATTGAGAACCGACGGGGTGCCAAATTCATCACGCCGATCCCCAAGCCGAAAAAGCGGAAGGCCCCGGCCCAAACCGGATTTGTGTTCGACGAAGGTAAGGGCCTCTCGACCAAGGACCAGCAGTACGATCCCACGTCGATCATCAACGAGGTCCGTGGCTATGTGGACGCATGGCGTCAGTTGAGCCCCAGCCAGTGGCAGGTCACGCCGGAGACAGCCCGGCTTCTCCAGCATTGGCGGCAGCACACGTTCAGCGGGGTTCGTCCGTTCTTTTGTCAGGTGGAGGCGGTAGAAACTGCGATCTGGCTCACCGAGGTCGCTCCACAATCCAGGAACGGGAAACGCGTCCTTGATCATCTCGCTGCGGCGAATAAGGACGCCAATCCTGAATTGATGCGGCTCGCGCTGAAACTGGCAACGGGCGCAGGCAAGACCACAGTAATGGCCATGCTCATCGCATGGCAAACGATCAATGCGGCGCGACGCCAGGGAAGCAAGAATTTCACCCGCGGCTTTTTGATCTGCGCTCCCGGCTTGACCATCAAAGACCGGCTTCGCGTCCTTCAACCTAACGATCCCGACAGCTATTACGCCAGCCGCGAACTCGTTCCCAATGACATGCTTGAAGAGGTTAAGCGGGCCAAGATCGTCATTACTAACTTTCATGCATTCAAGCTTCGCGAGCGCGTGGAGCTGTCCAAGGGTGGGCGCCAACTCCTTCAAGGGCGCGTCGGAGAGGAACTAAATACGCAGGAGACGGATGGCCAGATGATCCAGCGTGTCATCTCCGACTTGATGGGGATGAAGAATATTCTCGTCATCAATGACGAGGCCCACCATTGCTACCGGGAGAAACCGAAAGAAGCAGACGACGAGGACCTCAAAGGCGAGGACAAGAAGGAGGCCGAAAAGAACAACGAGGCGGCGCGTCTCTGGATTTCCGGCCTGGAAGCTGTGAACCGCAAGCTCGGTCTTAGCCACGTCATCGACTTGTCCGCCACGCCATTCTTCCTTCGCGGCTCCGGTTACGCCGAGGGCACCTTGTTCCCGTGGACGATGAGCGACTTTTCCCTCATGGACGCGATCGAGTGCGGCATCGTCAAGCTGCCGCGCGTCCCGGTGGCGGAAAACATCCCAGGAAACGAAATGCCGATGTTCCGCAATCTCTGGGAGAACATCCGCGCCGACATGCCCAAGAAGGGCCGCGGCAAGAGCGAGGAACTCGATCCGCTCGAACTTCCCACGCGGCTCCAAACCGCGCTCGAAGCCCTCTATGGCCACTACGAAAAGACCTTCAAGCTCTGGCAGGAGAAGGGTATCAAGGTGCCGCCCTGCTTCATCATCGTCTGTCAGAACACGGCGATCTCGAAACTGGTCTACGACTTCATCTCCGGCTTTCATCGGAGGCGTGAGGACGGCACTACGACGCTTGAGAACGGGCGGCTGCCGCTATTCCGCAATTTCGACGAGACCACCGGCAATCCGCTGCCGCGCCCGAACACGCTGCTCATCGACAGCGAGCAACTCGAAGCGGGCGATGCGCTGGACGACAATTTCCGCGGCATGGCCGCCGACGAGATCGAGCGGTTCCACCGCGAGATCGTGGAGCGGACGGGCGACATCCGTGCCGGCGAAAACATTACCGATCAGGAATTGCTCCGCGAGGTCATGAACACCGTAGGCAAGCCCGGACAACTTGGCGGCTCGATCCGCTGCGTGGTCTCGGTCTCGATGCTCACCGAAGGGTGGGACGCGAACACCGTCACGCATGTTCTCGGCATTCGCGCGTTCGGTACCCAGCTCCTTTGCGAGCAGGTGATCGGGCGTGCGCTGCGTCGCCAGTCCTACGAGCAGAACGAGGAAGGGTTGTTCAATGTTGAATACGCCGACGTCTTCGGCGTGCCGTTCGACTTCACCGCGAAGCCGGTCATTGCTCCGCCGCAGCCGCCCCGCGAGACGGTTCAGGTCAAAGCAATTTCCCCCGATCGCGATCCCCTCGAAATCCGCTTCCCCCGCGTCGAGGGCTACCGCGTGGAATTGCCCGAGGAACGGCTGACGGCGGACTTCAACGATGATTCCATTTTGGAACTCAGCCCCGACCTCGTCGGTCCGTCGATCACGCGCAACTCCGGCATCATCGGCGAAGGCGTGGACTTGAGCCTTCAACACCTGGGCGACATGCGACCCTCTTCGCTGGTCTTCCACGTCACCCAACGGCTGCTCTACACCAAATGGCGCGATCCGGGCGAGGAACCGAAACTCCACCTGTTCGGCCAACTCAAGCGGATCACCAAGCAATGGCTCGATACCTGCCTCGTGTGCAAAGGCGGCACCTACCCCGCTCTGCTCATGTATCAAGAACTCGCCGACATGGCCTGCAACCGCATCACTGCGGCGATCACCCGGCGGTTCATCGGCGAGCGTCCCATCAAGGCCCTGCTCGATCCGTACAACCACACCGGCTCGACACGCCACGTTCGCTTCAGCACTTCACGCGCCGACCGCTGGGACACGAGCGGTCCTCCACCCAAGAACCACGTCAACTGGGTCGTGCTCGACAGCGATTGGGAGGCGGAGTTCTGCCGCGTCGCCGAATCCCATCCCAAGGTCTTCGCCTACACCAAAAACCACAACCTTGGCTTGGAAGTCCCTTATCGCTACGGCTCCGAGACACGGAAATATCTCCCAGATTTCATCGTGCTGGTGGATGATGGACACGGAGTCGGCAATCCGCTGCATCTCGTGACGGAGATCAAGGGCTATCGCCGCGAGGACGCCAAGGAGAAAAAGACCACGATGGACACCTATTGGGTGCCAGGCGTGAATCATCTGGGCAGCTACGGCCGCTGGGCATTCTCCGAGTTCACCGAAGTTTACCAGATCGAGTCCGACTTCAAGGCCAAGATCGAGAGCGAGTTCGACAAGATGATCAAACAAGCGGGCGTTAAATCGTGACGAGCCTTGCAGACCTGATTTCGAAAGCGACCAAGGACAGGCGAGTCTGCCCTCAGCCCATGGTATGGAATCGCCTTTGGGAGTTGCTTCCAAATCGTCGCAGGCTGGGCCTCGGCTGGGAGCCGCCGCTGCCCTTGATCCTGGCGGCATGGTGGGAATCATCCGATAGCGACAAACGTAATCGTTTTCATTTCCACCTTGCTGATCTGCTTTCCAACATGAAGCCCGAAGACTGGCATACGGAACAGTAATCATGGCCAAGAGAGCCACTGCGAAATCCGTCGAGACGCTCAAGCACGACGCCGACAAGCGGAAGAACATTCCGACAGCGGAGTATCAGTCCGTGCTGGAAGAGGAGCAGCAGAATCCGAAGAAGGTTTACTACCCGCGGAACAAAGACCTCGATCCCCAACTCGTCTGGCGTGGGAAGGACGAGCAGGATTGGAGTAATCTCGTCGTCCATGCTCCGCCGCTCTATATTCAGGAGAAAGTCCAGCCGAAAGTGCTCATCGATGATTTGTTACGCGCCACGAAGGAGCACGAGCACGAGAGTGGAGAGTCGACACCGGACCTGTTCGCCGATTTCAACGGCATCCCCAAGGGCGTGGACAAAACCGAGTTCTATCAGCACGACCAGAACTGGTCGAACCGCATGATCCTCGGCGACTCGTTGCAGGTGATGGCGAGCCTTGCCGAGCGCGAGGGCCTGCGCGGGAAAGTACGGTGCATTTACGTCGATCCGCCCTACGGGATCAAGTTCAACAGCAATTTCCAGTGGTCCACCACCAGCCGTGACGTGAAGGACGGCAACGCCGGCCACATCACTCGCGAGCCGGAGCAGGTCAAAGCCTTTCGAGACACTTGGCGCGACGGCATCCACAGCTACCTCACCTATCTGCGCGATCGCTTCACCGCCGCCCGCGATCTACTATCAGAATCCGGTTCCATCTTTGTTCAGATTGGTGATGAAAACGTGCATCGCCTTCGAGCGGTAATGGATGAAGTATTTGGCGAAGATAATTTCATTGCTCAAATCGCGACCAAAACATCTGGTGGCTCGACAGGTGTCTATCTCGGCGGAGTGATCGATCACATTGTCTGGTTTGCGAAGAACCACGAACACCTAAAATATCGGCCCCTTTTCGGCACGAAAGGGCTGGGCGAAGACGGAGCCGAGAAATACAGCCGCGTCCGGCTGGCTAATCTCGAAACACGAAGTTTAACGCCTGCTGAACGCGCGCTTGAAGATGAATTGCCAAGCGGGGCACGGGTCTACAGGCAGGATAACCTGACAAGTCAAAGCGTCGGAAGGGACAAAGGTGAGGGAGCCGCTTCGTGGTTTCCAGTGAACATCGCAGGCCTGGAGATTCGACCATCCATTAAAGTTCGTTGGAAGACGAACCAACTCGGTATGCAGAGGTTGCTTTGCGCCGCTCGTGTCGAACTCACGAGCAACAGTTTGTCATACGTTCGATACCTCGACGATTTCAGTGCTACGACAATCAATAATTCTTGGACAGACATTGGAGGCATTCAAAGTCGTTCTGACCCGAAAGTGTATGTCGTTCAAACTCCGACGACTCTTATTCAACGCTGCGTCCTGATAGCAACTGACCCCGGGGACCTCGTGCTCGACCCAACCTGCGGGTCCGGCACCACCGCATATGTTTCTGAGCAATGGGGTCGCCGTTGGATCACGATCGACACGTCTCGGGTAGCGTTGGCATTGGCCCGCGCCCGTATTATGGGCGCGCGCTATCCGTATTACCTGCTGGCCGATTCTCGGGACGGCCAAATCACGGAGGCGGAAGTCACCCACGCCGCGCCAAGTTCAAAGCCCGTGCACGGGAACGTCCGCCAGGGCTTCGTCTATGAGCGCGTGCCGCACATCACGCTCAAATCCATCGCCAACAACGCCGAGATCGACGTTATTTGGGAGCAGTGGCAAGCGACGCTTGAGCCATTGCGCGAAAAGTTAAACGCCGCGATCAAGAAGCAGTGGCAGGAGTGGGAAATTCCGCGTGTCGCCGAAGACCCTTGGGAAGTTAGTACGCAGCAAATGTTCTATCGACTCAAAGCCGAGCAGCAACGGGAACAGGGAGGAAGCTCCACGAAGATCACGGACTGCCTCAAAGCGATCAACCACAATCTCAAACGAAACTACACCCTCAAGACTTTGCCCGAACGACCTGCTGACCCTTGGCCGGAGGTCCCGACGATACTGCACGCCGACTGGTGGCAGGCGCGAATCGCCCGACAGAAGGAAATCGACGCCTCCATCGCTGCCAAAGCCGAGTTCGAGTACCTCTACGACAAGCCCTACGAGGACAAGAGGAAGGTCCGCGTCGCCGGCCCCTTCACGGTGGAGAGTCTTAGTCCCCACCGCGTGCTGGGTGTGGACGAGAACGACGAACTGATTGATGCCCTCAGGGAGGACGGGGCCGACTACGGGGCCAAAAAGGCGTTCCCCGAAATGATTCTGGAAAACCTCAAGATCGCTGGCGTGCAGCAGGCGCACAAGGAGGACCGGATCACCTTCACAGCGCTGACGCCCTGGCCGGGCGATCTCGTCTGTGCCGATGGCCGCTACATGGAGAGCGAGACCGAGAAGCGCGCCGCCATCTTCATCGGCCCGGAGTTCGGCACGGTGTTGCGCGCCGATCTTGTTGCCGCGGCTCGGGAGGCCGGCGACGCTGGTTTCGACGTGCTGATCGCCTGCGCGTTCAACTACGAAGCCCACACCACCGAGTTCAACAAGCTCGGCCGCATCCCTGTGCTCAAGGCGCGCATGAACGCCGACTTGCACATGGCGGAAGACCTCAAGACCACCGGCAAGGGCAACCTGTTTGTCATCTTCGGCGAGCCGGATATTGACCTGATCCACGAAAGGAACGGCAAGCTGCGCGTGAAGGTGAAAGGCGTGGACGTGTTCAAGCCGCAGACCGGAGAGGTCATAAGTGACAACGCGGACGGCATCGCCTGCTGGTTCGTCGACACCGACTACAACGAGGAAAGTTTCTTCGTCCGCCACGCCTACTTCCTCGGCGCGAACGACCCCTACAGCGCGCTGAAAACGACCTTGAAGGCGGAGATTGACCCAGAAGCCTGGGCAACTCTGCACAGCGACACGTCCCGCCCGTTCGACAAGCCGAGCAAGGGCCGCATCGCCGTGAAGGTGATTAATCACCTGGGGGACGAGGTGATGAAGGTCTTCAAGGTTCAATAACCTGACCCGAGAGTTCCCGCACATGTCGAACGCCTCTCACCCCCAACTTCGGAATCCACCGATTGTAGAGGCGGTGTTCGACGTTGACTGCGACCCTCCGCCGGGGTTCGATCTGGCCGGGCTGGAGACCGCTGCGCGGGAGCAGTTTGAAGACCAATACCCGAAGTTTCGAACGCAGTTCTTGCAAGAGCACGAGATCGAGACCCCGCAGGACGCTCCACCGAAGATGTCCAGCCGCCTTGCGGTACAGGCGTTTCAATTTCTACACGACGACGATAAGCAGCTTGTGCAGGTGCGGGCACAGGGTTTTTCTTTCAACCGACTTGCGCCCTACAGCAGCCTGGATGACTACCTGCCGGAGATCGAGCGGACCTGGCGTTTGTATGTAGGGTTGGTTTCGCCGGTCAAAATCCGAATCATCCGCTTGCGGTACATCAATCGCATTCTTGTGCCCATGACGGCGAACACGGTTGACCTCGACGAATTTCTCAAGATCGGTCCTCGCTTGCCGGACGAAGATCGGTTTGTGCTGTCTGGTTTCCTTAACCAGCACGTTGCGGTCGAAAAGGACACAGGACATCAGGTCAACTTGGTGCTCACCGCCCAGCCCCCGGAAAGCGAAAAGTTACCAGTCATCCTTGATATTACTGTGGCAAGTATGACGGCTGCTGAGCCGGCAGATTGGGCAAGCATTCTGCCGCTGATCGGCTCGCTGCGGAGCTTGAAGAATCGCATCTTCCTGAATACCTTGACACCCAAATGTATCGAATTGTTCCAGTCGTAGGCCTCTCAGGCCAACTCGCCCTGCAAGCCTTGGTTGGCGGGGGCAGTGCGATTTCGCCGGAAGCGGATGCGGTTCACAAGGCTGCGACCAGAGTTGCAGAATCGACTGAGCGGTCGCTGGCCCTTTTTGGCGAAAAGGCGATTGCTCTTTCGCAGTTGGCGGCAATGGCAACGGATTGTTCTGAACAGGGTTGGGACGGGGACGACGCCGGCCCCATCGATCCCATTGCTGTCCTGTTGGCGAAACGCTTTCTGCGCGCTCTACCTGATGGCGTCCCGCTTCCTGAATTTGCCCCCGAGCCTGACGGGTCGATTTCCCTTGATTGGATTCATTCGCGCAATCGGCTGCTTTCCCTGAGTATCGGCCGCAGCAATCGGCTGGCCTACGCTTGGTTGGATGGAGCCGATAAGGGACATGCGGTCGCGCGCTTCGATGGCCAAAATGTGCCGCCACGGGTCTTAGAAGCCATCAAAGACATCGTGGGACAAGGACATGCTGGCCTCTGGGCTGCCTGATCTCGTCGGTGACGACGAAGACCTCGCACGGTTTCTCACATCTACCAGCCAATTCAACGCCCAAATGGCGAAGCCCGCGGCGTTCTTGCCATCAGCAAGCGACCGCGAAACCTCCGTTTTTCGACATGGAAGTCAGCCGAGGGATGCCCTGTGGGCACTCGGTAATGAGCACGCAGCCGGAGACCGCACCCTTCACTGTGCGGCCATTGTAAAAGCCGGCGACGTGAGGGCGGTCCTCCTTGAAGTGCTCGCCGACGAGCCACCACCGCGGCACGCGGCGATAAGAGGCTGGCCATGGCTCGACGATGACCTCGATCTACAAAAGGCACAGCGGAAGGAACGGGCGGCACAGATCGCCAGCAAGGCGGTGCTTTTGCGGCGATAGCCGCAGCGCGGGAGAAGGGAATGGAGTTTCGCATCGCCGACACCTTTACGGACAGCCTCGCCCGGCTAACTGCCGAGGAACAGAAGGCCGTCAAGACGACGGCCTTCGACTTGCAACTCAACCCGGCCAATCCCGGCATGAGCTTCCACAAGCTCGACAAGGCGAAGGACAAGAATTTCTGGTCGGTGCGGGTCAATAGCGACATCCGGCTGATCGTGCACCGGAACGAAGGAAGCCTTCTACTCTGCTATGTCGACCACCATGACAAGGCTTACGACTGGGCCGAACGTCGCAAGCTGGAAACACATCCAAAGACGGGTGCCGCGCAGTTGGTCGAGATACGAGAGACGGTCAAGGAGATCGTCGTCCCGGTATACATCCAGACAGAAACCACTGCGCCGAGATCACAGAACGAATTGACGCCTCTTTTTGCCGGGCGGTCCGACGACGAACTACTCGGCTATGGCGTGCCTGCCGAGTGGCTCAACGATGTCAAGGTGGCAACCGAAGACACGCTGCTGGTCGTGGCCGACCACCTGCCTGCGGAGGCTGCGGAGGCGCTGTTGGAACTGGCGACGGGCGGCAAGCCGCGCGTTCCGCGGCCCGCCGCGTCCTCAGCGGCTCCCTTCGAGCATCCCGACGCCCTGCGCCGCTTCCGGGTGATGGCGAATGTCGAAGAATTGCAGTGTGCGCTCGATTTTCCTTGGGAGAAATGGACTGTTTTCCTGCATCCCGATCAGCGTGAGATGGTCGAGCGCGACTACGCCGGTCCGGCGCGCGTCTCCGGCTCGGCTGGCACCGGCAAGACAATCGTTGCACTGCACCGGGCTGCACATCTGGCCCGTACGCATCCAAATGCCCGTGTGCTGCTAACGACCTTCTCCGACACGTTGGCCAGTGCGCTACGCACGAAGCTGAAACGGCTATTGAGCAGCGAACCGCGCCTCGCCGAGAGGATCGACGTTTACTCGCTCAACGCCATCGGTCTTCGGCTCTACAAGGCGCATGTCGGGCAAGTGACGATCGCCGGCCGCCAAGTCGTGCGCGAGGTGATGCACGAGGCCGCGAGCGCAGTTGGTGGACACAAGTTTCGTCCGTATTTCCTGCTCACGGAATGGGAGCAGGTGGTGGACGCCTGGCAATTGGAGAACTGGGAGGCGTATCGCGATGTCGTGCGCCTCGGCAGGAAGACCCGGCTCCCGGAGGCACAGCGCAAGGTGTTGTGGTCCATCTACGAGCGCGTTCGCGCCGGGCTGCAATCGCGCCAATTGGTCACCCATGCGGCTCTGTTCACCTTGTTGGCCGCTGCGATCTCGAAAAACAAGAAGCTGATCTTCGACTTCGCGGTCGTGGACGAGGCGCAGGACATCAGCCCGGCGCACCTCCGGTTCTTTGCCGCGCTCGCCGGAGGCCGACCCAATTCTCTCTTTTTTGCCGGCGACCTCGGGCAGCGGATTTTCCAGCAGCCCTTCTCATGGAAGGCCCTCGGAGTGGACGTTCGTGGGCGCTCCCGCACGTTGCGCGTCAATTACCGAACCTCCCACCAAATCCGGACCCAGGCGGACCGCCTGCTCGGACCCGTGGTGATTGACGTGGATGGCAACAGCGATGACCGAAGCGATACGGTTTCCGTGTTTAACGGCCCGCCTCCTACAATTCATCGCTTTGAAAGTGAAGATGATGAGACAGAGGGGGTCGGCAATTGGATCGCGGAACTCGCAAAGGCTGGTGTGATGCCGCATGAGGCCGGCGTATTTGTCCGATCCGAGGCGCAACTAGCTCGTGCGCGAGCCGCAGTGACGGTAGCAGGAGTAGCGTTCAAGGTTCTCGATGAACACGTTGATACCGCTAGCGGCCACGTCTCAGTCGGGACCATGCATCTCGCCAAAGGTTTAGAGTTCCGGGCCGTGGCCGTGATGGCCTGTGACGACGAAATCATCCCCTTGCAGGAGCGTATCGAGACGGTCGGTGACGACGCCGATCTGCAGGAAGTCTACGACACCGAGCGTCACCTGCTCTATGTCGCCTGCACTCGTGCTCGGGACCACCTCCTGGTGACCGGGGTTGCGCCGGTATCCGAATTCCTGGACGACTTCGCCAAGTCCGACCAAGGTCGGGCCGTGACCGGGTGACGCCGTCCAGGTTTTGTCCCGTACTTCCCCGGTGCATCCCGCCGTTGGTTTGTATTCGGCGCGGATAAAACTGCTAACAAATAATATATACATATCAGATGTTTAATTGGTGGAGCCAAGGGGAGTCGAACCCCTGACCTCTTGAATGCCATTCAAGCGCTCTCCCAACTGAGCTATGGCCCCACGCCGGACGCGAGGTCGGGACGATCGCGTCCAGAATTGCATCAGTGCTTCAACCTGTCCATCGCACCATTGGCTCTTGAAGCCGTCCACGCGGCAGACTCAAACCATTTGCTCCGAGTCCTCGAGCAAGCCATCGAAGCGCGGATTCACGTTCTCACGACAAAATGACGTCGTCCCGCAAGTTCTCATCGAGCGCAGCAATACACTCGCGTTCCAGGCGCTGCTGCACTACGCTATCACTTGGGTTTATCCGATATATTCAGATAATAGCGCGTATGGCGCAGCTCTCCGGTTTTAGTCAGCGCGCCCTTTTCGACGAGGTCTTGCAAATCCCTTGTCGCGGTGGCGCGCGAAGTCTTCGTGATGCTGATATAATTTTCAGCGCTCAGCCCGCCCTTGAATCCGTCGATGCCTTCGCCGAACATGCGGGCGATCGCTTTGTCCTGGCGCTCATTCAACTGGCCACGCAGCTTCTCGTAGAACTTCGCCTTTGCGACGTAAAAATCGAGACGCTTGATCGTATTGCTCTGCGCTTCAAGGATCGTCTGCGCAAAATACGTCAGCCATTGCGTGATCTCGATGTTCGTGTTGTTGCGTTCAAGCGCGGTGTAGTAAGCCTTGCGTGACCGCTCAATTGTATACGCCAATGCGATCAGTGTTGGGTGGCCGAGGTTTTGCGCGAGCGATTTTTCTGCAAGCGCGCGGCCAATGCGCCCGTTGCCGTCCGCAAACGGGTGAATGCTGACAAAATACAGATGCGTGATGCCGGCGCGCGTCAACGCGGGAAGCGCACGGTGGCCGTTCGGCGCCGTTTCGTTGAACCACGACACGAACGAATCCATTTCCTCCTTCATCTTGGACGATGGAGGAGCTTCGAAATGGACCTTCCGGTTATCAATGGCGCCGGAGACGACTTGCATCGGGTGTGAATGGGTGCGGTAGCCGCCGACAACGTTGATGCGCCCGCCGCCGCCCATGAGCATTTTATGCCACGCGAACATAGTTTCGTGCGCGAGCGGATCGCCGAAGCCCTTGTAGAGGTCCACCATCATTTCGGCGATGCCGCGCTCGGCGGGCGGTATCTGCCGCCCATCGATGCCAAGGCCGAACTGCTGGCGCAGGGACGATTGAACGCCGTCACGGTGGAGAACTTCGCCTTCGATTTCCGAGGTCTTCACCGCTTCGTCGCTGATAAGCTCGATTTTGAGAATGTCCCGGTCTTTTGGTCCGACATGCTTGAAGACGCCGATAAACTCGCCGGAGCGCAGCAGGAATTGCCGTTCCAACGGCTCCAAAGCCGCGGAATCGTAGGTGAATGCCGGCCAATCAGGCTGTTGCCAATTCCATGCCATGAGTTATAGGCGAGCCTCCTATAGCTCATCTTATAGCCATATTCTGAGTTATGGCGGCTTTCTATAGCTTACCGGGAGCGCAGGACCACGGCGCCGGCGGGGTCAACCTGCCCTTGGAACCCAGGAGCACCGCGAGCACGCTTTGAGAACGCGAGCATTGGATTACAACCGACCTTTACGGGGCTGGGAACCGCGAAGGCTCAATCCGGTCATCGCCTCTTTGCTGGAGCGCCAGCTTATCGTTGGCTACACGGGGATCCGCACGGCGCCGTTTGTCATCGTGCGCATCGCGGGCAACGAGAATATTCGTCGGCTTCGTGAAGAGCAGGTAGCGGCGGCACTGTTTGGTAAAACGTGGCGAGGAAGTGGTGGAGCCAAGGGGGGTCGACCCCCTGACCTCTTGAATGCCATTCTGATTTTTGGTCTTCATCGCACGCATCATCACGGATCAGACCAACGATTTGACGCCAGCAATGTATGGCCTCCTGGTTCAGCTATGGGAGGAGTTCAAGATCGTCGATGTGAGGCTTGCAGCCGTCTCCCGGCAGGTTGAGATGCTTGCAGCACGCCATGACGCGGCCCGGCGGCTCATGACGATCCCCGGAATCGGACCGCTCGGCGCCACTGCGTTGATTGCCGCAGTCGGTGATGCTCGCCAATTCCGGAAAGCACGAGATCTTGCCGCATGGCTAGGTCTGGTGCCGCGGCAAAACGAGCTGCCTCCTTGCAATGCGCCCGGATCAAAAATATCCCTGTTCGACCCCTGTTTTCCTGTGTCACAATCAACTATAAATCCGTGGCCCGGTATGAAACTCGCTAGGTGGTGGCTGATATGAAACTCGCTAGATGGCTTATCGGCATTTCTTGTGCCGTCGGTATCGTTTCGGCCGACTCCAAGGTCTTCTCCCAATCTGCGAACCAGGTCGCGCAGCATCCCGAATCGCAGTGGTCCACCATTGGGACCTACTGCTTCGGTTGCCACAACGAGGGCGTTGGCGCCGGCAACCTCTTTTTGACCCAGCTTAGCGCCGAGTCCGTGCCCGAGCACCCCGAGATCTTCGAGAAAGTTGTGCGCAAATTGCGCGGGCGCCAGATGCCGCCGCCCGGCATGCCCCAGCCCTCGCAGCAGGAAGTCGACGCGCTGATTGGCTGGCTCGAGAGCACGCTCGACAAAAGCGGCAAGGCGCACCTTGCGGGCCGCGTTCCCGTCCAGCGCTTGAACCGTACCGAGTATGCCAATGCCGTGAAGGATCTTCTGGCTGTGGAGATCGATCCCACGAAGTACCTGCCGGCCGACATCGCGGTCGAAGGCTTCAGCAACATCGCTGCGGCGTTGACCGTGTCACCCGCCTTCCTGGAGCAGTACCTCAATGCCGCGCGGGTAGTGTCGCGCATGGCAGTAGGCAAGCCTCTGCCAGAGGTCGTCAAAGCCTCTTTCCCTCCCCCCGCTACCGGCAACCAGGATGGCTATGTGGACGGCATGCCGCTCGGTACGCGGGGCGGCACGAGGTTCGAGTACACGTTCCCGGCGGACGGGGAGTACCGCGTCACTATCAATGACCTCGATTTCGGGCTTTACCCACGCGGGGTCGAGAACGAGACAACCGTGGTCGGGCTGATCGATCGCAAGGAAGTCTTCCGGGTAAAGGTCGGCGGTGAGGCGGATCGCGGGTTCGTGGATCGCGGCGGCGGTGCACCGGCTGGAGCCAAGCTCATGGAGCGGTTCGCCAATATCCCCGTGCAGGTGACGGCCGGTGTGCACGAAGTCGTCGTGACGTTCATCGAGCGCTCCCGTGTGGCAACCGACGACCTGATTGCGGGCGGCAGCCAGTATCATGGGTTTCTTATCAAGGGGTATCTGCGTCTGCCGCGCCTGATGGGGTCCATACAGGTCGTGGGGCCGTACGCGGCCACGGGCCCCACGCGCACGCCCAGCCGGGAGAAGTTATTCATCTGCAAGCCAGAAGTCCCCGAGCAAGAACGCGCCTGCGCCGAGCGCATCACTGCCGATCTCGCCGGGCGTGCCTTCCGCCGGCCCGTCACCAAGGAAGACATCGGCGGGCTGATGGCCTTCTACGACGCCGGCCATGAAGGACCCGGCGGATTCAACGCCGGGATCGAAGGGCTGGTGACTGCAGTTCTGGTGAGCCCGGATTTTCTCTATCGCGGAATCGCCCGGCCGCAGAAAGACGCGAAATTCCATGCGCTGAACGATCTGGAGCTGGCCTCGCGTCTGTCTTTCTTCTTGTGGAAGCGGGCCCCCGACGATGAGCTGCTCAAGCTTGCGAAAAAGGGCGAACTGCTACGTCCCAGCGTGCTGGACGCCCAGGTGCGGCGTATGCTGGCCGCTCCGCAGGCCGAGACGCTGGTGACGGATTTCGCGTTCCGCTGGCTCGACCTCCTTGAGGTCGGCAAATTCGAGTGGGATAAGCAAATCTTCCCCGAATTCAGTGCCGAGCTGCGCCAGGATGTCTCGACCGAAATCGACCTCTTCCTGCGGAGTATCCTGCTTGAAGACAAGAACGTTGAGGAGCTGTTAACGGCCGACTATACCTTCCTCAATGAAAGGCTGGCGCGACACTACGGCATCACAACGGTGCACGGCGCGCAGTTCCGCCGCGTCCATCTTGAGGACGAGAATCGCTATGGCCTTCTCGGCAAGGGCGCCGTGCTGTTGAACACGTCGTATGGCAACAGGACTTCGCCGGTGGTGCGCGGCGCCTGGGTTCTCGACAAACTCCGCGGCACGCCGCCAGCGCCGCCGCCACCGAATGTGGTGACGGATCTGAGCACGCCGCCTGGCGCGCAGCCCAAGACCATGCGTGCGATGCTCGAGCAGCATCGCGCCAATCCGACCTGCAACATGTGCCACGGTGTGATCGAACCCCACGGACTGCCGCTGGAGCACTTCACCGTCACCGGGCAGTGGCGCGATGTCGATTGGCAGGCTAATGCGCCCATCGATTCGAAGGTGAAAATGCCAGACGGCAGGGAAATCGAAGGTCCGGCAGACCTACGCCACGCCCTGTTGAGCCGCCCCGGCCAATTCGTCCAGGCGCTGACGCAGAAGCTCATGATGTACGCCCTCGGCCGGGAGATCGAGCCTCGGGACATGCCGCAGGTCCGGGCGATTGTGCGCGATGCGGCCAAGAATGATTACAGGTTCTCGTCGCTCGTGGCGGGGATTGTATCGAGTGATGCATTCCGCATGCAGGCACTGGAGGAGTGAAGACCATGTATCTGACCAGAAAGCATCTTTCTCGCAGGACGCTGCTCAAGGGCGCAGGCGTCTCCATCGGACTGCCGTTGCTCGATGCGATGATCCCGGCTGCCACCGCGCTCGCAAAGACCGACGCCGCGCCGAAGCTGCGGGCGGGCTTCTTCTATATTCCCCACGGCGCGGTCATGTCGAACACGAAGCATGGAAAGGACATGGATCGCTGGACCCCGAGCGGCGCGGGCGCGGATTTCAAACTCAGCCATATTCTCGAGCCGCTCGAGAAGCACAAGCACGCCGTGATTTCGTTCTCCAATCTCGAGAACAAGGCCAGCGTCGCCTCCGTGCACAAATACAACCCGGCGACGTGGCTCAGCGGTGTCAAGCCCGATCTCAAAGCGCCCGGTCCCAGCATGTCTGCGACGATCGACCAAATCATTGCCGGGCGCATCGGTCAGGAGACAGCGCTGCCGTCGATGGAGGTCTGCTCGGAGAGTGAAACCCAGGCGGTCGCGTGCGAGGCTGGATTCGGCTGCCTCTACAGCTCCACCTTGTCGTACCGGGACGCACACTCGCCTTTGCCGATGGAGTCCAACCCGCGCAAAGTTTTCGCACAGTTATTCGGTGAAGGCGCTACAGCCGAAGAGCGCGTGGCCATAGTCAGGCAGAAACGGAGCATCCTTGATTTCGTCACCGAGCGTACCCGAGCGCTGCAACAGGAACTGGGCGCGGGCGATAAAGTGCTCCTCGACGGCTACCTGGAAAACGTGCGAGAGATCGAACGGCGCGTTCAGGTTGCGCAGAACCGCGATCTCTCGGGCGTGAAGGCGCCCGAGATACCTGTGGCCGAGCAGGATATCGCGATCGATAAGGAGGTGCGGTTGCTGTTCGATCTGATCGCGGTTGCCTATCAGGCCGATCTCACGCGCGTGGCCTCCTTCATCATGATCGGCGAAGGCACGAACCGGACCTATAATCACATCGGCGTGCCGGA
>WNGL01010477.1_pt1 | contig 17073 bp, 17 predicted proteins | sample 5400591 | NCBI WGS metagenome assembly WNGL01 (sample SAMN13153377, study PRJNA577476) | soil metagenome | isolation source: 80 cm soil or saprolite under Garry oak tree replicate 1 | place: USA:California | collected 2016-06-15
TTTTCCAATGCCCTCAACTGTTCGTGGGTCGTCAGTTCTCGTAAGGCGACCTCGACATCAGGAAAACGCTCACGATAGACGCTCAGCATCATTGGCAGCAGGTCATAGGTGCTTGAGCTAATGTAGCCGACTACCAGCCTCCCCACCTCTCCACGATATGCCCGCTGCGCTGCACGTTTCGCCTCTTGAACCTGAGCGAGAACCTGCTGTGCCTCTGATAGAAACACCTTTCCTGCATCGGTCAGCTCCACATAGCGCTTCGTCCTATACAAGAGTGGAAAGCCCAACTCGTCCTCAAGTTGCTGGATCTGCTGACTCAGGGACGGCTGCACGATCGAAAGCCGTGTGGCCGCCCTCCCAAAGTGCAATTCCTCGGCAACAGCGACAAAATACCGTAAGTGACGCAGTTCCATCCTTTCATTGCTCCTCTCATAGTTTGTATCTATTAATCCCTTACTAATTATGTATTGGACATGCAAGTGCTATGGCCATATACTTTAGACAAGGGAAACTGTGGGGGGCAATACTCACATACATGTTGCGGCTGCGCCGCAAATAGTCCTTTTGTACAAGTTTGTGTGTGTTTTGCGGGCGCTGGCGCGCCCGCAAAACACACACAAACTTGTACTACAACGTGTGGTCGCCACAGGCGACCCGCCTGTACGAGGATATTGCGCCTACAGCTGGAAAAATCCTAAAGGAAATGAAATATATAGTTGGAAATTCTTAAAGAAGATCACATAAAAATATTTAAAATCGTTAAAGAGGATACTATGAACAAAGAACAAAGTCATACTACGTATAGGAAATTTGAAGCCGCCCGAGTACATGGAGCAGCAGGCGCTATTACAGCTCCTATTCGCGCAATTCAACACACAGCTCACCCCACTTCTGTGCAGACTGGCAAACTCCAGGAACTCCAGGAACAAACGAACAAATGGATGATACTTGTCCTGGCAGCCGCCTCGAGCTTTATGACCACACTGGATAGCTCGATTGTCAACATCGGCTTACCGAGCATTGCACGCACGTTTCACACGGGGATAGGTGGGGCCACCGAGTGGATCGTTATTGGGTATCTCGTAGTGATTGCCGCGGTTCTCCTCACCTTTGGACGTCTTGCCGATATCATCGGTCGCAAAACCATTTTTATGACGGGACTGGTCGTTTTTATCCTCGGATCAGCGCTTTCAGGTCTCGCCCCTTCTTTGCTGCTACTCATTCTTGCTCGCCTTTTCCAGGGTCTTGGGGGCGCGCTCATCTTTTCGGTCAACGTGGCGATGATTACCAGTACCTTTCCCAACCATGAACGAGGATTGGCACTGGGCTTGAATGCCGTGGTCGTAGCCCTGGGTGTGGCTGCCGGGCCGACGATTGGCGGGATCATTACCCAGTATCTGACCTGGCGCTGGATCTTTTATGTCAATGTGCCCATCTGCCTGCTCGTCCTGCTGGCCGCTTTCTCCTTGTATCGAGAGCCACGCCCGAGGAGAGAGCAGCGTGAGCGCTTTGATCCGCTTGGTGCCATTGTGCTGGCGATCGGACTGGCTGCGCTCACCCTGGGCCTCTCTTTTGGTCAGGAGTGGGGCTGGCTTTCTGCTGGCACGCTCGCTGCCCTTGGGACCAGCCTGCTAATGCTGAGTGTCGGCGTGTACGTTGAGTCTCATGTGGAGCATCCCATCTTAAACCTGGGATTACTCTCCAATCGCGTGTTTGCCTTTGCCAATATCAGCTTTATACTCTGTATGATGGCCTTGTTTGCACCAGGTTTTCTTCTGCCATTTTACTTCGAACAATTGCGTGGTTTCTCGACCATCCAGACCGGCCTGATGCTGACTCCCTTGCCGCTGATGCTGGCCATTTTCGCTCCCTTGAGCGGCTCGCTCGCGGATCGTTTTGGGTCGCGCTGGCTCTCTCCTGTCGGGCTGGCAACCGCCTGTCTGGGATTATTCTTCTTGAGTCAGCTCAATGCGCACAGTGCTCCCCTGGATATCATGTGGCGTCTCGCCGTGACCGGCATTGGTCAGGGTCTGTTCATGTCGCCCAATACGCGTACCATGATGGGAGCCGCCCCACGCAATGCTCAGGGGGAAGCATCCGGGTTGCTGGCGACCGGGCGCGTCCTTGGACAGAGCATGAGCGTGGCCCTGGGAGGGACGGTCTTTGCCGCTTTAGGAGGCGCCACAGCGGGGACACTCCTCTCCTCGCCGCAAGCACAACACCTTCCCCTCACGAGTCTCATCGGTCTGCAAAATACGTTTGTCACTAGCTTCCAAGCCGCCCTGCTCGTCTGTGCCGCCTTCGCTGCCCTCGGCATTTTCACGGCGCTAGCCCGAGGCAGCGAGGCGGGCGTCAAGAAAGCCAGGGAGGATAGTTCCTCATAGGTAGTCCAGATACTCACGGTTCGCTCATTTTCCTGGGCAGTTAACAAAGAGGCCTTGTTGAAGGCTTTATCACGATCATATTGGCTGTGATTATCATTATCGCTTTTTTAGTTTTCTTACGTCGTAATGAGCATCGCTTGGAAGAAGAGGCAGAGAGAGCATTGCCTGGCTCATTGGATGAGTACTAATAATGCATACTTTCAGTGCTTCGTATAAAGGGGGAATGCATGCTTAGCAAGGCTAAAAATCTGGTTGGCCAGCAGCTTGCGGGCTATCGCTTGCTTGATATCTTCGGCAGGGGTGGCATGAGTATTGTCTTTTTAGCAGAGCGTTTGGACAATCCTCAGGAGCGGGTTGCTATCAAGGTACTCATGCCTTCACATGTTACAACACATGAAGAATTTCTTTCTTTCCAGACCCGCTTTCTTCGAGAGGCCCAGACCGTCCACCAATTGCACCATGAGCACATTCTGCCGGTGCTGGGATATGGAGAAGTGGATGATATTCTCTATATGATTATGCCGATAATTACTGGCGGTACGTTGGCCGAACTACTAGCCCTCAAGCAAGACCCATTGCCTTTAGCTGAGATCGCAGGGTATCTGAACCAGCTTGCGAGTGCGATTGACTATGCCCATCAACATGGTTTCTTGCATCGCGATATCAAGCCTAGCAATGTATTACTCGATGAGCAGAGAGGGATATATCTTGTCGATTTTGGCATTGCGCATCTTTTTGATAGCGGCCTCTATGCAATCGATCAGGCGCTCACCTCGATAACTACTACTGGAAAAATATATGGGACGCCAACCTATATGGCTCCAGAACGCTTCAAGGGAGAGCAAGCTGGGCCTGCAACAGATATCTATGCACTCGGCATCCTATTGTACCAACTTGTCACGGGTCAAGTTCCTTTCACAGCTGACAATCCAATTGCCATAGGAATGAAGCATCTCAATGAGATGCCCCCTTTACCTCGCTCTTTACGTCCTGGCCTCCCTGAGCCTGCAGAAGCAGCAATTCTACAGGCACTTGCCAAGGAACCAGTTGGTCGCTTCGCAACTGCTTCTACCCTTGCAGAGGCATTTGACGCTGGTATTAAGGGACAATGGGTGGCAGGATTGCTTCCTTTGTCACCATTCCAGGCTGGGTCACCAGATCTGGCCGATACACAGCAACAAGAGGCACAGCTAGCACCTATTGTTCCTCTTCCAGAAGGCCCCTTCCAATCTAACCAGCTGGTGCTTGACCCTGCATTCGCGTCTGCCAATGGCGAAGTGCCGGTTGCAGATGAACTAACCCAGGCTAACCCGTCGCCGGTTGTCCAGTCAAGGTCCCGCGAACGGAGTGGAGGGAGTAAGCTGTTGCTCATTGGGGCAATTCTGGTAGCCGTGATATTACTGATCTTGCTGCCAGTGCTCGGATTTCAGAAATTATACCCGTCACCTGGCCCAGGGAAGCAAGTTCTTCCTGCCAGTACAAACGTGGTGCCTACAAGAACTGGGGTAATACCTGCATTGTCTGTCGGGGTCACGCCAACACTATCTTCTCAGAGAACGCCGACTTCTGGGGTGACTCCAACACCGAGTCCTAAAACAACGCCTGCGCCATCACCGACACCATCACCGACATCGACACCATTACCAACACCATCACCGACACCGACGCCTAAGCCGACACCCTGAACATCTTGCTAAATGCTTCCAATTTCTCTGGTGGAAACTACTTTTCCTCCTGCGCGAAACGAGAGACAAAACAAAAGTAACCAGGGCGAGCCTGTCGGCTCTCACCCTGATTACTTTCAGCTAGCTCGCCTTGCGCATGAGTTCACGTAAGGCGACAATTCTCTTGCGCATCTCTCGGAGTCCTACACCCATTGGAACATGCTGTAATTTGAGACTAACGGAGGAATACTAGGGCATCGTAACCGCGGCCGTATAGATGTCCAGCCCGTGCAAGGGTCCGTCCGGGTTGTTCCTCGTGCTGTTAGAGTTGTCTGCCCAGGCCGGGTGGGCAATCCCCTTGTAGAACGATAGCCCTGTGTAGTCTCCGTAGTCGATCGCGTTCCCAGAGTCGTGCGAGTTCGAGGTGCCCGCGCTAATCTGGATGTTCGTAGTGAACGTCTGCCCACCGTCTGTGCTGAATGCCCCCCAGAACTGGGCGTCGTCGTTCGGCACACCGTCGGTGTCGCCTGCTCCACCGGTGCCGAGGTCCTTGCGTGAGTCGTACCACACCACGGCAAGGTTCCCGGTGGTCGGATCGAGCGAGATCTTCGGCAGGAACTGGCTGTTCTTCGTCTTGTCATCGTTCACCCGCACTGGACCGCTCCACGTGGCACCGTTGTCATCCGAGAAGCGGACGTAGATGTCCATGTTGTTGCTCTCGTTGGGCTGCTCGAGTGTGTACACCAGATACACGCGCCCGTTGTGGGGTCCACCCGTTCGGTCCCAGGCAAGCCCAGGTTCCGCATCTACCGAACGGTCAGGCTGTGCTGGGATGAAGTCGAATCCACCGACGTGCGTGTCGGTCACGAACACCGCCGTACCGAAGCCAGCCGGCCCCAGCCCGTCGGGGTCCACGTTCACGAAGAGCTTGCCACCGCCCTGCCCACTCTCGGTGAGCGAACAGACCTGCATAACCTGACCGCTCGGCCCAATTGCGACGTCCCCGTACGTGCAGTTGTTCGTGCCCGGGACGACCTCGGGGGTGATAAAGGCACCGACCTTCCCAAACCCCGAGACTTTCGCTCCCGTGGCCACGATCGGGCCTCCGCCATTGAACACCAGCCAGACCTCGCCCTTGCCGGCCGTGATCGTCGGCTGATCAACGAACCGGAACAGGCCGCGTCGCTCCCCGCTGGCCGAAAGACTCTGCTTCGGCGGCTTCGCGATGTTGGCAATGAGGTTGAAGCTGAGGCCTCCGTCGGTGCTGAGGGCAATGGGAACCTGGACCTCGATGTTGTAGAGGTAGGTCAGGAAGAGGTTGCCGTAGTTGTCGAACGACAGGCTGGGGTCGCAACACGCGTCTTTCAGGTTGTCGTTATCCCCGATCAGCTTTGTGGTCCAGGTCTTGCCGCCATTGAAGCTTACGCCCTCGAACAAACCGGCAACCGGGTGGTCCACGTTCGTGACGATCACGATGTTGTTCGGGTTCGTCGGGTTGACCGCTACCGTCTCCTCGGACTCGCTTCCATGGCGCTGGCTGACGTCAACATTTGTCGGGGTGGGGGCAAGCCGCAATCGACTGCCAGCCCCAGCGGCACCAACCGAAGTGATCATCAGCGTGGCGACAATGAGAAGAGATACCAGGAGAGGGCGGATGTGTTCGTTCAAATAGATCTTTACTGTTGAGTGACGACCTTGCATATTCACCTCCTGAGCATATGCTTCTGTCATTTAGGAGTACAAGGACAATGAGTGACTGGTCGACCATGCTGAATCTTTCCAAGCGGAAAGCCGCTCAGTTATGATCCCGTGATCTCATTCCTTCAGTTTATCACATTATCCATCAGCCGGGGGGTAAGACTAGTACACATCGTTACCTCTTGCGCTTTTCTTCCGATCCTTTTCCAGAGGGTGAAGGGCCCATAGACACATCATTACTTGACTACTACGGCTGGGTGAGCGAGTAAGAGAAAGGCAAGAGCGGCATCCTGCAGTCGATGACCACGCGTTAAGAACTTCATCATGAAGCTCCTCCTCGTCTGATGAATCGTGGTCCCGAGCCGATGCAACAACTCGTTTCCCTTTTCTTTGTAACTATTCAGGTATCCTGAATCCAGTATATAAGAAGCTTCTAACCTGAGATCGTATCAGTTGAGGTTACAACCATTTTTGCATCAACCCACCTCAAGAGTGGCGCAGTTGATTTTTAGGACTCTAGGAAATGGTTGTGAGGACAAGCTAAACAGTACGCTTAGAACCTGCTCAGCCTTAAGGATAATATTTGAGAATAACAAAAAGTTATTTTCTGCTGGACTTCATCAGCACCTCCCATAGTAGGGAGAAGTTGAAGAGCCTGGCAATAATCACCAAAAGCTCTGGCATAAAGTTGAAGTTCATAGTATGTTTCCCCGCGCCAGAAATAACCTTCTCCAAAATGAGGTTCTAGTTCTAGAGACTGGTTGTGACTTTGAAGGGCTGTATGGTATTGCTTAAGGGCCGTATACACAATTCCCATTAAACCATGAACACTTGCATCATGTGGATTGAGATAAAGAGCTTTTGTTAAATCAGAAAGGGCATTATCATAAAGTCCTGCATTATAATGCAGCTTCGCTCTATCTAACCACTCATTGACAGTTTTTGGAAAGGCAGAGGGAACTTCGCTTGTGATACACAACCATTTCGTAAGTGATACTTTGTACTCTGGCAATCTGCGATAATAATCAATGGCAATCTTTCTGTTCAAGGCTTTCGTACAAAGGTCTTGTGCTGAGTAAACAGCATATGCTCCTGTATCTGTTGAGGTAGAGTGATTTTCCTTACCAAAGAAGGTGTGATGAAGGTCACGATCTACGCTTGATCCCTGTTTGTGCACTTCATCATGTTCCCTTTTTACCGTTAATGCAGTTGTAAGATCATATGGGCCTGCTACAAGATAAATAACTGGTAAAGGGATGGCGGGGGAGTCCTTGTCTAATTGAACCCACTTCTTAACATGAGGCCATTGCATACAAACATAGTAGTCTAACATACGAGGCTCCTGAGTAAAAGCTATGGTGTTGGAGTCGGATCAGGTGTTGGTGTCGGCGTTGGTGTCAGGTCAGGTGTTGGTGTCGGTATTGGTGTCAGCGTTGGAGTTGGAGTCGGGTCAGGCGTTGCTATCGGTGTTGGAGTCGGTATTGGTGTTGGAGTCGGTATTGGTGTTGGAGTCGATGTTGCTGTCGGTGTTGGTGATGGATTAGGTGTGGGTGTCGGCCTTGGTGTGGGGAGGGGTGTCTCCTGTTCGCAGGAGATGCCACACGAGGGCGTTGTGGGCTGTACATATGCCGTAGGGGAGAGGCCAGCATTCTGGGGAGTAGTGGCCGCGGTTGGCGATGTCTGCTGGACCGGCGAAGTCGATGTAGCGGTGATGAGGCCAAAACCAGACGGTGACGACGCTGCCGTTTGCGTTGGGTTGGTGGCTGAAGCAGCCGGATCAGGATGCAAAGTGACATTGAGTATCAGGGCACTCAAGCTAATAAACAGAACAATCAAGACAGCTAGACCGATGATGGCTAATCGCCTCGAAATGGATGGGCGCACGGGTGGAGGTGGAGGTCGTGGTATCGTTGGCTGATCTGGTTGCCAGTTCGGCCAGAAAGTTGCGCCAGGGTCCTGTTGAGGTAATTGCCAGCGTGATTGATCGTCCGGTGATTGTTGCATATGGTAAGTCCCCCTAACCAATCGAAGGGTACAGGGATGTCGATCCTTTACTATTTCATCATGCACTGGTTACAAGGTGGTGATAAATTGGTGGAGATATGATGATAGATTTATCAATGCGGTTAAGATTACTTAATAGAGGCCTGGTCATAAAAAAGTAGAGACAACGAGGCGGCAGTCAAGAAAGCAAAGTAGGATTGCCCGCCGTTCTGCATTGCAGGCTCGAGGCTGTTACAATACAGAACGGCGGAGAAGAACAACTGCTCTACGAAAGAAGCTTGTCGAGCGTGATCGGGAGATCGCGGACACGGATGCCGGTCGCGTGATAGACGGCATTGGCAATAGCGGCAGCCGTACCGACAATCCCAATCTCGCCAATCCCTTTCGCGCCCATCGGGTTAATGTACGGATCGTCTTCATCGATCCATGACACGTCGATTGTACCTACATCGGCGTTTGTCGCAATATGGTACTCCGCGAAGTCATGGTTCACGTAGTCGCCGAAGCGCGGGTCCAGAACGCTCTCCTCGTGAAGCGCCATGGACAACCCCATGGTCATGCCGCCGAGCAACTGTGAACGAGCCAGCTTTGCGTTCATGATGCGGCCAACGGCGAAAACCCCCAGCAGTCTCGGAACGCGCACCTCACCCGTGTCGCGGTTGACGCGCACCTCGGCAAACTGGGCGCCGAAAGCGTGCATGGCGAACCGCTTCGCTTCGGGATTCTCTCCACCCTCGCCAGTTGCTTCAAGCCCACCAGCAGGAATGACGCCGTGTTCTTCCTGGAGACGCTCACGGAGCTTGCGGGCAGCTTCGACAATGGCCGTTCCCCACGAGGCCGTTCCCATTGAGCCACCGGCCAGAGACGCGCGCGGCAGCAACGTGTCGCCAATTTCAAGATGTATACGCTCCAGTGGAACGTTGAGTGCGTCCGAGGCGATCTGCGTGAGAACCGTCCAGGCACCGGTTCCAATATCAGAGGCGTCGATGAGCACGCTGTAACGCCCGTCACGATCAACACGCGCGATGGCGGTCGATGGCCTGCGACGCGTGGGATAGGTTGAGGCGGCAACCCCGCTCCCGGTGAGCCAGCGACCGTCGGTTTGGCTGCCGGGCTGCGGATTGCGCGACTGCCAGCCGAAGCGCCGCGCCCCTTCCCGCAGGCATGCAACCAGTCCGCGGCTGCTGAAGGGATGTCCGGTCTCGGGGTCGATCTCGGGTTCATTGCGAATACGCAGCTCGATGGGATCCAACCCGCACGCGATGGCTAGCTCGTCCATGGCTGATTCCAGTGCGTACATGCCGGGACACTCGCCAGGCGCACGCATCCATGCAGGCGTGGGCACATCGAGCCGGGCAAGCCGGTGCGTGGTCAAGCGATTCGGTGCAGCGTACATCATGCGTGTAGGAAGGGCTGTTTGTTCGGCAAATTCCTCGAGGGTCGAGCTCTGCTCAACGACTTCGTGTGTGATCGCTACCAGCCGGCCGTCATTGTCTGTGCCCAGGCGGATGCGCTGGATCGTCGGCGTGCGATAGCCTGCCACCGCAAACATGTGCTGCCGTGTAAGCGCGAACTTTACAGGTCGACCGACCACCTGCGCGGCCATCACTGTGAGAATGACGTGTGGATGAGCGGCGCCTTTCGAGCCGAATCCACCACCGACGTAGGGGGAAATGACACGCACGCGCTCGGGCTCCAGTCCGAACGCCTGTGCAACTCTGTCCCGGATCATATGCGAACCCTGGTTCGAGTCGTACAGGGTGACACCGTCGCTGCTCCACCTCGCGATCGTCGCGTGCGGCTCGAGCGGATTGTTGTGGTATGCCGGGGTGGTATAGGTATGATCGATTGAGACGGCCGCCGACGCCAGGGCAGCCTCAACATCGCCGCTGGTCGTGTCGGTCTCATAAGCAGGATTGACATGGTCGGGCTTGTAAAGATCGCTGCTGCCGGCACGAAGCACGACGTGATGGGGCTGCTCCTCGTAGCGGACTACGACAGCTTCTGCCGCCTGGCGTGCAACTTCTAGCGTTTCAGCAACCACCAGGGCCACAAACTGACCACGATACGCGACCGCATTGGACTGCAACACCGCAAGTTCACCCTCGATCTGCGGATTGAGACGAGGTGCATTCTCGTACGTGAGCACGGTAATGACACCAGGGATTGCCTGCGCTGCACTGGCATCGACCGACCCGATCCGGCCTTTCGCTATCGTGCTCTGAACCGGGAACGCGTATGTCACATCGTCGAGTGAGTGCTCAAAAGCGTAAGTCGCGGTGCCGGTAACTTTCTTGGGGCCATCGATACGGTTCAGAGGCTGGCCCACGACCCGTTGTTGTGTGGAGCTTATCACCGGTTTCCCTCCTGTGTCAGGTCGAGCAGCGTGCGAACGAGGGTGCTGCGTGCAAGCGGGACCTTGAACGCATTGCCACGCAAGGGCTGTGCGTCGGCCAGTTCGGCATCTGCCGCCTGCCGGAAGACCTCCTCGGTCGCCGCTGCTCCGCGCAATACGGCTTCGGCCTTCCTCGCCCGCCACGGGACAGGCGCGACGCCGCCAAAGGCAATGCGCACGTCCCGTACCATACCGTCAGCAACATCGATTGCCGCGGCAACCGAGACAAGTGCGAACGCGTACGACGCGCGGTCACGAACCTTGCGGTAGTGCGAGTGAGTAGCAAATGCGAGTTCCGGCAGATCGACGGCTGTGATCAACTCGCCGTGCTCAAGCACGGTGTCGCGTTTTGGTTCGTCGCCGGGTAGGCGGTGGAAGCTGGTAAGTGGGATGGTCCGCTCACCGTCCGGTCCCAGCACGCGCACAACAGCATCCAGGGCAACCATTGCAACGGCCATGTCCGATGGATGCGTCGCAATGCACGCTTCAGATGCTCCGAGGATGGCCAGGCTGCGGTGATAGCCCTCGCGCGCGGGACAACGAAACATCCTGGAAGTAGACGCAGCGCGTGCGCTGCAGCAGGTTCCCACCGGTCGTGGCCAGATTGCGGAGTTGGCCAGAGGCGCCCGCGAGCAGCGCCTGGGCGAGTAAGGGGTAGCGCGAGCGAATCGTGCGATCGGCAGCCAGGTCACTGTTGCGCACAGCGGCGCCGATACGCACACTCCCGTCAGGAAGCAGTTCGACGCGGTCATAGGGGAGATGCGAGACATCGATGAGCGTCTCTGGCTGTGCGACTCCTAGCTTCATCAGGTCGACGAGGTTTGTCCCGCCGCCAAGGAAGGCGCCCGTGGGTGCCTGGGCAAGCAGTGCCACGGCAGTGGACGCGTCACTTGCACGTTCGTAGCGGAAAGGTTTCATCGCTTTACCTCCTTATTCCGATCACCAACGAAGCTGTCGCTTCTACGCTCCGCGTCAGGTGATCGGATCGGTAGCACCTCCGCTATGGCCGGGACGATATTGGCGTACGCGGCGCAGCGGCAGAGATTGCCGCTCATGCGCTCGCGAATCTCATCCTCGCTGAGCGTGATATGCTCGGCGTTCAAATCGGCGCTCACCGCACTGGGCCAGCCAGCCTCAACCTCGCGCAGCATACCGGCGGCAGAGCAGATCTGCCCCGGGGTGCAGTAGCCACATTGGAAGGCGTCGTGTTCGATAAACGATCTCTGCAGTGGGTGCAGGTTTCCATCATCGGCAAGCCCCTCGATGGTGACGATCTCGGCATCTTGATGCGCGACGGCGAAGGCGAGGCAACTGTTCACGCGCCGGCCATCAAGCAGAACGGTGCAGGCGCCGCACTGCCCGTGGTCGCAGCCTTTCTTAGGGCCGGTGAGCCCAAGGTGCTCGCGAAATACGTCAAGGAGCGTGGTTCGGGTATCGATGGAAAGCTGGTGAGTTGCTCCATTTACCCTCAAGGTGATAGGAAGATCCATAGTTGGTGTGACTCCTTATGACTAACTTTCACAGAGAAAAGAGGAAAATTGTGCAACAGTACAGGTTAGACGATTTGGTATCTCAAAATCATCCTTTTAAAGTATAGCATGATAAGGTCAACTCCACAATTCAAGAGCAAAAAACAGTTAGGTGTATAAAATCGTTATTGGCAAACGAGCGTCAAGGCAGTGTAGGGGCCGATTTATCGCGCCCATCGCCGATTTATCGGCCCGAATAGGCATCAATCTAGGAACGGCTGGGATATCGCGTAGGGGCGAGGGTGGATGGGATGTGGATGGGTGGGCCCTTGTGGTCGCCCGCCGTAGCCCCTTGCCTGGCCTGGACATCGCGGTCCCCCCTGACAGGGTTACCCACCCACGGGCGGCCACAAGAGCCCCAACCCTACCCAACTCCTCTCCCGCCCCTACGCGAGACACATCGCCCAGACTGGTATAGCGCTCCATGTGGGAACCCTGTCCCGGCGACAGGATAATTCACAAGCCGTGAGCGTCAGGAGCCTGGCTTCTCTTCCGCCACATGTCCTCCCTGCGGCCCATCCTGGGTGGTCCCGAGGCAAGAGCCCACGACCACCCAGCTCAGCCCCAAGGGCACCGCTAGCAAGACCCGTACATCCTGGTCATTGAACCCGAGCAGCACCAGCGCACTCAGCAGCAAGAGTACCCCTGCCCAGCGCGGCACCATCCGTGCGCGCAGAAGAGCGCTGCCCAGGAGCAGGAAGCCCATGATCAGCGCCAGCCAGCCTGGAATAACGAAGAAGGGCATGAGCGGAAAGTCCCGTTGAAGAAGAGCGCCTGGATCGCCGTGCCACTGGCGATCAGAGCCCCTCCCACGGCGCTGATTGCGGCAACCCGTCAAGACGGAAAACAGGACAGCGCCTAGCCGCCGCCGCAAGTGCTTCCGGATCACCGGGAATATTGAGAAGTTTTTCGAAGAATGGGACACCGTGCGGGACCTGACGTGGAAATTCGCGGAGGATAGGCGGCCGCTCTTCAACCGGGAGCTCGACCAGAACCACCTGCTCTTGCTTGCGCCCGCGAGCAAGAATACCACGGCCCACTTTCCGTGCGTTCTTGACCCACTGCGTCTCAAAACCCGTGACCACATAGCGCTGACCATTCACATGCAGCACAGAGACGGGAGTACTGCGCATCTTCCCGGTCTTGCGGCCCGGGATGGAAAGGATATACCAGGTGCCAAAGCTCATACCAAGACGGTTGAAGGCAATGATCAGGCGATTGGCGAACTTGAGCCATGTTGGGAGGGTAGGATTAGTGGTCATGTTCATTCGTTTCACGAGAGAGAGTTTCTGCCTTGCCAGGTACCTGGGCAGCAACGATCCGTTCGTGCAGCCGCTGCGCCCAGGCAAGTTCGAGTTGCCACTGCTGGCTGACCAGGTTCATCAAATCCAGCGCGACAGCGCTATAGAAACTGCTGACAGACTGGCGTTTGATGGGATTGGTGACGAAATCCTGCACCTCGGCTTGCTGGTAGCGTAGACCCATTTGGCAGTAGCTGATATAATGATCCACCAGGGAGAGTCGATCCTCTGGCGAGACATACTCCAGGTTCAACGCTTTAATGCGAAAGAGCCGTTGGTAGGTCCCCTGGCTGGAGGTAGTATCCATCATGAGCTGGTAAAAACGCTGCCGTCCTGCCGGGGTGAGCGCAAACACGCGCGAGGGACGGTCGCTGGAAAAGGGAACCTGTGCTGGATCGGCTGGGGCAATCAACCCCGTCTGCTCTAATTTGGTCAACAGAGACGAGAGCGTTCCTCGGCTGATACGCTCCCAGGGGCCAAGGATGTGATTGGCGATCTCTGCAATCAGGTAGGCATACAATGGCCAGTGCATCAGCAAGGCGAGTACGAGCAATTCGTACATAATAATTTCTGCTCCTTTCCTAAGCAGCTTTTACGTTTTAACAATACGTTTTAACAATACGTTTTAACAAAACTATATGAATGACTATACACGGAAAAAGCAGGAATGTCAAGCAGCAGCCTTGTTTCCTGCCCATCGCTACACAACTTTCGAGATAGCATCGGGACCAGGTAAACAGGTATGACTTACAATGACGTTCTGTTGACGGTTTATGCGTATACTGTAATTTGATCGTGAAATGCGAACTGGCCGAAAGGGAGATGCGTTGATGCAGGAGATCCGCGTGTCCCAGAAGTTTAGGCACGTTCAGGTACAGGTAAAGGAGGTGTTACAGAACATACGCTATTGTTGAAATGATGAGGTTTAACACATTGAAAGGAGACAATCATGGCAGTCAATCCAATGGATTACAGCGGCAAAGATACCGTACTCGACGTAGTGCGCACCGAGCGTGCTAATTTCTACAACATCGTTGACGATCCTGATAACTGGTACGTCCAGACGCGCTGCAGCGAATGGGAAGTGCGCGACCTCGTTGGCCACATGATCGATGTCACCGAAGGCTATTTATCGCGTTGGGACATGGCTCGCAATGGTGAACCCGCCGATTCGCTTGGTTGGCAGGTGATGAGCGAGAAACTCAACGAGAATGCCCAGGCATTCCGCAGCCTGCCACGCGAAGAAGCGATTTCCCGGCTCAAGGCTGACTCGGACAAGATGCTTACTATTTTCGATGCCCTGACACCCGATGAGTGGGCAAACTTCATGGTCATTCATCCCTATACGGGTCCGGTGCCAGCGTTCTGCTATCCGAATGGGGAGGCCAGTGGCGAGTCACGGTCAAAGACGACACCTTTACCTACACACCGGCCGACAACCTTGATGGCGTGCAAGCCGTTTTCCACTTCAAAAGTCCATCGGACTTTGTCCTCACTACCTATCAGCGTTTTCCAGGTGGTGAGACGAGTGGAGACCCCAAGGTAATCGACCAGGTACGGCACCTGTTCTTCAAGATTTAGGAATTTCTAGAGCGGAGATACAACCATGTCTAAAATCCAGGCTCAAGGTGTCCACCATATCACATTCGTTGGTTCCAACCGCGAGACGACTATCGATTTCTACCAGGGAGTGCTGGGTATGCCATTGGTTATGGAGCAACCCAATCTCGATGTTCCAGACGAGACCCACCTTTACTTCGACGCAGGTGATGGGCGGCTGATCACCTTCTTCGTGCGCTCCACACGGGTAAATGATCCCACGCCTAATCCCGAAGGCATCGGCAACTTGCATCACCTTGCTTTAACCGTCTCGCATGCTACCTACACCCAGGTCGCCCAACGCCTCAACGAGCGTGGCATCTGGAACACGGGCAACATCGACCGGGGGTTCATGGACTCGATCTACTTCAGAGATCCCAACGGACAACTGCTCGAAATGGCCTGTTACAAGTTCGTTCCGCCAGAAGGCTACAGCGTTGTCGACGTACTCGCCACGGCGCACCGTCTGCGGGTGGCCGCCGGTGCCTATAATATCGAGGATGTCCACCTGGCCGACGCCATCGCCGAACTGACCCAGCGTAAAACAATTCCCATAACGGAGGTGGTCTTGACATGACTCGTGACTCGCGTAGGGGCGGGGGTGGAGTTGGGCGGAGTGGGGGCCCTTGTGGTCGCCCGGTGTGCACATGGTTGATGATACAGGGGCAAGACATTCTTGATCTCCGCCCCCTCCGGGCGACCACAAGGGCCCCTTCCCCACATCCGCTCCGCTCCCGCCCCTACGCGACCTACGATGGCATTGAAAAAACCTACCTATGAGAGACCCCCATATTACCACAGTTCTTGTGAGGCGAGCCGGGCGCCTTCGGCCAGGGATTGGAGTTTGGCCCAGGCAACGCTAGGTGCAACGGCACTGGCCCCGGCGAAAGTGTCAAAGCCACAGTCAGTACCGGCGATGACGTTTTCCCGGCCCACGACGCAGGCAAAGCGCACGAGCCGTTGAGCTACAACCTCTGGATGTTCGATATAGTTGGTGCAAGAATCGATCAATCCAGGGATGAGTATCTTCCCCTCGGGCAGGCGCACCTGCTCGAACACCTTCCACTCGTGCTCATGGCGCGGGTTGGCTGCTTCGATGGAAAGGGCATTGCCCTGTATATTCAGGAGCAGGTCGATGATGTCTTTCAGTGGTACATCCCGGTGGTGTGGACCCTGATAGTTGCCCCAGCACACATGGACGCGTACCTGTTCAGGCGGGATGCCACTGAGGGCATAATTGAGCACTTCCACGCTTTGCTGCAAATGTCTGCGAAACTCGTCTATGGGGGCATCGGCAAAACGAACGTGGCGCTGCATGGCCAGGTCCGGACAATCCAACTGCAACGAGAAGCCGGCTGCAACGATAGTTTGATACTCATAGCGCATAGCGTCCGCGAGGGCGTAGAGATAGGCTTCCTGGGTAGGATAATAGTTATTCTGCATCACCTGGGCAATTGCCCCAGGCGAGGCAGCAGGCATGAAGACCCCTTCAGGCTGCACTTCTTGTACAGCAGCCCTGAGATTTGCGATATCGCGGTGCACGGCATCCTGGTCGCGCAGGCTGATGGGGCCGGTGCAAGCGGGTATAAAGTTACGGCCTCCGCCGCCTTCTTTGCGGCGCAACAGGTGCACGTTCAGGTCTGGATGGTCCAGGATATCTTGTGCGGTGAGGGGATTTGACCGGCCGCCAAAACCCGCCAGGCGGTCTTTGACATAGTTGGCGAAGCCGATCTTGCTCATCTCGCCGTCGGAAATGATGTCGATGCCGGCGGCGACCTGGTGTTTGACCGCCTCGGCTACAGCATTACGTACGGTTCCGGCAAGCTCGCTTGCGTCTACAGGCTGCCCCTGCTCTCTGGCAATCATCAATTGCATCAGGTTGTCTGGTCGAGGCAAACTACCGGTGTGGGTGGTCAGGATTCTCTCGGTGCTGCGTTTCATAGCTTTGTCTTCCTTTGGTTAGATGCTTCGGGCCACCACACGTTCGTAGGACGTCACCGGTGCATATACCTCTTTGTCAACGATCACATCGAGGAGCGTAGGCACATTCGTTTGCAGGGCTTCGCGCATCCTGACCGGCAATTCACGAGGATCGGTGATCCGGTGGCCACGAGCGCCAAATGCGCGTGCAACCATACTGTAGTCAACATCTACGAAATCGTTCACATGGGGGATGACGTGGTTATCGTAGTTGTACTTCTGCTCATGGTACTCGAACGCCAGGGCACAATTATTCATGACCACGACGAGAATCGGGATATGACACCGCAGCGCAGTTTCGAGTTCGCTCAAATGATACCCAAACCCCCCATCTCCCGAGACGCACGCAACGTGACGTCCTGGCGCGCCGAGGGCCGCTCCCAGCGAAGCCGGGAACGCCCAGCCCAGTGAGCCTGCTGCTCGGATGTAATTGCGTCCTGGGGCGGTGACCGGAAAGGCAGCTCCAGTCCAGGCTCCCATATACCCTGTATCCGCGACGACGATATCCGTTGGATCGAG
>WNGL01004354.1_pt1 | contig 17072 bp, 10 predicted proteins | sample 5400591 | NCBI WGS metagenome assembly WNGL01 (sample SAMN13153377, study PRJNA577476) | soil metagenome | isolation source: 80 cm soil or saprolite under Garry oak tree replicate 1 | place: USA:California | collected 2016-06-15
CCGCTCGAGCACGCCGAGTGGAACGGCTGGACGCCGACTGACCTGATCTTTCCATTCTTTCTTTTCATCGTCGGGATTACGACGCACCTGTCGATGTCGGCGCGCCGTGCGCGTGGCGATGAAGACCGCGCCTTGGTGAAACAGGTCCTCCGTCGAGGAATCATCATCTACCTGCTCGGTTTCGCGATGGCGATGTTCCCGTTCTATCAGTGGGGAGCGATCCAATCGCTTCCCAACGCGACGGGCTGGGATCGCATCCTCTACCGAATCCAGCACGTGCGGCTCCTCGGCGTACTGCCAAGGATTGCGATCGTGTACATCTGCGCAGCGCTACTGACGCTGAAGACGACGCTCAGGCAGCAGATCATCATCATCGCCACGTCGCTGTTCGGATACTGGTTCGCGATGACGCTGATCCCCGTGCCGGGCGAGCACGAGATAGGCGCGCTGTTGCTCCATACGCACGACAGGAACCTCGCGGCGTACCTCGATCGCCTGATCCTCGGCACAAATCACACGTGGACCGGTAGCGTGACGTTCGACCCAGAGGGTCCATTCTCGACGATTCCGGCCATTGCAACAGCGATGCTCGGCGTCATCGCGGGACGCTGGATTGCGCTGAAGGAGAAGTCGCTGCTCGAGAGGATCAGCGGACTGTTCGCTGCGGGATCCATCGGCATGGTGATCGGACTGATGTGGAACTGGTCGTTCCCCATCAACAAGAATTTGTGGACCAGCTCCTACGTGATGTTCACCGCCGGCATGGCGTGCGTGACTCTCGCGACGATCATTTGGGTCGTGGATTACTCGAGCGTGAAGGGGTGGACGAAGCCGTTCGTGGTCTACGGCGTGAATCCGATCGTGGCTTTCGTTGGATCGGGCGTGATGGCCAGACTCATATACACGCTTTGGCACGTGAACTACGACGGCAAGTCCGTGTCGTTGGTTGAAGCGATCTATCAAGCCGTGTATCTGCCTTGGCTGCCGCCGCGGGTCGCATCGCTCGCGTTTGCTATCTCGTTTGTACTGCTTTGGTACGGGATTCTTTCAGTCCTCTATCGTCGCAAAATCATTCTGAAGGTCTGAGTTCTCGGCGCTGCTACTAGCATCTCTGTAGGGGTCGAGGCGGGGTATCCTCTTCGGCGGCTAGCTCGCTTACACGCTGCGAGCCTCGCGCAAACTGCAACGGCGCGCGAGTCTCTTGCTACGCGAGGCGCCGCCTACGAGGACACCCTGCCTCTCCTGTACAGACCTATAACAGCACGCGCGTCGAAGGTGATTCGTGCCGTCCACTCTCTCTCGGACGTGCCGAGCTTCGCTCGGCGCGCTCCCGCACGTGCGGGAAGGAGATCGCGCGTGCGTCACCGCATGAGAGGCGCGACGTAGATGACAGTCGCCGCTACAGACTTAGAGGGGAAGGCGGAGAGGGTCCTCGTAGGAGGCACCCACTTCGCGACAAGGAGACCCGCGACCGAGCAGAGCGAGGGAGCGTAGTTAGGGGCTCCGCCCGAGCGAAGTGCTGCTGACGAAGAGGACCCCTTCGCCTGACCGACTCACAACAATCTCAAGACCTAGCGGAGTCGATCGCGCTAATCAGGAAGCTGAGGTGGCCGCGGCCGGCGCGGCGGTCGGGCCGCGCACGCAGCAGGCCTCGAGCATTTCGACGATCTCGCTCATAGTGGTTAGGCCATGATCGCGTGCGTAGAACGTGCGAAGCTCCTTGTACCGCTCGTCCTTCGGCAGCTTGAGCCCCTTCTCGATCACCCACTTCTGCAGCTCGCGCGGCCGCGGGCCCCACCAGCCACATTCCTGAAACTTCGGGTTCAATAAAATTACGATCGGTATCGATCGCGATTTGCCGGTAAGATGTGTATCCATGATGTCCAGGTTCTCGTCGCGCGCGAGAATCCGCATGTCCATGTTGCTCACCGAGTCGGCGAGCTTGGCGATGATCGGGACAATGTTCACGGAATCACCGCACCAATCCTCGCTCAATACCAGCAGATGCCAGCGTCCGCCGAGTGCTTCGACTCGGGCGGAATACTCGACGGGAATGACAACGCGGCGGGAAAGGGCGACCCACAGATCGTGATTGGGGACCGGACGAGCCATGAACTCGGAGAATGTCTCGCCCTCGCAATAGCGTGCTTTTGTTATCACTGGATCTCGTTTCTAGCGTAACATGTCAACGTGAATGATCCCATCTTCCTCATACGGGGGCGAGACCGTCTTGAACCCGAAACCGAGATAAAAATTCTCGAGTCGGCGCTGTGCGGCGATCTTGATGACCTGGCCCGGTGCGAGTGATTCGATTCGTCGCAACGCTTCGGCCATGAGCGCTTTGCCAAGACCCGTGCCCCGCACGTCGGGTGCCGTGACGATGCGACCGATCGATCCTTCACGATAACGCGCTCCTGGCTCGAAGATCCGCGCGTACGCGACAAGCTTTCGTTCGGACGAGCTTTGGATCCAGCCCAGGAGATGCCATGCATTCGGGTCGCGCCCATCGGCGTCCGGATAAGGGCAGTTCTGCTCGACGATGAACACACTTTCGCGGAGCCGCACCACGGCGTAAAGGTCGTCGGCGGTGAGCTCTTTGAAGCGCGACCACTGCCACTGAATAATCGGGGTTACCACTGATCCCTATCGCGCACGCCCCAACGCGCATTGGCCAGATGTTTGACAGCGTCCCAACATAGAAATATGATAGGCTCCCCGGGCAGCGCCGATACTCGAAAAAACGTTTCGCGCGGAGAAGTGGGTTGGTGGTACTCGCTTCGTGTAAGCATCACCATTTACAGTCGATTTTTGGAGGCACCATGCCGTTGCGTAGGGTTCTGAGTTTTCTCGCAATCGCCTTGCTCGCGTCTCCCGCGCTCGCTTTCGGGCAGGGCACCGGAATCATACGCGGGCGAGTCACTGATGCCGCAACGGGTGCGCCGCTCGCCGCGGTACAGGTACGCGTCGATGGAACAGCGGCTGGCGCGCAGACCGGGCCCGATGGTACTTACACGATTACCGGAGCTCCCGCAGGATCGCGGGTCCTGAGCACGCGGCGACTGGGCTACGCGCCGGAGCGCATCGCGGTAACAGTACCGGATGCTGGATCCGCCACGCAGGATTTTGCGCTGGCTAAGGTTGCCACGACTCTGAATGACGTTGTGGTTACGGCACTGGGACAGACCACTCAACAAAGAGCTCTAGGAACCGCTCAGCAGAGCGTCAGCGGCACCCAGATCGCTGAGGCGCAAAGAGAGAATTTTGTGAATGCGTTGCAGGGGCGTATCGCTGGCGTCCAAGTGACGAGCTCGTCGGGCGTCCCCGGCGCATCGTCGTCGATCACCATCAGAGGCATCAGTTCGATCAGCAGCAGCAATCAGCCGCTGATGATTCTCGACGGGCTGCCTATGGACAATCGAACTCTGAATACGGGTGTGCTGGCTTCCGACGTCAGTTCTACGACGGCGTTCAGCAATCGCAGCGTCGACTTCACCAACCGCGCTGCCGACCTGAACCCGGAGGACATCGAGAGCATTACGGTGTTGAAAGGCCCGGAAGGTGCCGCGCTCTACGGGATCGATGCGGCCAACGGAGCGATCGTCATTACCACCAAACGCGGCCGAGCGGGCGGCGGATTCCAATACAGCAACAGCTTCAGATTCGAGAGCACTCGGGCCAAACCCGAGCTGCAGCGCATCTGGGGTCCAAGCGGCATATTGGCCAGTCCGTTTGCGGCGACGAACTCGTTTGCGTACTTCGGCGCCCCCTATCCCGCCGGTACGAAATTCTACGACAACATCGACGGCTTCCTGAGGACCGGAAAGACCGCGACACATAATCTGTCGTTCAGCGGCGCAACAACGGATGACAGGATCAATTACCGTCTGGCCACTTCCTTCGACCGGCAGGAAGGAGTCGTTCCCAGCTCCGACTACGGTCGCGTCAACGTCACCGGCGCTTCGCAGGCGCAGATCAATTCGTGGCTGAACACAGACCTGTCGATGGCGTACACCTACGCGAACAACAATCAGGTCTACAAGGGCGAAATCGGTCCGCTGATGGGCCTCATGACGTGGCCGCAGACCGACGATGCAAAGAACTTCGTGACTGCGGCCGGCACTCGGCGTAGGATCTCGACCATCAATTCTTCGCTCCCCGGTGTCTCCACTCTGGCGGCGTCGACCGAAGTCGATAATCCGTACTTCAACGTCGCCAAGAATCAGATCAACTCGAAGAACAACCGCATCATCGCCAACGTCGGCATCACGCTTACCCCCGTTTCGTGGGGCAACCTGAAGACAAACATCGGCACCGACAGTTACACGAATTCGAATCTCGTGCTGCGAAATCCCGAGAGCGTCGTTGGTGCCGCATACAATGGTCTTCTCGACCTGGCGGACCTGATTCAGCGAAACACCAACGTGCAAACGCTGCTCAACTTCAACAGCCGCCAGCTGACCAACAGCATCTCAGTAAGCGGACTGCTCGGCAATTCGATAGCGGACTACAAAGCAACCACCGACGCTGCGACTGGCAGAGACTTCCTCGATCCGAACTTCGTCTCGATGAACAACACCAACCTCAGAACAAGCCAGACGACGACCGAGCAGCGTCGGCTCATCGGTGCGTTCGGACAGGCGTCGATCAATTTCAACAACTACCTCTACCTGAACGTCACCGGCAGAAACGACTGGACCTCGACGATCCCGAAGGGCAGGAACTCGTTCTTCTATCCTTCATTTTCCTCGAGCTTCATTTTCTCCGACGCCTTCCCCGGCGTTCGGCGCTTCATGACCGGTAAGCTGAGAGCCGCCGTTGCGTCGGTCGGCAAGGATGCGAGGCCCTACGCCTATCGGCCCGCACTCCAGTACAAGACGACGGCCTACGGTGGGTACGGGTACAACTTCTGGGGTCCAAACCTTGACCTCAAGCCGGAGTTCGCCAGATCGCGCGAGTTCGGCGCCGAGCTGAGCTTCCTGAACGATCGACTCGGTCTCGATGCGACGGTTTACCGCAAGCAGACTCTGGATCAGATCGTCAACGACATCAGGGGCAGCTACGGCACCGGCTTCATTCTCTTCAACCTGAACGGCGCGGCGACGAGAAATAAGGGCGTCGAGGTTACGCTTCGCGGAACGCCGATTCAGAGCAGTGGGTTCTCCTGGGATTTCCAGGCGAACTACGCGCACGAACGCGGCATCGTCGTATCGCTGCCTCACTTGCTGCCTGAATCGTACGTCTCCGATACCTGGTTGTACGGCAACGTGCGCAACGGCACCCAGCCCGGCCTATCGACCATGTCGCTGACCGGCCTGTTCTATCTGAGAGATACCGTCAAAGGCTCTCCAGCGTATGGACAATTGCTGATCGATCCGACAACTGGTCTGCCGATTCGCTCCGCCAACTTTATTGATGGGGGCTACGATCGCCAGCCGAAGTACAACATCGGCATCACCAACACGTTAAGGCACAACCGTCTCTCTCTTGATTTCCTGCTCGATATCCGGAGAGGCGGCGACATATTCAACGCCACCGAGCACTACCTGACGGCAAGAGGTCTGAGCACCGAGACACTCGATCGTAACGACCCGCGAGTGATCAAGGGTGTCTTGCGGGATGGAAAGGAAGGCACCGCGAATCCGACGATCAACAACATCGTCATCGTGCCCAGCGTTCAGACGGACTACTACCGGCTCATAAGCGAAGAGCTGTTCATCGAGAAGAACATCAACTGGTTGAGACTCCGGGACATCCAGTTGAGTTACACGTTGCCCGCCGGATTCCTCGGCGCGCGGAACTCCAGCGTCTTCGTGAAGGGCACCGACGTGTTCCTGTGGACCAACTACAAAGGCCTCGATCCGATCGTGAACGGCAACAGTGCGGCGGTGGGAGGATCGGGCGGCACTGGTATCGACTTCGGCAATTTCCCGATACCTCGTGGCGTCAATTTCGGCGTCAGGATGGGATTCTGACCATGAGAAGAATGTTTACCATAGTACTCGTCGGCTCGTTGAGCCTTGCACCGGCGTGTAGCGATTACCTCGATGTAAACACCAATCCAAACGGTCCGCAGACGGTGACGGCGAATTTGTATCTGCCGCCGATGCTGCACTGGATGGTGACGGCGCCGCAGTTCGATGGGCGCTTCGTTGGTCGGTACTCACAGGAATGGATGTTGGCAAACAACCAGACAGCGCTAAGTACCTGGGACCGGATGGGCTACGATCCATCGAGTGACAACGGCGGCGAGCAGTGGCGCGACGTCTATTGGTCCCTCGGCCAGAATCTGATCGACATGAATAACAAAGCCACGGCCGAGCAGCGCTGGGACCTGCTGGGAGTGGGACTGATTTTGAAAGCGTGGGGGTGGCAGGCGCTGACCGACCTCCATGGCGAGATCATCATCAAGGAAGCCATTGATCCGTCGAGGACGGCTTTCGATTACGACCCCCAGGACTTCGCCTACCAGGAAGTCAAGCGACTCCTCGACAGCGCGATAGTGCTTCTGCAGAGGGGCGACGGCGCCGTCGACGCGGCTTACCTGGCGAAGGGCGATCACATGTACAACGGCGATCGCACCAAGTGGCTGAAACTCGCCTATGGAATGCGCGCCCTTAGCCTCAACCATTTCACCAACAAGTCGACGTACGATCCGGCAGGGGTGATCGCCGATGTCGATCGTTCGTTCGCCAGCAACGCCGACGACGCGCTGATGCCTTATCCAGGGCTCAGCACCGACAACGCTGACCGCAATTTTTGGGGACCGTCGAGAGGCAACATCAACAACTACCGGCAAACGCAGTTCATCGTAAACCTGATGAACGGCACTCAGTTCGGCGGCACCGTCGATCCCCGCATGAAGGCAATGCTCGCGCCCTCACCAGACGGGAATTTCCGCGGCCTCGATCCGAACGTGGTCGCCTTTGGTGCGCTCACAGCGACACAGCAGCCGAACAATTTCTTCGGCTATCCGGGAACAACGGGCCTCAATCTGCCTAGCCGCTACCTCTTCGCCGACAAGTCCAAAATTCCTTTGATGACTTACTCCCAGCTTCAGTTCATCAAGGCGGAAGCGGCACTTCGCATGGGGAATCAGGCTACGGCGCTCGCTGCGTACCAGAACGCGATCTCATCCCACATTGATTTCGTCAACGCGCGCAACACCGATGACGGGCAGGCGGTGCAGCAGATTCCGGCGGCGGAGAAGACCGCATTTCTCGCCTCGCCGAACATCGTTCCGGCGACGCTCACTCTTTCGCACATCATGTCGCAGAAGTTCATCGCGCAGTGGGCGTGGGGACATGACGAGCTTTGGATGGACATGCGCCGTTTCCACTACACCGACATCGACCCGGTGAGCGGAACGCAGGTATTCCGCGGTTTCGCCCCGCCGTCGAATCTCTATCCCGACAACAGCGGCAAGCTGGTGCAGCGCATCAGGCCGAGGTTCAATTCCGAATACGTGTGGAACAGGGCCAGCCTCGATGTCATCGGTGGCCTCGCCACTGATTATCACACCAAGCCGTTATGGATCACCCTACCGTGAACCCGACAATGAACAGACATACATCTATAGCGGCGCTGCTCTTTGCGGGGCTGCTCTCAGCGTGTGGGACGAAAGAAGTCCAGAGCATCACGGGACCCTTTCCGAATTCCCGCGTCAGGTTTTTTAACTTCGGTGTAAATGCACCTAGCGTGAATTTCTACGCCAACGAAACGAAGATGACGGCGATTCAGTCCACCACCGGCACGGAGTCTACCAACGGAATCGCGTACGGTGGCGTTGGCGCTGGCGGAGATTATTCCGCAATCGCGCCCGGGCAGTACGCGTTGACAGGGAAGATCGCGGCCGCGACTGATAAGGATCTCGCCATCTCGACGGTCAACGCGACAATCGAGGACGGAAAATACTACTCGTTCTATCTGAGTGGCTTCTACAACACCACCACAAAAACAGTGGAAGGGTTCGTTGTAGAAGATCCCTTCACTGTTCCCACGGATTTTACCGTGGCGACGGTGAGATTCGTCAATGCGATTTCCAACGCCAATCCGATGACGTTGTTTGCCAAGAACACAACGACAGCAACCGAAGTGCCGATTGGCGCCGAGGTAGCTTACAAAGGAGCCGGCGCATTCACGACGATTCCGGCCGGTGTCTACGACTTGAGCACGCGGTACACGGGATCAGCGACCAATGTGCTCACCAGACCTGCCGTCTCGTTTGTCGGGGGTAGGGTCTACACGATCACGGCGCGAGGGGATATCACTGTTGCACCAACAACAACTTGCGGATCCACTAACCGAACGTGCCTGGACAACACGGCCAACAGGTAAGGGCTGCCCGCTCCCCCGTCGAGAGAGTTCGAACAAGACACCCCGCGTAATCCCGGGGTGTTTTTGTTAGGCCTGATGCACAAGAGCTTCTCTCTTTCGGAATAGAAGTGTGCTTCTCTTGAGTGCTGCACACGCCGCCGCCGCAGTTGACAAGTCTCGCGCACGTTCCTTCTATACGAGATCATGCCTGTGAATTTGAGAATCGGCGTCGTTGCGTTGGTGTTCGCCTGCGCCCCGGCGTCGTCGCTGGTACAGCCGACCATTGTTCCGGGCGTAGACGCGTCCGCGCGTCGCCTGCTCGGGCCCGCCAGCCCCGGTGCAACTACTCCGCTCTCCGCCGCGGACCAGCGGTGGGTTGAGAGAACTCTCGCCTCACTCACAATCCGTGAAAAAGTCGGACAACTCATCATGCCCTGGGTCGGTGGAGAGTACGCCGCCATCGGCTCTCCCGAGTTCGAGTCGGTTCGCAAATGGGTGCAGGACGACGGCGTAGGAGCCCTGGTTCTCTCCATCGGTCTTCCGCTCAGTTACGCCGCGAAGCTCAATGAGCTGCAGATGCGGGCCAAAGTTCCCCTGCTGATCGCGTCAGACATGGAGAACGGTCCCGGGATGCGACTTGGAAATATCTACGCGCTTCCGTCGCTCCTTCCTCAGGGCGGCGGCACCGTCTTCCCACCAGTCATGGCCCTCGGTGCAACTGGCTCCGAAGATCTTGCCTACAAGCTCGGGCAGGTGCTGGGCACCGAAGCGCGCGCGATCGGAGTTCACATGGCGTTCGGTCCCGTGCTCGACGTCAATTCGAATCCACTTAACCCGATAATCAACACTCGCTCCTTCGGAGAAAATCCGCAGCTCGTTGGCCGTCTGGCACAAGCTTACATCCGCGGCGCTCGATCCACCGGCCTGCTTACTACGGGCAAGCATTTCCCCGGACATGGGGACACCGACGTGGATTCCCATCTCGACCTGCCGACGATCCACGCCGATCGTGCTTATCTCGACTCCGTAGATCTCCCGCCTTTTCGCGCCGCCGTCAGGGAGGGAATCGACGCGATCATGACGGCTCACATCGCAGTCGTCGGCGTCGAAGGCGCCAACGCGGGACCAGCTACGCTGTCCCCCAGATTCATGACAGGAATTCTGCGCGACGAGATGCATTTCGGCGGCGTTCTGTTCACCGACGCGATGACGATGGGTGGAGTCGCCAAACGATATGGTGCAACCGAGCCGCTCATCATGGCGCTCGAAGCGGGCGCCGACGTTCTGCTGATGCCTCGCAGCGTTCCCGACGCGATCACGACAGTCCTGGATGCGGTGAAGAGCGGACGCCTGAGCGAATCGAGAATCGATGCCTCTGTGCGGCGGATTCTGACGGCCAAGGCGCGCGCCGGCCTACGGACCGGAAGACTCGTCGATCTAAACGCGATCGATCGCATCGTCGACATCCCCGCGCACACAAGCATCGCGGAAGAGGTGGCCGAGCGCTCGATCACACTCGCTCAGGACAAGATGGGCCTCGTTCCCGTCTCGATCGATTCAACGAGAACGATTCTCTCGATTACCTACGCCGACCCCGCGGATCTCGTCGCTGGTCGGGCCTTCAATTCAGCAATCGCAGAACGCCTTCCGCAGACTCAGACGGTCCGCGTCGACAGCAGAACGACCGATGCCGAGTATACGGCTCTGGCAGCCCAAGCAGACTCAGCCTCTCTGCTGGTGGTCTCGGCTTACGTCTCGCCTCGCGCATTCACGGGGTCGGTGGCGACACAAGGCGCCTTTGCTCAGTTCGTGGAAAAACTCGCGTTGTCCGGGAAGCCCATAATCGTCCTCTCTTTTGGAAGCCCGTACCTCTTCAGTGCGTTTCCTTCGGTCTCGTCGTACCTGCTGGCATGGGGCGGCGCCCCGATCAGTCAACGCGCTGCTGCCCTGGCACTACTGGGTGAGCGAGAGATCAACGGGCGACTGCCAATATCGTTGCCGCCGGGCGTTCCGTTTGGCGCCGGCATTCATCGGTCCCGGACCCAGACGCAGAATCAATGAAGTGTTTAGCTCCCAGCTTCCGCTCCCCGCTCTGTCTTGCCGCCGCGTCGCTCGTCGCGCTAGCCGCGTGCGCACCGCCGCCTCCGACCAAATCAGTCGTCGCTCCGCCCCCGCCGATCAAGTATATGGCGCCGGAAGTCGGTCTCAACAACTCGGGACTCGACACGGCGCTCGCAGGCAAGCTCAATAAGATCGTGAAAACCGCAATCGAGGAAGCAGTTGCGCCAGGTGTTGCCATTGCCGTCGGACGCAACGGCCACATCGCTTACATGAAGGGTTACGGCTACATCGACTGGAACCAGCCCGGATCTCCGGCAGTCGATACGAACACTCTTTACGATCTCGCTTCGCTGACCAAGGTGATCGCGACGACAACGCTCGCGATGATTCTCGAGGAAGGGGGACAGCTCGACCTCAATCGCACCGTCGTCTCGTATCTCCCGGAGTTCAATTCACCCGAAAAGGCGCAGATCACGGTGAGGCAGCTTCTCACTCACAGCGGCGGATTGGAAGCGGGCGGGAACATCTACACCACCACGCGCGGCCGAGACCAGTATCTCTATCAGATAAACGCGCGTCCGCTCGAGTACACGCCGGGCGCCAACATGATCTACAGTGACTGGGACATGATCCTGCTGCAGCTGGTGATGGAGCGAATCACGGGCAAGACGCTCGACGTCCTCGCCAACGAGAAAATCTTCAAGCCGCTTGGCATGATCGATACTCAGTTTCAGCCGCCGATCGCGATACGCTCGCGCATCGCGCCGACGCAGGTCGACGACGCGCGCGGCGGACTGCTGTGGGGAACGGTTCACGATGAGAACGCGTGGGCGATGGGCGGAGTCGCGGGCCACGCCGGCCTATTCTCTACTGCCAAGGACCTCGCGCTTTTTTCGATGATGATCCTGAACGGCGGCGAAGGAGTGAACGGCGTCCGCATCGTCAAGCCAGCGACAATTGCGCGGTGGACAGCTCGTCAGGGTAAGGAGTCGACGCGCGCCCTCGGATGGGATTCTCCGGAAGGCGGCTCTAGCGCTGGACAGTTTTTCTCTCCGTGGAGCTTCGGACACACCGGTTTCACCGGCACATCGATCTGGATCGACCCCGAGAAGGATCTCTTTGTCGTTGTGCTCACCAACCGAGTGAACCCGTCGCGCAACAACAACCGGCACGTTCAGTTGCGGCGCGATGTTGCCGACGCCACCCAACAGGCGGTCCTCGGGGCCCGGATCGTCAACTGGGAAGCTCGGTAGTCTCGGCGTACGGATCGGCGCTCCTGGTCCGACATCCACAGAACTGAAGCGGGGAGCGGAGAGCCTCATAGCTAACTAGCTGGCAGCCTCTGTGCGCGCATTTAAAGATGCGCGCGACCTTGGTTTGCTGACTCCATAACCTGCCGGAAAACGCTCCCGGCTAAGAAGCTGCAAAGCTTAACGCTGCCCGCTTCAGTTCTGTGGATGCCGGCGGCGCTTACGACTCTCAACGCCGAGAAAAGCTGAGAGCTAAATTCTCGGCATGTCGAAACGCTCGCTCGCAGTTGCCGCTGCGGTTGCCGCCAGCTGGCTCTCCCCTCAGCGCGCTGTCCGCGCCCAGGCCCTCGAGCGGTTGTTCTACTACGTCGATCGGGAGGACTCCTACCAAAGTCTGGTCAAGAACATCGACCAGATCACCATACTCGGCCCACAGGTCTATACCGTCGATAGCCTTGGCGTGGTGTTCGGTGAGCTCGACTCTCGCGTGCTCGCTCTCGCTAAGGCGCATCGCGTCAAGGTGATGCCGCTCGTCGTCAACGAAGCGTTCAACCAGCCGGCGCTGAGAAAACTTCTGTCGGACACAGCCGCGCGTGCGCGCGCGACAAGCAGCCTCTTGCAGCTCTGTCAGCAGAACGGTTACTGGGGAATCCAGTTCGACATCGAGAACGTCAACATCCAGGATCGCGATCTCCTTACCTCCTGGTACCGTGAGACGGCAACGGCGCTGCATCGCGGCGGATTCACGCTCAGCATTGCCATCGTCCATCGCACTGAAGACAATGCCGGTCCCACTGCTTATCATCGCTTCCTGCAGGACAGCTGGCGCGCAGGCTATGATCTCGCCGCGCTGGCCCAGGCTGGAGACTTCATCTCGCTCATGACCTACAGCGAGAACACGCGTCGTACGCCGCCCGGTCCCGTCGCAGCGCTGCCGTGGATGCGCGAGAATATCGAGTATTTCCTGAAGTACGTTCCGCGCGAAAAGCTCTCGCTGGGGATTCCGACCTACGGCGATCACTGGTTCGCGCGCGAAGATCGCTCGATACCCGAGCGCGCGAGATCGTGGGCCGAGACTGTTGGCTGGACCTGGGGCTCGGGAATCGCCGAGCGTCACGGTGCGACGATGCAGTGGGACAGCGTCGCTGGGGTGCCTTACGCTTATTTCTCGAACGGTGGCGTGTACGAGTGGGTCTTTCTCGAGAACGCGCGGAGCTTCAGGGAGAAGCTGAATCTCGTGCGCACATATCGTCTGCGCGGGTTCTCGGTTTGGGTCCTGGGGCCCGAGGACCCAGCAATTTGGGATACACTCCGCGGCGAACCAAAGCCGTAGGTACTGCGGACTGCGCAGAGTGAGCCCGCAGTCCGCAGTACTTATACCCTACCGTGGCGGATTCGCGTAGAAAGTGTTGACTCCGTTTCCGCATGCCTTCGCGATTGGAGGAGGACCAGGCGGATCGACGTCGCCGGTTTCACGTCTGAGCTCGGATAGCCGCTTCTTCAGTTGCGCTACGATTGCCGCGTAGCGTCTGTCATACGCGAGATTTTGCGTTTCGTCGGGGTCGTTCGTGAGATCGTAAAGCTCCCATTCCTCCGGCTGCTCCCAGAAATCTATCAGTTTCCACCGACTCGTCCTTACGCCCCGGTTTTTGCGCGCACAGTGCTCGGCGGGAAACTCGAAATACTCATAGAGAAATGCATCGCGCCATGGAATGCTCGCACCTGTGAGAATGGGCGCGAAGCTTTTTCCTTGCATCCAGGCCGGAACCTGTAGTCCGGCCAAATCGAGGAGCGTGGGCGCCACATCTATGTTCAGGGTCATGTGCGTCGTGTCGACACGACCCGCCGGAATGCGCGCTGGATATTTCACAAGCATCGGCACGCGAATCGACGGCTCGTACATGAGCCGCTTGTCGAACAACCCGTGCTCACCGAGGAAGAACCCGTTGTCAGACGTGTACATGACAATGGTGTTCTGTGTCAGACCATCGGCTTCGAGCTGCCGAAGTACGCGGCCGACGTTTTCATCCACGCTTAGCAGTACCCGGTAGTAGTTCTTCACCAGCTCTTCGAGATTGCGGCGCTTTCGCTCTTCGCGCGGCAGAGTAGGCGATACCCCGCGATCTGCAAAGTCCGGCATGTCAGCGATCGCCATCTCCGCGCGTCGCAAAGCTTCCGGTCGGCCCACTAGTCGATCCTCGAAGGTGCGCGGTACCGGTATACTCACATCGTCGAACACATGCGCGTACCGCTCGGCAGGCATCCACGATCGATGTGGGGACTTGAACTGATATAGGAGGCAAAACGGTTTGTCCTTCGGACGGGTCCGCAGAAACTCGAGCGCCTGATCGCCTGTGACATCGTCCGCGTGACCGCGCATCCTCATCCTCGCCCCGTTGGCGATCATGTAGGGGTCGTAGTACTGTCCCTGACCAGGGAACACTACCCACTCGTCGAAGCCGGTCGGCGTCGAGGGAAGGTGCCACTTTCCGACGATGGCAGTGTGATAGCCGGCGTCGCGGAGGAAGTGGACGAAGGTCTTCTGGTCCGGTTTCAGCCCCGGGTTATCAGCGAAGTCAGGACCGCCACCATTGGTCAGCACGCCGTGTGTATGCGAATAGAGCCCGGTCAGAAACGACGCCCGGCTCGGCTCACACAAGGAGTTGGTGACGAAGAACTCAGTCAGTCGCGCTCCACTGGCGCCGATCGAGTCCATGTTCGGCGTCTTGAGGATGGAATTCCCGTAAGCGCTCATCGCGTCCTGCCGCTGATCGTCGGTCATTATGAAGAGGATGTTCGGCCGCGACTGTGGCTGTTCGTACGTCAGCGACGAGGCGCCTATTCCGGTGGCAAGGCTTCTACGCGTCCGTGGCAGTGCCACGAGCGATGCGCCCAGCAGCTTGATTGCCTCACGACGAGTCACGGGATGCTGCACTTCGCCTCCGTCTCCGAATGTTGCCCGCACATAATAGCGGTGCGGCGGAAGAGCCGCGATCAGATTATCTTTTGAAAACGCCTCATTCCTCCTACTGAAATGCCACCCTCCAAGGAACGAGTCCCCGTAGTCATCGTCGAATACGACGAGATCGCTCGCACCATCGCCAGACGCATCGCCGAGATAATCAAGGAGCGCCGGCGAGAAGGTGGGCACGCCGTGCTCGGGCTCGCAACGGGAAGCACGCCGATTGGGATCTACCGCGAGCTGATCAAGATGCACCGCGAGGAAGGTCTCGATTTCTCCGATGTGGTGACGTTCAACCTCGACGAGTACTACCAGATGAAGCCGGAGAGTATCCACAGCTATCACCGGTTCATGCGGGAGAATCTCTTCAACCACATCAACGTGCGCCCGGAGAACATCCACATCCCGCGTGGCGATGTTCCGCGCGACGATGTCGAAGTGGAGTGCGAGGCGTACGAGGCAGCGATAAAGAAAGCCGGCGGCATCGATCTGCAGATACTCGGTATCGGTAAGACAGGCCACATCGGGTTCAACGAACCGGGCTCCGGGGCCGACTCGCGCACTCGTCGCATCTCTCTCGACACCATGACTCGGCGCGATGCTGCCGGCGATTTCTTCGGCGAAGAGAACGTGCCGACCGAAGCCATCACGATGGGCGTGGCGACGATCATGGAAGCGAAGGAGATAGCGCTCGTCGCAACCGGAGAGCACAAGGCGGCGATCATCGCGCGTGCGGTAGAAGGCGAGCCCGATCCGGATGTCGCTGCCACCTATCTGCAGCAGCATCCGAACGCCGTCTTCTACGTAGACCACGCGTCAGCGGCAGAACTCACTCGCGTGCGCACGCCGTGGGTGATCGGCGAAGTCAAATGGACCCGCGACCGCGAAATCGATGCCGTTATCTGGCTCGGCGAGACTACAGGAAAATCCGTACTGAAGCTCGACGAGACCGATTACCGCGAGCATCACCTGAGCTCGCTACTGGCGCGGTACGGCGGAGCAGGGCCTCTCAACGGGACAGTGTTCAATGCGCTGATCGCCAAGATTCGCGGGCGAAGCAAGCTCCCCGCCGGGAAGCGAGTCGTAGTTTTTTCTCCGCATCCGGACGACGACGTCATCTCGATGGGCGGATTGCTGAACAAGTTGCATCAGAACAAGAACGAGATCCTCGTAGCATATCAGACATCGGGAAACATCGCGGTGTTCGATCACGAGGTGCGGCGCTATGCGGACTTCGTCCGCCGTTTCGGAACCGCGTTCGATATCAACGATTCGGCTGCCGGCACGCTGATCGAGGAAGTCGAAGAATTCCTCGAGTCCAAGCAGGTCGGAGAGATCGACGCCTTTCCCGTACAGGTCATGAAGCGCGCGATCCGCGAAGCGGAAGCAGTCTCCGGAATCGAGACGTTTGGCATGACACGGGAGCAGGCGCGGTTTCTGAATCTCCCCTTCTACCAGACCGGCAAAGTCAGAAAGGATCCGATCGGCCCGGAAGACGTACGCATCGTTCTCGACCTGCTCGAGGAACAGAAGCCCGAGCTCCTGTTCGTCGCCGGGGATCTGTCCGACCCGCACGGAACGCACCGGATGTGTCTCGAGGCAGTGCAAGGTGCGCTCGCGCAGTATTCGGCTCCGCCGCCGGAGATATGGTACTATCGCGGTGCGTGGCAGGAGTGGGAGATCGCCGAAGCCGATGTGCTCGTACCTCTGTCAGAGGACGAGCTGCGTGCGAAGAAGATGGCGATCTTCAAGCATCAGAGTCAGAAGGATCGCGCGCCGTTTCCGGGTCAGGACGACAGAGAGTTTTGGCAGCGCGTCGAGGAGCGCAATCGCAACACGGCGCAGCGCGTCGATCGACTCGGCCTTCCCGAGTACTTCGCGATGGAGGCCTACGTAGTTCGCCGCGCGGGTGTGCCGATCGAGTCCGAAATGGTGGCGACAAGCTCGTTGGCCGAGAAGGAGATCTCCCGCTCGCGCGCAGGAAAGGCAAAAGCAGGGCGTTGAGTTAAGCTGCCAGCACCGTCTGCATCCTTGCCGGTACAGCGGAGGGGGTCCTCTCCAGCCGCACACTCGCTCTGGCGGAGCCCCTAAATACGCTCCCTCGCTCTGCTCGGTCGCGGGTCTCCTTGGTCGCTCGCTTGACCCGGCCTACGAGGACCCCTCCGCCTTCCCTGCAAGTCGAATTCGACGGCTACCATCGATGTCGCGCCTCGCTCGGTGACCCAAAGTCGCTCGCGACTTTCCTTCCCGGCATGCGCGGGAGCGCGCCGAGTGAAGCTCGGCGTCCCCGAGAGAGAGTGGACGGACGCGAATTGCCTTCGACGCGCGTGCAGTTATAGATCTGTGCAGGAGAGGCGGGGTGTCCTCGTAGGCGGCGCCTCGCGTAGCAAGAGACTCGCGCGCCGTTGCAGTTTGCGCGAGGCTCGCAGCGTGTAAGCGAGCTAGCCGCCGAAGAGGATACCCCGCCTCGACCCCTACAGAGATGC